>Ga0182030_10000130_pt1 | contig 120901 bp, 108 predicted proteins | sample 812S3MmetaG_FD_121299 | JGI IMG/M metagenome (GOLD analysis project Ga0182030, IMG submission 121299) | Permafrost microbial communities from Stordalen Mire, Sweden - 812S3M metaG (Illumina Assembly) | ecosystem: Environmental > Terrestrial > Soil > Wetlands > Permafrost | place: Sweden... | reverse complement strand
CACCGGAGTGGAGCCGTCCCTCATACACCCCGGCAAACATCGCATGACCAGCACTGCGAAGCAAGCCTCCCGGAAGGGCCAAATGGACGCCCCGCTGCGGCGAGCGCGTCACTCCCGGAAAACTACTCCGAAAACTTGTTGTACCGAAATCCGCTTCACGTACCCGCGCCGGCTTCCACGCGCCAGGCCCGGTCTAAAAAAATAATTAACTGACAAACCGCCGGAGCCGAACATTATTCACCAGCCCCAGCATGACAAAAACCGACATCGTTATGGACCCTCCCGCGCTCATCAGCGGCAATGGAATCCCGGTCAGCGGCATATCGCCCGCCACCATTCCCACGTTCACCAGCAGGTGGCATAGCAGCAGCGCCCCCACCCCCATACAAATGTACATTCCCGCCCGGTCCGGCGCCGTCTGCGCATTCTGCACAATCTGCATCAACAGCAGAAAATACAGCCCCAGCGCTACCACCACTCCCACGAATCCATGCTCTTCCGCGAATCCGGAGAAGATCAGATCGTTATGTGCCGCCGGGAGAAACCGGAGCTGTGTCTGCGTGCCTTTCGTCAGGCCCTTGCCCCAAATTCCTCCGTGACCAATCGCAATCTTGGATTGGATCACCTGGTATCCCGCGCCTTTCGGGTCGAGCGACGGATCCCGAAACGTTTGAAACCGCGCTCGCTGATAATCTTTAATCAGGTACCAGCCCACCGGCAACGCCAATGCCGCCATCAGCGCAATGCCCGCCAAATACTGCCACCGCAAACCAGCCAGCAGAATCCCGGCCGCCAGCACAGACACGCAGGTAATCGCCGTGCCCAAGTCCGGCTGATAATACACCAGCGCCACCGGAACCGCTACCAACCCTCCCAATTTCAATAAATCCCGGAGGTTCACCTCGTCGCTTTTGAGCTCCGAAAGGTACCTCGCTACCATCAATATTATCACCAATTTAACAAATTCCGAGATCTGAAAGCTGACCCCGAAAACGTGAATCCAGCGCCGCGCGTGAAACACCACGTTTCCCACCGCAACGGTAACAATCAGTCCGACCACCGACAACGTGTACAGAATCGGCACCTGGCCGAGCAATGTATGATAATCGACCGACGTCGTCAGCCACATTAGTCCCAGCCCGATCACGATGTAGATGATCTGCTTCCACCACGCGTTACGCCAAGGCGTGTCGCCATGGGTCGAGGAATAAATCTGCAGCACTCCCAGCGTGGAAATAATCAGGCTGATGATGAGCAGAGGCCAGTCGAGGTCGCGAAAACTGCGGTAGCGGGCCAAGGTTCCTCCATTCTAGCCCGTAAACCATTTGGCCTGTTATCCCCTCCATGACTGTCGGGGTTCCATTCGCGTCCGCTCTCTGCCGGTCGCGGGTCCTATGGAACCGCCATGCGTAAGCATGCGGACAGACGGTCTACCGCCCCGTCTCCGTAAATAACGACAATTGCGCCGGCCCCGACCTCGCGAGGCGCGCCTTCTTATCGAAATACGCCTTCAACACATCCCTCACAATCGGCGCGGAAAGCGCTCCTTTCCCGCCGCCTTCCCATAGAGCGACAACAACGATCTCCGGATTCTCCCGCGGTGCGAATCCCACGAACCATCCGTTGTCCTTCATGGCCAGCGCCAGCGCCTTATTCGATTTCGCCAGATCGTTCGAAATCCGCTGCGCCGTGCCCGTCTTGCCGCAAATCTCCAGGCCCGGAATGGCCGCCGAAGCGCCCGTGCCGCCTTCATTCACGACGCCGCACATCCCGGAAACGATGGTCGCGACATTCTCCGGGCGAAAATCAGCCCGCCGCGGCGGATCGCCATGCGCGCCCTTCACCAGGTGCGGCTTGTACCACACGCCTCCCGTAACCAGGCCTCCGATCGCCGTCGCCAGCTGGATCGGCGTCACTTCCACCTGCCCTTGCCCGATCGCGACCGAGATCGTCTCCCCCGCGTACCATTTCTCGCGCATCGTCCGCAGCTTCCATTTGGTCGACGGCATCAGCCCTTCCTTTTCATTCGGCAAATCGATGCCCGTCTTCTTGCCGATGCCCGCCAGTTGCGCATACTCGGCGATGCGATCTACCCCCATGCGATTTCCCAGGGTGAAGAAATACACGTCGCACGAATGCACGATCGCGCGATGCAGATCCACCGTCCCATGGACCGCGTCACACTTGAAATAGTGGTCGTAGAACTTTGCGCCGCCGCCACAGGTCACCGTCGTCGATGGCTCCAGCATCCCGGTCTCTAACCCGGCGATAGACACGATCGGCTTGAACGTCGAGCCCGGCGCGAACTGGGCCTGAATCGCCCGGTTCATCATCGGATTGTCGGGATTGTCCATCAACTCCTTCCAGTCGCTCTTGCTGACCCGTCGCGTGAACAGGTTCGGGTCGAACGCCGGGCGGCTGACCATCGCCAGCACCTCGCCGTTGCGCGGATCGATGGCCACCACCGCTCCGCGGCGCCCTTCCATCGTCAACTCCGCGACCGACTGCAAATCCAGATCGAGCGTCAACTGAAGATTGGTTCCCGGCGTGAACTCTTTATTCTCGATCGGATCGCCGTGCTCGCGGCCCAGGCTATCCACCACCACGCGCTTCTCTCCATTCACGCCAATCAGAAGGTCGTTATACTGGCGCTCCAGTCCCTCTTTGCCGACAATCTCCCCTTGCCCGTATTTGGCGAATTCGGAGGAATTCAAATCCTGCTCAGAAACTTCGCCCACATAGCCGATCACATGCGCCGCCAGTCCGCCTTGCGGATAAAGACGGCTCTGCTTTGGAATCAGCTCCAGCTCGGGAAACGTATCGGAGTCGCGATGCGATTCGACAAACGCCAGCTCGGCCGGCGTCAGATCCTGCTTGATCGGAACCGAAAAACGTTTGGGCACTTTTCGCGACTCGAAGCGCGCCACCAAAGCCCGGATCTCCTCGGCCTTCACGTTCTGCAGTCCTTCTGCAATCGCGGCGATATGCTCCGGCTTCAAGGTTTCCCGCGACAGCATCAGCGCGAACGCCGAATGATTGTCGACAATCACCCTCCCGTCGCGATCCAGAATTTTTCCGCGCGGAGCCAGCAGCGGAACGGTCTTGATGCGGTTGCGGTCCGCCAGTTCACTGTTGAATTCGCCATCGCGGATCTGCAATATCCAGAACCCGCCGATCAGGAACAGAAAGATCGCGACGGTCATGTATTGAAACACCGCGATGCGCCCCAGCGCGAAGCGCGTATCGTCGCGAAACAGGCGGCTCGGCGGCGAGTGCCGCGATTCCTGGCGCTCGGGCTCGACTGGCGGCATAGAAAATTTAACCCGTGACTTTCAGTCTATCCAACAACTGGTACAGAAACACCGCGACAATCGCGTTCAGCATCGCCACCACCAGCGCCTGCGGCAGTTCGAACGCCAGCGTCTCTCCCAGCAGCGCGTTCGCCAGCACCCAGTACAGCAACTGGTGAAAAAAGAAAAAGACAAATCCGAGAAACAGCCGCAGCACCGGGTTTCCCACGTCGACGCGCAGGCTCATCGATGCCGCGAAGTATCCTACCAGCGTCTTTACAATGCCGAACATCCCCAAAGGTTGATGAGATAACGAATCCTGCGCCAGGCCAATCGCCGCGCCAAAGAACAATCCCGCAATCGGCGAGCGCCACATCAGCGAAAAATAGACCGTCACCAGAAGCGGCAGCTCCAGATATTGCAGATACGGAATGAAGCGCGACACGTACACGCGAAACAAAATCGCCAGCAGCGAAATCCCGGCGATCACCGCGACGTTGAACATCGAATTACGCTCTTTGCGCAAAGGCTCGCGATAGCCCTCGGAAAATCCGGTCATGGCTTATCCGGCTTGGCGTCGGATTTTTCAGCTTTCAGCGGCGTGTTGTAATTCGGCGCGCCCTTGCTCCGCTCCCCGTACACGTGCCCCGTCTGCTCGCCGAGCTTGCGGTATTGGTCCTTGGTCCGATCCGCGTCGGTCGCTACCGGACCGGTTTGCAGCGGCTGGATCACCGGCGCGGCGGCGCTCGTGTCGACCGGCGGAGGGGCCATTAAATGCACTGTCTGATTGGTCACCGGCGCATCGGGAATCGGCGCGTGCACGCCCTCAACAATGATCAGTACCTCTTCCAGGCCGTTCCGGAATCCGCTCAGGGTAACGAAAATGTCCTTCTCCGTTTTCCCCTGGTGAACGGTCGTCACTTCGCCCACCGGCAATCCCTTCGGGAAAATGCGATCGTCCCCCGACGTGAAAAACCATTCGCCCTGATCCACCTTCTGTTCGTTCTGCACGTGTTCGATCTTCCCGGAGCCTTCGTAGCCCAGCCCCTTAAACGTCCCGTGCACGCGATTGTTCTGCGAGATCACTCCGGCGGCAAACGTCTGGTCGGTCACCAGCAGCACCATGGAAGCGGTGGAAAACACCTTGGTCACCTTACCGGCGATTCCATCCGGAGTAATGACGGCCATTCCCGGTTCGATGCCGCTGTTGCTGCCGCGGTCGATGAACACTACTTTTGCGCCCGCGCCGGTGGTATTGCCGGTAATATGCGCCGCCACTGTCTTCGAGGGCGAATGTTGTTGAAAAATCGCCAGCGACCGAGCCCGGTCCGCGGTCGACAACTCAGTCCGCAGATACTGGTTGTCCATCTTCACGCGGTCCAGCTCCGTCTTCATGCGCTTGTTTTCGTCGCGCACTCCGAGCAGGACAAAGTAATCGCTGAAGAAGTGCGAAACGCCGCTGCGGCCGGTTTCAATCACCCGCGCCATAGGCGTCACCGCGCCCACCGCCCACACCCGGATCAGCCTCACGTCGCCGTTGGTTTTCACCTGGTAGGCAAGCAACACCAGCTGCGCGAGGATCGCCGCCACAAGCACCGAAAGGTTGCGGTAACGACTGAGGAAAAACTCCATAAAGCTCATAACAGCGCATTTGCACAGAAATGCGCTCCACGCGGCTACTCGATAGCGATTCTCCGCAGTAACTTAAACTCGGTCAACATCTTTCCGGTTCCCAACACCACCGACGCCAGAGGATCCTCGGCGATCGATACCGGCAAACCCGTCTCCTGCCGGATGCGCTTGTCCAGATTCTTGATCAGCGCGCCGCCGCCCGTCAGCACGATGCCGCGGTCGCTGATGTCGGCGGAAAGCTCCGGCGGCGTCCGCTCCAGCGCCACGCGAATGGCGTTCATAATCGTCGCCACGCATTCGGAAAGCGCCTCGCGAATTTCGCTATCGTCCACGGTGATCGTTCTTGGCACGCCTTCGATCAAATTGCGCCCCTTGATCTCCATCGTCAGCGGCTTGTCGAGAACATACGCCGACCCGATATTGATTTTCACCTTTTCGGCCGTCGTCTCGCCGATCAGCAGGTTGTACTTGCGCTTCATATACTGCATGATCGCGTCGTCCATCTCGTTGCCGGCCACGCGCACGGAGCGCGAATACACGATTCCGGACAGCGAAATCACCGCGACGTCGGTCGTTCCGCCGCCGATATCAACCACCATGTTGCCCGATGGCTCGGTAATCGGCAACCCCGCGCCGATGGCCGCCACCATGGCCTGCTCCACCAGGTAAACTTCGCTTGCTTTAGCGTGGTACGCCGAATCGATGACCGCGCGTTTTTCCACCTGCGTGATCTCGCTCGGCACGCCGATGATGATGCGCGGATGCACCAGCATCTTGCGCCCGTGCGCTTTCTGAATAAAGTAATTCAGCATGCGCTCAGTCACTTTGAAGTCGGCGATGACACCGTCCTTCATCGGACGGATGGCCACGATGTTACCCGGCGTGCGGCCGAGCATCTCTTTCGCCTCGCGCCCCACCGCTTCCACTTCGCCGGTGCTCTTATTCATGGCCACGATCGACGGCTCGTTGACCACAATGCCTTTGCCCTTGGCAAAAACCAGTGTGTTCGCCGTGCCCAGATCGATGGCAAGGTCGGAGGAAAAAAGACTGAACAACGACCGCAGGTTCATATGAAATTGTTCTACTTGGGTACTTCCGAGGCGGGCATAAACGCCCATCTTGAACAGTAGCACAGCCGCAACGTGGCGGCAAGATTATGTTTTATTTTCAGTAGACTACACCAGGGTGGGCCGCCAGTTTTGGCGGCAGCCGTCCATTCGTGGCGGCTTTTCCGAGCGCCGGCTCAAAGCCGGCTTGCCGCCCACAATTGGCGCCCCCACACGGCCGCAAACTACACTGGTGTTTGTGATCTGTCGCACAGTAACAAGACGCGCTCTTTTGGCGCTTCCCTTCTTGGCCGCCTGTTCCAGCCGCAGCACCGGCTACCGCGGCTACGCCTTCATCGCCAATGAAGAAGGACAAGCCGTCACCGCCGTCGACCTTCAGGCGCTGGCCGTCGCCCGCCACATCCCTTTAGATAGCGCGCCGGTCGATGTACTGGCGCTTCGCACCCGGCCCTTTATCTACGCCCTAACCCCCGCCAATGGCTCTCTCCAGGAGATTCAAGCCGACCGCCTCAGCTTCGCCCGCAAAATCGCCGCCGGTTCGCAGGCCATTTCCATGCATCTCGCGCCCGATGAGCGAGCCATGTTCGTGCTCACCCGGGAGCCGAAGGCGCTGGTCCGCATCGCGCTCGAACGCTTCGCCGTCGACTGGAAACTGCCTCTTTCCGAAGACCCCCACGATTTCGCCATCTCGCCCGACGGCAAACGAGGCGCCGTCAGCGCTGGCCAGTCCGTCCGCCTGATCGACCTCGCGACGCGCAAAATGGGCGATCCGTTAGGCCACCCCGCCGGGATCGGCGCCGTCCGCTTCCTGTCCGACAGCCGCAGCCTGGTCGCAGCCAATCGGGCCGACAAAATAATCTCGATTTATGACGTCGCGTCTTCTAAACTGATCGCCGATCTGCCCATCGCCGTCCGTCCCGATAATCTCTGCTTCAGCAACGACGGCGGACAACTCTTCGTCACCGGCGAGGGAGTCGATGCCGTGGTCATCGTCTACCCGTATCGCAGGGAGGTCGGCCAGACCGTGCTGGCCGGACATGAGCCCAGCGCGATGGCCGCCTCCGACCAGTATCTGTTTATCGCGAGCCCGCAATCGGGCGACGTAAGCATCCTCGATATCGGCGCGCAAAAGGTGATCGGGGTTCAGCACGTGGGCAGCGATCCCGGCTTCATCGTGGTCACTCCGGGCGATCAGTACGCGTTGGTTCTCAACCGCAAATCCGGCGATGTGGCGGTCCTGCGGGCCGAGGTCGCCCCCAATCGTTATAAAGAGAGACGAGGGAAGCTGCTCACTGTAATCCCGGTAGGCTCCAAACCGGTAAGCGCGGCAGTCCGCGGCGTGTAATGGTTGTGGGGGCAGCGCCATGCGCTGCCATGAGATCTTTCGCACCTCGCGGCCACTTACACTGGGTGGAATTCTACCGTCGCCGCCTCCCGCACCTCCCGGCGCCGACCTCTTCGTAACATGGCGTCTCCACGGTTCCTTGCCAGCCTCTCGCCCGACGCCGCAAACCTCCGCCGGCGAGGACTTCGTAGCGATGGACAAGCAATTGGACGCCGCCGCAACGGGCCCGCTTTGGCTGAAGACTCCGGAAGTCGCCCGATCCGTAAGCCAAGTCCTCGACGCTGGTATGACCCAGTGGCGCCTGTACCAACTCCACGCCTGGGTCGTCATGTCCAACCACGTCCACATTCTCCTGAGCCCTCAAGTGCCAGCCCACAAAGCCATCATGAATGTGAAGAGCGCCAGCGCCCGTGCCGCGAACAAAATCCTGAACCGCACGGGGAGTCACTTCTGGCAGGACGAATCGTACGATCACTGGGTGCGCAATGATCGGGAGAGGAACGCCATCGTTCGCTATATCCACCTGAATCCGGTCAAAGCGGGTCTGGTCGATGACCCTGAGGACTGGCCGTGGTCAAGCGCGACACGGCAGCGCATGGCGCTGCCCCACATTAGGCCGGAGCCGAAGGGCTAAAGCTCTCGCCGAAGCTACTTGGCCGTAGTCCGGACGCTTTTTCCCGCCCGCAATTGCGCGTCTTCCAACCGTTCCGCTTCCTGCCAGGTGAAGATCATCCGATGAATCACGGTCAGATTCCCCAGCAGCGCGATAATCCACAACACCGGAGCCATGCGGTCGAACAGAGCGCCGATAATCACCAGCACCACCCGTTCCGGCCGTTCCATGAATCCGACCTTGCACATCGGAATCGAATTTTCCGCGCGCGCCCTAACATAACTCACCATCACGCAGGCGATCATCGCCACCGCGGTCAGCACGACGTAGGAAAACCGGCCAATCGATCCGTACCAGACCAGCAGCCCGATCAACAGAAACAAATCCGAGTACCGATCCAGCACCGAATCGAAAAATCCGCCGAAGCGCGTCACGCGATTCGTCTCGCGCGCCACGCGTCCGTCGACCATGTCGAACAGCCCGGCGCCGATAATCACCGCGCCCGCCCATCGGAACTGGCCCACGGCCAGCAGCCACGCCGCGCCGACGTTGATCAGCAGCCCGATCAGCGTCAGATAATTTGGGTGAATCTTGGATAGCGCGAGGGCGCGCACAATCGCCAGGATGACCTTATTGCAGGCCAACCCGATCGCGCGTGTAACTGTTAGCTTCTCGTCCAAACTTTATTCCTTCGCTAAATTGCCCGGCGCCAGGTCGTGAATCGTCTTCAACTCGACAATCTCCATCACCCGCAAACCACCCGGAATCTGGATGCGAACCTCGTCGCCCACCTGCTTGCCTAATAGGGCCCTCCCTATCGGAGAGCTGGTGGAAATGAGGCCCTTCGCCACATCCACTTCCTCGCTGGTAACCAGCGTGTACCTAACCTTAATATCCTTGTCGACGTCCAGCACGATGACCTCGGAGCACAGGCCCGCCCGGTCGCGCGGCAGCTTGGTCATGTCGATCATCGAAATCTCGCGCAGCCGCCCGTTCAACTGGTTCAGGCGCGCATTGACGATGCCCTGGCGTTCCTTCGCCGCGTGATATTCGGCGTTTTCCTTCAGGTCGCCATGCGCGCGCGCCTTCAGGATCTCCCGAGGAAGCTCCACGCGGAACTCGACTTCCAGCGCCGCGATTTCTTCCTTGAGTTTCTTGATCAGTTCCTGCATCGCTACAATTGCGATTATAGCGCGCCTTTATTTCCCGAAAAATTTCTGGTGCATGTCCGGCCAGAATTCCTTCAGAATATTGAAGCCCGCATCGCTGCCTACGTTCAGCGCCCACTTTTCGCAAACCTCTTCGGGATGCCGGCTGGACGGAGGATAGTAAGCGGCCGAAATGGCCGCCGCCGTCGCGTTGCCCATGATTTCCGAAAAGTTGAACTGCCGCGCACCGGAATCGCCGCGCGTCACAATCACCCTGCTCGCCGAATACCCAACTCGCTTCCAGAAGCCGTACTTGTTTCCCATCCGGAAATAGCGAGGGTCCTGATGCAGCATCACCGGGAACGCCGCTTCGGTCAGGTAATTCCCGACCGCGTTATCGGCGAATGCCCCACCATACCGTTTGGCATAGCCGGCCATCCCCTGGCCGAACTCGCGATACTGATTGGTCAACTGCGATCCGCCCGCATAGAACCCGGTGATCAGGAAGGAAAATGGATCGAACACATCCTCGGTCGCCAGCCAGAACTTCCGTCTCGCCGTGATCGGCATGATGACGCCGGCGGAGTTTCGCACCGTGTCGTAGTCGGGCACGATGCCCAGAATATGCGTGTCTTCACGGGTTTCGGGTCGCTTTGCCTCCGCCGATTCATCGGTTTGCGCCCACGCACACCCCAGGCATGCCGTCAGGCATAATAAGAAGACACGACCGCCTGTCACGGTATTGACAAACACAACTGTTGATAAGACGACTCGGGCGGAAAATCGCGTACACTTTATTTTGACAGTTCCCGCCGCATGTTGTCGAGCGATTGCTGCATCGCCACCGTGCCCGCCCACGCCGCGGAATCCGCTTGATGTTGCGAAACTTCCGCGAACAAGGGCACCAGCTCCGGGTCCCTCCACCCGCGCCGCGCCTCTTCCTCCATAATCTCAATCGCGTGCTGATGGGAAAAAGCAGGCTTGTACGGCCGAGCCGTAGTCAGCGCATCATATATGTCCGCTACCTGCAAAATCCGCGCCAACAGAGGGATATCCTCGCCCGCCGACCCATCCGGATACCCCGATCCGTCCCATCGCTCATGATGGCTGCGGATAATCGGCAACACCGGCGCCAGCGTTTTCATCGGCTTGCAGATTTCTTCCCCACGAATCGTATGCAGCCGCATGGTCTGCCATTCTTCGTCCGTCAACAGGCCTCTTTTGAATAGGATCCCGTCCGGAATCCCGATCTTGCCGATGTCATGCAGATAGCTCCCGCGATATAGCGCCAACTGCTCCTGCCGGGGCAATCCCAATGCCTGCCCCAAGGCCAGGGAATATGTTGTCAACCTCTCACAGTGCATCCCCGTATACTTGTCGCGATGCTCCACCGATTGCGCCAGCGCGAACAGAATCGTCTCCGCTTCCTCCAGCGAATCCGTCAGCGCCTTGTTCCGCAGCATCGCCCGGATGCGAGTCCTCGCCACCGCCGGTTGCAGAGGCTTGATCAGAAACTCGTCCGCCCCCGATTCGATCCCCGTAACTTCATTCTCGGTCCCCTGCACGCTGGTCGTCATGAGGATCGGAATCAACTGCGTCCGCCGCTCGTTTTTCAGCAGGTGGCAGAACTCCGGCCCGCTCATTTCCGGCATCACCAGGTCCACCACCACCAGGTCGACCTTTTCTTTCTCCAGAATGCCGATCGCCGCCGAAGGCCTGGCCGCTTCCAGAATCCGGTACGCCGCCGTCTTCAACATCGCCTTCAACAGTCGCCGGTTCATCTCGATGTCGTCGACAATGAGAATGGTGGGCGGCTGCGCCGCATCCTCCAGCACGCTCTCCCAGCGGGGCAGTACAATCGGGTCGGTGGCGTTTTTCTTAACCAGTATCGACACGGGCTTCCTGTTCAGGTATCTATCGGACTAACCTTAGGAAACGTTTAGCCTTATCCCAGGAAACAGTACTAAGATGAAGAGCGCTATGCCTCAACTGACTCCGGACGACCGCGCCCTTCTCACCGATCACCTGACCCGCACCCGCGACCTCCTGGTCGCCGAAATCGCCGGTCTCCGTCCCGACCAGTGGACCTTCCGCCCCGACGAAGAATCCTGGACCATCGCCGAATGCGCCGACCACATCGCGAGCATCGAGAAGCTGACCTTTTCGATGGTCTCCAAGCGCATGCAGGCCGCCGAACCCAACCCGCAGCGTGCCGCCGAGGTCCAAAAGAAGACTCCCTGGATCCTCGAAGCCGTCCCCTCCCGGCACGCCCGTGTCAAAGTCCCCGCCGGCATCGAAAACACCAGCCATTCCGCCACTCCCCAGGAATTCTTTCAACTCTTCGCAGAGCGCCGCGCCTCGTTGCTGAAATACGTCGCCGAAACCCAGGATCCCATGCATGACCGCGTCTCCCCGCACATGGTCTTCAAGGACCTAGACGGCTGCCAGTGGCTGCTAATGATCTCCCTCCACTGCGAACGCCACGCAGCGCAAATCGCCGAAGTAAAATCGCACCCTGCGTTTCCGAAGTAAAAACCTCATTTCCAGAAAACACTGCATGCCAACGTGGCGTACGCCCCCGGCGTGCCGCGTCGACACCCGTGTTTTGGATGCGCCCTCGGCGCACCGATCGCGATGAAAACCATCGTCCAGCCCCATGCGTCAGCGTGGGGTTGTTTCTAGGCCCCGTACTAACCCCACGCTGACGCATGGGGCTAACCGCGGCCTCCCGTGTTTTCGAGAGTGTCGATGCACGTGCTTTTTCGACGTATGACTGCGAGCGCCACGTCGGCTTTTCCAAAGTAGAAACCAACTTTTGCCGCCTTGACGCCGTCCTATCTGCAGTATGCGAGTAGCAGTCCTGTTCGGCGCCGCCCGCCTTTTCGCCCAGGAATTTGAAGTCGCATCGGTAAAGCCATCGACTCCCCACGAGCGCGACATCACATTGGCGACGTATCCCGGCGGAAGGATCACGATCAGAAACTTCACACTGAAGCAGCTGATGGAACAGGCATACGGCGTGGAGAGATTTCAAATAACGGGCGGACCTTCCTGGCTCGATCCTGACCGATACAGCATTGAAGCAAAGCCCCCGGCCTCGTCCGAATCCAGACGGTTTTCGCCCGCCAGTCCCAAAACTCCGCCGCCCGAGGAATTGAGGATGCTACAGTCCCTTCTCGCCACCCGCTTCCAGTTGAAATTCCATCGCGAAACCAAGGACGCCTCGACTCTCGTGTTGGTCGTGACCGGCAAGCGCCTGAAGCTCGGACCACCAAAGAATCGCGACGACCGCCCTCTGGTGATGTCAGGCTTCGACGGCGATATCAATGGCCCGAGGCTTTATTACCTTGCAGGCCAGAACGCGACGATGCCCCTTCTTGCCCAACGTCTGGCGCAGATGCTGAGGCGGCCCGTCCGCGATGAGACCGGTCTCGCCGGGAACTTCGACTTCAAATTCAACTACGAACAAGATGAGACTGACTCTGGGCTCGTCACCGCGATTCAAAAACTCGGCCTCAAGCTCGAATCGAGAAAAGCTCCCGTGGAGCACCTCGTCGTCGACCACGCCGAAAAGCCCTCAGCAAACTAGCCCACGCCATGGAAGAATAGCTTAATGCTCCGAGTTTCCCTCTTCCTCTGCGCGACCCTTCTTGTCGCCCAAACCACTCCCCCCGACGCCGACCGCCAGCTAGCCCGCTCCATATATAAGGAGTTCGTCGAAATCCAGTCCGGTTTCTCCACCGGCTCCACCACCCCCGTCGCCGAAGCCGCCGCCCGGCGCCTCAAAGCCGCCGGCTTCCCCGATGCCGACATCTTCATCGGCGGCGCATCTCCGAAAAAGGCGAACCTCGTCGTCCGCTATCACGGCACAGGCGCGCAGAAACCCATCCTCCTCCTCGCCCATACCGACGTCGTCGAGGCCAAGCGCGAGGACTGGTCCATGGACCCCTTCCAGTTCATCGAAAAAGACGGCTTCTTCTACGGCCGCGGCACCGGCGACGATAAAGCGCAAGCCGCCGTCTGGATCGCCAATCTAATTCGTTATAAACGCGAAGGCTTCAAGCCCGCCCGTGACATCATCGTCGCCCTCACCGCCGATGAAGAAGGCGGCGGACCTTACAACGGCGTCGACTGGCTGATCAAGAATCACCGCGAGCTTATCGATGCAGAGTTCTGTTTGAATGAAGGCGGCTGGGGCGAAGAAGCAGGCGGCAAGAAAATCGCCAACGACATTCAAGTCAGCGAAAAATACGTCATCGATTTCCGCTTCGAGGTCCGCAATAAAGGCGGACATAGCTCCATGCCCGTCCCCGACAACGCCATCTACCACCTGGCCGCCGCGCTCGACCGCCTGGCCCATTTCGGCTTCCCTCTCAAAACCAACGAAGTCACCGCCGCCTACTTCAAGCAAATGGCGACGCTCAACAAGGAGCCCCTTAAATCCGAACTCGCCGGCGCCGCCATGGGCAACGAACGAGCCATGGCCCGGGTCGCGCAATCGAGCCCCGCCTGGAACTCGACCCTCCGCACCACCTGCGTCGCCACGCAACTGGAAGGAGGACACGCTCGCAATGCCCTGCCGCAACTCGCCGCCGCCGGCGTAAACTGCCGCGTCCTTCCCGAGGACTCCGTCGAATACGTCAAATCGACTCTCGAAAAAGTCGTCGCCGACGACCAGGTAAAAATCATCATCACCGGCGACGTCCCGAAAGGCCCTGCGTCCCCCATGCGCCCCGACATCATGAAAGCCGTCGGCCGCCTGACCGATACCATGTGGCCCGGCGTCCCGGCAATTCCGATCATGGTGATGGGCGCGACAGACGGCCGCTCTCTCCGTTCCGCCGGAATCCCGACCTACGGCGTGCAAGGCTTCTTCATGGACCGCGACGACATCCGCTTCCACGGCCGGGACGAGCGCATGGGCGTCCAGGCCTTTTATGAAGGCCAGCAATTTCTGTACGAGCTGGTAAAATCCCTCTCGGCACAATAGACAAGGTGGCACAGGCTTCAGCCTGTGATTCTGGGTTTTGCCGCAGCCCTCTATATGCGGCTTCTATTTGGGATGAACCGTTAAAATCCGAAACCCGGAACTGCACAAGAGGTCGCCCTCAAACACCTGGCAGTCGTACACAAACTGCGTAAACGTATGCTTTTTCCAATGCGCACCGCCATCAATCGTGTAGATGAGATTGTTGTGGTCGGCGTCAAAAAGAAACCCGTTCCTATCCGAGACGAACCGCACGACGCCTGCCAAATGGCCCTTTCCCTGAAAGGAGCGATCCTGCACGGGCATCCAATTCTTACCGCCGTCCACCGTTGACAAAAGATAAGTCTCGTTGAAATGCCAAGTAATGAGCCACCCTCGATTCTGATCGAGAAAGAATAGATCCCGGACACTGTCAAGCTCATTCGGCGGGGTTGTTCGGGACTCCTCCCAATCGCGGCCGCCGTTGGTTGTCCGAAACACAGAAACGCTCTTGCCATCCGTCCCGGCAAGCCAGCCGAGATCCGGAGTTAGAAACAGCATCCGGTCGATGAAGCGAACATGCGGCATCTCCGTCTGCGTCCAGTTCCTGCCGCCATCGCTGGGGAACTTGGTGACAGCGGCTCCGTATCCGTGAAGATCGTCAAAGAAGCGGATCTTTTGCAGGAATCCGCCGGACTCCAGGAACTCCCCGGCCATTTGTTCCCAATGCGTGCCGCCATCCCGAGTGCGGATCATCTTTGGCTTGTCCGTCGCGTCCCACCACGCGATCCAACCTCGCGCCGCATCGATAAACGAGAACGCAGGAGGTCCGTCCGGATCTCCAGGGTATTGCTGTGTCTGGGAGACCTCGCGCCAAGTGCGTCCGGCATCCTTGGTACGAATAACCACGAAGGGACCCGCCGCATGCCGTCCGCTCGAGCCGACAGCCCACGCCTCATTGCGGCTGACAAACTGAATCCGCCCCAACCGGGCCGCGGTCTTGCATCCGACGCATTTCCCGTCGACCCAGGTGAGCGTGAAATCACTCTGGCCCCACACCGGTATCGCGGCCAGAACGAACGCTAACCAGCTCCTCACGGCATCTCCGGCCGACCACTACACAGCATCCTCGCCACCCAATCCGCATGCGGCAACCCGCACTCTGCCAGCGACCTCAACTCCCGATCCAAGTCCCAATCCACCCGCCGGATCGTCGGCGTCAGGTTATCCAACAATAAGTACGAAGCCCGGCGGTCGCCGTCGTGCGAAAGACTGACACTCCCCGCATTCACCACCGTCATCCCCGTCACACGACGAACGAAGGACCGGTGCACATGCCCGTAAACGACAACCTCCCGCCCAAGCGGCGCGTAAACATTCTCCAGTTCGGCATCTGTCGCCTCCGGCATCGGCCCCCGCCAGCAACTCTCCGGACTCGCATGAACCAGCGCCATCGGACCCTCCACCAGCTTGAACGGCAACCCGCGCAACCAGGAAAGCCTCTCCGCTCCCAGAGCATCGCGCTCGAACGCCGCCATCTCTTCAAGCACATCGCCGATCGGCGCCGTGCCGAAAAACTCCCTCAAAGATTCGGGCCGGAACATCAACTCATCCGTATTCCCGACTACCCCCTGCCAGCCCAGATCGCGAACAAGGTCCACTACGCCCGCGGAATTGGCTCCGCCTTGCACCAGATCCCCGCCGTGAAAAATCAAATCGGGAGAGACTTCAAGCAAATCAGCCAACACTGCTTCAAGCGCAGTCAGATTCCCATGAATGTCGGAAACAATCGCGATGCGCAAGCTAATCAGCTACCCTGATCCCCTGGCTGACGCCTGGGGTTATAGCCCCGTCCCGTAAGGGCGGGGACGTGCGAATATCGGCACTAATAGAACAAATATTTCCGCCACTGATCGTCGCTCTTGCCGAGCAGCCTCATCAAATGCCGGCTGGTATGCAGGCTGAACGGACGAGGCGCGCGCGCCAGTCTCATCCCCGCCTCTTCCGGCGTCCGCGACCCTTTGCGATTATTGCAAGGATGGCAGCACGCCACTAAATTTTCCCAAGTCGTCTCACCGGCGCGCGATCGCGGCTGCACATGATCCAGCGTTAGTTCCCCGGAATTAAACGTTCGCAGGCAATACTGGCACGTATACCGGTCCCGCATCAGAATGTTCTTGCGCGACAACGCCCGCGTCTGATGAGGAATGCGCCGGTACTCCAGTAGACGGATCACGCTCGGCACGTTCATCGCCGCCCTGGCGGAGTGGACCTGCGAATTGGCATGCTCCTCGGCCGACGCCACGCCCTTCAACACCAGCACCAGCGCCCTGCGCGCCGCGCAAACGTTGATCGGTTCGTAGCTCGAATTCAAGACGAGAACGGGTTTATGAAGGCGTTGTAGCACACGTTCCTGATGATTGGCAATCATGTGGTCCCACTCCATTCCAGAGAAACTCTTCGATCCGTGCGCGCCACCGCGGCCACTGCCACGTGTTTCGCTCCCGCACGTTTTAAAACCTTCGCGCAAGCGCTGGCCGTCGCGCCCGTCGTCAGCACATCGTCGATCAGCAGCACCCGCAGGCCTTTGATGTCGATCCCTTTGCGAACGGCAAACGCGCCCTGCATATTGAGCCGCCGCTTGGAATTCGAAAGCCCCGCCTGCGGCGCCGTCGCCTTCACCCGGCGCACAATTTTCCTCACCGGCAGTCCGCGCAGCCGCCCGATTTCCCTCGCCAGCAATTCCGATTGGTTATACCCTCGGCTTAAACGTTTCCGCCAGTGCAAAGGCAGCGGAACCACCAGGTCAAAAGCGCGTTCCGTCGGAACGGCCCGAGCCAGCAATCGTCCCAAAGGCCGAGCCAGCGGCCGCACGCGATGGTATTTGAAAAGATGAATCAGCCCGCGCAGCGTCTCTTCATAGGAACCGAATGTGTAGACTGCATCGAAACCATTCGCGCCCAGCCGGCACAGCGCGCAGCGCCCGTGTTCATCGAGCGGGAAACGATTCAGAAAGGGAGTCTGGCAGGCCGCGCAGAAATAATCAGCCGAAATCGCCGAGGGTTCGCTCAGACACTTGCGGCAAACAGGGATGCGGGAAACTTCATGGAGAGGCTCGCCGCACACGCGGCAATCATCGGGGAAAAGTTGGTGAAAAAGGCCGCAGAAAGCCTTTTCTGCGAAAGGCAGAATGGACCGGCCGACATTGGTCAGCAGGACACTTGAGAAGACCCACCTCCAACCGACACCACCAGTGTACAACACGCGGCTGGTGGCGCGAGCTTCAGCTTGCAGCGCCGGCGTTAGTCCGCGTTCGGACTCATCGGCTGAAGCCGATGCTGCAAGTTAAAGCTCGCGCCACCTCACGCTCGCAACTTCGCGTACAACCCCGCCAGCTCCGCCACGCTCAACTGCTCTGCCCGCAACCGCCCTTCATCCATCTTCGAAAGGTCATACAGAGGCATCAGATTATTGCGCAGCGTCTTCCGCTTGTGCCGAAAACACAAGGACGCAAACTTGAGAAAAGCCGCGGGATCTTCTCCCACGCTCCGGCGCGTCAGCAACACCACCGCGCTCTCCACTTTCGGCGGAGGCCGAAACGCATCCCGCGGCACCCCAAACAGAATCTCCGGCGACGAGTGAACCTGCGTCTGTACCGTCAAATACCCGAAATCGCGACCCCCCGGTTTCGCCGCCAACCTCTCCGCGACCTCCGCCTGCATCAGGAAAACCGCCCGCGTCCAATCCTTCAGCGAAAACACTTTTTCGAGAATCGGCGAAGTGATGTAGTAAGGCAGGTTGCCTGTAATGACCGCGCCTCCGAAGTCTGTCTTGAGAACATCGCCCTCGATGACTTCGAGCCGCCCCGCGTCAATCGCATCCCTGAATTTTTGATTTAAGTAGTGGACCAGATGCGGGTCGACCTCAATCGCGACGACCTTATCCGCCCTCTCCAGCAGCGATTCGGTCAGCGCCCCTTTGCCAGGTCCGATCTCGACCACGCGCTCCACATGTTCGCCGCAAGCGGCGTCCGCAATGCGATCCAGGATCGATTTTCGAAACAGAAAGTGCTGGCCGAGGCGCCGACCCAAATTAGTAAGACGTCCAATCCCCCGGCTCACGCCAGAGGTTAAAACCCCGTCCCGTGAGGGCGGGGATTCGCCGATCAGTGGGCCGGGACATCTTATCAGCCTTTAACGTCGACTTCACTGTTGCGGAAGTACACCCGCAACTTGCCGGACATGGCGTGGCCGAACTGCGTGACAGGTTTGAATTCCGTGAAAATCAGCCTGTTTTCCAGGTTTGTGCGCACCTGCGCGCTGGTCAGCACGTTGAACCCGGAGACGATTTTATAATCCACCATCCGTCCCGCTTCGTCCACCGTCACATCCACCACCACTTCGCCGCAGCTGCCGCCGATGGGCGCCGTATATTTCACCGCCGCCTCGGTCGTCAGCACAGTGGGAACGTCCGAGGAATCGTCAACGCGCATCGGATACATCGGCGTCAGGCACATCCCGAACAACGCCACCGTCGATAAAATGCCGCCCGCGAAAGGCAGGGCCAAAGGCCGCATGAGGTTTTTAACGGCCAAATGGAAGCGGTCGCGCCAGTTGATCTGATTCGCGAGAAGCCGCTGCCGCTCCCTCGAAGCAAGTACGCGCAATGACGTACGCAGTCCCGATGGTGGCGTGCGCGCAGGTAGATTGCGAAGTACCTGGGTCACCGTATCATTTGGTTCGCGTGTCATAACGAATTACAATTCCCTTACCAACTGCCATTCCGATTGCGCAGCCGGCTCAAGCCGTCCCGCCAATTGTTTCTTCAGCGCGTCCCGCCCTCGCAGGATGCGCGATTTTACCGTTCCAAGCGAGATCTCCAGAATGTCGCCGATCTCCTCGTAACTCAACCCTTCCATTTCCCGCAGCACCAGCGCCGCCCGAAATTTCGGATTCACCTCGGCCAGCGCAGCCTCAATTAAGGCCTGCGTCTCGCGATCCAGCGTCAGTTCATAGGGCGAACGCCCCGGGTCCGGCAGCCAGTTCTGATAACCCCTCTGGCCCTGATAAAGGTCGTTCTGCTCCTCGGCCTCCAGGTTTACTTCCTGCCGGCGATGCCTGCTGAACCAGCGCCGCTGGTTGCGAGCCTCATTCACCGCAATGCGGTAAATCCAGGTCTTTATCGAGCTTTCCCCCCGAAAACTTACGACGTTCCGGAAGACCTTCAAAAAGACCTCTTGTACCACATCGGCGGCATCGGCCGGATCGTCCAGTAGCCGGCTGACAATGTTGAAGATCGGCAGCTCGAATCGATGAATCAGCGTCTCGTAGGCCGATTCCTCGCCTGTCCGCAGCCCCTCGAGCAGGAGGCAATCTTCCTCCCATGTGCGGAGCGCCGCGACCACGTCGAGTTCCAGGCCGACTACGATCTCTGCCACTGCCGTCCCTATTGTACGTCGATTGGTGCTTTTTTCTTCTCGCCGAGCTTCTTGCCTGCTAATTTTGACACCAGGCGATGCTTATTAGTTCCCAAGGCGCTGGTTCCCGTCGTCGCAGCGCTGCTGCCGAAAGGACAAACCGTGGCGCCGCTCGTGTCGATTCCAAAGGTCACATTGTAGCTGAAGGAACCGCTGGTGATCGTAAACACGTTGTTTCCATTAATATCCGGGCGCCCGGTCGCAATCTGCGCTTCAAACGTCCCCGGAAGGTAATCGGTGGGGAAATAGTCGCCCAGATAATCGCTCACCGGATACACGCTGGCCACCGAGGCGAGCGGCGAAGTCGTGGTTACCGTGGGAGTTCCCGAGGAAGTAACGGGCATCCCGTTCGCGTCCAACAGCCGGAAATCGATGTAATCCGTGCACGACGGCGGGTCGGTCGAGGGCAAGTAGAGCCCGAAGGTACTCGCGGCCGCTCCGGCCACGCCATACCAATAAGGTATACGCAGAGGCGTCTGCCCTTGCGTGCCCGAAACCACGATGAAGCCATGATACTGCCCCGCCGCCGGCGATCCGGGGATGGATACAGTGATCTTTGCCGAAGCCCCCGGCGCAAGGCTAAGGCTCGCCGAACTGATCGCCGGCACGGCGACGCCGTCGATCGAATTCACCACCACCGAGAACGTGTCCGCCGAAGCGCCGACATTGGTAATCGTCACCGCCTCCGAAATCGCGGAAGAGGCCGCCGCCGTGTCCTTGGCTCCGACAAACGAACTGGATCCGCCCGTGGAGACGGTAATCGGAACAAAATTAACCGTAGCCGGAACCGCGGTCAAGCCCGCTTGCAGCGATCCCAACAAGTCCAGTTTCCCGCCGCCGGCATACTGCGGAAACGCGATGCTGGTGCCAGGATAAAGATCCAGTTCCGCCGCGCCGTTGGTCAGCAACGAGCGGTACTGAGCCGACGCCAGCCCCGGTTTCGCAGCCATCAGTACGGCCGCCGCCCCGGCCACCATCGGACTGGCGAAGCTGGTGCCCGCGCCATCGTCAAAAAGCTGGCCGTAGCCAAACTGATAAAAATAATCCAGGGTGAAGGGGCTGTCCAGGAACGTGTACGGCAGGTAGCAATTGTTGTTGGACCCGATGGCCTGGCAGCCGGAGACCTCATACTGGCTCGTCGACGGCGCCACCAGCCAGTCGCCGACCGCCACCACATCCGGCTTCAGATTCCCCAGCGGCGTCGGTCCCAGGCTTGAAAAATCGGCCAGAACGTTGTTCGGGTACGCCAGCGGAGTCTTGCCGTCGAAATCGATATCCGCCGCCGACCCCGCCGCGATCTTCAGCGCCTGCCCATCGGCCTGGCTGACCATTACCGACGGAAGCGTGGCATTGCCCATCGACCACTCGACCAGAAGCGCGTTGCCGCTGCCATCCGCCGGCGCGTCGGCGTACCCCAGTTGATACTCGGTGACGTCGCCTCCGGATAATGCGTAATCGAAATAGGAGCGGTTGGTGTTGTCGTAAATGATGGCTCCGACGGCGCCGACATTCTGAGCGTTATTCAGCTTCGTCTGAAAGGTGCAACTGGCTGATGTGGGCGAACCACGCTGAATCAGTGCAATGGCATTGTTCAGGCTGTTCGCCGGTAAAGCGCTGCACGCGTAACCGCCAGTATCCGAAGTAAGCTTGGCGACATCGATCATGGTCCCGGTAGTATCGCCGTAGACATATACGAACGCTTGCAGTTCTTCCGCCGAAGGCATCGCCAGATGGGGCGTCCCTCCGCCGGTCGCTCCATACCAGAAGAACCGCTGATTCTCAATAGCTCCCACCGCAATGGCCGCCGGAGAAGCCGCGGGCGCCGAAACGGTGCCGATGCCCGATCCGAAGTAGCCGTCTCCCGCCGGTCCCGAATTTCCGGCCGCCGAGACGAACACCACTCCATTGGCCACCGCCTGGGCAATCGCCGACGCATCCGGCCCTGCTTCGTCGGTGGGTGCGTAAATGGAGTAGCCCGAACTGTAGTTGATCACGTTCATGCCGTCGCTCACCGCATCCTCTAATCCGGCCAGGAACGTCACGTCGTCGCTCGCGCCTTGCGTATCTTCCGCAACCTTATAATTCCCGATCCACGCCCCTGGCGCGACTCCGCTCAACGGCGCGATCCCCGTGAAACCCGGATTCGTCGAAACGCCCGCCGCCACGCCTGCCACCGTGGTCCCGTGCTGGCAATAATCGTTGCCGTCGGTCTGTGTGTTGTCCACCCCTCCCGCGACATCCGAATAAACGCGCGTCACGATGACCTTATTATTAACGTTGCTCGCCGTCGCCATCCCGCCGGTAAAAATCGGAAATCCCGTGGGCAGGGGTGTCGCGAAATTGGCGAATGCCGGATGCGTGTTGTCCACGCCGCAGTCCAGGATGCCGATCTTGATGCCCGCTCCCGCTCCCGCCTGGCCGCCCGAAAGTGTCTGCCAGGCTTGATCGATGCGGTGCAGACTCACCGCCTGGTCCATCAGTAAATGGTGGCGCTCGACCGGAGTCACGCTCTTCACCTCCGGCATCTGCCGCACGTTGGCCACGCCCTGCGCCGTCAGCGTGACCGCCATGCCATTGATAAGCGTCGTGTAATGGTGGGTCACGTTCCCGCCCAGAACCTGGATCTTCGCCTCCATCGCATCATGCTCAGCCTGGAGCCTCACCCGCCGCGCCTGGACATCGGCATCGGCCGCCGAGTAATGGGTCCCCTTGGCGGCCGTAATGGCCGCGGCTGGCTCGGATTTCAATTCAACAATGTAGCGCCCGGGAATCCGCTGAGCAGCGGCAAAGGCGGCGAAAGTCAGGAATAGTACGGTTCTCAGCATGAAAGGAAACTCCAAGTAACAGGTCGGACGCAAACACCCATGACTGTACAGACGCATGAGCAGTGGTTTCAGAATACAACCAACTGCTACAACCCGGAAGGGGGTTAAAGGTTGTGTGGTATATTACTGCGCCTTTTGTTACTATAGATTAAGGGACCTTGGCCCCTTAAAGGATTTTCCGTTTCATGGCCACCAAACCTGCCTTCGCGCAAGGCGCACAAGTCGAGCACCCGAAATTCGGCTTAGGAAGCGTCCTGTCTTGTAGCGACGAATACATCGTGATCAAATTCGACGACCACGGGGAAAAGAAGTTCGTGCTGACGATCGTCCTGCCGAATCTAAAGAAGAGCGACCGCACGCCCCCGGTAGAAAAGCGCCGCACGACCAAAAAGAAGGCCGCCGTCCCAGTGGCCGCGACCTAAAGCGGGTCGTCTACCCCTACACTTTATTTTCAATTGTTTCCCAGAGGGCCGGGGTCAATAAATACCTACTGCGAGAGTGCTTTGACGAACTCGTAAAGGAAGGTCTGACCTTCGTAAAAGGAGCGGACCAGCATCCGCTCGTCGCGGCCGTGGGCGCGGACGTCGTCGCGGTCCTGGAAAAAGCCTTGAATGCCGTAGGTGGGAATCCCGGCCAAGCGGAGATAGCGGCCGTCGGAGCCGCCTACCGCCATGGTTGGCACGGTGATCACGCCGGGCCACATGGTATCGGTAATGCGATTGAACGCTTTCGTGATGTCCGGCCGCAGGGGAGACGCGGGGCTGGCGCCTTCGCTGACGGTGATGGTGATCTTCACCTGATCGTCGGCGACCAGTTTCGTCAATTCGGCCACGACGCGTTCCACCGAATCGTCCGGGAGCAGGCGGCAGTTGACGTTGGCGGCGGCGAGTTGCGGCAGCGCGTTGGTGGCGTGGCCTCCTTCGAGCTGCGTGGCGACACAGGTGGTCCGCATCATGGCATTGAGCGGCGCGGAGGCGGCGGCGACACGGCGCATCGCTTCACGATCGCCTTCGGCGACGGCGGCCATATCCTTGGCCATCGCGCCCGACTCTATCTTCGCCGCCTGGCGGAAATATTCGCGCGTGATGTCGGTCAAGTGGAAGTCGAAGTTGAAATCGGCCAGCTTGTGCAGGGCGTCGGCGAGATGATAGATCGCGTTGTCGCGAATGGGGCGCGCGCTGTGACCGCCTTTATTGCGAACCTCCCAACGCAGATTGACGAACTGCTTTTCGGCTAAGCCCATGTCGTTCTCGATGCGCTTGCCGTTCACCAGCATGCCTCGCGCGCCTTCGTTGAGGGCGAACTCGGCCTCAATCAGGTTGCGGTGCTTTTGCAGCAGCCAGTCGACGCCGTTGTAAGGGCCGCCGCCTTCCTCGTCGGCGGTCAGCGCCAGGATCAGGTCGCGGTCGGGCTTGAAACCTTCGCGTTTGAAGCGCAGCAACGTGGCGACCCAGACGGCGGCCTGCGCCTTGTCGTCGGCGGTGCCGCGTCCATAAAAGTAGCCGTCCTTTTCGAGGAAGGTGAAGGGGTCGACGGTCCAATCCTCGCGCTTGGCTTCCACCACGTCGATGTGGGCCACGAGCAGCATCGGCTTGCGCGCGCCTGTGCCGTGGTAGCGCACGACGACGTTGTACTTGGTGGGGATGGCGCCGCCAACGAAGATGTCGGAGGCCGGAAATCCGGCGGCTTTGAAGCGGGCCGCGACCGATTCGGCAATGGGCGTCGTGGCGCCGGTGGTGAAGCCGGATTTCACCTCGATCATTTGTTTATAGATCTCGCGCGCCAGCTTTTGCTCCGGTTCGGGAGGCATGTTGTCGGCGGCCCGGGCGCACACACAAAAGAGAGTGAGGATGGCAAGACGCATTGCGCCATTGTGGCATAGGCGGATGAGTATAATCGACCAAGGAGAAATCCGCCATGAAATCGTTCGTCTGCCTGATCCTCGCCTGCGCCCTGCTGGTTGGCGCCTCGAATGACAAGCCTCTGCTGCTGCACCATCCGACGATGAGCCGGACGCAGATCGTGTTCAGCTTCGCCAACGACCTGTGGACCGTCGGCCGCGAAGGCGGCGAGGCGATTCGCCTCACTACGGGTGTTGGGGTCGAGTCCGATCCGATTTTCTCCCCCGACGGATCGCAGATCGCGTTCACCGGCGAGTATGACGGCAACGTCGACGTGTTCGTCATCCCCGCGAACGGAGGCACGCCGAAGCGGCTCACTTATCATCCGGCGGCCGATCGCGCGATCGGTTGGACGCCCGATGGCAAGCAGGTGATTTTCTCGTCGGGCCGGACCAGTTATTCGAACTTCAGCCGCCTGTTCACGGTTCCCGCAAACGGCGGTTTCGAGACGCAGCTTCCGCTGGACAGGGCGGTGGAAGGCTCCTATTCGCCCGACGGCAGCAAGCTGGCCTATGTTCCCACCGACCAATGGCAGAAGGCATGGAAACGCTATCGAGGCGGACAAACCAAGCCCATCTGGATCGCCACGCTTGCCGATTCGAGCGTGGTGAAAATTCCGCGCAACAATTCGAACGACTTTAATCCGATGTGGGTCGGGGAGACGATTTATTTCCTCTCGGACCGCAGCGGCGCGGTGACGCTGTTCGGCTACGACACCAAATCCAAGCATGTGAGCGAGGCGATTAAGAACGATAGCCTGGATTTCAAAAGTGCCTCGGCCGCGCCCGACGCCATCGTTTATGAACAGTTCGGATCGCTGCATGTTTACGATCTGAAAACGCATAAGGAGCACGCGGTTCCGGTGAAGCTGGCGGCCGATCTGGCGGAAATTCGGCCTCATTTCCGCAAGCTGGCCGCGAACGAAATTCGCGCCACCGCGATTTCTCCCACCGGCGCCAGAGCCGTGTTCGTCGCGCACGGAGAGATCCTCACCGTGCCGGCCGAAAAGGGCGATATTCGCAATTTGACCAATACGGTGGCCGCGGAAGAGCGTGACCCGCAATGGTCGCCGGACGGAAAATCCATCGCCTATTTTTCGGACGCCTCGGGCGAATATGCGCTGGAGATCCGCGATCAGAACGGGCAAGGGAAGTCCCGGCGCATCGGCTTGGGAGACCCGACTTTTCCGTATTCATTTCACTGGTCCCCGGACAGTAAAAAGATCACCTATACAGACAAGAAACTGAATGTCTGGTACCTCGATCTGGACAAAGGAACTCCGGCGCGAATCGATGCGGATACCTATGCCGGCCCGATGGCGTTGCGTCCGTCGTGGTCTCCGGACAGTAAATGGATCGCCTACACCAAGAAACTGAAGAGCCATCTTCACGCGGTTTTCGTCTATTCGCTCGAACAGAATAAAACCTTCCAGCTCACCGATGGGATGAGCGACGCGGCGGACGCAGTCTTTGACAAGGACGGAAAGTATCTTTACTTCACCGCCTCCACCGACACCGCGTTGAGCACCGGATGGTTGGACATGTCGAGCCTCCAGCGCCCGGTTTCGCGCAGTGTTTACGTAGCAGTGCTGGCCAAGGATCTGCCCTCGCCCCTGGCTCCGGAAAGCGACGAAGAGAAACCCGCCGACACCAAAAAAGACGATGCGAAAAAGCCCGACAACGCGAAGAAGTCCGATCCCGTCGTCAAAATCGACTTCGAGAACATCAGCCAGCGCATTCTCGCCCTGCCGATCCCACCCCGCGATTACAACACGCTCGCAGCCGGAAAGCCGGGCGTCCTGTTCCTGGTGGAAGCGCCGGCCCTGCCCGTCCCCGGCCAGGGAACGCAGATGACGCTGCACATGTTCGACCTGAAGACTCGCAAGATCGACAGGATTGGCGAAGGCATCGGCGGCTTCCTGCTCGCCTACAATGGCGAAAAAATGTTGTACCGCCAGGGGCAGCAATACTTCATCGCGGCGGCGGCCAAGCAGGCGGGCGAGCCTCCGCATGCGCTCGCTCTCGGTTCCATGGAAGTGTGGGTCGATCCTCGCGCCGAATGGGAGCACATGTATCACCAGGTGTGGCGCGACGAGCGAGACTTTTTCTACGACCCGGGCCTGCACGGATTGAACCGCCAGGCGATTGAGAAAAGATACGAGCCGTACCTGGAAAACATTGCCAGCCGCGAGGATTTGAACTATCTGTTCGAGGAGATGCTGGGCGAAATGACCGTCGGCCACATGTTCATCGGCGGAGGCGACCATCCGGAGGTCACGCGAATTCGCGGCGGCTTGCTGGGCGCCGATTACACCGTGGAAAACGGCCGCTACCGGTTCGCGCAGGTCTATAACGGAGAGAACTGGAATCCTCGATTAACCGCGCCGTTGACGCAGCCGGGCGTCAACGTCGTCACCGGCGAGTATCTGCTCGCCGTGCAGGGTCGCGATGTGCTTCCGCCCGCGAATCTGTTCAGTTCCTTTGAAGAGACCGCGGGAAAATCCATTCTGATTCGCGTGGGACCGGATCCAAGTGGTGCCAATTCGCGCGAGGTGACTGTGGTGCCGGTGGCCGACGAGCGTGGGCTGCGCAATTTCGCATGGATCGAAGGCAACCGGCGCAAAGTGGATCAGATCAGCGGAGGCCGCGTCGGCTATGTGTATATGCCGGACACGGCTAACGGCGGCTATGCGAATTTCAACCGCTATTTCTTCAGCCAGGTGGGCAAGGAAGGCGTGATTGTCGATGAGCGCTTCAACGGCGGAGGCGACATCGCCGATTATGTGATCGACTACCTGCGCCGTCCTCTGGTAGGCCGCTTCACCATGCGCGAAGGCGAGGACATCACCGTTCCCATGGAAGGAATTTTTGGAGCCAAGGTGATGATCACCAATGAAATGGCCGGTTCCGGAGGAGACGCCATGCCGTGGCTGTTCCGCAAGGCGGGCATCGGCCCCCTGGTCGGCATGCGAACCTGGGGTGGGCTGGTCGGACACTACACCGGTCCCGGCGATTTGATCGACGGCGGCAATGTGGGTACGCCGAATCTCGCATTCTATAATCTCGACGGGTCGTGGGACATCGAAAACGTGGGCGTGTCGCCGGATTACGAAGTGGAGATGGATCCGAAACAGGTGCGCGCGGGGCATGATCCGCAGTTGGAGAAAGCCGTCGCAGTCGTGCTCGAAGGGCTGAAGAAAAACCCCGTGAATTATGGCAAGCGGCCGGCCTATCCGGACTATCAGAAGAAGGGAGGTTCGCTCCGCTAGTGCTGTTACCGGATGAATAATTTGTTTTCATCCAACGACAAGGCGCCGGTCATGGGAGTAACCCCAAGCTGACGCATGGGGCTAAAATGCCAACAGGCCATTCGGTCACCATTGTGGGGCCGCCAATTTTGGCGGCAGCCGTCCTTTCAAGGCGGCTTCCGCGGTATTATCTCAAGTAGGCTGATAAGGCAGCCTCCGGGATCGACGGGAAGGGTTCAACCTGCCTCCACACCTATGGAGGATTTATGAGCAAACGTCTCCCTGCCCGACCGAATCTTGAACACCTTCGAGCCCAGGCCAAAGCGCTCCTGACCGGCCTGCGCGAAGGCGATGCGGAAGCGGCGCGCACTCTGGCCGAAAACCTGCCCGAAGCGGCCAAACTCTCCCTCGTCGAAATTCGTTTGGCCGACGCGCAGGCAGCCATTGCACGGAAAACCGGATTCGCCGCGTGGCCGTTCCTGGCTCGTCATGTCGACCTTCTTCGCAGCATGGAAGGGACCTGGGCCTTTCGCTCTCTCGAACTAGACGGGCATCCCGTGCCGTCCTCGATGTTGTCCAATTCTCGCCTGCTGCTGGATGGCGACCGCTTCCGCACGGAATCTCCCGAAGCCACTTATGAGGGGATTTTCACGATCGATGTGGAGAAGGAGCCGCAGCGGATCGATATCGACTTCATCGAAGGTCCCGAAGCGGGCAATCGCTGTGAAGGCCTGTTCCGACTCGATGGCGGCCAAATGACGCTCTGCCTGGGTCTGGTGGGCTCCTCTCGTCCGGAACGTTTCGCCTCGGCTCCGGGCAGCGGCCATGCCTTGGAGGTGCTGGTGCGTGCGGATAGCGCGCGGCCCTCCGGTGTCGACGGCGGCGCCGTGCCGGTCGCGGTGCTCAAGCCGGTTCCAGTGAATCCGGGGGCTTTCGAGGCCGTTCTCACTCCGAATATGGCGAAGCTTCAGGGTGCCTGGGAGCCGCTCGAACTAATCACTTCGGGAATGCCTCTGCAAGCGTCCTACCTGCCGTTTGGTTCGCGGACGAATTCCGGGGTGGAAACCAAAGTTGTGTTTGGCGGACAGACTATGGTTCACGCCAAGGTTCGATTCAACGAAACGGCAATCCCATGCGAAGTGGATTATCTGAATCTGGTGGGAAAGGGCAAGGGATCGATAACCCGTGGCCTCTTTCGATGGGACGGCGATGAGGCAGTCTTCTGCATGGGCGCCCCTGGAGCGCCCCGGCCCTCCGATTTCAGCTGCGATGCCGGGAGCGGACGAACATACAGCCGCTGGAAGCGCGCCGTCGCAAGGCGATGAGCTTTGGAATAGGATATATAGGATGGACCAAGTCGTTCGCAGACGAATCACGATCTCCGCCCTCGCGGCGATACTGTTAATTGTCCCGCTCGCCGGCCAGGCGTATCGCGCGGCGCGCGCTCCCGACGGCAAGCCCGACCTCAACGGAATCTGGCAGACGCTGAACGAAGCCAACTTCGATCTCGAAGGTCACATGGCTCGTCCGGCGATGGCCCTTCGCGCCGGGCCTCACGGTCCTGTGCCGGCCGCTGCTGTTCTGGCGCTGGGCGCGGTCGGCTCCGTGCCTCCAGGAATGGGCGTGGTCGAAGGCGGAGAGATCCCCTATAAACCAGAAGCCCTCGCCATCAAGAAACAGAATCAGCAGGATTGGATCAACCGCGATCCGGAGATCAAGTGCTACCTGCCCGGCGTGCCGCGCGCCACTTACATGCCGTATCCGTTCCAGATTTTGCAAAGCTCGAGCGCGCTGACGATTGTCTACGAGTATGCCGGCGCCGTGCGCAATATTTATTTCAAGAACCCTGGCCCTGCGCCGGCCGATTCCTGGATGGGCCAGTCGGTGGGCCATTGGGAAGGCGAGACGCTGGTGATCGACGTCACTGACATGAATGACAGGACGTGGTTCGACCGCTCCGGAAATTTCCATAGCGACAAGCTGAAGGTGACCGAGCGCTACACGCGCACCAGTCCGGAAATCATTTCCTACGAAGCGACGATCACCGATCCGGATACCTTCACGCGCCCGTGGAAAATCAGCATGCCGCTGTACCGGCGCGTGGAAAAGGGCGCGCAGATTCTGGATTTCAAGTGCGTCGAGTTTGTAGAAGAACTGCTGTACGGCCCGTACCGCAAGCATCCGCTGACCAAGTAATCGAGGAGATAGGAATATGCGATTCATCAAACAAGTGGCTCTGGCAATGTTGCTGGCGGCACTCCCCCTGGCCGCCCAGTCGACGAAGGCTGCGCCGCGGACTTCGGATGGACATCCGGATTTGCAGGGCACCTACGACCTGGCTACCATGACTCCGTTCGAGAGGATGCCCAACGATCCTCCGGTGCTGACCAAGGAGCAAGCCGACCAATTGCAAAAAGCCGAGGCTGCGCGCAGAGCCGTCAATGCAACCAAGCTGGACCCGAATCGTCCTCCGCTGCCGGTGGGCGGCGACAAGACTCCGCCTACGGGAAAATCGTTCTTTGAAATTCTCGAAAAGGGAGGCGGCGGCGCGGTCGGCGGCTACGACCGTCTGTGGCTCAATCAAGGTACGCAGTACATGGTGGTCGATGGGCAGATTCGAACGTCCATCGTCATCGATCCGCCGAACGGCCATGTGCCTCCGTCAAAAAATGGCCGCGGAGGGCGCAGGCAACCGGCGGCCGACTCGGGTGAGAACGCGGATGTCAGCGCCGGCCCGCGCAGCCAGTTCGACGATCCGGAGTTGAGGCCACTGAGCGAGCGTTGCATCCTGGGCTTCGGTTCCACCTCCGGCCCGCCGGCGCTGCCGGATTATTTTTATAACGACCTGCACCAGATCGTGCAGACGCCGGACTCCATCATGATCCTCTCCGAGATGATTCATGACGCGCGCATCGTGCGCATGAACGCCCAGCATCTCCCCAAAAACATCCGCCGTTGGAATGGTGATTCGGTGGGCCATTGGGAAGGCGACACGCTGGTCATCGACACGACCAACTTCACCGAAAAGACGCCGTTCCACGGATCGACCGAGAATCTCCACGTAGTGGAACGTCTGACGCGCCTGGACAACAAGACTCTTCTCTATCGCTTCACGGTGGACGATCCGAACGCCTGGGAGAAGCCGTGGACCGGCGAAATGACCTGGCCCAAGACCGATCAGCCGATCTACGAATATGCTTGCCACGAAGGCAACTACGCGCTCGGCGATGTGATGCGCGGCGCGCGGCATCAGGAGGCGGAGGAGGCAGCGGCGAAGGGCAACAAGTAAGGTGAAGTTCACCGCATCGGTGTGAAAACTCCGGCGCTGACCGCTCCTGCTGGTCGCGGCTCTATTTTTCCCACTCAGAGCCGCGACCTGCAGGAGCGGTCCAATCACCTCTTTTCACACAAACTCGTCGGCTTGTACGGTTATAACCCCGCCCCGTAAGGGCGGGGATCGCGACGACAACAAAATCGTTGCTAGCATCGAAAAGATGCGACACTTGTTAACCCGCACGGCGGAGATCGCCGCTCGATATTTAGAAGCTCTGGACCAACGTTCGGTCGCACCCACCCCGGAAGCGCTGGCAGGGCTCGCGGAACTCCGCCAGCCTTTGCGGGAGAGCCCGCGGAATCCACCGGAGGTGCTGGAAACCCTCGACCGCATTGGTTCGCCCGCAACAGTCGCGATGGCGGGGAGGCGGTATTTCGGCTTCGTCATCGGAGGCTCTCTGCCGGCGGCGCTGGCCGCGAACTGGCTGGCCGCGGCCTGGGACCAGAACGCGGGCCTCTACATCTCGTCACCGGTTAGTAGCGTACTTGAAGACGTATCGCTCGGCTGGCTGCTGGACGTTCTGAAACTCCCGGAAGGATCGGCCGGCGCGTTCGTCACCGGCGCGACGCTGGCAAACTTCACCGCGCTGGCCGCCGCGCGGCACACCGTTTTGCGAGACGTCGGATGGGATGTCGAAGCCGACGGCTTGTTCGGCGCACCGCCGATTACCGTGGTCGTGGGAGGCGAGGTCCATTCATCCTTGGTCAAAGCGCTGGGCATGCTGGGCCTGGGCCGATCCAGAGTAACCCGCGTTCCGGTGGACAATCAGGGACGCATGCGCGCCACCGAAATCCCGGCGCTGGCCGGGCCGACGATCGTCTGCATGCAGGCCGGGAACGTGAACACTGGCGCATTCGATCCGGCGCCCGAAATCTGCGATCGCGCGCACACGGCCGGAGCGTGGGTGCATGTCGACGGCGCGTTCGGCCTGTGGGCCGCGGCAAGTGCGCGGCTGGCTCACCTCGTGGAAGGTGTTGCCAATGCCGATTCCTGGGCCACCGATGCTCATAAATGGCTGAACGTTCCCTACGACAGCGGCCTGGCCTTTGTCCGCGATCCCGCCGCGCTGAAACGAGCGATGTCCGTGACCGCGGCCTATCTTCCGCAAGGCGAGCATCGCGAGCCATCACAATTTACGCCGGAGCTTTCAAGAAGAGCCCGCGGCGTCGAGATCTGGGCCGCGCTGCACTCGCTCGGCCGGCAGGGGTTGAGTGAGTTGATCGAGCGGAACTGCGATCTCGGCCGCCGCTTCGCGAGTCAATTGCAGCACGGCGGCGCGGAAATACTGAACGAAGTGGTGCTGAACCAGGTGCTGGTTTCCTTCGGCGACGCGGCTCGTACCAGGCAAGTGATCGAGCGGGTGCAGAAGGACGGGACATGCTGGTGCGGCCCCACCGAGTGGCAGGGCCGCACCGCGATGCGTATCAGCGTGTCCTCGTGGGCAACGCGCGAAGAGGATGTGGACCGGAGTGTAGCGGCGATTCTGCGCGCCGCCCTATAGCATGATCCCCTCCATAACTGTTGGGGTTCCGTAGCGGAGGCTCAGCATTTCCGACGGAACCCCGACAGTCATGGAGGGGATATCATCGTAAATTATCGTCCGGGCCCCCAAAGGTGCAGTTGAACGAACTTGCGTGCCGCTTCGGAAAGAGCCGGCCTGGCCCGGTCCCTGGAGACCACCGCGTCGCCGTATTCGCCGCTGGCCGGTGTCGCCAGGAATCCGTGAATATCGCCCGCATCGGTCACACCGAAACCGACGATGTCGCCTTCGTCGTTGATTCCGAACGCAGTCAGCAGATAGAGCGGCGCTTCCGCCGGCACCAGATCGTTGAGGTCCATCATCGAGCCCTGCTTCCAGAGGAACGCGCGAGGGTTTCCCGTGGCCGGCCCGGGCGCGCTGACCGATGCGCCCACGATTTCGCCTCTGCTATTCATGTTCAGCCCCGCGCCCACCAGGTCCCCTGGCAGCACGCCCAGATCTATCATGCCTGTCTCTCTCGTCCACAAGAAGGGATGAAAGGCTTTGTTGCCGGGAAGGTCCGACTGACCGGTCACCATCCCCCGATTATTGATCACCCACGCCTCCGTTCCGGCCCCCAACAGTCCGGTATTTACCGTGCCGCCGAGGTTGCCGAGGTCATGAACGGAGCCGTTGCTTTCCCAGAGCACGGCGTGCGGTCCGGCGGCGAACCCGCCAACGACGGTGTTCGCGCAGGTGCCAGACATGCCGACGGCCTGGCCGTAGTCGTTGATCCCGTTGGCCATTCCGACGGTGTCGCCCGGGAGCAGAGAAAGCTGGCGGATCTGACCCGGTTTTGGACCCCATATCACCGGTTCGAAGTCGAACAATTGAGGTCCTGTGCCGTTGACGGCCACTTTACCCGGGCACGCCGGGTCCCGATGGGTATTCTCTGCATACCCGGACACTTCACCCACATTATTGATCCCGCCCCATGCGGCGTTAGTGCCTCCCAGTGTCGGCAGCGCGGTCATCCCCGCGCCGAAGCGCCACACGAACGCCAGGCATTGGAGACCGGTGCCATAACCGCAAAAGTTCTCATTATTGGGATCTTTCAAGGACGTTTCCGCGCCGCCCAGGACCTGGCCGAAAGCGTTGACATTGCCTCCTCCGCTATTCGGTCCTCCCAGGCCGGGTTTGCCGATGTCCGTCATCACTCCGTTGAGCCAGACAACGGCGTGCTGGCTGCCGTCAGCGGCGGTCGCCAGGCCGGTGATCAAGCCAAAATTGTCCACCCCGCTCGCCTGGCTGAACGGATTGCCCGCCGGGCCGAGGTCGGTGAGTTTATAACTGGGCGGCTGCGCGCCCATCGCCATCGCGGCTAAAATCAGGTACAAAGTGGATTTCATACTTCCTCCTGCTCCAGACAGCGCAGCGCGATGAAGAGATTGCTAGCAGTGCCGAAAAAATAGTTGTCCGCATGCTCAGGCATGGCGGTTCAGTGCCGGGAGGAACCGCCATGCGTAAGCATGCGGACCGTTTTCGCTGAAGTGGTAGAATCCAATCCCGAGGGGTGAATCTTGGCCAAGCCGGACAGCCGGGTCACAAGCCTGTTGCGGCAATGGAACGGGGGAGATCCTCGCGCACTCGAACAGCTTGCCCCGATCGTCTATCAGGAACTGCGCCGTCTGTCTCACTACCATCTGCGGCGCGAACGCGACGGCCACACGCTGCAAACCACCGCGCTGGTCCACGAAGTCTACCTCCGGCTGTGCGGCCAGGACGAACCGCAATGGGAAGATCGCGCTCATTTTTTCGCCGTCGCTTCGCGCATCATGCGCCGCATTCTTGTCGATTACTCGCGCCGGCGAGGCGCCGAGAAAAGGCAATTGCCCGGCGCCCAGACTTCCTTCGACGAGGTTCTCCTCATCCCCGTGCAGGAGCAAATCGATCTTCTCGCCCTGGACGACGCGCTGGAGCATCTTGCCGCATTCGATGAGCGCAAATGCAAGGTGGTGGAGATGCGTTTCTTCGCCGGGCTTCCGGCAAAGGAAATCGCCCTGGTCCTGAAAACCACCGAAGCCACGGTGCGCCGCGACTGGATCATCGCCAAGGGCTGGCTGTTTCGCTACCTTCAAGGACAAGCCCCCGCATGAGCCAACCCAACTGGGAAGAAGTCGAACGCGCCATCGCCGCCTATCTCCAACTGCCGGAGGAACAGCGAGCGGCGTATCTGGCGCGTCAGCCGGAGCCGGTCCGCCAGGAAGTGGAATCCCTGCTTGAAGCGTATCGCGGCGCGGGCAACTTTCTTGGGAGCGAGACGGGGGGACTGCGTGGCAAGATGAAGCTGATCCTCGCCGAGCGCACTCGCATGTACTGTGAAGACGCCGCCACATTCGCGGTTAATCCCGGTACCACGCTTGGTCCCTATCGCATTGAGTCGATCCTCGGCAAAGGCGGCATGGGCGTGGTTTATCGCGCACTCGATACCAGGCTCAATCGCCCGGTCGCGGTGAAGTTCCTGTTCGACGGCCTGGCCGATCCCGCCGCCCGCCGCCGCTTCCAGCGCGAAGCGCAGACGGCTTCCTCGCTCAACCATCCCCATATCCTCACCGTTCACGACGCCGGCGATTTTGAAGGCCGCCAGTACCTGGTCACCGAGTTCGTCGACGGAGGCACGCTCCGGGACTGGGCCCGCGCGGAAAAACGTTCCTGGCGGGAAATCGTCGCCTTGCTGGTGGGCGTCGCCGACGGCCTGGCGACCGCGCACGCCGCCGGCATCCTGCATCGCGACATTAAGCCGGATAACATCCTGGTGGCCAGGAACGGCTATGCGAAGCTCTCGGATTTCGGGCTCGCCAAGCTGGAGGAGCGCACCGGACCGGAGGATGGGACGCACACGCTGACCGGCACCAGGCCCGGAATGATCATCGGGACGTTCGCATATATGTCGCCCGAACAGGCGTCGGGGCGGGTGACGGACCCGCGTAGCGATATCTTCTCCTTCGGCATCGTGCTCTACGAACTACTGGCCGGACGCCGGCCGTTCACCGGCGCGACGGACAAGGAATTGCTGCACAACATCATCGGCGGCACGGCTCCGCCGTTGGGCGCGGATGTTCCGGTCCCACTGCGGATGATCGTCGAAAAGGCGCTTGAAAATTCTCCCGCGGACCGTTACCAGTCGGCTCGTGATTTAGTCGTCGACCTGCGGAGGCTCACTCGCCAAAGCGGCGAAACAGGGCCAGCATCGTCGAATACTCCGGCGGCAAGCCCGGAGCCCGCCAAACGGGGCTGGCCGATCGGCGCACTGGCGTTTCTGGCTCTATTATTGTTCGGCGGAGGCATTCTGTGGCTTCTCCAGCGGCCGGCCGCGCAAGTATCGCGGCAGGTGGTGCAGTTCGATATCGCTCAGCCCCCCGGTACGATTTTTACGCCAACCATATCGCGACAGCCGTTCGCCATTTCGCCCGACGGGAAGAGGCTGGGCTTCGTTGCCACGGGCGCGAACGGCTCGAATATATGGATCCGCGACCTCGCATCGCCGGACCAGCGCGTGGTGCCCGGCACCGAAGGCGCCTGGTCGATTTATTGGGCGCCGGACAGCCGGTCCTTCTTCTTTTCGGTAAAGAGGACTCTCAAACAAGCAAACCCGGAGAACGGTTCCGGCCGCACGGTGGCCGAGTTGCCCAGCATTCCCATGCTTGGCACGTGGCGCTCGAGCAACGACCTGATGCTCTACCTGGGACCGGGCGACACTTATGAGCTTCGCCTGTCGGACGGCAACTTGCAAAAGGGGCCGGTCTTTCAGGGCATGCGCTGGCCCCAATTTCTTCCGGGTGGAGACCGCCTGCTGTACGCGATCTACGACAAGGAGCGAAAACAAAGCCACGCCGTGGTGGCGGATTACGCCGGCCAGAAGCCTGTGTCACTCATGCAGACCGATTCACGGATTCAGTACGCTCCGCCGCCGCGCGCCGGGGATCCGGGATATCTGCTGTTCATTCGCGGGGCGAGCCTGCTGGCGCAGTCCTTCGACGCGCAACACCTCCAGTTATCCGGCGAGCCATTTCCGATTGCCCGGAATGTCATTTACTACGGTCCCAACCTGTCCACCAGTTTCTCGGTGTCCGAAAATGGCGTGCTGGTTTATCAGGCAGGTTTTCCCGAGTCGCAGTTGAAATGGTATGACCGCGGTGGCAAGGAACTGGGCGAGGTGGGGAGGCCGGCGCCACACTGGGGGCAGATCCGGCTCTCGCGCGACGGTCAGCGTGTGGCCGCTACCGTCTGGAGCCCGGAGAATGGCGGAACGGGTATCTGGCTCTTCGCATCGAACGGGCGGGAAAGCCGCCGGCTCACGTTCCCGCCTGACGTCGACCGGCGGCCGGTGTGGTCGCCCGATGGCACCCGCCTCGCGCTCGGGAGGTCCCCAACCGTTGGGTCCGGGACGTTCGTGACCCTCGACTTAACCGGCAACGGCACGCCTGAGCAGTTCCTAAACGAATCTCCTGGCGAGCATTTAATCACGTTGCCAACGGACTGGTCCCCCGATGGACGATTCGTCGCGCTGGACGACGGGGTCGGCGAGGAACAACACTCCATCTGGATCGCCGACGTTGCGAAACACACCCTCAAAGTATTTTTAAAGGACAATTTCGCGCGATGGGGAACGGCCTTTTCGCCCGATGGCAAGCGGATCGCGTTTGTTTCGCTCGAATCGGGCCGGCCGGAAGTCTATGTCCAGGCATTTGAATCCGCGCCCGCGCCGCACGTGGCCGGCGAAAGACGCCTGGTTTCGAGGGACGGAGCGTGGCTGGTTCGCTGGCGTGGCGACGGCCGCGAGCTTTTCTATCTCGGCCTGGATAATCTGCTGCATGTGGTCCCGGTCCAAGGGCAGCTCGAATTTGGCGAGCCCAAACCCCTGTTTCGCATCGCGGGCACTCCCCAATACGGCACCACCAGGGACTTTCAATTCGACGTCTCGCCCGATGGCCAGCGATTCATCTTTCCCACCACCGGTTCCGTCCCGCCGCCGCCTTTCACGGTAATCGAGAACTGGCAGGAAAAATTCCACCGGTAGTTGCGCACGCCCTCAGCGTGCCGCGTCGACATTCTTTGGATGCGCCCTCGGCGCACCGATAGCGATGAAAACCAAATGGGCTCCGCCACGCAGTTCGGATCCGATGGCCTTGTGGGGCCGACAATCTTGGCGGCAGCCTGCCTTTCAGCAGGCTTTTTTGATGGTCGATTAAGAGCCGCCTGAAGGGCGGCTGCCGCCAAGATTGTCGGCCCCACAAGAGTCGCCTCCGTTGACGTTTTCGAGAGTGTCGATGCGTGGTTTACCAGCCTACGGAACGCTGGCGATTTCCCCGATGTTCACCTGCGTATCGCCCTTCTTCATGGATGGGACCGAACAAATATAAGTCACCACGCCCGATAGCGGAGCCGTTACATCCGCCAGTTTATTTCCGAAATAATCGGTCACATAGCCGACGATCATCCCCCGCGCGACGTACGCCTCGGGAACCGCCAGCGGATAAAAAATGCCGTCATGCTCGCTGCGGACAGTCGTGATCGGGCCGATCCACACCGGGTGCTCCACCGGCGTCACCGCGCCCGGCAGCATTTTCAAATGGCGCATCACGTTTTTGCATCCACGCACCAGCGAATCGATATCCGCCGCGTCGGTGGTGCCTCCATGGCCGGCCTCGGCGATGATGGTCGGCTTTCCCTGATCCTCCGCGAACCGCGAAATCGAGGTCGCGCCGGGCACCGCGGGGGCCGTATTTTTTTGCAGGATGATGTGGTCGAGACCGAACGCCATCACCATCCCTCGCGATGCCGAGTCGAGCTGGTTCTTGCCTGTTTGCGGCCAGTAAGCGTAGCGGCGGAGATTCTCGTCCAGGTCTCCTCCGTGCAGGTCGATCAGATAGTCGGCCTTGTCGATCACCTGCCGGGCAATGTTCCACGACGCGCGCTCCGTCTGTGTGCCGTCGGCCTTGCCTGGATACATACGGTTCATGTTCTTCCCGTCCACCGGATTCAGGTGCGGGACTTTTTGAGCAAATGAAGCCAAATTGATCAGTGGGAGCACAATGAGAGTTCCCGAAAGCCCCGCCGGGTCGACTGCCTGCGCCAGATTTTCCAGAGCGATGATCGACGCATACTCCGTTCCGTGCGCGCCGGCGACGACCGCAAGCGTAGGCCCAGGCTTCGCGCCATGAATGACGATCACCGGAATGTTGGTCGCCGCGTCCACACCGGCGGCGACCTGGATGAACCCTGTCGCTTTCTGTCCGCTGCGCGCCGTCGCCGTGCCGACGGTGAAGTCCGCCGCCCAGGCCACGCTCATTATCAATATCGGGAAAAGAATCTTCATCGCGGGACAATTATAAGCGATAGGCTGCGGCTTGGATGCCGTACAATTCGGCGTACTGCCCGCCCTTCGCCATAAGCGCTTCATGCGTGCCGACCTCGACCACGCGCGCGCCGTCCAGCACCACGATCAGGTCGGCCATGCGCACGGTGCTGAACCGGTGCGATACAAGAATCGTGATTCGTCCATCCGGCGCGGCGCCTTGCTTTCCGCCGCGCGCCACCGCCGCGTAACGCTCGAACAGGGCGTGCTCCGTCTCCGCGTCCAGCGCCGCTGTCGGCTCGTCCAGCACCAGCAGCAGCGGGCGATCGCGCATGAAGCCTCGCGCCAGCGCCAGCTTCTGCCATTGCCCGAAGCTAACTTCAACTCCGTCCGGCCACGTCGCCCCGAGCTGCGTTTCGAGACCCGCTTTCAGCCGCTCGACCACGTCGCCGGCCCCGGCTCGCTCCACGGCCGCAACCACCGCGGGTTTGTCGTCCAGCCTTGGCACGTCACCGATGCTCACACTATGTCGCGCGCGAAATTCGAAGCGGAAAAAATCCTGAAATGCTCCGGCGACGCGCAATCGCCATTCGTCGGCGCGGATGCGCGCCAGGTCCACTCCGTCGATCAGAATTTTTCCCTCGTCCGGCTGATACATGCGGCACAGCAGCTTCACCAGCGTGCTTTTGCCCGCCCCATTTTCTCCGACGATCGCAACTACCGCGCCCGGTTTCAGTTCCAGATTCACGTCGTCGAGGACGCGCTTTTCGGTTCCCGGATAACTGAACGACACGTGCTCAAATCGAATCCCTTCGACGAGGCGCTCCGGCGCGGGCGCGTCCGCGTGCTCCACCAGCGACGCGGCGTAATCCTCCAGCCACGCCATGCGCCGCGACCCGTCCAGCCAGAAGCCGCGCAGGAATCCGATCTCACCCACCGTCGCGCCGATGTAGGCCGACAATCGCGCGCCCGCCGCCAGGACGAGCAGCACATTCCCCGGCGACGCCTTCAGCACCGACGCTACGAACACCACCGCGCCCACGTAGGCCGCGCCGAAAATCGCCCAGGTGAGAGTGTGCCACGCCGCGGTGCTCCAGCGCGCGCCCGCCACCGGGCGATACCACCGCTCCCAGGCTTCTCGCCTCTGCCGCACCAGTTGCTCGCCGATCCTGGTCACGCGCACTTCTTTGCCCGGCGGAGCCGTGGTGGCGATGTTGAACAAATGCGCCGCCAACCGGGTGTGCGGGACAGCTCGCTCCTGCACCTCGCGCTCGACTCCCGGGCGCCAGGTAGACGTGAAAACCGTCGGCAGCGCGAACACTACCAACAACGCCAGCGCCGGATGAATCGAGACCAACAGCGCCACCGTGACCGCCAGCCGCAGGATCCATCCGCAGGTCGAAAACAACGACATGTACATGTGGTCCAGCACAAACACCTGATCGCGCAGCATCGCCAGCCGGTCGACGTACTCAGGACGTTCGTGATGCGCGATGGTCGCCACCGACGCCTGCATTCCCGCTACGTGCGATTCGAGCGCTACCGCCACGCGATCGCGAAAGCGCCTCTGCGCGCGGTCGCTGGTGACTTTCAGAAACCACGTCGCGACCGCGGAAACAGCCAGTCCCGCGCCGGCCCACATGACTAAAGTGCGGTTATGACGCAGCACGCCATCGGCCAGCAGCTTCATCCACAGCGCGAGCAGCGCATCGGGCAGAGCCGACAGCAGCGATAGCCCGAACGACACCGGCAGCAGCCGCGGCTCGGCGCGATAGGCGCGAACCAGCGCCCGCCACATCGAGGAGAGTGCCGGCGGCAGATCATCCTTAGGCCGGGGCGTCAAGCACTTCTCCTTCTTCAAAACGCGACGCCTGCAATTCGAACATCGTGCAATAGCGGCCGCGCAGGGCCATCAGTTCCTCGTGCGTGCCCAACTCGATCACGCGACCGTGTTCGAGCACACAGATCCGGTCCGCATGACGCACCGTCGAAAACCGGTGCGAGATCAGAATGGTCGTCGCGCTTCTCGTCGCCTTCAGGATGCGCTCGAAAATTTCCGCCTCGCCGCGCACGTCGAGCTGCGCGGTGGGCTCGTCGAGCAGAATCAATCCCGCGCCCATCTTCACCGCGCACAACGCCCGCGCCAGTGCGACGCGCTGCCACTGGCCTCCGGACAAATCGGTACCGTTCTCATAACCGCGCGCCAGGATCGTATCGAGACCGGCCACGTGCGACGCTCCGGCCTCGGCCAGCGCGGATTCGATCACCGCGTCCGGTGCGCCCGCCGGTGCGACGTTGTCGCGCAACGGCAGTTCGAAGCGAATGAAATCCTGAAACACAGCCGTGACGCGGCCGCGCCATGCGTCGATGTCTAAGGTACGCAAATCGACGCCGTCTATCTCGATCGCTCCGCTCCGCGGGTCATACAAGCGGCACAGCAGCTTCGCCAGCGTCGTCTTGCCCGCGCCGTTCTGGCCGACGATCGCCAGCGACGAACCGGCCGGGATGGTCAGATCGAAGCCGTCAAGCACTGGCGCTCCGCCGGGGTATTTAAAACTCACGCCGCGAAAACGAATCTCGCGCGCGGGCATGCCCGTCGCCGGAAGCGTTCCCTTTGCGAGCGCTCCCTCCGGACCCATCGCCTCTCGCAACCGAAGGACGGCGGTGACCGGCGCCGACGCTCCATCGATGGCCCACGACAATCCCCCGAACGCGATCATGCTGGTGCCGACTGCGGCGCTCGCGAACGTGACCGCCATCCCCAGCGCCAATCGCCCGTCCGATGCGTCGCGCGCAATCGACCAGAACACCAGAAGATTTGCCGACAGCACCACCAGCAAGCTCCACACGACCGGGCGCTGGCGCAACCGCGTGGCGCGCCATTGCAGATCGAGCAACTGCCGCCGCCGCGAGGAGAATCGTTCGACGGTCCACTCCGCCAGGCCGAACAGGCGCAGCTCCTTCGCGGCCGGAGGCTGCACCGCCAGGCGATAGGCGTAATCGGCGTGCCTCTCCGCCTCGCGAACTTCTTCCGTTCTGCGGTCGTGCCAGATCGCGCTCTCGCGCAGCAGCCAGTGTGTCGCAATCCACGCGCCCACCAGCAGCAGCGGCGCCCACCACGCGTAAGCGGCCAGCACCAGGGCCGACGCCAGCCCGCCGAACAGCTCCACCATCCCCGACGCGATGAAGTCCATCGCGATCGAAAGCGGCGGCCCGCTGATGCCTAAGTCGAAATCGCGCGCCATGGTCAGATCGGTGGTCAGGCGAGGATCTTCGAGGTGCCCCATCCCCGGCGGCGCGACGCAGGCCGCCGCCAGTTCGTCGTTGAGCCAAGCCGAAAGCCTGCTGCCCAGATTCGCGCCTATCGCCTGATGCAGAGGCGACAAAATCTGGAGCGTCACGAACACCGCTCCGACCATCGCCAGCGGCCATGCCAGCGCATCGCCTCGCTGGACCGCGCCTACCAGCGCGCCCATCGCAATCGCGAACGCCGCGGGCAGCGTTCCCCGCAGGATGAGCGCCAGCCACCAAGCGAACGCCAGCGGCCCGTCAGCCTTCGGAAGAACGCTGAAAAACTTCCACTCGTTGCGTGTGACCAGGCGCTGGATCATGGAACGCCTACGATTTTACTTCAGCCCGGTCCGTGCCGGCCGATCTCGAGCGATTCGCGCGCGCAACTGGGGCTAAAATAGAAGCGGGTGGTTATGGCACTTCTTCGCGTCATTTTGCCTTTGCTCCTGCTCGCCCCCGCGTGGGGAGCAAGCTTCGAGTTCTCCCTCCAGGACTCCGCTGGAGCCACGTACACCGCAGCCGGCCTGGCCCGCGAACGCGCGACTGTGTTTATCTTCGTCGCCACCGATTGCCCCAACTCCAACACCTACGCCCCGGTTCTGGCGCGCCTCTATCGCCAATACTCATCGCGCGGCGTGGCGTTTTTCAACGTGTATTCGGACCCCGCCGAGACCTCGGCCAGCGTGCACAAGCACGATACCGATTTCCAGGTTCCCTTCCATGCGTTGCTCGATCCGCACCAGACGCTGGCGCGCAAGACCGGCGCCCAGTCGACACCGGAAGTGGCGATTATCGGCCCCAAGGGCCAGGAATTTTATCGCGGGCGGATCGACAACCGATTCGTGGCGCCCGGTCAGACGCGCTATCAGCCGACCGAGAACGATCTGGAAGAGGCGCTGGATGCAGTCCTGACCGGCAAAGCGCCGCCGCATCCCGTGACCCGAACGATCGGTTGCGCGATCCCAGGAATAAACTAAGATTATGCGACTTTCGATGGTAGTGCTCGCGTCCGTCGCGTGTGCCGGATTGGCTCCAGCCGCCGACACTCCAACCTTTAATCGCGACATCGCGCCGATTCTTTATAAAAACTGCTCGAACTGCCATCGCCCCGGCGAGGTCGCCCCCTTCGCGCTGCTCACGTATCAGGACGCGGCGAAGCGCGCGAAACAGATCGCGCAGATCACCGACGCTCGCGTCATGCCTCCCTGGAAAGCCACACCTGGCTACGGCGACTTCTTGGACGTTCGCCGACTTACCGACCGGCAACTCGCGACGATCCGCGATTGGGCCGCGCATGGCGCGCCCGAAGGTGACGGGCAAAAGCCAGTGCCACCGAAATTCCCCGACGGCTGGCTGGCCGGCCAGCCGGACCAGGTTTTCAAGATGACGGCGGCTTACTCCGTGCCCGCCGAAGGCGCGGACCAGTTCCGCTGCTTCGTGATTCCCTTGAACGCCATCGAAGACGAGTACGTGAAAAAAGTTGAGTTCCGTCCAGGCAACGCGAAAATCGTGCATCACGCGATTCTGTTCCTCGATACCAGCGGAGAAGCGCGGCGGCGCGAGACGGCTCCCGGTCAAGGCTATTCCTGCGTCGGCGGGCCTGGCCTCGATATCACCGGATCGCTTGGCGGATGGGCGCCCGGCGCCATGCCTTCGGTCGCGCGCGACGGCGTTGCTCACACCATCAAAAAGGGCTCCGACCTGATCCTCCAGATCCACTATCACCTGGATGGAAAGCCGGAGCAGGATCAATCCACCGTCGGCTTGACCTTCTCGAAAGAGCCGCCCACCAAGGGGCTGACGTTGATGGTGCTGGGCAATGAAAAGATCGATATTCCGGCGGGCGATTCGCATTACGTCGTCAAAGCGTCGGCGGTGCTGCCGATGGACGCCGAAGCCAGCGCGATTTTTCCGCACGCCCACTACCTCTGCAAGGACATGAAAGTGGACGCGCATCTGCCCGACGGATCGGTGATCCCGATGATCTGGATCAAGGATTGGGATTTCAACTGGCAGGGCTCCTACCGCTACGCGAGCCCGGTGAAATTACCTAAGGATACGCGCCTCGATATGCAATATGTCTACGACAACTCGGCCGCCAATCCTCATAATCCCAGCAATCCGCCGAAGGAGGTCAAGTTCGGCGAGGAGACCACCAACGAGATGGCCTTCGCTTTCGTCTCCTTCACCCTCGATAGCCCGGATGAGGTTTCCAGGTTCCGCAGCGGAATCCGGGCCGAGTTCATCGCCGACATGCTGGCCAATGGCGTGGACGCCGAGGCCCTGGGACCGGAGCGCGCAGCGCAATTGAAGATGCTGCTGAACGCTTTCGACCGGAATCACAACGGAAAGCTCGACCCGGAAGAGCGTCCCGCACTGGTGCAATTCATGATCAAGCGCGACGAGCGGCCGAAGCAGTAGTGATGATCCCCTGGCTCACGCCAGGGGTTATAACCCCGTCCCGTAAGGGCGGGGATTCTGATGATCGGTGCGCGGTCCAGTGAGTTCCGCGCGATGATCGCGCGACAGCGCCCGCACGATTCCGAACAGACCGATCGCCACCCCGACGATCACACAAATCAGAAAGCTGAGATTCGCCCACTCCGCTACGTCCTGATAAGGGGACGTGACGTAGTTCGGAAATTTGAACGCCAGCAGGATGCCGATCGCGAGGCCCGCGCATTTTAGAGTCAGATCGGCCACCCGCCCGGCGCGGCGCGTCAGCATCCTTAACAGATTTAGAAATTGCAGGCCCAGTTGCAAACACAGCAACGCCACTATCGCCCCATAAAACCACACCCATTCCGGCATCAGCTTCATGGGTATCGCCGGTAAATACAGAGCGCCCGGTCCCAACAACAAATACGGCCAGCGAGGCGTCAGTGCGAGCCAAAGAGTGCCCACCGCGGCGGCGACGAAGTTAAAGATGTTCCGCGCACTCGGCCCATCTTCAGAGGCCGTCTTGAGAGGAGGCAGCTGGCCTGGATCCCACCGGTTCAACACGTGGTCCTTGCCCTGCTCCAACGCGATGAAGATCACCGTCACGGCGGCGAACTGCATCAACAGAGGCGTCAGGAACCGGCCCAGCGTGATTGCCCCCGGCACTTCCCTCGCCACAATCGGCAGCACGATTGCCAGAATGACCAGAGTGATGCAAAAGTTGAGCAGCAGAATCATCCGGTAAAACGGAAACAGTTCCGGTCCAATCAACTGAACGCCGAACGCGAGGCCCAGATTGTGCGGGCGATACCGTCCCGCCACGATCATCGGATTGCCATGATGCTGCAGCATCGCAACAATTTCGTCCTCCGTCAGCGGACGCCCCAGTTCCTCTTCGCGATCCTCCAGTTGGGAAGTAATGTTGGCCCGCAACTCCGCCACGATGTCTTCGCGGCGCGCCTTGGGCAGATACTTGGAAACTTCCTGCAAATATCGATTGAGCAGATTCATACTTTTGACTCCCGTAGAATTCGGCCGAGCGACGCACCCATGGTTTGCCACTCGTCGAGCAGTTGCCTCAGGACCAGCTTTCCGTCTTTGGACAGCCGGTAGAAACGCTTGTTGCGCTTCTCTTCTTCCCGCCATTCGCTGGTCAGCAGCCCCTGTGTTTCCAGCCGCCGCAGCAGCGGATAGAGCGTACTTTCCTCAATCTCCAACCCGTCTTCGGCCAACGCCTTGCGCAGCGTGTAGCCATAGTGTTCCACCCGAAGTTGCGACAGCACAGCCAGTACCAGGCACCCTCGCCGCAGTTCCAATTTGAGGTTCTCGAAGGCGCTCTCATTCATATACTGTGCTATACACACTGTACGATACACAGTATGATCCGTCAAGAGCTTTTTTAGAACCGCGACCTTTGGGAGCGGTCAGCCTCGACCGCGTGAGTCACTTCACATCGATCGTAAACGGCATCAGCCGTAAAATCCCGCCGTGCGCCAGGGCCCGCAGCGGCAATTTTCCGATCAACGGTCGCAAGTGCGACTCCATCTGGGACGTTTCGTCGGTACTCTTGAACAGCACATCCCAAACCGTCCGCTTCGGCGGATACGTGACGAGAACAATCTTCTCCGACGACGAAATTTTCGCCTTGTCCCGCACCAGTTCGATCGCCTTGTCCAGACCGCCGAGTTCGTCCACCAGTCCGTTCTGCTTGGCCTGCTCGCCCAGCCACACGCGCCCCTGCGCCAGAGGCTCCATCTTGTCGTAAGGCTGTTTGCGCCCGGCCGCGACGCGCTCCACGAAGCCTTTGTAGAAGGTCTCGATCTCGCGCCGCAGCTTCGCCCTCTGCTCGTTATTTAACGGCGCCGTGTTCGAATCGATATCCGAAAACCGTCCCCTCTTCAGCGTCTGCGTCGCGATCCCGACTTTGTCAAAAAGTCCTTTGAGATTCACCTTGCCGAAGAACACGCCGATCGATCCGGTCAGCGTATTCGGATACGCGATCACTGGATCGCCCGTCATAGCGATAAAATACCCGCCCGATGCCGCCAGGTCGGACATGGAAATCACCATCGGCTTTTTCGCGCTCAACAGCTTCGCCTCGTGCAAAATATCGTCCGACGCGATGCCGTCTCCGCCCGGAGAATCAATGCGCAAAATCACGCCCTTGATCGACGCATCGTCCTTGACCTGGCGCATCAACCTGACCAGTCCGCTGGCCGTGATGCCGTCGTTGCCAATCGAATCGTTGGTCCCGCCGCGGGTGATTTCTCCCTGCCCGACGATAAACGCGATCTTGGTCTTGCCGTCCACACCAGCGACCTCGACCTTCGAATAGTCCCTTTCGCCGACTTTCTTAATCGAATCGAGCTTCGCCGCCTCCTTTAACTTTGCGTACATCTCGTCCTCGAACAACAACTCGTCCACCAACCCCCCAACCAGCGCGCTCGTTCCCACAAAAGGCCCGTCGTCAATGAGAGTCTTCACATCTTCCGGCTTCTTTTTCCGGCCCTCCGCGATCACCGCGATAATATCGCCGAAATACTGGTCCAGAATCTGGTTCTCCACCTCCAGCGTCTCCGGCGTCGGCGTCGTCCGCGTGTACATATCCGGCGCGTCTTTATATTTGCCGACGTGCTCAAACTCCAGGCCCACCCCCAGTTTGTCGAGCGTCCCTTTGACGAACATCAGCTCCGCGCGCAGCCCTTTTACGTCCAATTCCTCTTCCGGAGCCATGAACACCTTGTCCGCCGCTGTCGCGACGTAATATTCTTTCGTCCCGGCTCCGCGCAAATACGCGTACACCGGCTTGCCCGTCTTCTTGAACGCCAGAATCGACCCGCGCAATTCCTCCAGCTTCGCCCACCCGACGTTCAACGCCCTCGGCTCCAGCACCAGCGCCTTGATGCGCGAATCCGCCGCCGCCTTGCGCAGCAGGTGCCACGTCTCCACCACCGTCATCGGCTGCTGATCTTCGAGGAACGGAATCGGCAGCGTCACTTGCGGCTGTTCCGGCAATTCGCCTTCCAGATGCAGCACCAGCGTCGACCCATCGGCCACCGCCGGCGGACGATCGGTGCCGAACCGCATCGCCGCCGCTCCGATGATCAGCAGGACAAGTCCCGCAAACAACAATCCAATCACGAATCCCAGCGCGAATCGTTTCATGCCACCCTATTCTCCGCTCAGAATCTGTTCGAACCGGCGGTTGACTTCCTTCAAATAATCCCCGTCGCCACCGGCGAGTTCCACACTCGCCGTGCCTTTGTATTTGATCTCCTCCAGCGCGGCGTGAACGGCGTGCCAGTCGATCTGCCCTTCCTTCAGTCCTACCCAGGACGCGACGTTTTTCTCAAACTTAAAATCCTTGATATGCAGCTTCACGATGCGCTTGCCCAGCACGCGGATCCAATCCTGCGGATAGCCGCTAATCGCCACATTGCCGACGTCGAAATACGCCTTTATCCACGGGCTCTCGAATGAATCGATGTAGCGGGCAAATTCCAGCGGACTGAGCAGAAACTTGTTCCAGACTTCTTCGATTCCAATGATGACTTTCGACTCCTGCGCAATTGGAATCAACTTGCGGATCTGCCTCTGCGACCGCTCCCACGCCTGCGCGTAACTGACCTCGGCGTTCACCACCGCCGGAACCAGCAGCACCGTATCCGCGCCCCACAACTTCGCATTGTTGAGGCTGATGCGCATGCCTTCCAGACTTTTTTCGACCACCGCCGGATCCGGCGACGACAGAGGCGACGACCAGTGCGCCTGATTCATCACCGAATGAATCCGCACCCCGGAATTCTTCGACGCCGCGAGCATCTCCTCGGCCCTGGCCTGCTCCGGAGTGGTCGGGCATTCGATCTCCTCGAACCCGCAATCGTGCGCCAGTTGAAACGCGTCGCCGACGCTCAGCGACTTTGGCAGCATGCTGAACTCGACCGCTTTTTTTATCGGCAACCGGTTAGCGCCCTGCAGGAAAGGAGCGGCAAAGGCGGCCCCCAGAAGTGTACGTCGAGTCATGCCCGATTTTACAACGTGTGGGGCGGGCCATCGGCCCGCAGCCGCCTACCAGGCGGCCCTTCTCGGCGAATTTGCAGCTTCACAGCGTCCGCAGATGGAATCCGCCATCGACGTTGATCACCTGCCCGGTGGAATAATCGAGCATCCCTTCAGCCACCGCCCGCACCGCGCGTGCGATGTCCGATCCCTCGCCCATGCGGCGTTGGGGCAGCAACCCGTCGGCGATTCGCTTCTCATATACACCTTCCACAGCCGAGATCATGTCTGTCCGAATAATCCCCGGCCGTATTTCGAACACACCAATCTTATTCGCCGCCAGCCGCGCAGCCCACAGTGCCACCGCCATGCTCAGCCCCGCCTTCGAAATGCAATACTCCGCGCGATTGACCGACGCGGTGTATGCCGAAATTGACGTGACGAACACAATCCGTCCGCTCCCGCGCTCGACCATCCCCCGCGCCACCTGCTGCGTCAGGAAGTGCGGACCTTTCAAATTTACTTTGATCAATTCGTCGAAGCTTTCTTCGGTAGCGTCCAGAACGTCGCGACGCTCGCGCGGAGCCATGCCGGCATTGTTTACCAGCAGATCGATGTGCCCGAAGCGTTCCTGGGCGAACGCGAGCAACGCCCGCCGGTCGTACCCCGATCCGATATCGCAGCCAAAAATCTCGGCCCCCGTCTCCGCGCGCAGAGACTCAGCGGCATCCTTCCGGCCGCGGTACGTGGCCAGGACCTGGTGCGTGGAGGAAAGTTCAATCGCAATGGCGCGGCCAATCCCCCGGCTCGCGCCGGTAACAAGAGCAACCGGCTTCACGTTTTCAGTTTACGGGATCGCATGTTTAAGGTAAATTCAAGGTGTGAGCGAAATCGTGTTCGAGGTAACGCAGGAAGCGGACGGTGGCTTTTGTGCGGAGTGTCTGACCGAGAGCATCTTTACCCAAGGCGACTCGTGGGACGAACTGCGGGCCAACGTCAAGGAGGCCGTCGAGGCGTTCTATTTCGACCGTCCGAAGCCCGCAGGAATCCGCCTGCATCTCGTACGCGATGAAATACTCGCCTTCGGATGAAGATCCCTCGCGACTTGGGACGGTCTCGTCCGTCCCTGAGGGCCCCTGAGGGCCGCAGGGAAGTGACACACCACGCGAGGCGGTCGCACGGATTCTGTCGTCTGGGGGGGATTACGAAGGTCGCGCCACGAGAAATCCCCAGGACCCGCCGCCGGGGTCTTCACGACTGAAAAGCCGCCATCCCTGACGGGCTATGACCTCAAGTGCTGATTTTTCATCCGGCGCCTCGAAGAACTCCACCTGTCTAGCGAAGCTCGACATGAGCATTACGCGAGTATGAGCAGGGTGCCCCTTTAAAAATCTGAATTCCATGGTCCAATGTTACAACGGTCTGGGGGCAAGAGCCAATGAGACAGCGGGATGGTTAACTGTTCCGTTCAAAGTCTAACCTTGGCCGCCCCGATGAACTGCGGAATAGGAAAGCCACAACCACCGCAGAACCGATCCGCCGAGCCCGCCCGCCTTCCACACATGGAGCAGAAGGGCGCACGCGCCATCTGGCGGGAGCGTTCACCCGAGGGGGCTGGGGCGCCGCAACGGCAGTCGGCCCCGAAACTTCATGTAGCCTGCCCGACAGCAGGCTCTTCGCTTCGGGCGAGAGATTCACTAACTTGTTCTTATTAGCCGTCATGAAAGCATGAGCGAAACGCCGCGAACCGATTTCAAAAGCGTGTAGCGTTCCATACCATCCGAGGTAGGCAAACGCCTTCTCCGCATTCGCGCAGTTAGCGCCACATCTGGCGCGGGCATGACGGAGCAGTATTCCGTGAACCGCCACGGTCCCGGCCATCCCCAGGACTCCAACTGCAATACCGACGTATGGACCTGTCTCAAACCACGTTAGTCCGCCGACGAGGATCGCCACGAAGGTAAGCGGCTTGGCAAACGAACGCGCTACTTCCACGGACCGAATGTGGCTAATGCAGCCCGTGCAATAGGGGATCTCCCACAAATTCGTCTTCGTGCGAACAACCTTAACGCCCCGTGACCGACTCGCCGAAACTGTTAATTTGTTGTCAGGTTCGGCGCCGCAACAAGCGCACTCGTTTGGAAACAAAAAATTGTAGCCGGATACGTCGACTCTCACGGGTGCCCCAACACGCTTCAGAATCCAAACAGTTTTAGTATTGTGGCGCCGAGCTTTCGCCGGCGTCCGCTCTTGCTAAGGGGAATTCCGATTGTTCGGGAAATCCTTGACTTAAAGGCCGAGATCCCAAACAGTCTCCAGATTGAGAAACGGCCTCGATTCACTGGCGTACCTCCGTAAAACATCTTCGCACGAACAACTGGAACGAATCCGAATGCTTTGGGCGGTTCAGACCGCCTTGCGCTGCCGCACCGAATCGAGCAGCATTCCGGCGATCTGCTTGCCGTGCTGGAGCGCCTGTTCATACACTGCCCGGCGCTCGTCGCGCGTGAAGCCGTATCCCAATCGATACAGCCGTTCGAGCGACAACCCTACCGCATACGTTGCCGCGTAGGCGATACCCGCTTTGGGAATCAATCCGCCACCGAAAGGCACTTTGCCCACCAGTTCCCGCGCCAGTGCACGCCATCCGAACGCACCCGCGATAATCGAAGCCACTTCCGACTTCTGTTCGCGATATCCAATCGGCCGGTCGCTTACCGCCGCCAGTTGGAACGCCATGCGGATCTGGTTCATGGTCAGAAACGCCGTATCGGAGCTGAACTCGCCCACCGCCCAGGGAATCGACGCCAAGCTGGGTATGATGTCGGGAAGCGCCGTCGCCAGGCTGAACATCGCGTTTTCCTTGGCCACCGCGCGGATGATTTTGTGCGCCGCGGGCTTACGGAAGGGATACAGATTCCGCGCCAGAGGCAGCATCAGGTCCTCGCGCTTTTTGAGGATCCGGCGAATACAGTCATCGGGGGCATCGAGATCTAAGGGAAAACCCCTGCTCGGCCGCAGCAGGGAGGAATCGTAAACTTCCAGGTCGCATCCCAAGGCCGGACCCCTCACCAGCAGCCGGACCGCTTCCGCCCGCCTTTCCATGGAAAAATGAGGCGGCGCGAAAAACGTCTCCATGCGCCCCAGCGCTTCGGGTGACGCGGTGACCAGGCAGATGCGGACGGTTCTGTCCGCGTCCTCCCTGACGGCCCCTGGGTTCAGGCTGGAGAGTGCCCCTTTAATCTGGCGGAGGACAGCGAGTGCCATGATTCAGATCGGAACCGGAACATGATCCTTAGTTCCTTCCTCCATTCTAACCCTACCCCGACCCTTTCCACTGGTACGTCTGTGGAAAAGTACTTTAAGATAGTTTCATTCGTCGGGTGGTACTCCAGCGATGGCGCGACAAGAACCAGCCTCGGCGCGGCCTGGGTGAGCGCAATTCCCGGAAAATACCCACGCGCGGAAAACTCGTCCCGATCCAGATGCCACTTCACGCGCATCCAGTAATCCAGCGCCTGTAAAGGCAGATGAATGTCTTCCTCCGCCTTCAGTTCGATGACCGCCAGCCTCCCGTCGCGGTCCGCACCCAGTAAATCGATGATCCCCCGCTCGCCTGCTGCGAACTGCGGCACTTGCCCATATAAAGGATGCCGATGGATCATCGCGTCCAGCGTTTCGATCTGCGCCCGCACCTGCGATTCCAGCCAGGCCTCCGGATGACGCGTATAAATAGGATTTGAGCGATCCACCGCCCGGAAATTGCGCATCCGGGCCAGTTCCTGCGCGATCCGCTCCGCCTCTGCGACGTGAGCCTCGCCGCCCGCCGCATGCTTCCGGTCGAAGCCGAAAAGCAGTTCATCGCCCGCAACCCGTGCAAATTCGATTCCGCGCACGGCCAGACTGACGGACCCGTCCAGCCTGTCCGTCTTTTCCACCCCCTCGACCGCAAGCAGCCGTTCGACCCATTCGACCGTCCGCCGCGACGCGCCGGACAGGGCTCTCATCGCCACCGGCAGCCGCGTCTCGAAATTTTGATAATCGCGCGGATCCACCTGCGCCTCATCGTTGGCCTGATGGATAAAGACCAGGAACTTCGCGCCGCTAAGGTGCCGCACGCGATGGCAGGTCGTCTTCTCCAGACCCGAAGGCAGAAAAACCGCCAGCGTATCGATTGTGACCTTCGGTTCCCGATGCCGCAGATGGTCCAGCCAGATCAGCCCGAAACTCAGCGCATCGTTGGGTGTAAGCGACTCTTCCGAAGCTCCGATGGCCGCGATCCCGGAAGTCCCCCGCCGCAGCAGCGCACGCGGAAAACTGGGCGACAGGGTGTGATGCAGGTCCTGCTCCGTACTCAATTCCGCCACGCGGTATCCGGTAAATTGCCTTTGGAGCGAGCTGCGGAACCGCTCCCGATACTTCAACCGCGCCCCTCGCCGGTCCGCGTCGCGATTCGAGGGGTCGGCCAGGTCCAGAAACGTTAATATCCCCGCCAACCCGCCGAAGCGCTCAATCTCAATCTCCAGCCGCCCGCGCCGCTCGCTGCGAATCCCCCGGATGCGCCGCACCAGGTTCTTCGTCTGGTTCCAGCACTCCACCGTGACGATGTTTCCCCGCGCCGTCACCGAAAACGTCTCCGCCGTCACCGCCAGCGGATCGTCGCCGGCTTCAAACAACACTGGCTGCCGGCAATTTTGGACAAACCTCTCCATTGCCGCAAGCGCAGCCAGAGGATCAGATTTCGCGCGAGCCGGTTGCAAACTAAATAGTCCGTTGAGCCCCCAAAACTCTCACCGTCCGTGTGGGGCCGGCTATTCAGCCGGCGCGCTATGCGGTCTTCGTCCAAACGATCATCATCCCCCCCAACAGCGCCTGCTTGGTCCACTGCCCTGTAAACGCCCCACTGACTCCCGACCAGGAATCGCCGACGCCATACCCGTCGTTCGCCACCGCGCACCGGAACACGTCACCCACATAACCCGGCTGCGAAGGCGTCTGCGCGATAATCCTGATCCCCACCGGATTCACCGCATGAGGCGTCGGCGGCACCACCGTCCCGCTCACCGGAACCGGAAACACCGGATAATCCTCGATCATGGTCGATACCTTGATCTGCCCCGCTGGCACCGGTCCCGTGTACTGGCCCGGCGTCAGCACCTCGGTCGATTGCGTCTCGCCCAACCCTGCCGGTTCCCAGGTCTGCCCATACAGTTGGCGCATGAACATGGTGGTGTACGGGTCCATCCCCTCGGCGTCGATCTCTTCGTCCACCACCCAACCCTGCGCGATCAATTGCCCCACCAGCGCCCACGCCTGGTCCTGCGTCAGACCGGTAGTGACCGGACATCCCGGCCGGCCTCCATAGAGCGGCTGAAACGCCGGCGGTTTCGACGCATAATACGCCGCGTTAAATGCCGACTGATACGCATTCGCCGCCGATGTCGAGCCGGGTGTTGTGTTCTGAGTTTCCATATTCCCTCGGCCAAAGCATGGGCCCGGAACCCGTTCCCGCTCGCCGGTTGAAGGCGACAAAGTACTCAGAACCAAAGAATTGTACGTTCCTTCGAACGCGGAACCGCCATGCGTCAGCATGCGGACAGGCGCGATCAATTCCCGAGACAGCTCCACGAATGACACGTTCTCAGCGTCAACCGTGCATGTGCTGGCTGCTCGCATTCCTGACACTGGCCCAATCCCAGTTCGACGTCGTCTCGGTGAAGCCGAGCGCGCCCGACGAACACAACAGCTTCATGATGCAGAACCTGCCGGGGGGAACCCTTCGAATGGTGGGCGTACCACTCAGGATGCTCATCATGCAGGCCTATGACGTGAAGGTGTTCCAGATTTCCGGCGGTCCGGACTGGATTCGCACCGACCGTTGGGACATCATGGCCAAAGCCGAAGGCGTGGAGGGCCGGCTTTCGAGGGACCGCCAGAACCCCATGCTCCAAGCCTTGATGGCGGACCGCTTCCAACTGAAAATCCACAAAGAAGCGAAGGAAATGCCCGTTTACGCCATGGTCCTCGACAAGAAAGGATCGAAGCTCGCCGTTCACACCGTCGGCGATTCGCAGACCCGCACCGGCAATGGCACCCTGAGCATCAAGAAAGGCGGGATGGCCTGGCTAGCGACGTGGCTTTCACGACTACTGGGACGAGTGGTGATCGATCAAACCGAACTCAGTGGCGAATATGATTACCAGCTCGACTATACGCCAGATCCGGGCCAGGGCGGCGCCGAATCCATCGGCCTGCCCCCGGGAACTCCTCAGCCGCGCACAGAAACCAACGGCCCGTCGATCTTCACCGCCTTGCAGGAACAGCTCGGCTTGCGCCTGGTTTCACAAAAAGGCCCCGTCGAAATCGTGGTGATCGACAGCGTCGAAAAACCCTCCGCAAATTGAATCCCCGGGCTCACGCCACGGGGCTATAACCCCGCACGTCAGTGCGGGGATTGTCGCTTAGCCGCCCCCAATCACCCTCAAAATCGCCTTTCCAAACCGCTCCGCCTTCTTTTCCCCGATCCCTTGCACATCCATCAACTCCGCAATCGTCGACGGCGTCTGCCGGCACAACTCGTCGATGGTGGAATCGTGCAGAATCACGTACGCCGGAACCGAAAGCTCCTTCGCCAGCTCCTTCCGCCATGCTTTTAACTTCTCCCGCAACCCCGGATCTCCCGGCAGCGCCGCGACCATTTTCTTCTTGTGAATCTTCCGCGACTCAGCCTTCGCCAGAGGCGACGCCACCGCTGGCTCCGGAGCCTCCAGCAGCCATTCCGGCTCGGCTCCGCAGATGTCGCAGGCATCGCAGCGTTCCCACTTGGGCGTTTCGCCGAAATACAGGCAGATCTGCCGGTGCCGGCATTCTTTCCCCTCGACAAACCGGCGCATCACGCGATACCGCTGCCACGCTCGCGATTTTTCCGCCTCATCCTGCAACTGCTGAATGAAGTGCACCAGCAGCCCCGCATCGCGCTTCTGCCACAGCAAAATGCAATCCGCCGCCAGTCCGTCCCGACCCGCACGGCCTGCTTCCTGGTAGTACTGCTCCAGCGATTTCGGCAGAGCCAGATGAATCACCGCGCGCACATCGGGTTTGTTGATTCCGAGCCCGAACGCCAACGTGCCCACCAGCACCCGTTTCTCGCCCGTCATCCACGCTTCCTGATTTTTTCGGCGCGAATTATTGTCCATCTGCCCGTGATAAGCGACCACCGGCAGCCCCTGCCGTTCGAGCGCGATCGCCGTCGCTTCCACGGATTTGATCGTCGGCGCATAGACGATCACGTTGCCTTCGCTGTAGTATTCGAGCGCCGCCTCGACTCGCCCGTCCTGCTCCCTCGCGGCGCATTCGTGGACGATGTAGCGCAAATTCGGCCGGTGAAAACTCATTGCGATCTTCGCCGGATCGTGCAGGCCCAACTGCGCCACGATATCGTGCCGCACGGGACGCGTCGCGCTGGCTGTAAATGCGGCAATCGGGACGTCGGGAAACCAGTCGCGCAAGGCTCGCAACTTGCGATATTCCGGCCGGAATTCGTGGCCCCATTCGGAAATACAATGGGCCTCATCAATGGCGAAAAATCCGAGCGGCACGCGCTTCAGCCACTCCAGCGCGTCATCCCGAACCAGCCGCTCCGGCGATAAATACAACAGCCGCAGCTCGTTCCTCTCGGCCTTCCGCATGATGTCCCGCTGCTCGCTGAAATCGATGGAGCTGTTCAGCACCGCCGCCGGAATGCCCGCTTCGAGCAACTGCGCCGCCTGGTCCTGCATCAGCGCAATGAGCGGACTCACCACCACCGAAACCCGGTCCATGGCCGCGGCCGGCAGTTGATAGCACAACGATTTTCCGCCACCGGTGGGCATGATCGCCGCGACATCGCGACCGTCCAAGATGCTTCGAACGATGGCTTCCTGTTTTGGCCGGAACTGCGAATAACCCCAGTGTTTCTTGAGTAATTTAAGAAGATCCATCAACGGGTGGCGATTCCCGCGCCGGCCGAGATCAACAATCCGCCGGCGACACGGTTCGTCCACCTAGCATAGCGTGGCGTGAGCGAGGAACCCGCCACGCCGTAGGCGAGCAGTATCGAGAATTCGATCACCACCGACGTGATACCCAGGATCAGCACCTGCGGAACGATCGCGGCATGCGGATTCAAAAACTGCGGCAGCAGCGCGGAAAAGAACAAAATCGCCTTGGGATTCGATATCTGCAGCGTAAAACCACTGAAAAACAGGTGGTGCGATTTAGGGTCGGCCACCGCCAGTTCCTGTACCGGTTCGTCCTTGCCGAAAATCAGCCGCAACCCGTAAACCACCAGGTACGCCGCGCCGATCCACTTCACCGCGAGGAACAATTTCGACGACAGCAGCAGCGCGCCCACTCCGGTCGCCGAAAGGGCGAAATAGACGGCATTGGCGGCCAGAATCCCCACGTTCGAAAAAATGCTCTTTCGTGCCCCGGCTTTGAGCGCGCTCGACAAAATAAAGAGGACCGCCGGCCCGGGTGTGAGGCATAGCACTGTCTCCGTGCAGACGAAAATCCACCACGTTGTCCAGGTCATCGTTCGACAGGCGAAAGCGCCTGTCCCACCTCTCTGTAACGTCCAGCCCCATGCTTGGGGTTATTGCTGTCCCCAGTGCAAACCCCAAGCTGACGCATGGGGCTGAATCGCCAACAAATCATCCGGTCGCAGCAGCTAGGTGGGGCAGGCGGTTCCGCCTGCCAATTGTCCGCATGCTTACGCATGGCGGTTCATGTTCCAGCACACGCGGCGATCAAGGCAGCTTTCAGTCGTTCCTCGACCTCACCCGCAATTTTCCCGACGTAAAAGACATCGAGCGCCTTGTGCGCTTCCGTATCGATCAGCACGACCTCGATGTTACAACCCTGCTCCGTAATGGTGCGCGCCAGATCGTAGAGCAGCCCCGGGCGGTCCTCGGCGACAATTTCGATCAGCGTCGCGGTTTCCGACGCTTCGTTATTGAACGCCACGCGAGGTTTCAGCCGCGCGCGGGTCGAGAGCAATGGTTTGGGACGGCCGCGCAACAGTTTCGTCGCGTCCTGTTTTCCCTCCGCCACCTTGCGCACGATACCCCGCAGCCGGTCGACTTCCGGAGGGTTCAACTCCAGCGTGCGGTGCGGATCGGAAAAGGTAAACGTGTCGACCACGACGCCCTGCGCGTTCGAAAACGCCTCCGCTTTCAGAATATTCAGCCCAAAGCTGGAGATCGCGCCCGCCACCGGAGCGAACAATGCCGGACGGTCCCGGGTCAGCAATGTCAAACGATACGTGCTGCGCTCATGCAGGATCTCGATCGCCACAGGCCGTGATTGCAACTGCCGCGCGAGAGCGAAATGGCCGTCGATTTCGGCCGGCGTGTGCGTGCGCAGGTACCGCGTTGGCAGTCCTTCGAGGAATTGAGCCCTCTCCGGATCCACGCCAGGCGCGTCGTGAATGCGTGACGTTCCCAGCTCGCGCGTCAGTTCCTCATGCGCCAGCAAATAGGCGCGCCACAACTGCTCCAGCCGCCACGGCGTCATGGCCTGCGGATTCACCGCGCTGATGTCGGCGTAGGTGAGCATGGTCAGCAGCTTCAGCCGCTCGATCGTTTCTACCTGGGCCGATAATAACCGGGCGGTAGAGGAATCGGAAAGATCGCGCGAACTCATGACGCCCGAAAGGACCAGATGTTTGCCGATTAGAAACTCAATGGCGCCGCGATCCGCCTCCGGAACCACCAGGCGCTCCAGAACGGTGTGCGCGATGCGCAGCGATTCGGCGACGTGCTCATGGCCGGAGCCTTTTCCGACGTCGTGCAGCAGCAGCGCGAAGCGGACCAGCGCCTTGTCCTGAATTTCGTCGAACAGCGCGGCGAAGCGCCCGTCTTTCACCGACTCCAGTCCGTCGATGGCCACCAGCGTGTGTTCGTCCACCGTGTAGCGATGATAAAAATCGCGCACCACTAGGTATTCGATCTTGTGCCACTCCGGCAACACCGCCGCCAGCGCCCCGCACTCCTGCATGGCGCGCAAGCCATAAGATGCGTGCGGCAGCGCAAGAAGCTGCTTCCACCCGTCCCACGTCGTGTGTGGCACGAAGCCATGCAGCCGGTCGACGGTATCGGGCGCGAGCCGCAGGCGATGCCGCGCGGCGAACATGAACAGGCTCAGATCCGCCGGCAGGATGTTGCTCGCACGCAGCAGAACCTGGTCGCGAACCACGCTGAACTCGGAATTGGACAAGCGCGAGCGCCAGTCGTGAAAACGGCCGAGGAGGCTGCCAGCCTGTTCGGAAGAGCGTTCCATCGCGTAGCGCGCCGCGCGGTCTACCAGGCGCGCCTGGCGATAATAATCGCGCATCAGTTCCGCCGGCTGTTCGCTTAACGAATCCTGCGCATCGAAGGTGAGGACGTTCTGATCGCGGCCGGAAAGTTCGTGCAGGCGGATGCGGATAGCGCTCAGGAACGCGAATGCTTCATCGAGGCCGCGCGGAACGTCGCGCGGGTGCAAAATAGCCAGCCAGCGCACGGTTTGCAGGTCGCGCAGGCCTCCCGGCGTGTCCTTGACGTTCGGTTCCAGATGGTAGATCGTGTTCTGATACTTCGCGCGCCGCTCGACGGCCAGCGTAGCGAGCTGCCGCGCAACCGCTTCGCCGCGCTTATGAATAAAGGCCTCGAATTTCTGGTCGAGTGTGTCGAACAGAGCCGCGTCGCCGGCCAGCCGGCGCCGGTCTAAGAGGCTGATGGTCAGCTCGGCGTTCTGCTCGTGTTCGGTCACGCAATCGGCGACGGTGTGGACGGAATGGCTGGGGCGCAGTCCGGAATCCCACAACGCCTGAAGAAAACCCGACAGCGTCTCCTTTACCGACGGAAGCTGGTTCTCCGATTCGATGAGGATCAGCAGGTCGACATCGGAGTTGGGAAACAGTTCGCGCCGTCCGAACCCACCGACAGCCAGCAGCGTCAGGGCGGACGGAAAGCGACGTTGCAGAGTCGCGGCATAGGCTTGGAGAACCTGATCCTCCACGGCTGCGGAGCGGGCGGCGAAGGTCGCGTTGACTGCGTTCTGGTTCACTGCTGCACTAGAGGATTCAAAGACAAACTTGGCCGCTGATAAACACGGATGAACGCGGATAAGCAAACTGTTTTCGATCCGCGTTCATCCGTGGCCATTCATTTTTTGTGTTTTACAACGCCGACTCGCCCCGGTCGTCATTGCGGATGCGGATGGCTTCGGCTACTTCGTAAACGAAAATTTTGCCGTCGCCGATCTTGCCCGTTCGCGCCGACGTGACCAGCGTCTGAAGCACTTCTTCCAGGCGCGCGTCCGGCACCACCATCTCGAGCTTGATCTTCGGCAGCAGGTCGACCTGATATTCCATGCCGCGATAAATCTCTTTGTGACCCTTCTGACGGCCGTGTCCGCGCACCTCCGTAACGGTCATGCCGTCGATGCCGATGGCCTTCAACGCTTCCTTCACTTCCTCGAGTTTATGAGGTTGGATAATCGCTTCGATTTTTTTCATGCTTATGCCTCGAAATTATATCCTTCCTCGCCGTGCATGCTCAGGTCGAGCCCTTCGATCTCCTGATCTCTAGAAACCCGCACGCCGATCAAGGCGTCGCAAATTTTCAGAATCAGGAACGTTCCGACGACCGCGAGGCCGGCGGCAATCGCACAGCCTATCAACTGGTTGAGGACTTGCCCGGCGTTGCCGTCGGCCCAGCCCAGCGCCTTGCCGTTCAACAAATCGTTGATCTCTTTGGTCGCGAACACGCCGGTAAGCAGCGCCCCCAGCGTCCCTCCCGCGCCGTGCACGCCAAAAGCGTCCAGCGAGTCGTCGTAGCCGAACTTCTTCTTCACCGCGGTGCACATCAGGAAACAGAAGACGCCGGCCGCCGCGCCGATAATCAGGGCGGGCATGGGCTTTACGAATCCCGACGCCGGCGTGATCGCGACCAGCCCTGCCACCGACCCGGAGATCGCTCCCAACACGCTGGGCTTGCCGGTGTGCATCCATTCCGCGACCATCCAGGAAAGCGCGGCGGCAGCGGCGGCGAAGTGCGTGGCGACGAACGCGCTGGTAGCCAGCGATGATGCAGCCAGCGCCGATCCGGCGTTGAATCCAAACCAGCCCACCCACAGCAGGCAGGCGCCGACGGTCGACAGTACCATGCTATGTGGACGCATGGGCTCGTTTGGGTATCCTACGCGCTTGCCCAGGTAGAGCGCGCAAACCAGCGCCGAAACGCCCGATGTAATATGCACCACCGTTCCCCCGGCGAAATCGAAGCAGGGAATTTTTCCTCCCAGCGAAGCGTTCAGGAGTCCGCCTTTGCCCCACACCATGTGCGCCATGGGGAAGTAGACGATGAACATCCACAGCGTCATAAAAAGGAGCATCGCCGAAAATTTCATGCGCTCGGCGAAGGCTCCCGAGATCAGCGCCGGCGTGATGATGGCGAACATCAGCTGGTAAATCATGAAGGTCGATTGCGGAATGGTCCCGGCGTAATCGGCATTGGGCGCCGCGCCGACGTTGTGGAGGAACGCGTAATTCAGGCCGCCGACGAAGGGCGTACCCTCCCCGAACGCGAAGCTGTAGCCGATCAGCGCCCAGATGACGGTAACCCATGCCATCAGCACGAAACTCTGCATCATGGTGCCCAGCACGTTCTTGCGGCGGACGAGGCCTCCGTAGAAGAGGGCCAGTCCGGGGCCGGTCATCATCAGGACGAGAGCCGCGCTGACCAGCATCCAGGCGTTATCGCCGGCGCTTTGGGCCGATTTCGTGGCTTTATCCAGGTCGGAGAGTCTTTTCTCCAGATCGGCAGGTTGGGCCGATGCCAGCGCGGTCAGAAACAAAGGTATCGAGAGATAGCGCATTTAGGACGCCCCCAGAGAGTAAACAATCAAGTATAGGGGAGTCCGCGCCGCGCGCAAGTCAAACCTTTTAATGGATTCGATTGAAGTTTTCTATATCGAGGGCGCCTGGCGTCCTTCGAGCTCGGCCAGCTTCTCCGGAGCCAAGGCCTGAGTCAGGTTGAGACCCAGCAAATACTTGCCGCCGGAGCGATCCATATGCTTCACGGAAGCCGCGCCGGACAGCTTCAATCGTTCGGCGCTCAACAAAATGCGAGTGCCGGGGCGAACGGGCCGGACCACTTCGACCCGCATGCCTTCTTCGGAGATGTCGATGCAGCGGGCCTGTGCGAAGCACGGCTGCCCTTGCTCCTCCCAGGATATGCGCGCCGGCCCGACATAAGGAATCCGGCGATGACGCCGGTTGTTCTTGCTGATACTCATGGGTTTTACAACTTCCCATTTACAGCTTAGGGGCAACACCTGACCGCGTCCATGGCCCGAAAGTCTCATGCAATAGGCCGTTCGGGGGAGTACGAGCATTCTATGTCGCGGGTCGGCAGAGCACGCGACGCATGAAGAACAGTACACATTAATGCGACGTGAAGGCAGCAACTACAACACCCAGCGCGGCGTTTCTAGTAGCAGGAGGCAGTTATGAAACGAACATGGTTGTTGGCGCCGGTACTGGCGGCGTTTTCGTTGGTAGCCTGTGGAGGCGCGGTGTACTATGCGAGTGTTCCGCCGCCGCCGCTGCGGGCGGAATACGTCGGTGTCGCGCCGGGGCCGGGATATTTGTGGGTGAACGGATACTGGGGATGGCGCGGCAATGGGCACGTCTGGGTGGCCGGATCCTGGATGCGTCCGCCGCATCCCCGCGCAGTGTGGGTGGCGCCGCGATGGGAAGGGCGGGGCGGACGTTACTATTTTCACGAAGGTCGCTGGAGATAACGAGTGGTGCGTCGCCGCGAGTTCACTAAATATTAATTCTTGGCCAATGTCCGCATGCTTACGCATGGCGGTTCCGTGGCGGCGCTGAGCGGATGAGCGAGTATTTCCGACGCTGTGTTTAATTTACGGCAGCGGGGGGCGCGGGTGGCTTAGGCTTGTCCTTCGCGTCCTTATCTTTCGCGGGAGCGTGTGTTGCGGCCTTCACCGGGCTCAGCAGGACGTGGGCGTTGCGGCCTTCGAGGCGAGGCATCCCTTCGGCTGTGCCGTAGGGAGCCAGGTCCTCTGAGAACCGAATGAGCAGCTTGCGGCCAAGGTCGGTGTGGGCGATTTCGCGGCCGCGGAACTGCACCACCGCTTTCACGCGATTCCCTTCCTTCAGGAAGCGGATGGCGTGGTTTTTCTTGAAGTCGTAATCGTGATCGTCGGTATTGGGACGGAATTTCAGTTCCTTCACCTGAATGATGTGCTGTTTGCGCTTGGCTTCGTGCTGCTTCTTTTTGTTCTCGTACTGCCACTGCCCGTAATCCATCGCCTTGGCGACGGGAGGCTCGGCCGTGGGGGCGATCAGGATCAGGTCGAGGCCCAGCTCCTGCGCTTTTTTGATGGCCAGATGGGTCGCCATGACCTCAACGGAGCCATCGGGAAACACCGCCCGCACTTCCCGCGCGCGGATCGCCTCATTCACATTTTCCCGGATCCTCGGCCGGCGGGGTGCGAAACCTCGTGGATTCATCGACGATTAAGCCCAAAAACAAGCACAAAAGTAACCATAAGCAAATGGTAGCAGAAGCAGAAGCGGGTTAGATCCTGGTAGTGTCTCATATCTGCGCATTTCAGACACTACCTGGATTTTTTCAATGGTGGCGCGGACTTTAGTCTGCCGCGTCGGCTTCAGCCGCCGCGTTCGTTTTTTGTCCGATCCGAGCGGACATCGGCTGAAGAGCTCGCGCCACTTCCTCACTCACGACACTGTTCGGCGGCGCCATTCGAAGAGCATCACTCCCGATGCGACGCTGACGTTCAATGACGCGACTCCGCCGGGCTGCATGGGAATGCGGACCAGATAATCGCAGTGCTTGGCGACGTGCTCATGCAAGCCTTTTCCTTCGCCGCCCAGAACGATGGCCGTGGGCGCGGTGAACTCCACCTGGTTGTAGATATGTTCGCCGCGCTCGTCCAGGCCGTAAATCCAGTAGCCTGCTTCCTTCAACGCTTCGAGCGACCGGTTCACGTTGGTGACGCGAACCACCGGCAGATATGCGAGAGCTCCGGCAGCGGCGCGCGCGACGACCTCCGTTAATCCCGCGGCGCGGCGTTCGGGGATCACGATGGCCGATGCGCCGGCGGCATGCGCGGTGCGGACGATGGCGCCCAGATTGTGCGGATCCTCGACACCATCCAGCACGACAACAAGTCCTTTTTTCGCGATGGCTTCTTCGAGCGTCGCAAAACGTTCAGCCGATCCGAAGGCCACGACGCCTTGATGCGACACGCCCATCGACGCCCGATCGAGCATTTCGCGCGGCTCAAAACGCACCGGAACCTTGTGCTCCCGCGCCAGATCGACAATCTCCTGAATGCGCGGCCCGGTGGACCCTTTTGCGATTAAAATGCGATCGAGAGGACGCCCGGCCCGTAAAGCTTCCCGGACGGGATGGATTCCTGAGAGCGGGGACATTATGATAAGGGTACTCGCAATGAGCGTGCCAGAAAACACCGCCGAACAAACTTCCGCTCCTATGACGCCACAGGAGATCCCGGATAAGCTCTACTTCCGCATCGGCGAAGTAGCGCGACTGGCGGGGATCAAGCCTTACGTGCTGCGTTTTTGGGAGACGGAGTTTCCCTCGCTGGGGCCGAAGAAATCCGGCACCGGTCACCGCCTGTATCGCCGCAAGGAAGTGGAGATGGTGCTGGAGATCAAGCGGCTGCTGTACGAAAAGCGGTTCACCATCGAGGGCGCGCGAAAATTTCTGGAGACACGCGGCAAAACGGAGCCGGCGCGCGGCGCGAAAACGGTGAAGCCGGCCAAGAAAGTGCAGGCCGAGTTATTCTCGGCCGGACCATCGCCGATGGACGATACGCTGCTCAAAGATATTCGTAGAGAACTGCGCGCCATCGCCGATATGTTGAAATAGCCCGATCCGGGCGGCGGGCGTTCCCGCTTCATAGATCATCCATCCCGTCCGATAAGCACGTCAGGTGTCGAGTGGCATGATTCGTCTGACGCGCATTAATCACGTTCCGCTGGTCCTGAATGCGGACCTGATTGAGCACGTGGAAACGACGCCCGACACAGTGATCAGCATGACCAACGGACAGAAATTCGTAGTGCTGGAATCGACCGACGACGTGATTCGCAAGGTGATTGAGTTCCGCCGCGAGATTTTGAGAAACGGGCCGCCGCGGGAAATCTGCCAGTAGCTCTATGGCCGAACCAACTCAACTCGTTCCCGCGAAACCGGCGAAAGCATCCGCCAAGCCCGATATCGCTTCCATTGCCGGAATTGTGGTGGCGTTCGGAGGCATCCTGGGCGGGCTGCTGATTGAGGGCGGAAAACTAAGGGATGTCACGCAGTTTACGGCCGCGCTGATCGTGCTGGGAGGAACGTCGGGGGCGGTGATGGTTTCCGTGCCGCTCAAAACGCTGATCGGAGGATTGAAGCGGCTCAAGGGCGTGTTCTTCGATCCGAAGGTGGAACTCAACGGCATGATTGAGGACGTGATCGGCTTCGCCACCAAGGCGCGCAAGAACGGCCTCGTGTCTTTGGAGGCGGAGGCGTTTGCGATTGAGGATCCGTTTCTGAAGAAGGCGTTGACGCTGGCCGTCGACGGGACGGACTTGCAGGAGATCCGCAAAATGCTGGAGCTGGAAATCGAACTCGAAGAGCATCACGCCGAGGCGGAAGCGAAAGTGTTCGAATGCGCGGGCGGATACGCGCCGACGGTGGGGATTATCGGCGCGGTGATGGGGCTGATCCAGGTCATGAAAAACCTGGCCAACATCGATGAGGTGGGTCACGGAATCGCGGTGGCGTTTGTGGCGACGGTGTACGGCGTCGGGGTGGCGAATCTATTCTTTCTTCCGGCGGCGAGCAAGATCAAGGCGCGCATTCACGACGAGACGCAACGCAAAGAGCTGATACTCGAAGGAGTCTCGGGAATCGTGGAGGGGCTCAATCCGAAGCTGATCCGGATCAAGCTGGAGGCGTATTCGCACAAGGGACCGCCGCCGAAGGAAAAGAAGGCTGAGAATGCGGTTAAGGGATCCGAGGCGCCGGCGCGGGCCTGATATCATGGCACGCAAGAAAAAAGCTCCGGAGCATGAAAATCACGAACGGTGGCTGGTATCGTACGCCGATTTCATCACTCTGCTGTTCGCGTTCTTCGTGGTGATGTTCGCCACCTCGCAAACCGACAAGGGAAAAGCGCAGCAGGTTTCCGATTCGGTGAAGAAGGCGTTGGAAGGCGAGAAGATGTCGCAAGTGGTGGCGGCCATTCTGGGCGGGACGGTCACGGACAAGGGCAAAGGCAATGCGATGTCGCGCGGGCCCGGCGGCGCGAATCAGCCGGTGGCGGAGAAAAAGGACGAGAAGCTGGCCGAATTAATGCCCTCGCTGACGATTTTGTCGGAGGAGTTGAAGAAGGAGATCGACGCGGGACGCATCCAGATCAGTATGCAGCCGCGCGGACTGGTGGTGAGCTTCAACCAGGCGGCGTTGTTCGCGCCGGGCGAGGACGTGATTTCGGCCGAGGCGTATGGAGGGTTGGAGAAAGTCGCGGCCGCGATCGCGAAGATGCCCAACCCGGTGCGCCTGGAAGGGCACACCGATTCGACGCCGATTAATACCGAGCGATTTCACAGCAACTGGGAATTGTCGGCGGGGCGCAGCATCGCGATTCTGGAGCTGTTATCGAATAAGTTCGGAGTGCCGCGCGAGAGGTTGTCGATTGCCGGGTATGCCGATACGGCTCCGGTGGCGTCGAATGAGACGGAGGAGGGAAGGGCGCGGAACCGGCGGGCGGATATTGTGATTCTGAATGAGCAGGGAGTGATTGCGGAGCCGGCGAAAAAGTAACGTGGCGTACGCCCCCGGCGTGCCGCGTCGACACTCGTGTCGATGCGGGCGCTCGCCAGCGGGACGGGCGTCGAGATGAGTCTCGACGCGGCACGCACTACTGCATGCGCCACCTCGCCCGCCAGAGACGCGAGTTACGAGGATAGGGCTCGGGCTTGTTCGAAGACTTCGCGGAGCATCGCGGCGGTCAGTTTCCCAGTCGACGTGTTTTGCTGGCTGGGGTGGTAGGACGCGATCAGGGCCGGGTTCAGATCGTGCTTCACGTTGTGGCCGAAGGCCCGGCGTTCTTTGACCAGCGATAAATACGTGTCGAACGCGATTTTTCCCAGCGCTACGACTACGCGCAGGTTTTTCAGGAGTTTTAATTCGCGCTCCAGATACGGGCGGCAGTTGAGGAGTTCCTCGCGGGTGGGCTTATTATCGGGCGGGGCGCAATGGGCGGAGGCGCTGATGTAGGCGCCGGTCAAGGTCAGGCCGTCGTCGCCGGAGATGCTGGTGGGCTGATTCGCGAAGCCGGTTTCGTAAAGGGCTCGGAAGAGAAACTCGCCGGATTTATCGCCGGTGAACATGCGGCCGGTGCGGTTGGCTCCGTGGGCGCCCGGCGCGAGGCCCAGAATCAGCACGTGCGCCCGCGGATCGCCAAAGGACGGGACTGGTTTGCCCCAGTATTTCTGGTCGCGATAGGCGCGACGCTTCACTTTGGCCACTTCGCGGCAATGGTCGCGGAGGCGCGGGCAGAGGTTGCAGGCTACGATTTCCCTTTGAAGAACCGCAAGTTCGTTCATAATATAGTCATCTCACATTTGATCAATTTCATTGATCAAACCAAACGCATGGGCGAAACATTCACCGAGGCGCAAGGACTGCTGTTCGCGGAAATGGACTCGCGGGCGCGCGAGGTTGTCGAGAAAAAGTTTCGCGTGCGGATGGATTCCGCGCAGTCGAGCGAGAACATGCAGGCGGCGTGGGAAGTTTATCAGAACGCCACGGTGAAGCTGATCAGGGCCATCGGCAGCGGGGTGGAGTTCGGCGACGCGAAGGGCTATGCGGCAACGGTGGCTCGCAACAGTTGTCGCGATTACTGGCGTGTGTACAATCCCGGCTGGGCGGACCTGAAGGGACGGCTCAGCCGCTTTTTTAAAAAGCAACCGCAATACACGCTGTGGGAGACGCCCGAGCAACTGGGCTGGATCTGCGGGCCGGCATCGTGGAAGGACAAGCCGGTTGCGCAGGGGAACCGGATCAGCGCGCTGCTCGAAAAGCCGAAAAACATCCGTGCGAGCGCCCTGCCCAAACGCGAGGTGGTGAGCGAACTGGATTCCACCGCCTGGCACGCGCTACTCACTGGGATTTTTGAATATCTTCATGGGCCGCTCCGGCTCGACGACCTGGTCTCGGTTTGCGGGGTGCTGTTCGGCGTGAGGGGCTCCCGCGAGATGGCGTTCGAGGAGATGATGACCGACGACGAAGGGCGCGCGTGGGATCCTCCGGCGCCTGCGCCTCATCCGGACGTGGCGCTGGCGATTCGCGAGCAATTGGCGAAATTATGGTCCGAAGTGAAGACGATGCCGCGGCGGTGGGTGCTGCCCTTCCTCTTAAATCCTCCAGTCATGAAGGGAGGGACGGCGCGCAAGCCTCGGAACACTCCGGGGGAAGACGCGGAAAAGGCGGATCGCGGAGAAGTGGCCGTGTTTACCGCGAACGGGATCGCTACGGTGGCGGAAGTGGATGTATTAATTGGGTTTACACCGCAACAATACATGATTTTATGGCGTGAGCTGGACGTCCAACGCAAAGGAGGGCCGGCGCTGGAGGCGGTCATGGATCCGAAGCTGCGGTTTGCCGTGATCTGGAACTTTTTGCCGCTCGAAGACGGGCTCATTGCCAAAGTTATGGAGTTGGACGGAGCGCAAAAAGTCATTAATTTGAGGATGGTAGCGCGAACTCACCTGGCCAAGACCCTGATCGATTCGGGAATTCCGGAAAAAAGAGGCGGGGCCTATTAGTAAGCTGGAAACCTCCCGTCTTGTCCGCATGCTGACCCATGGCGGTTCCCATGTGCCACCCAAGGGGAAACCGCGACCGTCAGGGAGCGGACAAACGCGGAAACTCCGCTTTCGAAATATTTCTACTAATTTGGGTGCGAGCGTCGCGCCCTCCATCGGTGAAGGAAGGTAGCACCATGCCGGGACATCTCAACGAACAACAGCTGAAAGGATATCGGGACAGGACGCTCGAACTGGGAGAACTGGTCGCGGTGGATGGTCATCTGGGAGGGTGCGAGCCATGCCGGACGGCTCTGGCCGGTCTCGCCGACGGACCCTCTTCCGCGTCCGTGATTTCGGGCGTCGACCAGGCGCGGTTCCGGCACTTGAGTTACGAACAGATGGACGATTGGGTAGAAGATCGTCTGGACCAGCCAGGCCGCGAACTGGTGATGGCGCACATCGGCGCCTGTCCGCCCTGTGCGCGGCAACTGATTGCGTATCAGGAATATGCGCCGGTGATGGCGGCTCCGATTCAAACTGGAATGTACGCAGCGACGCAGCCGGTGAAGGTGAAAAAGTCCTTCTGGTGGTTCCTCAGGCAGCCGCAATACGCGCTGGGCGCGGCGGCGCTGATCACGTTTTTCATCATTACGCCTCTCACCAGGCACTCCGCGCCCACGCAGACGGGAGCGATCATTTCGCCGATGAGGACGGCGCTCGAATCGACGATTCCGGCCGGGACCGGTCCTCTGATGGAAGCGGCGTTGAGCACGACCGAGCTTGATGCTTTGCCCGATTCCTTGCGCGTGGGCGCGAAGGATGCGATCTCCGATTCGGGCACCCGTCCGGCGTCGCTCAAAGGGCTCACTGGGAATGGCGATGCGGTGCTGGAGTATCCGTACTCTGAGGTGGTTTCCGAAACCCAGCCGGTTCTGCGCTGGAAGGCTTTTGGGGATTCGTACAGCGTTTCGTTGTCCGACGCTCGCGGGTTGATTTCGCGGCGCGCGGGGCTAACGGAATCGCGTTGGACGCCCCCGAGCCCTCTGGTTCGGGATCATGTCTACACCTGGGAAGTGGAGGCGGGTGGGCAGAAGCATCGCGGGACGTTCCGGGTGCTGGGCGAGAACCAGAAGCGGGAGTTGGAACAAGTGCGGGGCTCGCACCTGGTGATGGGCGCGGTATATGAGGAACTCGGACTGCTGACGCCGGCCAAGGCGGAGTTCGAAGCGATGTCGAAGGACAGCAAGATGGCCCAGCAAGCGGCGAAGCTGCTGAGCCATGTGGAATCGTTACGGAAGTGAGCTTACTTCTTGCGGCGGGCGCGTGCGAAGCCCAGGGCCAGCAGGCTCGCGCCGAGGAGGCCGAAGGTGGCCGGCTCGGGCGTCGCGGTGCTGGCGAGGTTGAACCCGACGGCGTCCAGGATGTTCTTCTCCGCTCCACCGTCAGTGGTAATGTCCAGATCCGCGCCGGGGCACCCCGTCGCATCCTGGACGTTCGAACAGTTCGCGGCAAAGTCCGCGTAATCGTCCCCGTTGCTTAAAGTGTTATAAACCGCTCCGTTCGCGACTCCGTTGGAAACGCCGCCGTTATAGGAGAAATAGGCGCCGGTGGTTGTGCTTTTCAACACGAGGGCTCCCGCGTTATAACGGAACAGATCGACCGCCGAGGGGTCGCTGCCGCCGCAAGAGTCGGCGAGCGAGGCGCCCCCGGTGCTGATGCACGAAGAAGTCCCTAGAATCTCGTCGCTCTCATGCTCCACGATGCTGTAGAAATCGTAGTCGTTGGACGGCTGGCTTCCGCCCTGCTGATTCCAGTACAGGCCTTGTGTCCCGCCGGTCTCGCTGGACAGGTTTGCCGGGGTCGTGACGGTAATGAGGCCGTTGTAGCAGCCCGCGGTACCCAGGTGGCAAGAAGCACCGGTCGATGTAATGCCGGTCAGGTCGCCACCCACGCCGCTGGTGATACCGTCCGTTGCACATTGGGTAGCGCCGACCGCGGTGCAAAGAGCCTGGCCGATCGCCCCGGTGATCTCGACTTGTCCCCCGCTATAGAGGCCCGGCTCGGAGGAGGGCAGACTGGCGGTCGCGCCGTTGTCGACTGCATCTCCACTGGAGTCCGTGATGAGGGCGCTCCGATAGTTGGCATAGGACATGTAATTGTAATATTGCTGGCTCTCTCCCAGACCAGTAGTACCCATCGTGATGTAAATATTAGCGTTCGCGTTGCTAAACGTACTGTTATAAAGCCCCGCGGTGATGCTGTTCAGGTAGGCGCAAGTGCCCGCCTGGGTCGCGTCGACGGAGGGGTCGCAGGTGTAGGAGATGTTACCGAACGCAGGCAACATCGCCCCGAGGACACCGATTGTAAGGAAGATGGATGATTTCAAGGAGTTCCCCGGTAAAAGTTATAGGCATTCAGTTTGCATGGCTAGGAGTACCAAAGTCAAGGTTTACGTCACCTTAGAAGCCAGTGCCAATGCGATTTGAATGTTTATGTTACGCGACCGTCACCGGCGCCCGGATGGACGACGGCGCGCCAGCACCAGGAGGGCCAGGCTTGTCCCCAGGAGGCCGAAGGTGGCCGGTTCGGGCGTAGCGGTACCTAGATTGAACCCGATGGCGTCCAGGACGGCTACCTCCGGCGATCCGATGTAACCGCTCCCGTTGACGCTGAAATCGGTTGAGATGTCCAGATTCGCGTTCGGGGAAGCCTCTGAATCCTGAACAAGGTAGGGGTAGGCGGGAATCCAGTCGCCATAGTCTCCGCCGGCCTGGCAGTTGTTGTAGTCGGCGATGTCGGTGCTGCCGCCGTTGATGGAGAAGTACGCAAAGTACTCATACACGGGAGTGCAGGAATCAGAAGTGGAAAGAAAGCTGCGCTGGCCTAGGCCGGAAAAGCGAAACAGATCGGCCGCCGCCGCGTCCGTGCCGGTGGGATTGCATTGGTCGACGTTGTCGCCACCGATACAGGAGATGGTCCCGAGAATCTCGTCGGTCTCATGCTCGACGACGAGATAAAAGTCGATTACGGGGGGCGCCGTTGGAGGAGGGGAACCGGGCGAGGATGGGAAAAAAAAGTTGGACAGGTCTCCGCCGATCGTGATCACTCCGTTGAAACAGCCGGAACTGCCAAGGGAGCACGGATTTCCCATATCGTCGATCCCGGCGGTATTCGCGCCGTTCTCGGTGATACCAAGGGCGCTGGCCAGCGCGGCGCTGATATCGACCATCCCGTTGCTCGCCGACCCCAAGGGATCGCCGCTGACACCCAGACTGGCCAGGGCCGTCGGGTCGTCCGAATGCGCGGCCAGCGCGTTGTAGTAAGTCGAGTAATCGACGGCGGTGAAGGTCGCGTTGCTCGCGCCGATGCCGGTGTTGCCGAACGATATATAGATGCTGGCGGTCATCGAACTGCCGAAAATGCTGCTATAGATGCCGGAAACCGACGATCCGTTCAGGCTGGCGCAAACGGACGCGCCGATGCTGGGGTCGCAGGTGTACTGGATATTGGCCAGCGCGGGCAGGGAGGAAGTGAGGATAAGGAAGGCAAAGGACGTTTTCAAAAATAATTCCTCCCGCTAGAGTGTAACCGTAATAATCGGCGAATCGAAGCGAAAATGTTATCCGCGCCGCGAGTGGGCATTTTGTCATTTCAAGAAGATTCTGTGAAAACTGCCCCACGTTCTCGTGCTCTCATTCCAGACAGTCCGCTAGTCGTTTACGTCCACATTTTCCACGAAACAGCTGTTAAATGCGCGATCCAGCACGTCGGATGTCAGCGCCATGGGCCGCCTTTCGAAATGCAGGATGTCGACGGCGTGCGAAATCACGTCGCGAGGATGGCAGCGGCGGAATCGTTTATCGCCTTGGACGTAGTGCTTCTGGACGAAGCTGGCGGCGAGGTTGGGCGGGCACAGAATATGCTTGTCCTTGCAGAAACGCTCGAAGATCTGCATAAATTCGGGCGCTTTCGGGCTGCGTAGGAACATTTTGTACTGAATGCGGCGCAGGAACGCCTCGTCGCCGAGCTGATCCGGGCGGAGGTTGGTGGAGAAGATGAGAAAGGCCTCAAAGGGCACCGTCATTTTGCCACCGGCCTGGAAGTTCAGATAATCGACGTGTTTCTCCATCGGCACGATCCAGCGGTTGAGGATTTCAGCCGGGGACGCGCGCTGGCGGCCAAAGTCGTCGATCAGGTAAATGCCATTGTTTGCTTTAAGTTGAAAGGGAGCGTCGTAGACCTTGGAGTGTTTGTTGAAGCTCAGGTCCAGCATGTCCAGCGTCAGCTCGCCTCCGGTGATGATGAAGGGGCGCTTGCAGCGGAACCAGCGTCCATCGTGGGGTGGGGAGTCGGAAAGGGCGCTCAAAAGCGAGGTCTGGTCGTCGATTCTAATATGGTAGATCGGGTCGTAGAGCTGGATAATATTGCCTTGGCATTCGATGGCGTAAGGCATGTAAATCGGCTCGGTCTCGACGCGGAATAAGGACTCGGCCAAAGCCGTTTTGCCGTTGCCCGGCTGGCCATAAATCAGAAACGACTTGTTGGAATTGACCGCCGGGCCGATCTGGGAGAGAATATCGGCCTCCACCACCAGGTGCTGGAACGCGAGGCGGAGCAGATCGGGGCTGAGCCAGTTTTCCTTGAGGCGCTGGCGGCGAACGATCTCTGTATATTGATACAACGGCACGGGGGCGGGGCCGGCATACTGGTTGTTTTCGAGAAATTCGCGGGCCAGGTTGCGGCCCTGCTCGGTGAGGAAAAATACTCCCGACATATTGCCCATACCGAGCGATTTCTTCACGCCGACAAAGTGCTGGCGCTTGAACATCTCCAGAGTTTCATCGATCAGGCTGAAGGGAAACCCGATCAGACTGCCGATGTCGCGGCCTACCAGCTCGCCCCGGAAGTATAAATACTTCAGGATGAGGTGTTCAATGATGGACGGGGGAATTCCCGAGTCTTCGATCGACTCAGGTACGGGAGGGACCACCGGCGCTTCGCCCGATTCCGGCGTGACAATCAGATCGATAACGGAATTCACTGAATTTAGAAGCCTCCGAACAGAGAAAAAGCTAGGGTGACCCGCACTCAATAGTTATATCGGGTGAGAATACGCCTCACTTCATGCTTGCCGCAATTTCGGTACTTCTGGCCCTGTTCGTACCCCCGACTACGGAAATCGAGTTTCTGACTGTGGAACTGCCCTGGGCGGTCGCCGAAAAGGGGTATGAGGCGGCGCCGTTGGAGGTAAGAGTAAGCGGATCGTGTCCGCACGGAGGCGTCGGGTACGCGGTGGTGTCGGGCGCATTGCCGCCGGGCATCCAGCTTTCCCGTTTGGGATATTTTTCCGGCGCGTCTTTGCACACCGGCGAATTTTCGTTCACGGTCCGCGCGTCGGATGGCTGCGGATGGACTGCCAAACAATTCAGGCTGGTGGTGACGGGCGCGCCGGTGATCACGGTTACTCCCCCGCGGCTGACCTTTGTAAGCAAGGCGGGAGAAACGCCGGCCGAGCAAAAGATGTTAGTGTCGGCCACTTGGCCCAGGCTGGCATATCGCCTGACCTTGTCCGACGGTGCATGGCTGAAGGCGACGCCCGAACACGGTACCACGCCTCGCCAGGGTTCGGCTATGGCGGACGATATCGTGCATGTCGGGATCGATACTGTTGGGTTGAAACCGGGACACTATGCGGCGTCGATCACGGTCTCTTCGTGGCAGGTGCTGGAGCCGGTGCGGGTTGGTGTGGAGTTGACAGTTAATTAGCCCGACCGTGGGTATATTTCGATGCCCGAAAAGTCTGTTTGAAAACTGCATCAGGCAGCGTGTGGGGCGCGACATCGGCCCGCAGCCTGCCACCAGCAGGCTTTTGCGGTCAGCCAGCGAGAGCCGCCTGGTAGACGGCTGCGGGCCGATGGCCCTCCCCACGTTCTCGAAACTGGAGTTTTCACACGGACTCTGGGGGCTGGCCGCCGGAAAGCCATATCAACTAGAGGACCGTTTGAACAAGCCGTGTTTCTTGGGAGGAATTTTCGGTCCCTCAGTGGCGGCCGGAGCAGCGGGCGGGCTGGCCTGGGGCATCGCCATCAGGCGAATCAGGTCCTCGCTGACTCCGGCTTTTTTGAGAGATACCAACGCCTCGACGCTGGTGTCGAAATTCGTGCGTGAATTTCGGATGAGCTGGAGGATGAACAGTTCGTCGAATCCGGCCTTGGCCAGCGTGACCACGCTTTCGTTGGTCAGAGGCTGATGCGCCAGTTGGGCGACGGTAAATTGCTGGGCGGCGGCGGAGAAGGTGGTTAAGAGAACGACGCACAGAAGACGCATACACTGTTCCTATCGGCAGGGCGGGGCGATGTGGGAGGGAGGATGATTCCGATCTACTTCTTCGGCGCCGGCCACTTTTCGATTTTTTTCCGGATTGCCTCGGCGTTTTTCGCGGTTGGGGATAATTCCAGGTACTTCTCGTACGCGTCGCGGGCGGCGGCGTGGTCGTTCAACTTTTCCTCGGATTCGCCTAGCTTCAAAAACGCTTCGGGCGAACCTGGATCCCACTTGGTGGCTCGCAGGTAGCGGCGTGCGGCGGCGTGGTAGTTTTTCTTGGTTTTGAAGTAGTAATCGCCGGCGGTGATGTTCTTTTGCGCCTCCAAAGGATTTAAGGAAAACTCCTCCGGCTTGAGCGATTCGTCCTCTTCCGGAGGCTCCTGCTCGGCGGGCTTGGCGGGACGGGTGGTTTCGAGTTTCTTCTGTTGCTGCGGAGGCTGCTCTTGCGCGGAGAGCCCGGCGGCACAGATGATTGCCGCTATAGACAGGCGTGACACAATTAAATTATAGACCCCCTCACGCAGCTTCGCGAACGCGCCTCCGAGCTTCCGCTGCTGCCGGGAGTGTATCTATACAAGGATGCGCACGGCACCGTTATCTACGTCGGCAAGGCGAAGAATCTGCGGGCGCGGGTGCGGAGTTACTTCAATGTCGACCGACTGGCGGAGTCGAAAACCGGCACGCTGATCCACGAGGCGCGCAACATCGACTTTATCCAGGTCGATAACGAGAAGGAAGCGCTGGCGCTTGAGAACAACCTGATCAAGCAGTGGAAGCCGCGTTATAACATTCTCCTTCGCGACGACAAAACGTATCCATACATCAAGCTGACAGGTGAGAAATATCCGCGGGTGTATGTGACACGGCGGTTGCGCAAGGACGGGTCGTCGTATTTCGGTCCATATTTTCCGGGGAACCTGGCGCACCGGCTGGTGCACTTCATTCATCGGCACTTCCAAGTGCCCTCCTGCCGCATCGATCTGACGCGGAAGCACTCGCATCCATGCCTGGAGTATCACATCCATCGATGTCTGGGGCCGTGCGTCGAGGGGCTGACGAGCGACGAGCGTTACGCCGAAGCGGTGCGGTCGGTTAGGATGTTTTTGGAAGGACGGCACAAGGACCTGGCGCAGGAGTTACGGGCGCGCGTCGAGGCCGCGAGCCTGGATCAACGATACGAGGAAGCAGCGGCCGTTCACGAGCTGGCGCGCACGGTGGAGGAGTTGGGCGAGAAGCAGAAAATGGCGTCGACCGACGGCGGCGACACGGATATTTTTGCGTATTACGCCGAGCTTCCGTTGATCGCTGTAAATCTGTTTCATCTACGCAATGGGCACATTGTCGACCGTCGGGAATTTTTCTGGGAGGATGTGCGGGAGTTCGATGCAGCCGAGTTTTTCTCGGCGTTACTGAAGCAGGTTTATCTCGACGACCCGTACGTCCCAGGCGTGATCCACGTGCCTGTGGAATTCGAAGAGCGCGAGGTTCTAGAGGATTTTCTTTCGGAAAAGCGGGGAAGAAAGGTCGAGATTCACACGCCACAGCGGGGGCAGAAGAAGGCCATGCTGGAACTGGTGGAATCGAATGCGCGGCACAGTTTCGAGCAGCGGTTTCGCGTGCTGAAGCCGACCTCGAAAGCGATTTCCGCGGCTCTACAGGACGCGCTGGGCCTCGAAAACGCGCCGAACCGCATCGAATGCTTCGATATTTCACACATTCAGGGGACGGATAAAGTCGCCAGCATGGTGGTGTGGGAAAACGGGCGGATGAAAAAGGCCGACTATCGGAAATTTATCATCAAGACGGTGGAGGGAAACAACGATTTCGCTTCGATGCACGAAGCGATCGGGCGGCGGTATGGTCGTTTGAAAGAAGAAGGCGTGGAGCGGCCGGGGCTGGTGCTGGTGGACGGGGGATTGGGGCAATTGCACGCGGCCGCGGCGGCGCTGGAAGAATTGGGCATCACCGATCAGCCTCTGGCGTCTATCGCAAAGCGGGAGGAGTGGATTTATGTCTACGGGCAGGAAGAGGAGCCGATTGTATTAGACAAGTTCTCCCCGGTGCTGCATCTGGTCCAGCAGGTGCGCGACGAAGCCCATCGATTCGCGGTCACGTTCCATCGCACGCGGCGCAATGAGAGCCGCATGCGAAGTGAACTGGAGCAGATTCCTGGGATCGGGGAGAAAACGGTGATGAAATTACTGCGCCATTTCGGCAGCCTGGAACGAGTGCGCGAGGCTCCAGAGGAGGAGCTGGCGCAGGTCGCGGGCAGGGCGGCCGCGCGCAAGCTCAAGGGCGCTAAAGAACTGACGCCCTCAGAATAAATCCCCGATGTCTTTGGCGATCGAGCGGGATTCGAGATGGATCAAACCGGCGTTTCCGCCTTGCGGGCTGATCACCGCGAGTACCGCCTTACTGCCGGCCGAATAGACAAACAACGCGCCTTCTTCCGACTGGATCGACACTTCGCCCAAAGTGCCGGCGCTCATGCTGTCGCTGATGCGGCGTCCCAGACTGGACGCGGCGGCAGCCATGGCCGCGACACGATTCGGATCCTGCCCGTTCGAAAACGAATGAGCGATCGGTAGTCCTTCATTGGACGCTAACAGCACGCCCTTCAATTCCGGAATTGCACTGCGTAGAGCCTCGATGTGGGCTTTGAGTGCGTCACCTTTTGCCATGTTGTATCTCCTTCAATTTTCCCCGATAAGACTTATAGACGCCCCGGCGGAACGATCTCGAGCCAGGGCGAAAGAAACTCTGCGCACCGCTATGCGCAAGCAATTGAATCATCGACGCCGTAGGGAAATAACTTTAATGGTCGAGAGGGGGAAAAGCACGAATTTATTGTTAGGTGGAGGGGTTCGGCTCTTAGCCGCCCGGAGCGCGGGGGTGGTGTTCCAAGTTGGGATTGGAGCTACCTCGGGAGGCAGTAACCGGCATAGGGTCTAAGGTTTTTGTCGTAAGAGACGCTAAGGTTACCACCTCAAATCGGACCTATAAGTGCTTTACCGCATAGAAAGAAGTAAGTGCGCCCTTTAGCATAAGGGCAGAAGGGACGATCTAGGCAACATGCGGTGTCTGTATTGCGGAAAGGAGCTGGCGCTCCTGAAACGCTGGACCGGGGGCGGAGAGTTTTGCTCCGACGTCCACCGGCAGCGGTATCAGGAAGAGTATAACCAGCTTGCGCTGAATCGCTTATTGCAGGCCAAACCGCCCGCAAAGCCCGAAAAGACAGTGCCGGAAAAGCCCGTTGCGGAAAAGCCTGTACATGAGGCGACGCCAGCCAGGCCAGTGCCTGTGGCCGAGGCTTCCAAAGTCGAGTCCGCCAGGCAGACAACGGCGCACGCGATACCGGTTCCGGCCGCGCACCTGCCGGAGCCCGCCGCACTGAAAGTCTCGGAAGGTCCGGGAGCGCGTCCCACGTATCGTGAAATTCCCGCAGCCGCTATGGAAAGGCCGGCTGTTTCCGCACCTCCGCCGGCACCGGCACCGGCGCCGGCGCCGGTTGTTCAGCCGCCCAAACCTCCCGAAGTGACCGCGCCGGCGGGGGCCGCGGGATTCTTCGTCGAAATGCCGGTGGCGGTGCTGGCCGAAGTGGCGCCCATGTCCCATCCGGACATGGAGTTTCTGGAGGCTATCGCGGCCGCGCTTCCGGATCATTCCTTTGAACCGCTCAATGGGCAAGGGAATTCTTATCAACTGGGAACGGCCGGACTATTGACGTTCCAGCCGTCCAACCGAGCCTCGAACTACGCCGCCAACGGCACACGGGAGCGGCGACTGGAGGTGCGTGACTTTGTGCGCACCAACCCGATCGTCGAAATTTCCCTCAGCGCGGCCGGTGAAACGGGACTGGAGACCCCAAGCGAAGCCATGGACATTCTATACATTCCACAACCGCCGCAAGGACCACCAGTTCTTTGGCAGGAGCCGCCGCTCGGCTTCTCCGAGGTCGGAACGGAACTCGGGGACTTGGGCCGCCTTGCGTTTCCCACTACTGGTTTCTCCGATTCCGAGGAGCCGGCAGAAACACCAGGCCACGCAGCCGTCGCCCAGGAGGAATCGCATACGGTCGAGCCAACCGCCGAAGTTGTTGTCGTCGAGCCGGTGGTGGAGGCGACGCCCGAACCCGAGCCCGCGCCGGTCATTATAGAGAACGCAATCCCAGAGGTTGTTCCCGAGGTTGTTCCCGAGGTTGTTCCGGAGGTTGCCCCGCCCGCGCCCATTCCCGAACCGGTCACCAGGCCTCTTCCGTTGACGCTCCAAGCCACCGCGCCCGCCAAGGGAAAAACGGTGCAGGTGTTCTCCTCCGCATCGAACGCGGTAAGCATCCAGGTTCCGCGATCGAGTTCTCTTCCGTTGCGCGCCACCATGAGCTTCGGCCCGTCGCCGACGAAGAACGATGTGAAGCCGGACGTCAAGGCCGACGCCAAGAAACCTGTTCCTGCCCCACCCGCGGTTCGCACGGAGCAGCCACGCGCCGCGGCGGTTCCCGAAATTAAGAAACCGGTGGTGAAGCCCCCCGCACCGGAGACTGCCAAACCGGCCGCCAAAGCGGAAGCTTCCGGTCCGCAGAAGCAGCCCGTCAAAACAGACGCAAAACCAGACAAGAAGCCGGAGGTTAAAGAGAACGTGAAACTGAAGGAAGAAGTAAGGTCCCAGAAGGCGGCCGAGCCGTCGTTACCGGCTCCCCCACCGCCGCCTTATCCCGGCTCGACGGATCTCGGCTTGCCGCGGTTGAATTTAGAGTCATCCGGCTTCCTGGGGCAGATTCCCATGGTCGCAAAGATCGGGATCGTGGTGGTGCTTCTCGCCGGACTGGGCGTCTTTATCGCCTTCTCGTCGAAGAGCGGCGGCGCGGCGCCCACATCGAACCGTCCTGGCACGGTGGTGGCGGGTTCCGCGCTCCCATCGGGCGATGGCGGCTGGATCACGGATTGGGGCGCCGATCCCGGCGTTCGCCGTACCCGCCAGATTTCCATTTTGCGGTCCTCCCAAACCCTGACCGACTATCGAATCGAGATGGAGGGCCAGATCGAAACCAAGGCCATCGGGTGGGTATTCCGCGCCGCGGATCCGAAGAACTTCTACGTTACGAAACTGGAGATCGTAAAGCCCGGCCTGGAGCCCACCATCGCCCTGGTGCGTTTCGCCGTCATCGATGGAGAGGAGCAGGTCCACGCGCAGCTTCCCTTGCCGATGAAGGTTCGCCGCGACACGCTGTTCAAGATTCGTCTCGACGCCATCGGGAATCACTTCACTACCTATGTGCAGGATGAGAAAGTCGACGACTGGACGGACGATCGCGTCAAGACGGGCGGCGTGGGATTGTACAGCGAACGCGGCGAAGTCGCCACGCTCAAGGGCGGTATGAGTATTGTGCCGCTGGTCATTAAGAGATAGGAGCTTTTATGCCGGATAACATGCCAGACAAGAACGAGACAGTTTTCTTTATCGACGACGACCTGGTAGAAAGGCTGATGCGCGGCGATACGACGCCCGCCGACCCCGGCAAGAAGAAGCGTCCGGCCGAGGCCACTGCGCTCGCGACCGCCGTAAAGCTCGCCTCGGACGGCAAACTCGACGATGCGGTCAAGGAACTGGAACGCGCCTTGAGCCAGGGCGAGAATCCCATCGAGGTGCAGACCGGACTCGGTCATCTGCGCTTCGAACAGCAGAAGTGGGACGAAGCCGCGGGCGCCTACTCCAAGGTTATCGAGCTCGACCCTAAGAATCGCACGGCGCATTACAACCTCGGCTTGGTGCGGGAACGGCAAGGCAAGTTCGCCGAAGCGGCGCAGTCATTCGAAGCCGCTCTGGGGGTCGATTCCAAGCGCTGGCAGGCCCGCCTCGGCCTCGGCCTCTGTCAACTGCAACTGGGCAAGGCTGAAGACGCTCTTGAGAGCTTCCAGGCCAGTCTGAAGGAAAGTCCCAATCAGGACCGCGCGCTATTCGGAAAAGCGGTCGCGCTGCACCAACTCGGCAGGCTCGACGAGGCGGGGGATCTCTATCGCAAACTGCTTCCCGCCAACGCCAACTCGGCCGAACTGCTGGTCAACCTGATCGCGCTCTCCAACGCCCGCAAGGAAGACAGCAAGGTGAAGGAGTTCGCCGAACGCCTGCTGAAAGTTCGTCCTCAATCGCCGCAGGCCCTGGAAGGACTCGCCTCGGTCGCGCTTTCGCGAGGCGACTATAGTTCCGCCGTACAGCATTGTTCGCAGCTGGTCAAAGCCGCCGCCGATTCTTATGAAGGATGGTTCAACCTGGGCGTCGCTTATCAGAAGACCGGACGCCTGGAACAGGCCGGCAACGCTTATCGCGAAGCCGCCCGCCTGCGTCCCGATGCTCCCGAAGCGGCGGCCAATCTCGGCGTGATCCTGCAAGAGCGAGGCGATCTCGCCGGCGCCCGCAACGCGTATACGAAGGTTCTCGCGCAGCAGCCGGATCTTCCTGGCGCCCTCTGGAATCTCGCGCTGGTCGCCGAGCGTGAAGGAAAATCGGAAGACGCGGAAAAACTGTTCGAAAGACTGGTCGCGCTGAAACCCGATTGGGAAGACGCGGCGTTTCGCTTGGGCTTCCTCCAACTCCAGCGCGCCGAATACGCGAGTGCGGTCGACAGCTTCGAGACCTGTCTCAAGAAGAAAAAGGACTGGGTGGAAGCGCTGCTCAATCTTGGTCTCGCCTGCTGGAAGTTCGAGGATCTGGATGCCGCCTCGGACACGTTTGGCCGCGTCCTCCAGCTGCAACCGAGAAATACCGACGCCATGCGCGCCCTCACCGCCATCGCGATCGAGCGCAAGGATCATAAGAAGGCGCTGGAGCTGCACCAGAAGCTAACGACCCTGGGCGAGCGCTCACTCGAACTCTCTTACAACCTCGGCCTGCTGCTGCAAGCCGCGGGCGAACATAAAGCGGCCGTCGAGTGCTATCAGCAGGCTGTGGATAAGAAGCCCGATTTTACGGATGCCATGCTGAACCTGGGCCACGCGCTGAAAGCCGTGGGCAAGGAAGACGAAGCGAAGCAGATGTGGAGCAAAGCAGTCACGGTCGATCCCGAACTCGCCGGCAAGTACTTCCACTAAACCCTTCCATTAAACCCAGGGTAGGTAACTCCCTAGATCACCTCTCGCCCATCCCTGCCGATGGATGTGCGTGAGGAAATTTTGAGCGCAGAAATTCTTCGGGTGAGTCTCGATTCGGCCGCCGGCGCCATCGAGCAATTGAGAACTTCATCCGTGGACGCGGTCGTGATCGAAGATCCCTGTCTTGGCGGCGCGCACGATTGCACGATAGAAGAACTACTCGAAGAACTGGTACAGATCAACCGCAACGTCCCGATCGTCATTTGCGACGAAGCTGCATCAGTCGCTGACGCTGTCCGCTACGTCCGCCTGGGCGCACACGACGTCGTGTCCGCGGGGTCTGATGGTACCTCCATCATTGAAGCTGCCGCCGAATTTCACCGCAGCCAGTGCGCCGCCGACTCGTCGAATGAACCGTGGCGCAGGCACCTGGTCGGCTCCAGTCGCGCGATCATGCGGACCATCGAGATCATCCGCCTGGTGGGCAGCCGCCGCTCGAGCGTCCTGATCACCGGCGAAACCGGAACCGGCAAGGAAATGGTCGCCCGCGCGATCCACTTGGCCAGCCCTCGCGCGCAGCAGGCCATCGTCGCGGTGAACTGTAACGCGCTGCCTGAAAATCTTCTGGAAGCGGAGTTGTTCGGCCACGTCAAAGGCGCATTTACCGGAGCCATCCAGCATCGCGTCGGCCGCTTCGAGCAGGCGCACAAGGGAACTTTGTTTCTCGATGAAGTCGGCGACCTGCCCCTGGACATGCAAACCAAGTTGCTGCGCTTCTTGCAGGAGCGCGAATTTCAGAGGGTTGGCAGTTCGGAAACCATCCGCGTGGACGTTCGATTGATTGCGGCAACGAACGTCGACCTAGTTCAAAAAATCCGCGAAGGAAAATTTCGGGAAGATCTTTATTACCGGCTGAACGTAGTCCCCATCGCCGCGCCCCCGCTGCGCGAGCGCCTGGAAGACATCCCTCTGCTGGCGCATCACTTTGTGGAAAAAGTCTGCCGGCAGGAAGATATTCCTACGCGGCGCCTGTCACCGCAAACGATCGAGCGGTTGAAAAATTGTCCCTGGCCGGGGAACGTGCGGCAGTTGGAGAACGCGGTGGAAATGGCCGTCGCATTGAGCGGGACACGAGAGATTCTGTACCCTTCCGATTTCCCTCTGCCCACCGCGCCGCGCGCCGCTGCGGTCACGCCGATTGCAACGACGGACTTTGAGCAAACGGTCGGCCGGATCGAACGGCAGATTTTAGAGGAAGCGCTCAGAAAATCGCATGGGAATAAGACGGCCGCGGCCGAGATGCTCGGGTTGAAGAGAACGACGCTGGCGGCGAAGTTGAAGAGTTTGGAAGCGGTGGCGTGAGTTAACGTAGGGTAAGGAACTCCGGTTCCCACGCCAGATTCATTTGGCAAGACGGCGGAACAGACCCCTATGCTCTTCAGAGGTCTTCCGAATGAGCTTTTGTGCCTTTTCCAGGGACATCGCACGAGGCTTGGATGTCTTAGAAGCGGCAACTTCCGAATCCGGGCTTTCCCGAGTCGCAACGATGGTCTTGGTGTCTTTTGCCATAAACGCCTCTTCTTCTATCGTAGCCCGACGCCATCTATGATGTGAGCGGTGTCCGGATCGATGCATCGTTTTGTCTTACTCCTGTGTTTCGCCCAGGAGGCGGTCATCGGCGCGACGATCTCTGGAACCGTAACAGACGCCTCGGGCAAACCAATCAAGGGAGCACGCATCGATCACACGGGAAGAACAGTAAGTGGTGCCGCGCCCAGACATGAAAGTCCCACCCTCACCCGACGAAATACGTACAGATGCCGGCGGGCGCTTTCGAGCCACGACAGACGCCCCGGCGATCGTCATCCGTAAGCCCGGCTACATAAGCCAGCGTGTCCTGATCACGGGCGACGCCCAGCTCGAGATCTCATTGCAGCCAATAAAAGAGAGGTCACAGTGCAAGCAGTCGTCTCCAGGCGAGGTCAAGACAAAAGACGCAAGCGACATCGACTACACCGCCGCTTTGTATTACATCGAAACGAAAGATGGACCTAGAGGAATCCTCAGCGGAGCCGGCCCAATGTATTCGTGGGGTGCCCCGAGTTTTTCAAATGTTTGGAGGTCAAGAGAATATGCCGAGGTGATGTACGAAAGCGGAATGATCGATGCTTGGGGCCGCTCTGAAGACGGCAAGTACTGGCGCTCGCGGAGCGTCTTCGGTGCGCTAGCCCGATACGATGGAGTTAACCGAGAGGCGGCTGAGAACTTAGATTGCGTCATGGAGTCAAAAAAGCTGCCTTGAGGCACCGTTAAACGTCAAATGTTTGAAGGTTTGCCAAAATGATCGCCGCGAGTTCCGAAGTGCGCCCTTTGAAGGATTCAATGGAGGCATCCAGCATCTCGGTTTGTTTTATCTTTTCCCAGGCGATGTAATAGCCAGCCGCGTGCGCCAGGTGACTCATAAACTCGCGCTGGGCCCGGCCGTTCCCTTCTCGAAACGGATGCAGTGCGTTTAGGTCGCCGAGATAGTACGCTGCCCGTTCGCTGAACGCGGCGGGCCCCAGCCCGGCGAGGTGCTTTTCCTCTGCGAGCCTCTGGAAGATCGGCGCGGCCGCGCTGGAGATGTGCGCGTGATGCGCGAACAGGTGACCACCCTTGCTGATGTCGATCGTTCGCAGTTGCCCGGCCCATTCATACACGTCACCGAACAAGTAGCGATGAATCGCTTGCAGGTGCGCGAGGTCGAACAGGCCTTTGAGAGGCGCCAGCGAAAGTTCAAATGAGCGAGTCGCTACGAGGGCCGCTTCGGCTTGTTCGAGCGTGGCCTCGTCCGAGATGCCGAGACGATTCTTGAGGACACCGGATTCCGGATCCAGGTACGGATCATCACCGGGATTTCGAGACATTCCGGAACCGGCGATAAATATTTCGCCGAACCTCGTCCGTGTCGATCTCGCCGCGCGCGGCGCGCCGCAAATCATCAACGGTGGACTTCGGCACCTTCAACCCTTCAAGCTCCTGTTGTGCGATCGCGTGGTCCACCGCTCGCATATTTCTCGCAACATCTCGCTCGGTAAGGGTAGTCACAACAACTCAATTATACTGCTACTCCACAACCATCCTTGCCGCCTTCTCCGCGATCATGAAGACTGGGGCGTTCGTGTTGCCTCTGACGATCCTTGGCATCACCGACGCGTCTACTACTCTCAGCCCTTCTACGCCGTGCACTTGTAACCGCGCGTCCACTACGCTCGATGCATCGTGCCCCATTTTGCACGTCCCGACCGGATGATACAGCGTCTCCGCATGCGCGCGGATGAAGGATGCGGGGTCGTCGCGCTCGAACACAGGCTCGCCGCGGTACGCGTCGAACGGTTTCGACTCCAACAATTTCCAAATCAGTTTCAGGCCTTCTTCGAGCGGCGCTAAATCTTCTTCATTCGACAAATACGCCGGGTCCATCGCGGGAACCTCCCTTGGATCGGCTGAGCGCAAGTAAATCCGGCCGGCGCTCTTCGGCGTCAGGAGCAGCGCGCCCAGGCTGAATCCATGCCCGGGTGGATTCTTGAAGCCGTGCTCGACGAAAAAGACCGGCGCGAAGTGGAGTTGCACGTCGCACTCGGGGAGTTCCGGGCGCGACTTGACGAACGCGCCTGCCTCCGCGATGTTCGACGTCAGCGGACCGGTTTTGCGGAAAATGTACTTCAGCAAATTCGGAAAGCTCTCCGCATTGCTCAACGAAACCGGCTGCGTGCAATGATACGACTGCCCGACGTTCAGATGATCCTGCAAATTTCCGCCGACGCCCTCCAGATCCGCGACGACAGGAATCTGCAACGCCTCCAGTTCCCTGCGCGGCCCGATCCCCGATAACAGCAGTAGTTGGGGCGATCCGATGGCGCCCGCGCACAGAATCACTTCCCGAGACGCTTGAACTTGCTGCCTCTCCTGCGACTGCTTCTGGAAAAACTCGACTCCGGTCGCCCGTCCTTCTTCCGTCAACACTCGCGCTACCTGCACATTGGTCCATACCGTCAGATTGCCGCGGCGCAGAGCGGGTTTTAAATACGCATCCGCCGCGCTAGCTCGCGCGCCATTTTTCTGCGTCACCTGGTAAAGCCCCGCACCCATCTGCATCGCGCCGTTGAAATCGGGATTTTTCGCGATGCCCTTCGCATCGCATGCGTCCAAAAACGCCCGCGTCAGCGGATTCACCGACCGCGGGGCCTCGACATGCAATGGCCCTCCGGTCGCGTGCTCCACGGCCTTGAACATCGGCAGAACATCGTCGAAGCCCCAACCGGCGTTGCCCATGTCGCGCCAAGCGTCGTAATCCGCCCGGGCGCCGCGGATGTAGATCATCGCGTTGATCGAACTCGATCCGCCCAGCGTTTTTCCGCGAGGCCAGTACAAACTGCGCCCGTTTAAGTGCGCCTGCGGATCGGTGGAAAAATTCCAATCCACTTCGGTGCGAAACAGCTTGGAAAAAGCCGCCGGAATGTGGATCTCCCGCTTGCGATCCGGAGGGCCCGCTTCGATCAACAGCACGCTGGTATCGGGCCGTTCGGTGAGCCGCGAAGCCAGCACGCAACCCGCACTGCCTGCGCCGATCACGATGTAGTCGAACAACTGTTTTTATCCCCGTTCTACAATGTCAACAGTCCCCGTGCCGAATTATGCCATACTTCCATTCCTCTTCTTCGTACTAGCCGCCGACTGGACGCAGTTCCGGGGCCCCAACGGCGCGGGCGTCGCCGACGGCAGTCCTCTACCGACGGAATTCTCGCCCAACAAAAACGTCATCTGGAAAACCGCCGTTCCTCCGGGCCATTCTTCGCCCATCCTCACCGAAACGCGCATCTTCATGACCGCGGCCGAGCACGACAAACTGCTGACGCTCTGCCTGGACCGCGCGACGGGGAAAATTCTGTGGCGGCGCGAAGCCCCTCGCCCGCGTAAGGAAGAATCTCAGCCCACCAACAGCCCGGCATCACCCTCGCCCGTCAGCGACGGCCAGAACGTTTACGTTTTCTTCGGCGACTTCGGCCTCATCTCTTATTCTCCCGACGGAACCGAGCGTTGGAACCTTCCTCTGGGTCCCTTCAACAACCAGAACGGCCACGGCTCGTCGCCGATACTCGCCGGGAAAATGGTCATTCTGATTTGCGACCAGGACACCGATTCCTACCTTCTTGCCGTCGATCAGGTTACCGGCAAAATTCGCTGGAAAACGGCGCGGCCCGATTCCACACGGGGCTACGCTACTCCCGCGCTTTATCAACCGAAAGACGGTCCAGCCGAATTGATCGTTCCCGGCGCGTTTCAAGTGGTCTCCTACTCCCTCGCCACCGGCGAGCGCCTGTGGTGGATTCGCGGCATGGCCTGGCAGCTCAAGTCAGTTCCAGTCATCGACGGCGACATCATCTACGTCTCGGGCTGGGAAAGCGGAGGCGACGTCGACCCTCCCGACGTCCTGACCTGGCCGCAGGCTCTCGAAAAATACGACTTCAATCATGATGGACGAATTTCGCGCGCTGAAGGGCCGTTTAAGAACGAAGGTTCTTTTCGCGACACCGATCTCGATCGCGACGGCCAGATCGACGAGCGGGAATGGAATTTTTATCGCGCGCGAAAAACCTCGCAGAACAACATCATTGCCATTCGCGCCGGAGGCAAAGGCGACGTCACGGACACCCACATCCTGTGGCGCTTTCGCAAGTCGATTCCCAATGTGCCTTCGCCTCTTCTTTACCACGGCGTTCTTTTTCTGATGAAGGAAGGCGGCATCTTCACCTCGCTCGATCCGAAGACTGGAACCGTGTTCAAACAGGCACGCCTCGCAGGCGCGCTCGGCCAGTATTGGTCTTCGCCGGTGGCCGGCGACGGAAAAATATACGTCACCAATCAGGAAGGCAAAGTGACCGTGCTCAAAGCCGAGGCGCAGTGGGAGATCCTGGCCATCAACGACCTAGACGACGAAGTTTTCGCGACGCCCGCCATTGACCGCGGAAAAATATATCTTCGCACTCGCGGAACGCTATATTGTTTCGCTGGACTATGATTGGGTATTGGGTGACATACGATCGCGCGTTCTGCTGATCCTGACCTACCTCGCGTCGCTGGGGTGCCTGGTCTGGAGTCTCCACGACGCCAAGCTCGGCGAACTGAGGGAAGACCTCGCCACGATGAACTGGTGGTGGCTGGGGTTCGCTGTGATCGCCGACATCTCCGTCTATTGCTGGCAGGCGCTGCGTTGGAGGATGGTGCTTCGCCCGGTGGAACACGCGTCCTTTCGGCAGGCTGTGAGCGCCATCTACGTTGGCCTCTTCGCGAATGAAGTATTGCCCTTTCGAGCCGGCGAGATCTTACGCTGCTACCTGCTCTCGCGCTGGACCAAACTGCCCTTCTCCGTGGTCATTTCGAGCGCACTGATCGAGCGCATCTTCGACGGTATCTGGTTGTGTGCGTGCTTGGTGCTGACCATCCAGCTGGTTCCGGCCCATCACCATATGCGCTGGCTGGTCCGCAGCGGCTACATTCTGGGGACGGTGGTTTTGTCCGGCGCGGCGTTGCTGGCCCTCGCCGTGTTTCTGCGCCAGAAAACACGAGCGCTGGTTTCGGGCGATGGCTGGCAGCGCCATGTCCGCGTCTTGATTGACGACCTGAACCTGATCGGCCACTCGCGCTATCTCTACCTCGCGTTCCTCCAGAGCTTGCCCTATCTCCTGTTGCAGGTGGTTCCGATTTACGCCGCCTTTCGGGCCTATGACTTCGATCAGACGCCCGGATTCCATCCCTCCATCGGAATTGCATTCACGCTGATGGTGATTTTGCGGCTGGGCAGTGTGGTTCCACAAGCGCCCGGAAACCTGGGCTTATTTCAGCTGCTGACCAGAGAAGCGCTGCAACGGATCTACCACGTCGCTCCTGCCGAGGCGGGCCGTTTTTCGCTGGTACTTTGGGGAACGGTCACGATTCCGCTGCTCATCGCCGGGCTAGTTGCGTTGATGGTCACCGGCTCAAAACTATTCGAATTGAAGCGCGCGGCTGAGGATCATGCCAGCGAGATGGCGAAAAACCGGAATTAGTTGCCCGCGTCTGCGAGTTCCGTTGGATGCAACATCAATTTACCCATAAATCCGCCGTCTTTCAGGATCTTCTGCGCCCCGGCACCGGTGAGGAATTTTAAAAAACGCCGGGCGGCGTCCGTTTGACCGCTTGCCTTCACCACGGCGCCGGTTTGGCGGATGGGGGAATGCCACTCCGCCGGCAGCAGCGTTCCTTTTCCGATTAATAACGTCCAGGACGTAATCACTGCGTCGACGTTGCCGCTTTCGGCGAACTGGAGCGCTTGCCGGACGTTTTCGCCGTACACGATTTTCGGTTCCACGTCTTTCCAAACGTGTTGCGATTCCAACGCCTCCTTCGCTGCGACTCCGTAAGGCGCGTGCTGTGGATTTGGAATCGCCAGGTGAACGACGCTGCTCTTCCTGAGGTCGGCAAGCGAGGTGACGGAGCCATTGGGGGACCACAGCGCGATGCGGCCGGTGGCATAAACAGTCCTGTCGGTGACCAGATCGCCTAAATCCAGCACGTACTTTTCGCTGGCCGAGAGAAACACATCGAACGGCGCGCCGTTTTCGATTTGCTGCTTCAACGAGCCGCTGGAGGCGAGGGTGAAGCGGATCCTTTCCTTGTACGCTTTCTCCAGTTTCGGCGCGATGGGCGCCAGGTCCGATGCCGCGGCGATCAGCAGGTCCGTAGCGCGCAGGGAGCAGCAGAGCAGCAGGGCGATGAGGAGTTTCATCTTAATTCATCGTATACCGCCCAGGTTTTTTCGACGGCGGAGTCCCACGTGAATTGCTTGATACGCTCCAGGCCGCGGCGGGCGAGATCCTGGCGCAGAGATTCGTCTGTCGCAAGATGCAAGAGCCCGTCACGCATATTGAGAGGGTCCACCAGCAATGCCGCATCGCCCGCGACCTCGGGCATCGCCGAGCAGTTGGACGTCAGCACGGGCACTCGGTGCGCCATGGCATCAAGAATCGGCATGCCGAAGCCTTCGTCGAGCGACGGAAACGCGAAAATGCGTGCGCGGCTGTAGAGCGAATCGAGCTGCCCGGTCGAGACGTAGCCCAGAACGTCGATGCGGGATCGAGCGGGGCTCTGCTCGACCGCGCGAAGTTCTTCGGCCGCGCCGTAGCCGTCGGCAGCGCCGGCGAGGACTAAGCGCCAGGAATCAGGGAGGCTCTCGAACGCTTTGGCCAATCGGGCGATGTTCTTGCGGCGTTGGATTGCGCCTACGCACAGAACGATGTTCTCTTTCTCCTCTGTGACCAACGCCGGGCGCACGCCGTGGTGGACGACGCGGATGCGCGAGGTGTCTATCTTCAGCAAACTGGCAACCTGCGATGCGGTGAAGCTCGATACGGCGATGATCAGGTCACTGCGGGCCGCCGCGTCCCGAGCTTGCTGGGTGAAGCGTACGCGAAATTCGGCCGAAGAGTAATCGCCCGTCATGACGAACAGATCGTGAAACGTCGCGACGGTACGGCTAGCTTTGGAATCGACTCGCTGGTTGAGAGCGTGGAAAATATCGGCCGAGGGCGCTCCGCGCAGCAGGCGCCGGGAGGCGTTTTTCGGGAGTGAATCGTGAAAAGATCGCAAGAAGCGGTGCGGCCGGTAGCAGAAGCGGAATTGTTCGAGCGGGTGGGCGCGGGCGAGGCCGAACAGGAGTTCGCGCGAATACACTCCGACGCCCGATAGATTCTTTCCCAGGCTATAAGTCGCGTCGAGGGCGATCGTCACTCGCTGCTATTGTAGTGGGTCGGAACTGGCGGGCGTCGAGAGAAGTCTCGACGCGGCACGCAGGAGTGCGTACGCCACAAGAACGTTAGGTTCGCATGGCCAGACTGTTCGGAGCGAGATCGTTGGCGGCTTGTTCCAGAAGGGAGTCGAGCGTCGCCGGATGATCGGCCGAGAAGATGGCGGCGCCGGACTGGATGCGATGTTCCTGCAAGGCGGCGCGAATACGCGACCAGGCGGCTTCGACCGATTCAAAGTCGGTATCGAAAATGGTCAAGCCAAAGCGAGTGCATCCGATGCGCGCGACCAGATCGGCGGGGCCGGCGAGGCTGCGCAGGTGGTCCGCGGCCTCGACCAGCGCCAGATCCCTCCTCTGTTCGCCGTACGCCGTGGCGATCTCGCCGAGATTCTTCGGCTCGGCGACCATGACCAGCAGGCGCCGCCCCAGCCTTTCCGCGAGTTTCCGGTCGTGGTCGGCGTTGGTGACGAAGCCGGAGCGATTGAGCAGCCCAGTAAGCGTATCGTGCGTCGAGGCGGCGCGTGAAGCGGTCAGCGCGCGGTGACGTTCAATGGCGTTGCGCATGGCGTGGGCAAGAGGCGCGCAGTCCACCTGCTTTTTCACCAGAAAATCCTGTGCGCCATCGCGAACCAGCCTTAGCCCCAGCGATTCTTCCTGCGCGCTTACTAGTAGAATCATCGGAACGCCCGGAGCGGCGCTCTGCGCGCGGCGAAACGTCTCCATCCCCTGACTGTCGGCCAGATCGAGATCGAGAAGCGCGATATCGGCCGATTCATTCGCCAGAATGGCCGACGCCTCTTTCCACGAACCGGCGTGCAGGATCTCCATGTTTACCCAGTGGCTCCAGTAACGGCCTTCCCCGATCTCCGTCAGGACGTCGCGCAGGAAGAGAATGTCTTCCTGCTCGGATTCAATCAGCAGTACTCGCATGCAAGGGCCAGTGACGATATAGTGCGCGGAGGGGAGGAGGAATCTCCTGTTTATTTTGTCCGCATGCCCACGGCGGTTCCTTGTGCCAACGACCGGAACCGCGACCGTCAGGAAGCGGACAGACGGGTAAAACCCGGCGCGAATCTAGTTTACGGATGCGAACGCCGAAAGATTCAGCGCGGCGTTTCCGGTGGCGCTGTCCGCGCTCAGATTCGACACCGACGCGTGGACCAGATTCTGGCCCGCGCTGTTGATCGCCGGAAAGGTGCCGGCCGAGGCCAATGACCAGTTCACGAAGGTGTCGCCGGTGCTGGTGAAATTGGAAATCGTTCCCTGCGCGGTGGTCGCGGCACAGGCGGTATCGGCTTGGATCTGTGAGGCGAGCACGATGCCTCCCAGCCCGAGATTGGTGAACGTATTGCCGCTCGAGACCACGTCGACCATATTCGACTGGCAGTTGGACTGCACGTAAACCGCTGCGTAATCGCCCAGGTAGGTGTCCGAAATATTCGCAATCTGGTTGTTGGAGATCACGATCGACGGCATAACCAGGGCACAGAAAGAGTACCCGGCGATGGCCATCCGAGAGCCTTCAATGCGGTTGTGATCGATGGTCCAGGAGGTGTAATTCTGAATCGTCGGGCACGATGGAGCCGAAAACCCTCCTTGCAGCAGCTTGATCGCCGAGTTGCCGTGATTCCGGATCAAGTTATTCCGGATCAGCACGCCGCGGATGGCCAGCGTATAAATGGCGTGGTCGTTCTTTACGGCGCCGCCCGGAACGCTGTTGCCGGTGAGCGTCGAATTCTGGACTGTTAGAAAGAGCGCGTTGGCCGCGTTGATCGGCTGGCTGACCGCGTTGTCTCCTGTGCCGACGGAGATGTCGCAATCGTCGACCACGATGGATGCCAGCACATCGGTCTCGCTGGTGCCGTTGATATCCATCCCGAAATTGAAGCCGGAGGAGTGGAAGCGGACGAAGGTGAAGGCTTCGCCCAGCATCGGAGCCGACGTCCCACCGAATACGGCGACCATGCCGTAATCCACCGTCAGTGGCGTCGTCGAGACGGCGATATCCTGCATGCGGAGCGAATGGTTCGCCACGATGCCATGCATCCCGCTGTACTGGTGCAACTGAAAAATGACGCTCGTGGTGGGGCCGTCTCCCGAGAGGAACATCGGGCAACCGGTGACCAACGGAGAGTTGATGATATAAGTACCGGCGGGAAAATGCAGGTGCGAAGTGTCGCTGGTGACCGTTCCGCCTGAGGTGTAGTCTGCGTTTCCGATGGTGGGCTGGCCGTCGTCCGTGTAAAGCGCGATAGCGGTGGACGAGAGGACCGTGGCCGACCAGCGGCCGTTCGCATTGGTGTTTCCCGCCGCGCCCGAGACGTTGAGGGAAGCGCCATTGGTGAACGTGTGCGGCGCGGCGGTGGTCACTACGATGGGCGAGAGCCCAGCGCCGCTGATGGTGGAAATCTGGAAACGCTCGCCGCACGCGGCGTTCAGCCCGCTCTGAATCGCCGCCGTATCGTCTGTCCGTCCATCCCCCGTTGCTCCGAACGTCTTCACTGAAAGGTTGTGCTCGAACATCCGTGTTTGGCCGAAAAGCATTCCCACCGTGCAGATAACGATGGGCAAAAGTATCTTATTGTTCATTTTGTTCAACTTGGAGAAATGTTCGCGTAGACGTACCTATGGCGCTGGGGTCGTGCCGGTCTTTTTTAAAACAAGCTGGTGGGCGAGTTTACTTCACCGAGGAGTGATAAGAGGCTCGGTCAGATAACAGCGCTGCTTGGTAAAACGAATCTCATAGGCAGTGTCCTTTGTCTCTGGGATCAGAGTAAGGCTTTCCGCGAAGGCACACAATGGAGCGTATGTACCTGCCAAATGGACCGTTAGTTATGGGGGCGAGCGGTGCCGGCTTATCCTGCCAGCTGATATTCCTTCAGCTTCCGGTACAGCGTCGTGCGGCCGATGCCTAGCAGATGCGCGGCGACGGCCCTGTCGCCCTTGGTGTAGTCGAGCGCGTTCATGATTGCGCGCCGCTCCAGTTCCATTAACGGGATGATGGGCGCGTATTGCTGCGGAGTCGCCATCGCCGGCACGTCTGTTGGAGAAGCACCCACCTCAGGTTCCTTGGCGCTGGGCCAGGCGGTGGCCGCGGCGGTGAGGTACTGCGTCTTCTTCTGCAGGAGATGATTCTGCAGGTTCGATGGCAGGTCCGCCACGTGCAGCAAAGGACCGGAGTTGATGGCCACCATGTGCTGGATGCAATTTTCAAGTTCGCGCACATTGCCCGGCCAATCGTAAGAGAGCATCGCTTCCATCGCCTCGGCGGTAAGCGTGTAGTTCCCGCCGACGCGCGTCAGGAAATGGTTCACCAGCTCTGGAATGTCTTCCTTGCGCTCCCGCAAAGGCGCAAGCCGGATGCTAATCACATTGAGGTGGAAGAACAGGTCGCGGCGGAACGTTCCTTTTTCCACTTCCTTGGCCAGGTCGCGATTGGTGGCGGCGATGATTCGAAAATCCGAGCGCCTGGTGGTGAGCGATCCTACCGGGCGGAATTCTTTTTCCTGCAACACTCTAAGCAGCTTCGCCTGCAAGTCCAACGGCAGTTCGCCGATTTCGTCGAAGAAAGCAGTGCCTCCATTGGCCGCCTCAATCAGGCCGGTCTTCGTTGTCGCCGCGCCGGTGAACGCACCCTTCACGTGGCCGAACAGTTCGCTTTCCATGAGCGGGCCCACCATCGAAGAGCAATCGATGGTGACGAACGGCCCCTGAGCGCCGATCTGGTGGATTTGGCGAGCGACCACCTCTTTACCCGTGCCGGTCTCCCCGAGCAGCAACGCAGGCCACCGGCAGCGGCCCAGTTTCTCGATCATCTTTAATACTTGCCGCGCCCGGGGGGATTGCCCCACAAGGACGTGTCTGGTTTCGTCGTAGTTCGCAAGCATTGTTGTCCCGATCCCGATCCCGATCTTGGACGCCAAATCGGCGCCTTCTAAGTAGAGTGCGTTTGCCAAAGATAAACTCTACGGTCGTTTTGGAACTTCCTCAAGTCCCCCCTAGGGATATAGGGGGTAAGTCAGTTGTGGGTGGGGGTAGCCCGCAAAAGGGGGGTATTGGCCAGTATCTCGGGATTTTTATCCTTTTCTATATGGCTGGTTATATATGGCTGGGTTTCCGGATCACCTTGATGCGGACGCGTACGATGCCGGCGGTGACCAGGTCGATCTCGCGGGCGGCGGCCAGCGAGAGGTCGATGATTCTTCCGTTGACGAACGGGCCGCGGTCGGTGATGCGCACGTCGACACGTTTATTGTTGGTGAGGTTTGTCACCTCCACCCACGTATCGAAGGGAAGGGTGCGATGGGCGGCGGTGAGTTTTTCCATGTCGTAAATTTCTCCGTTCGCCGAGCGCCGACCGTCGTAAGGGACTCCGTACCAGCTGGCGATTCCGGTTTGCGTTTCGCCGATGCGCGCCGGCTTGACGGACGGAGGAACGTGCGCCGAAGTTTTTCGCGCGCAGCCAATGGAGAGCGCGAGAGAGACGGCGAGCGTGAACGCAAATATCGCCGGACCCGCATGAATAGGCCTCGCCATCGCTAAAACAATTCTATCCAATTACGTTTTTTAATTTTGGGAGCGATTTTTTCGCCTTGGTGCTCCGCGCGCGTGACGGCGCGTGTGCATTTTTTTCTTGACATTGATCTGAAAGAACCTTATAAAGGGGACACAACCGCGATCTCTAAGAGACCGCGAAAATTTGATGTAAGGGAGAATCACTCAATGATGAACGCAACCAAGAAGAAAGCACCTGCCAAGAAAAAGGCTGCTCCGAAAAAGAAGAAGTAGCTAGAGCAGGTCATTCAAGTTCGATTCAAACCGGCCCCGAGAAATCGGGGCCGTTTCTTTTTGGCGGAGAGAAATTGTGGGGCAGGTTGGCGACCTGCAGCGGGTTGGCAACCGCTCGGCCGCGTGAAAACAACAGCGAAGCGCAAATTACACCAATCGGCGCGCAAGATGGCATCCTGCCCCACATGGCTCTGAAGAATTTATCGGAACAACGCTTCGACGCGCGGACGCAGTTCGTCGTATGTGATTCCGCCCGGGTGATACATCTTGACGATGCCGTTGCGGTCGATCAGTACGAAGGTCGGCGTGGTGCTGGCGCCGTATCGAGAGAAATTCTCTTCATTGATCAGCGTCGGCCCGTCGATGAGCGATCCGTAGAATTGCTGGCGCACCTGTTCGATGTACCGCGCCTCCACCTCGGGAGGGGCATCCTCGCCGCCCGCGACATAGCCAAACTTCTCGGTCGGCGCGATGAACGCGAGTCCTTTTGGGACAAACTCCGCCTTAATCTTCGCCAGGATCGGAATCTCGTATTTGCAATCGCTGCACCAATGGGCCCAGAAGAAGAGCAGCGCGGGCTTGCCTGCGGGGATGGTCACGCGCTCCAGTGCCGGTGCGCGTTTTCCTTCCAGACTGAGCAGGTTGATGTTTTTCTGAATGCGCGGGCGCAGAGGCGTCGCGTAGTAGGTCTTCAGTTGCTCCTGCAGATAAGTGATGGCCTCGGCGCGCTGGCCGCGCGTGGCCAGGACGTTGGCCTCCACTTCGATGGCGCCTCCCATCGCGATCTGCAAGTTCCCACTGCGCAACAGGGGATACGTTTTCATCTGTTCCAGCGCCAAACGATATGTTTCCTGGGCGTCCTTATCGGCCTGCACCAGATTTTTTTGCGCGAGTTCGCCGCGCGCCATCCAGCTGAGCGCTTCGACGGCCTCCGGCGTGACGCCTCGCGTCGCGCGGTACGAACGAAGGATCTCCGCGGCGCGTGGAAAATCGTTTCGGGCGAGCGAATCGCGGACCACGTCCACCAAGGTCGCGCCGGAGGCCGCTATCGATAACAGAAAAAACAGAAACTGCATCTACATCGACGATAACAAGTATCCGCCATCGACCACGAGGGTCTGGCCGGTCAGGTACGACGACCGGTCACTGGCCAGCGTGAGCGCGATTTCGGCGATCTCCACCGGCTGCCCCATATGTTTAATGGGTTGATGCCCCAGCTGCTTCTCCCGCCGCGTTTCGTCCTTCCAGAAATATTCGCTGAGCACGGTCTGGATCAGCCCCGGCGCGATCGCGTTGACGCGCACGCCCATCGGGCCAAGTTCCACCGCGTAGGACTGCGTCATCATGATCAGCGCAGCCTTGGTCATGCTGTACAGCAGGCTGTGGAACTGCGGGCGCAGTCCGGCGATGGACGCGATGTTGATAATGGAGCCGGAGCCCCGCTCGCACATGCCCGGCGCGACGAGTTTCATCAGGCGAAACGTACTCTTGAGGTTGATCTCGACCATCTTGTCGAACTGGCCTTCATCCATTTCGAGGCACGGCCCCTGCGCGATGTTGGTGGCCGCGTTGTTCACCAGGATGTCGATCTTCCCGAACTCGCGTGTGGTGGTGGCGACCAGGGCTTCGATGTCGGCTGATTTGCCAACGTGGCAGACGACCGGCCTTACGCCTGCGCCGATTTCTTTAGCCACAGCGTCAAGCGTCTCCTGCTTGCGGCCGCAGATGACCACTTGCGCGCCTTCGCGCACGAAAACCTCGGCGATGGAGCGTCCGATGCCGCGGGACGCGCCCGTAACAATAGCGACTTTGTCTTTTAGCATGCTCATACGTTGAGAATGTTCCTTGTAAATGTGATGCTGGCTTCCAGATCGGCCCGCTCGCGCGCCTGCGACGCTTCGCCTTTGAGAGGCGCCATTGGTTCCCGCGGATGCCCCCGCTCGGCGATCTTTAAGAATCGCGCGAACTCCCAGGCCGGCTGATTTTGGTATGCGGCCCAGAACTTTTCGTCGAGATACGGAAACACGCGCGCGTTCGTGACGATAATTTCGAGCGTCACCGGCAGATCCGGCCGCAGACGCCGCAGTTTCGCGATGTATTCGCTGATGTTGACGTTCCCTTCGCCCATCCGCACCCACGCGACGGCCGCGCCTTCCGGGACGCGCCACACGGCGGTATCGCGGCAATGCGTGGTCAGCACGTAGGGAAAGAGGGTTTCGAGAGTGAGGTGAGGGTCTTCAAGCGTCCACAGAGGATTGCCCGAATCGAGACAGACGCCGACGTAATCTTTCCCGGCCGCTTCGACCAGCGATTTCAGCTCGCGCGCCTGCATGTCGCCGGAATGATTCTCGATGGCGATTTTCAGATCGAGGTCCATGATCTGCGAGCGCATGCTTCTTAGCAATTTCGTCATCGCCTCGATCTGACGCTCTATACCGCCCGTGGCGGGATCGCGGTCGAGCGAGGTAGCCATGAACGTGCGGACGATCGGCGAGCCCGTGGCGTGCGCCGCATGCATCGCACGGAGCATCTGCTCTTCGGGCGTGCCGTTCTTCGGGTCGAACGATTTCGAAGTCGGGCAGAACGTGCGCGTGCCGACCTCGATCGCGACGCCGAGTTTGTTCGCGTGCTCGCGCACTTGAGAGAGATTCGCGTCGTCGAGACTGCCTAGATACGGGAGCTCCGAAAAATGCACCAGCTTCGCACCAAGGCGCGCGCAGTAATCGAGCGATTCGAAAGGAGTCCAATGCTGGCTGCGGACACTGAACAGGTCGACGCCGAGCCGCGCGCTATTATCGGCGGCGTACAGAAGAGCGGGCATCGCCAGGAATCCTCGGCGCGTCATACGTTTTTCCCTAACAGGCATGATGCGGCCAGGCGAATGGCTTCTTCGTCGCCCTGCATGCGGTAATGAAATCGACCTCCGGTGGCGATGCCGATCTGTTCCAGCTGCGTTTCGGTGGCGTTCGTGAAGCTGAGCATGGCGTTATGTTGACGCGCAACCGCGGCGAGTTCGCAGCGGTCCGGGCTTACGATGACGAATTGCACTGGCTTCCCGCGCGATTTCATCCATTCGAGCGCATGGGCGATGTCACCCGGCACGGCAATCTCGAAATCGAACACGTGGCCGCCCTTCGCCGCGCGGATGCGGTCGTAAATTTCGTCGGATTGCTCCACTGTTCCGGTCACTGAGAATTTAGTGTAATCCGTTGCCGATGGATCCTTGGTCTGGGCATTCCATCCTTCGCGCCAGCCGGCGCGGATGGCGGACCAGAGTGCGACGTCGAAATCTCCGGCGATGGCCGCCAGGTTCAGGCCGGTCGTCTTGAGAATCGATCGAAAGGCGCGAAAAGCTGGGGCGAAGTCAGGGCCTTCCACAACAATCGCCGATTGCGGGCCCTGCGGGCGCGGCAGAAACGCCCGGTCCACTTGTTCGACGTAGGTGCGGACATTCTCATGATCGGAGGAGTTGAACGGGATGGCGTTGATGACGATTTCGCGGCCTCCTCCCGGCCGCATCCGGCCGATGAGCATCGCGCCGGGAAACAATCCGCTGGCCGGCGACGACGCCAGCGCGATGCGCAGCAGCATGGGCGCGGACTCCGTATCGATCGCCATGTAATACGTCGAGGGATGAATCGGATCGCGCGCCAGCGATCCCGGATATGGCGTGAAGGTCTCAATCGCCAGTTGCGGCAGGCGCCCCGCGAAACGGTTGCGCAAATCGGTGGTGAGCGGTTGTCCCTCGAGTTGCTGATAAACAAGATCCGCCAGCGCGGCGGCTTCATTCGCGCGGAGCGGCAGCACCAGGGGGATCGAGTTCATAACGAAAGAGTCTTCAAATATTGCCGGAAGTCCGCGCCCAGGTCGCGGCGCTTCAGCGCGAACTCCACCGTCGCTTTCAGGAATCCCAGTTTGTCGCCCGCGTCGTAACGTTGCCCTTCGAAGCGATAGCCGTAAATCGGGCGGCTGCGCAGCATGTGCTTCAAGCCATCGGTCAACTGAATCTCACCGCCGGTGCCGGCCTCGATCGCGCTAAGCGATTGGAACACTTCCGGCGTCAGCACGTAGCGGCCGATGATGGCGAGGTTCGACGGCGCCTCGTTGGCCTTCGGCTTCTCGACCATATTGCGGATGCGATACAGACGGTCTTTTCCGCCGTTGTGCGCCACCGGCTCGGCGTCCACCACGCCGTATTGCGAAATCTGATCCTTCGGCACTTCCATCAGCGCGACTACGGGCGCGCCGTAAAATTCGTAGACGTCCAGCAATTGCCGCAGGCAGGGCACCTCGGCGTCGATCACGTCGTCGGAAAGAATCACCGCGAAGGGCTCGTTCGCCACCAGTTCCTTGGCCCGCAGCACGGCGTGCCCCAGGCCGAGCGCTTCTTTTTGCCGGACGTAGGAGATGTCGATCAGGTCGGACACGCTGCGCACCGTGGCGAGCAAATCCTTTTTCCCGCGCGTTTCGAGCAGATGCTCCAGCTCGAAGCTGACGTCGAAGTGATCCTCGATCGCCACCTTCCCGCGGCCGGTGACGATAATAATATTCTTCACGCCGCTGTGAATCGCCTCTTCCACGCCGTATTGAATGAGAGGTTTATCCACCAGCGGCAGCATTTCCTTGGGCTGCGCCTTGGTCGCCGGCAGAAATCGCGTGCCGAGCCCCGCTGCTGGAAAAACCGCTTTCCGCACTTTTGCAATCATCGATTTAATTCTAGCGGCTTAGAGCGCTCCCTATGGAGCGCGATGGGCAGCGCTGCGCGATAATCGATCCATGCGAAAAATAGGGCTGGTTTTTGCACTCGCGATCCTCTCCCGCGCCGCCGATTATCCGAATCCCGCGGAAGGCGACTTCACCATTCGCGATTTTCACTTCCACGACGGCGAGACGCTGGCCGAACTGAAGCTCCACTACACCACCGTCGGCAATCCTTCGAAACCCGGAGTCCTGATCATGCACGGCACCGGCGGAACCGGCCGCGCGTTTCTCTCCGCCGGATTCGCCGGTGAACTTTTCGGCCCCGGCCAGCCCCTGGATGCGACGAAGTATTTCATCGTACTGCCCGACGGCATCGGCCACGGAAAATCGTCCAAGCCCAGCGACGGGATGCGCGCCCATTTCCCGCGCTACTGCTATCACGACATGGTGACTGCCGATTACCGCCTGCTCACCGAGCATCTCGGCGTCAAACACATGCGACTGATCATGGGCACGTCGATGGGAGCCATGCACTCCTGGGTGTTCGGCGAAATGTACCCTGATTTCATGGACGCGCTGATGCCTCTGGCCAGCGCGCCGGTCGAGATCGCTGGACGCAACCGCATGCTGCGCCGCATGATTATCGATTCCATCCGCAACGATCCGGAATGGAAGAACGGAGACTACGAAACGCCTCCGCACGGCCTGATCCCCGCGCAATACTCGCTGACCATCATGACTTCTAGTCCTTTGCAAATGCTGAAGCAGTGGCCCACGCACGCCCAAGCCGACGCCGCGACCGACCGGCTGGCCGAACGAGCCATGCGCACCGACGCCAACGACATGTTGTACCAGTTCGAATCCTCGACCGATTACAACCCGCAGCCGGAGCTCGAAAAAATCAACGCGCGCCTGACCGCCGTCAACTCCGCCGACGACCAGGTGAATCCACCGGAGCTGGGGATACTGGAACGCGAGATCAAGCGCGTCAAGCATGGCCGTTATGTGTTGATCCCGATTAGCGATGAAACGCGCGGGCATGGGACGCATTCGGTCGCTAAGCTGTGGAAACAGTATGTGGTGGAGATTCTTTCCGATTAGCAGCCTGTCGCAGCCGCGACATCAGCATCTGCGCTGGCTTCGAATGCGGCTGCAGCCAGTATTGGGCGCCCTACTAGTGGCTTGTCGCAGCCAGATCGTTACTATATCCCCTCCATAACTGTCGGGGTTCCACAACAGGTCTATGGAACCCCGACAGCAATGGAGGGGATGGCCCGGTAACGTTTTCTTTGCGACAAGCCCCTAGTCGGAACAGTGCAACAAACGCCATTAGCCGCCATCAAGGCTTGGTTCGCAGTTCTCCGGACGAAGGATTCGCGCCGGATACATTTCCCAGAATCTGGCCGCCCGGCGCGGCAAAGTAAAAAGTGTTGGTCGGGCCGTAGCGAACCTGCTCCAGTCCCGCATCGAGTACTTTCTTTTTCAGCGCGGCAGGATCGCCGGACCAGATCTCGAGCCACGCGCCGCGCCTGGCTTGTCCCTCATCGAGCGCGTCTTCGGTGAACTCGACGCTCAAGGATCCGCCGCCGGGGAATCTCCAAGCCAGGATCGGCTCGGCCAAGCCAGGCGCGCTCAGGCTCATGGGGGCTCCGCAACCCAGGACCGTCGTGAAACACCAGATGAACTTCTCTTTCGCCTCCGGGCGGACGAAGAGGTGGGTCCGGTTTCCAAAGGCGAGGCCCGTTTCAGCGGCCGTGGCCATTGCCGCCGTCGCGGCGGCGGAGCCGAGGAACATTCGACGATTCATGCTTGATATTATCAAGGGAATAGTTTATTTTGTCAATATGAAGTCTTACGGACAGTATTGCGCGTTGGCCAAAGCGCTGGACCTGGTGGGAGACCGCTGGACGCTGCTCATCGTGCGCGAACTCTTGATCCGCGAAGGCAGCCGCTATACGGATCTCCGCGACGGACTACCCGGGATCGCGACCAACTTGCTGGTGAATCGCCTGCGAGACATGGAGCGCTCCGGACTGGTGTGGCGAGAGGACGCGCCTCCGCCGATAGCCACGACGCTGTTTCATCTCACTTCGCGGGGAATGGAGCTGGAGGAACCGCTGTATCAATTGGGGCGCTGGGGCGCTCCTCTATTGGCGAACGCTCCTCGGAAAAGTGCTTTTCGCGCGCACTGGCTCGCCCTGCCGGTGAGACATTGGTTGAAAGATCACGCTCCGGACCAGCCTCGGGTCGTCATGGAATTGCAGACCGGCGGCGAATCGATTACCGTCGAAGCCGTGGACGGCGAGATACGGACGAACGTGGGTCCGGCCGCGCATGCTCCGGATGCCGTCGTCGTGGGAAAGCCGCGGGTGCTTGCGGCGCTGCTGGTAGGGAAGCTGAATCTGGCGCAGGCCCAAGCGTCCGGTCTTACCTATGAGGGGAATCCTGAAACGCTGCGCCGCTTCCAACCGCTGGCCTAAACGCCGGAGTCGTACAGCCAGAGGGCAGCGTATCATGAGGGCATGCGACTCGTTCTCTTCTTCATAACTACTCTAACGATCGCTGGTGACTTTACCACTTCTCTCGGCGACGGCTACCCCTACACCATTTCCGCACTCACCACCGACTCCGCAGGCAACACCTATATCGTCGGGAGCCGGCAGATCGGCATTGCGGGAACTTTCGCCGTCCTCGACGGCGCCGCGCCACCAGTCGTCTTCTCCACGCCCGGCTCCGATGTCTTCGTCTCCAAGCTCGACCCCAACGGCCAGCTTCTGTTCACCGACACCTTCGGCGGCAAAGGCGTCGACCAGGGAATCGCCATTGCGCTCGACCCTTCCGGCAACATCTATATCGCCGGTTCGACTACCTCGCCCGATTTTCCGTTGAGCAAGGCTCTCCAAACCCAGCCCAACATCAACGGCACCGGATTCGTCATCAAACTGTCGAACGACGGCTCGACGATTCTCTACTCCACTTATTTCGGAGGCTCGCTCGGCGAGACTTCCATCTCCTCGCTGGCGGCGGATTCAAAAGGCAATCTCTATCTAACCGGTTGGACCGACGCCCCCGATTTCCCTCACACTCCTGGCTTGCCCTTCGGTCCGTTCCCGACCCCCGCGCCTCCGAGCCCTGCGAAGCAACTCGCGCCGATCCCGGGTGCGATCCTGGCCTCGATCTCAGCTGCGGGCGATAAGATTCTGTACTCGGGAGCAATCGTCGGCGTTTCGTCAAGCGTCCCCTATCCCATGTTCAGCACGATCGGCACCAGCGGCGCCGCCATCGCGGTCGACTCGGCCGGCAACGCCTACATCGCCGGAAACTCGACTTTTAATCTGCCGACTACGCCCGGCGTCCTCTCGCCCAATGGGATCGGAGCGTTCGTCGCCAAGGTCAACGCCGCCGGCACGGGCCTCAGCTATCTCACGTACCTGAGTGCGGGAGAAAACATCGATATCATGAGCCCCATCGCGACTGTCGCGAATACCCTATACAGCATCGCCGTCGACGCGGCCGGTAATGCGTACCTCGGCGGCGCCACCAGCGACCCGAAATTCCCGACGACGCCCGGCACATTGAAACCGGGATTCAACGTTCCCCCCGGAATCACGGCCGGCCCCACGCCAATTATTTACGAGGGGTTTCTCGCCAAGCTGAAACCGGACGCCAGCGGCATGGCCTGGGCCACTTATCTGGATCGCGGCAACGCTCAAGGCCCTGGCACCTTCGTGCAATCGATCGCCGCCGATCCCTCCGGTAATGTGTGGGCCTCGGGTATCACCGGGTCCAACGTTTTCCCCAGCGCGATCGGCGTCGCCTCGGGTCCTGATTTCGTAGTCGGCCTGAATGCCTCGGGCTCCGCGCTGACCTACCAGGAGTCCTCGCCTCTCGGGACCGTCGGACAATCTATCGCGCTCGATCCATCGGGCCTCGTCCACGTCGCCGGTTCGAACGGATTCGTCTCCACCATCTCGCCGGCGACCGCGCCCGGCATGAAAATTTCCTGTTTTCAAAATGCCGCCGGAGGCAATGCAACCGCGCGCATCTCACCGGCCGAAGTGATCGCGATTTTCGGCACGGGCATCGGCCCCGCGACCCCGGTCACCGCCGTGCCCTCCAACGGCTTCTATCCGACAACGCTTGCCGGAGTGCAGGTCACCATCAATGGCGTCAACATGCCGCTTCTCTATGTTTCCTCGGGACAGATCAACGCTGTCGTTCCGATGAGCGTAACTCCCAACGCCTCCGCGACCGTCCGGGGCATCAACGGAACTGCGGTCAGCCCCGCGTATCCGGTATGGATCGTCGCGAACGCGCCGCTGGCCTTCCCGCCGGTCTTGAATCAGGACGGCTCGGTCAACACTCCTACCAATCCCGCGAAATCCGGCTCGACAGTCTCGATCTTCGCCACCGGCTGGCAATCGAGCTTCTTTGGCCTCGCCGACGGCCAGGTCGCGACGACGATGCTGGATTCCTGCCAGGGCGCCTGCCAGATCGCGACGCTGAACGCGCAGAGTCCCGCGAACTTCTCCGTACTCTATGGAGGCGCGGCCCCGGGCTTCGTCGCCGGAGTGACTCAATTCAATGTCCATCTAGGCACTACTGGGAGCCAGAGCGAAATCGGGGTTAATCTGGAAATCTTCGGCCCCGCCACAATCACGCAAACCGTTTGGATGAAACCCTGATGCGATTCATCCTCTTCCTCATATCAGCTCTCGCCTTCGCCGGTGACTTCACAACTTCGCTAGGCGATACGTATCCGTACATGATCTCCGCCATCGCGACGGACTCGGCGGGGAACACATACGCCGTAGGCAGCCGCGCGCTCGGCGGGGTCTACTTCGGCGTCATCAGTCTGCTAGGACCCGGAGGCCTAACCGGAGTTCCCTCGGCTACCCTTTCCGGCGGCTCCGATGTCTTCGTCTCTAAGCTCGACCCCAACGGCCAACTCCTCTTCACCGACACCTTCGCCGGCAAAGGCGTCGACACGGGTACCGCCATCGCTCTCGACCCTTCCGGCAATATCTATATCGCCGGAACCACCACCTCCAACGATTTCCCTTTGAGTAAAGCCCTCCAAGGCCAGTCCAGCCCTTACGGCAGCGGATTCGTCATGAAGCTCTCGAACGACGGCACGACGATTCTCTATTCGACGTACTTCGGAGGCACGCTCGGTCAAAGCGCGGTTACTTCGCTCGCCACCGACGCCAAAGGCAATCTCTATCTCACCGGATACACGCAGGCGTCTGATTTTCCGCACACCGCCGGCATGCCCTTCGGCCAGATCACGCAATCCCCTGCCTCGCCCGGCGTCATCCTCGCGTCCATCTCCGCTGCGGGCGACAAAATTCTATACTCCGGCGCCATCGTGGGAGGAACTCCGTGCACTCCGAACAACAGCACTTGCATCAATAACGGGCCGAGTTGGGAAGGCGTTGGAATCGGGGTCGATGCGGCGGGTAACGCCTACGTCGCGGGGAATTTTCAGTCGACGAATCTGCCAACCACGCCTGGCGTCCTCGCTCCCAACGGCGCGGGAGCTTTTGTCGTGAAGGTCAACGTGGGTGGCGCAGGCCTGGGTTATCTTACCTACGTAGGATCCGCATTCCTCGGCGATAGTCATGTTCTCACCGCGCTGAACGCTGTTTCAGCGATCGCGGTCGATGCGGCCGGGAACGCGTACCTTGGCGGCGCCAGCGACGATCCGCATTTCCCCGCCACTCCAGGCTCCTATCAGCCCACCGGGCAAGGCGGATTTCTCGCCAAGCTCAATCCCTCGGGCAGCGCCATGGTCTGGGCGACCTATCTCGGGGCCTCGCCTCAGTCCATCGCCATCGATGGCGGAGGAGATGTATGGGCCACCGGCACCACCGTTGGTTCTACATTTCCCAACGTCAACGGGTGGGCCGCCGGCCCCGAATTTCTCGCTGAGATGAACGCGGCGGGCTCCAGGCTGACGTACTCCGCGCTCTACCCCTCCGGCACCGTCGCCCAGTCCATCGCGCTCGACCCCTCCGGCCTGGTCCACGTCGCAGGCGCCAGCGGATTCGTCTCCGCCATCAACCCCAACGCCGCGCCCAGCATGAAAATCTTCGATTTCGGCAACGCCTTCGGTGGCAGCGCTACGTCCCGCATCGCGCCTGGAGAGGTGATCTCGATTTACGGCCCCGGCATCGGCGTAGCGCCGACCCCGCCGCCTCCTGTTACCAATGGCTTTTTCCCCAAAACATACGATGGTGTGCAGGTCACCATCAACGGGATGAATATGCCTCTGCTCTACGTTTCCACCAACCAGATCAACGCTGTCGTTCCGATGGACCTCGCGACCGGCGCGGGCGTGACGGTACGCGTCATCGCCGGGGCCAGCGTCAGCCCCGCATTTCCAGTGTGGCTCGTCGCCTCCGCGCCGCAGGCGTTTCCCACCGTGTTGAATCAGGACGGAACCATCAACTCCCAAACGAATCCGGCGAAGGGCGGCTCGACCTTCACGTTTTACGCGACAGGATGGCCGTTGAACTTCTCCGGTCTCGCCGACGGCCAGATCGCCACCACCGCGCTCGATTCCTGCGCCGGGAACTGCCAGGTCAGCCCCACCGGCAACGTGTTCGCGCCCAACGCAACGGTCGCCTACGGAGGCGTTGCTCCTGGAATCGTTGCCGGAGTGACCCAATTCAACGTAAGCTTCGCGCAACTCCCTCCCAGCATCGGAACCTTCCAATTCAATTTCCTGCTAACAGGCCCCGCCTCCGTGACGCAATCGGTTTGGGTCGCGCCTTGACGCTCGTCCTCCTGCTGCAGAACATCGCCGGCGCTGAAGTTGTGGCGCGAGCTTTAGCTTGCAGCATCGGCTTCAGCCGATGTCCGTCGCCGTCTGAAGCCGGCGCTGCGAGCTAAAGCTCGCGTCACAAGGGAACGATTCGCCCCTCGCGATCCAGGCGCAGTTTTCGCCCACGCCACACGACCGCGTTCCCAAACAGCGCAACCACCCATACCGCTACGCCGAACAGGTCCCTCAGAGGGATCAAAAAAAACATCCGCAGCGCGTCTTTCTTGCCGGCGACGAGCGCCATGGTCATGCGAACCGCCAGCAGTGCGAGCCCAACCTGCCAGCTTCCACACACCAGGGCCCAAAATGTCGCGAACGTGACCGGCAGGCCGAGATAACCCCAAAACTTCGAAACGCGAATCGTCCGGGCCCAGCGCACCTGATGCTGCCAGACATCATGCCAGTTGCCGCCGAGATGTGTTTCGACGATCACATCCGACAACACGCACTTCAATCCCAGCCCGTGCAAACGATGCCCCAGTTGATAATCGTCGGCCAGATAATCGGAAAAACTTTCGAAGCCGCCGATTTTTTCCAAGTCCGCGCGCCGGAACGCCAGCGTCGATCCCATGGCGAATTCATCCACGCCGACAAACCTCGCAACCCTCGCCGACGGCGCGAAATCGGTGGCGACACCGAGGGCTTCGAACCGCGCTGCAAAAGTGTCGCCGACGGCTCGATAGAGGCATGTCACCAGGCCGACTTTGGGATCGGCTAGAGGCGCGGTCACGCGCAGATAATCCGCTGGGACGCAGATGTCGGAATCGTTGACGATGATGGTGTCGTGGCTCGCGGCTTTGACCAGATCGATGAGCACTCCAACCTTGGCGTTTGCCGTGACGGTGGAACACACGACGAGGCGAGCCTTGGGAAATTCGCGAATCACGGCAACGGCCGGATCGTCGAGGCTGGAGACGCCGCACAGCAATTCAGCGTCGAGCTCGGAATGCGAAGCCAAAGCGGCCCTCAGGTTCCCTCCAGCACCCCGAACTGGCTTCAGAATTGAAACCTTCTGGCTCCTGGCTCCTGGCGCCTGGCTTCTTCCTCTCCAGAGGCAGGCGATGATCGCGAAGATCTGATAGGCGGCGGGAATAAGGAGCAGAATCACTGGGCGAGTAAAACGACCCCGGCCAGCACCAGGATTGCCCCGATCCATCGCCGCGTGTCGACTCGTTCTTTTAACACGAGTTTTGCCAGGATCGTTTCCAGCACCAGGCTTGCCGCTGAAACCGGTACGGCGAAACTCAAATCGGCCGTTTCCAGCAGCGTGATGAAGGCGAAGAACGAGATCGCCATGAAGAAAATCCCCAGGATCAGGAACTTTTTTCTTGCTAGCGTCGCCAGCAACTTCGGCAGGACTCGGGGATCGAAATCGTGAATTTCACCGTGCCGCTTCATCTCGAAGCTTTGCAATAAATCGCCCAACACGGTGGACCCGACGACGGTGGAGACTAAAAACCAGGAGTTCACAACTCGTCTCCGGCGTGGGTACCCATGCCCACCAGGATGGTTCCCGCCACGATCAGCAAAGTTCCCGCCCAGCGCTGCGGGCTGATATGTTCATTCAGAAAAAAACGGCCGATCAGGGCGCTCGCCACGTAGCCGAGGCTGGTGACCGGCAACACGTAACTCAAATCGGCCCAGCTGAGCAGAGCCATGCGTGACAGCAGCCACAGAATCAGCAACGAGATGCCGAGCATCACCCAGGGAGTCAGGATAACGGTAACGTACTCTAAAGGCGTCGTGGTCACACGCCCGCGCATGCCCCGGTCGAGAAAAAAATTTCCTAACGCGTTGCTCAGGATGACGATGATGGCAAAGACGCGCGTCTTCCACTTAAGTCGTGCGTCTGGCCTCATCCGATTCTAAGCGCGCTCGGCCGCCAGGCGGTCGGCCTTTTGCTCCGCAACGTACTTCTTGCGTTTGGCGCGGAGGCTCAAATAGTCCTTGGCTTCCTTGTACAGGCGTTTGCGTTCGTGATTGTCGAACAGAGACTTGCGCACGATGCGCCAGGCGGCCTTGGGACGGAAATAGTATTCGCCGTAGAAACGCTCCACCCACTCCACCATTTCTCCTTTGTCGAGAATGCCTGGGTAGATGACGTTGGGCAGCTGATGGCCCTCCTCGTCGGCCATTTTGATGCTCACGAGGTTGTTCTTCTTGGCGTAATCGTAGAATTCGGTGCCCGGAAAGGCGTGCGCGATCGAAACCTGAATGGTCTCGACGTCGAGTTTCTTGGCGAATTCGATGGTGTTGCGAATGGTATCGCGTGTTTCGCCGGGCAGCCCGACGATAAAATCGCCGTGAACGGTCAGGCCCAGCTTGTGACAGTTTTCGGTGAAGCGCTTGGCCATGTCGATGGTGGCGCCTTTTTTGATGTTGCGGAGAATCTGCTCGTCGCCCGACTCATATCCGACGATCAGCAAACGGCAGCCCGCTTCCTTCATCGCCTTTAGCGTTTCGTAATCGGTGGTGACGCGCGACGTGCAGGACCACGTGAAGTTCAGTTTCTTCAGCTCGGCGGTGACTTCCAGCGTGCGAGCCTTGCGGTAATTGAAGGTATCGTCGTCGAAGAAAATTTCCTTGAGACCCGGGAAGTTTTCGAGCGCATACTTGCACTCCGCCGCGATGTCCTGCGCCGACCGCAAGCGCCAGCGATGGCCCGAATGCGTCTGCGGCCACAGGCAGAAGGTACACATCGCCGGGCAGCCGCGCGTCGTGTAAAAGGAAATATATGGATTCAGCAGGAACGGGACGTTGTAACGCTTGAAATCCAGATCACGCTTATAGACCTTCGAAACCCAGGGCAGCTCGTCCAGATTTTCGATGACCGGACCTTCCGGATTGTGGACGTTCTTGCCGTCCACGCGATAGCTGACGCCGGGCAGTTCGCTCAGTGGAGTTCCCTTGGCGTAGGCAACAATTTGATGATCGAATTCGCGGCGGACGATGAAATCGATGGCGGGAGAGGCGTCCAGAACTTTGTCCGGCTCAATCGTCACCGGCGGTCCCACGAAACAGACCTGCATCTTCGGATTCGCGCCCTTCATCATGTTCGCGATGCGGACGTCCACGTGGAAGCCGGGCGAGGAGGTGAACAAAACGAGAAGTTCGTAATCCTTGGCCATCGCGACCGTCTCTTCGATCGACACGCCGTGCGCGGGGGCGTCCAGAACCTTGCTGTCTTCCAGCATTCCGGCCGGGTAGCAGAGCCACACCGGGTACCAATACGATTCGATTTCGCGCGTCGAGGGCCAGCGCGAGCCGGCTCCGCCGTCGAAACCTTCGAACGAAGGAGGATTTAAGAAAAGGGTTCTGAGCGACATTGAAATGCGGATTCTCCTAGTGAGCGAAGGGAGGGTTGTCTTCGGCGACGTCTTGCCTTGTGAAATTGGTGAAGTCCATAATCAGCTCCGCGCGGCCTACCAGCCGCACGTCCGCCGTACTGGCCAGGTGTTTCGGGATGGCGATTCCATCCTTTATTTCGTATTCCTGAACGAATTCGACCTTCTTGAGAAAAACCGACGGCGTCTTCACAAACGTGCCGGATTCGCGGACCGGCATACCGGTCTTGGCGTCCAGCCACAAATCGCCTTTAAACAGGCCGACGCGCTTCTTTTTGGGGGTGATTTGAAACAGTTCCACACGTTGGCCGCCTTGTTCGATTGAGCCTTTATGGCGGAATTTATAATTGGCCGGCGTAATGGCGACGTCTTCGCTGCGGGTCTGCTCCACTTCGGCCTGGATGAAGCGGGCGATGACTTCTTGTTTAATCGTGTCATCTCCTTGAAAACCAAGGATCTTATAGCCGATCTTGCCGAGCGTGGAGATGGTGCGCAGGGCGATTAGCTTGCCTTGTTTTTCCAGCCGCGGCAGCTTGGCGTCGATCGCCACGTTCATCTGCGCGCCGCGCAGCGCCGCCTGCTGCGTTTTCGTGGCGTTTTGGTACTGGGCGATGATGGGCAGATTCGCGTCGTCAACCGCTTCGACCGCAGGCGTGGAGTAACCCAGGCCCGCAAAGGGTAAAGCAATCAAACAGGACGCTTTCAAGCCGGCTGACAGACGCAATCTAAAATACCCCTCGGCGTGAATACACTTCACACTTCGTACTGGTCTCAGTGTACCAGATCCGGGCTCCAAACCGGCCCGAACCAAGATCCACCTCGCGACCACTCGAATGTATTGATGCTAATGTGCTGCCCATCGGTTCGAATGGTTATCAGGCCGTCGAGGTCGGTTCGCAATACAGCCGCGTGACGATCCTCCAGCCGGGCGAGGACATCCTTATGAGGATGGCCGAAGGAGTTTTCAAAACCGTCGGAGATGACGGCGATCGAGGGCGAGACCGCGTCAAGGAAGGGTTGGATCGTGGACGTTTTCGATCCATGATGCCCGACCTTCAGAACGTCGGCGTGCAAATCGGCGCCAGTCGAGAGGAGGCGTCCTTCCATTGGTTTTTCTATGTCGCCTGTGAACAGGAAGGAGCGGGCGCCGTAAGTGATGCGGAAGGCGAGCGAATCGTTGTTAACGGCTTTCGTCGGTGCGAAGTCTTCGGGCGGGGAGAGAATTTCTATTCGCGCGCCGGACAGGTCGAACGCGGGTTCGGAATGCTGGCAAATGACCGGAATATGAAGACGCGCGGCGTGGTCGAGCAGAGCCTGCTGAGGATGTGCCCCGACCCACAGTTCCCGGGGGTGGAAATTTTCGAGGATCGCCGGCAGTCCGCCGATGTGGTCGGCGTGAGCGTGCGTCGCGACCACGATATCGAGCCGCCGGATCCCCCGACTCCAAAGGTAAGGAGAAACGACGTCTTCCCCCGTGTCCAGGCTTTGGCGTCGTTTTTGTGATCCGTGCGTAAGCACCCCTCCGCCGTCGACGAGCATTTTCGCGCCGGTGGGGAACACCACCAGCAGACTGTCGCCCTGTCCGACGTCGATGGCGGTCAGTTCCAGCATGTGAAGCGGAGCTTCCGGGAACGGCTGCCAGATCAACAACGCAAAAAGCGCCACGACTGCGGCCATGGCGGGCCAGCGCAGATATTTTCGTTGAACGACCACCGCCAGGGCGATCAACGATGCCAAAAAAGCCAGCGCCAGCCATAGCGGAGGATCGGCGACGCGCCAGTTCGGCTCCATGCGGGCATGCCATTCGACGACGCGAGCCGAAGCGTGCAGCATCCAGCCGGCCAGCGCCGCAACCCAGTGCCAACCCGTGAAGATCGCGAAAAACCCAACCGGTACCAGTGCGCCCATTAATGGCGTTACGATCAGGTTCGAGGAGAAACCGGAAAACGAGACCCGATGGAAGTATTCGGCCATCGGAAGCGCCAGCGCGATCTGCACCACGATCGACAACACCGCAAGTTCGTACGCAAACAGTACCAGGCGGATCAGGAGCGCCAGCGGCGCGACTACGATCGGATGAATCATCTCGGAGATGAGCCGCAATTCGACGCGAAACTGCGCGGCCCGCGGCGGAAGGTGAACATCGGCCGCGACCACGGTCGGATTTCTCAGCGCCCGCGCCAAGGGGATGGAGGTGGCTTCGAACACAGGCGCGACGAAGGCCCCGATCGCCGCCACGCAGAGGAACGACAACTGAAACGCCGCGTCAAACAGTTGGTCCGGATCCCACAACAGGAAGAGAATCGCCACCAGCGCGAGAAGATTCAGCACGCGTCCTCGGCGGAAGAAGAATCGCGCAACGGCGTAGAGAGTAAATCCGGCAGCGGCTCGGACGGCCGGAGCGTTCGCCCCGGAAACCAGGGCATAGAGCCAGGCGCCGCTGCAGGTGACGAACAGCGCCGGGATTTCGTCCAGCATGCAGATGCGCAGCAGAAAAAGCAGACACCCAGCCAGGATCGTGACGTGGAATCCGGCAATGACCAGCGTGTGATATGTCCCGGTGCGGCGAAACGTATCCGTCCAGACCCTTTCAAGCTTCGATTTCTCGCCGATTAACACCGCCTCCATCATGCCGGTGGCGTAAGCGTCGCCAGGGTACAGTTTTTCGATGCGGTCGACGGCCGCAGTGCGGATGCCGTAGATATAGGACCAGAATCGCGACTCGCATCGCCCGGGTAGAATCCGTGGTGTGGTGTGCCGCGCCATCACCGCGGTCCAGAAGATTTTCTGTCGCGCCAGGTACAGAGCGTAGTCGAACGACCCCGGATTATTGTAGTTGTGCGGAGGCCGGATGCGGGCTTCAATTTCCACGCGCTGGCCATAAGCGAGCCGCTGCGGTTCTGTATCGTCGTCCAGATTAAAGCTGACCCGGGCGCGAGCGCCGGGATCGAGTTCCAGCGTGAATTGTTCGCGATTTTGCGAGAACACGCTGGGCTCGACTACGCAGCCTTCTAAAATCACAATCTCCCGTGATCCCGCATCAATCGTGGGATTTGAAGGAGGACGGTGCCAGGTTTCGGTCGCTGCGCCAACCAAGAAAATCGCCACGATCGCGCAACTCCTGCGCAGCCATCTCGACCGCGCCGCGATCGCAAAGATCCCCATCGCTACGAAAGCCGCGCCCGATTCCTTGACTGAAAAGTCGAACAAGTGCGCGGCCAGGATGCCGGCGGCTAGGCCCAGGGTCGGTAGGATTAGGGGATCTCTCAAAGGAGTAGGTGCGGGCACAGCGCTGTAACTCTCACAGTCTGTGTCCACGCAGGGACCGCTCCTGCGGGTCGCGGCTCTATTTCGAGTCTTGTGGATCATCGCGATAACCGGAGCCGCGACCCGCAAGAGCGGTCAGCACCGCGGTCTTCACAAAGCTGCTGGCAGCGGGCGGAAAAGAGATAAACTGTGGCCGTGAGTACTCGACGGGAGTTTATCGCGGTGGCTGCGGCTCTGCCGGTGGCCGCCCAGCATGAGCAGCATATAGAGGTCGCGGCGGCCTACACTCTGAAGGTTTTCTCTCCCGAGGAGCGCGACCGCGTGGCGGCCCTGGTCGACCAGATCATCCCCCGCACCGACACGCCCGGCGCCTCCGACGCTCACGTGCCGGAGTTTATCGATCGCAAGTTATCGCTCGACGCTGCGTTAAAAGACCGTTTCCTGAACGCCCTCCGCGCCTTCGACGGAGTACTGAAAGATGGCGACTCTTTTTCGAAGCTCTTAAAAGACCTGACCGTGGACGGCTATTACACCTCCAAAGAAGGGCTGACGCAGGAACTCGGCTGGCATGGCAATACGTTCCTGACCGAATTCAAGGGGTGTACGCATGCAGACCACCAATGATGTGATCGTGATCGGCAGCGGCGCTTCCGGTGGCATGGCGGCCTGGAATCTGACCCGTCAGGGCGTGGATGTGCTGCTGCTCGATGCCGGGACCCGCTTTTCGCGCGCGAAATTCTGGACTCATGTAAAGGCCTGGGAGTGGAACGCCCGCGTCGATAAGGGCGAACGCCCGCCGCAGTTTTATCTCGATACGAAGGAGCAGCCCTACGACACCCCTCGTGGCCAGCCTTTCGATCTGGTGCGCGTCTGGGGTCGTGGCGGGAAGACCAACGTCTGGGGCCGCGTGGCGCTCCGATATTCCGACGTCGATTTCGCCGGGCCGGAGAAAGACGGATGGGAAATCCCCTGGCCGATCCGTTATAAGGACGTGAAGCCTTATTACGATCGCGTGGACCAGTTTATCGGCGTCTGCGGAGGCACGGACGATCAGGATTCTTTGCCCGGCAGTCCTTACATGCTGCCCGCCGCCCCGCCCCGCTGCGGCGAAAGGTTGTTGCAGAAGGCCGGCAAATCGATCAGCGTATCCATTGTAGCGGGGCGCAGGGCGGTGCTTACAAAACCTCTCAACGGTCACGCCGCGTGTCATTACTGCGGAAGCTGCGGCCGCGGCTGCGATGTCGGAGCGTTTTTTAATTCCTCGGATTATCTCATTGAACCTGCGTTTGCCACCGGCAAGCTGCGCGTGATGGACAACGCCGTCGTCGCCCGGGTGCTGGTGAACGACGAGGGCAAGGCCAACGGTGTCCAGTATTTCGACCGCGTCACGGGTGAAGAGCACACGCTGAAGGCGCGCATCGTGATCGTTGCGGCGTCCTGCATCGATTCCACGCGCATTCTCCTGAATTCCAAGTCCCACGCGCATCCCAACGGAATCGGCAATTCCTCCGATGTCATCGGCCGCTATTTAAGCGAGCAGATCCGTTTCCACATGTACGGTTTCTTGCCCGAACTGATCGGCGCGCCGACGCAGAACGACGACGGGATCGGCGGCGAACATATCTACATGCCGCGCTTCAATCATCGCGGCGCGAAACGGGATTATTTACGCGGCTTTGGCGCTCAGTTCTGGGGATCGGGCGCACAGGCCGACGCCGGATTCGCCAAGGCTCTGCCTGGATTCGGCGTCGATTTCAAGACCGCGGTGAAGAAACGCTATCCGGCTCTGGTCGCTCTGCATCCGTATGGCGAAGTCCTGCCGCGGGCGGCCAACCGCGTCACGGTTGACGAGAAGCATGTCGACCGGTACGGCGTTCCGGTGGCTCGCATTGAGTACAAAATTGGCGAGAATGAGCGCAAAATGGCGGGTGAAATGTACGACACCGCCGAGCAGATCCTGCGCGCCGCGAAAGCCGAGATCGTGCCCTTCGAACGAGGTCATCTCGACGTCGCCGGTAGCGCGATTCATGAGCATGGCACTTGTCGAATGGGCGCCGACCCGAAGCGCAGCGCTCTGAACGGTTTTTGCCAGATGCATGACGTGTCGAATGTGTTCGTGGTGGACGGCGCGGCGTTCACCACCGCATCGGAAAAGAATCCGACGCTGACGATCCTGGCGCTGGCATGGCGCGCGACCGATTATCTGGCCCAGGAAATGAAAGCCGGCCGCGTTTAACCGTTCATTGGCTCCGTGGTCCAGCCCCATGCGTCAGCTTGGGGCTATTGCGGTTCCCTGAGCAAACCCCAAGCTGACGCATGGGGCTAGCGCTCGTGAAACGACGCAGCGAAGACAATGAGGGCAACTGTCGTCGGGATTTTCATAAGATGTAATTAGAATGGTCGGCAGACGAGGCGACTTTTCGCCATATGCTGAGATCCGCGCTTTACTTCCTTTTGATGACCGCCCCGGCCCTGTCCGCCGACAGGTGGGTCGATTACCGCATTGGGCCTTTTCATGTCATCAGCAACGCCGGAGATAAGGCCAGCCGCGAAAAGCTCAATCAGATGGAGCAGTTGCGCTACGCACTGGGCACGCAGCTCGGCAAAACCGGAATCGGCAAGACTGGCCTCGATAGTGTCTTTCCCATCGACGTGATCCTGTTCGCGACCCAGCGCGATTATCTGGCGCACGCGCCGGGCAAGCCGTTTATTGACGGTGGATCGGCAACCTTGAGCGCCTGGGCCGCCGACACGCCTCTGCCTCGCGAATGGTTGCGGGCGCTGGCCCGAATGCTCATCGACGAAAATGCGGGACGCATGCCGGACGCGATTGAGACCGCGCTCTGCGACCTCTTCTCCACAATTCAGGTCACCAACACGCACGTAAAGTTGGGTGCGCCGCTTCCCGAAGGGGAGCTTCCACAAAACCGCCTGCGGGCCTGGGCAAAAATGCAGCTACTCGCCACGCAGCCCGATTATAGCGGCAAGCTGCGCGTTTATCTGAATAACATGCAGCAGAACGGCGATGAAGGCGTCGCCGTCCGCAACGCTTTTGATTTGACGCTGGCCAAGCTCGACGTGATTCTCGACGCGTACGTGAAAGCGGGGAAATTCGAAGCCGCGGCGGTTACGGGAGAGGCGCTCGATCCCAATCGTGATTTTCCAGAAAAGCCGGTCGACAAAGCCGTTGTCGACGGATTGTTCGCGGAACTCGCCGCTGGCGGGAAGAATTTTCCTCCGGATAGTCCGCGCGGTCTGGTCGAGAAGAACACCCACGCGTCTCTTGAACTGGCCATCAAGGCGAATCCCAAGTGGGCCGAGCCGTATGCAAAACTGGCCGTCATTGAAAACAGTTCGATGGACAAGATGAAGGAGCTTAAGACTGCGACGGTGCTCAATCCTCGCAATGCGTCGTATTGGAGGGCGCTGGCCGAAGCGCAGGCCGCGTCCGACGATTACGTCAACGCGGGAAAATCCTGGGCGGCGGCCGAACATGCGGCGGTGGACGAGGCGGAACGGGCGAAGATTCACATCGCGAGGCTGGCGCTCGATGCCGCCCGCGCCGATTTCACTGAAGCCGAAAAACGTCGTCGGGAAGAAGAAGCGGTGCGCGATCTGGAACGCGTGAAAGCCGCCGCGGCGGCGGAGATTCACGCGGCCGAAGCAGCGACCAACGCGCGGCTGAACGCCGGCAAAGGCGCATATCAGAAGCCGATCGAATGGTGGGACGATCCGAATGGCGAGAAAGTGGAAGGCAAGCTGACGCGCGTCGACTGTCTGAACGGTCCTCTGCGCTTGACCATTCAGAAGGACGGGGGAGTGCTGGTAAAGGTCGCGGTAAGGGATCTCAACAAATTAACGGTCAACGGAGCGAGCGAAGCCAAGTTCGGATGCGGCGTCGCCAAGCCCGTGCGGAAGATCCGTTTGACCTATGAAAAGAAGCCCGACGCGAAATTGGGAACGCTGGGGGACGTGCTGGTGGTAGAGTTTCCCTGATGCCTCGTGTCCCTCTGCGGTGGGTTGCAATCAGTATTTTCCTTTTCGCGTCGATGTTGAATTACCTGGACCGCAGCCTGATGGGGGCTCTGGCGCCGACGCTCAAAACGACGTTTCACATCGACAACGCGCAATACGGCTGGATCCTCTCGGCCTTCTCACTGGCCTACGCGTTTACGGCGCCGCTGGCCGGCGTCATGATCGACAAACTGGGCTTGAACCTGGGCGCGGTCATCGCGGTAACGGCGTTCTCGCTGACTGGCGCGGCGACCGGCCTGGCAGCGTCGTTTGGCGCGCTGACCGGCATTCGCACCGCCTTCGGAGTATCGGCCGCCGCCGGCCTGCCTTTGTTCGGCAAGGCCAACGCAATGTACCTGGAACCGAGCGAGAGCGCTTTCGGAACGGCCATGAATCAGATCGGCATCAGCTTGGGCGGAGCGCTGGCGCCTTTGATTGTCGCGGCGCTGACCGCTCGCAACTACGGATGGCAAACGTCGTTCTTCGTGTGCGGAGCGCTGGGGTTCGTGTGGGTGCCTCTGTGGTGGTTCGTATCGAAGAAGCTGCCGACCAGAGAGCTGCCGCCCGCCCACGCCGGAGCCGCGAGCCTGAAAGGACTGCTGCGCGACCGGCGCGTCTGGGGGCTGGCGTTTTCGACCGTGTTCATCATGTCTCTCTACACGCTGTGGACCAACTGGACCACCATCTATTTCGTCCACGACTGGAATATGACGCCGGAAGAGGCCAACGCGCGCTTCGCCTGGATACCTCCCGTGTCCGGAGTATTGGGTGGGTTTTTCGGTGGCTGGCTGGCCTTCCGCGCCATTCGCGGCGGAGCGAAAGTGGTGCCCGCGCGGCTGAAAGTTTCCTGGCTGAGCGCGGCGCTGCTGCTGGTAACGGCGGCGATTCCACTGATGCCGAATCGAGGCCTGGCGGCGGCCGCGGTCAGTATGAGCTTTTTCTGGTCTGTCTGCATCTCGGCGAATCTCTACGCGTTGCCCATCGATTTGTTCGGTCCGCGGCGCGCCGCCTTCGGAGTCGCCGTGCTGACGTTCGCGTATGGATTGATGCAGGCGTTTTTCTCCCCACTTATCGGGAGCATGGTGGACCACTTCGGCTTCACGGCGGTATGCGTCGTTATGTCGATGCTGCCTCTAGTTGGGGTCGGGATTTTGCAGGTGACCACAAGGGAGAAATAAGCCCCATGCGTCAGCTTGGGGTTATTCCCGCAGTAACCCCAAGCTGACGCGTGGGGCTTAACACCGGACGAATGACCACCAAAGCGAAACCGTAAATCTCATCCCCTCATTCGGATCCATACTCCACCCGCGATGTCTCCACCCCGGCACCGCGCATACTGTATGGAGGACAAGGCCTCGCCAGGCGGGCATGCGGAAAATGGGTCTGGCGTTATGGGGCGTTATTTTAACGCCAGCGGCTCTTTTGCTTGACATGAGAAACCGGTTGAAGCGTTGGCTGTTCACGTTACTCGGAAAAGATCCCGAGGCCGTCGTGGTTTGCCTCCGATCGAGCGATGCGGCCCTCTCCGACGCAATGGTCGCTGAGATCCGGAAGCTGGAGCCGGGCCGGCGATTGTTCGAGGCCCAACCCGGCGAATCGTATGGGGCATTACGCAAGCGATTCCGCAAACATCGCATCGGCTTGATGCCCACAATGATGCCGATTCCGGCCGCGGCCTGGCTGCTGGCTCCGACGAAAATTCTGGCCTATAACTCGAGGCTCGAACGGCACCATCTGAGATTATCGATTGCGTCGTGGCTGTTCTTGAGGGGCGTGCCTCTGGACCGGATTTTCCTGCGTCCCTTCAGCCGTGAAACCACGCGGCCCCAGGGCCATCGGGTTATCGAAGGCCGCGCGCGCCGCCCCGGGCGCAAGAGCATCGCGGTGCTGACGCCGTATTTTCCGTATCCTCTATCGCACGGCGGCGCGGTGCGCATGTTCAACCTGCTGCGCGAAACGGCTCGCGAATTCGACATGAGCCTTTACGCTTTCACCGAAGGCCCAGTCACGGAGCCGGGCCCGGTGTTGGAATTCTGTTCTCGCGTCTATCTGGTGGAAAAGCCGCACTACCGCGAGCCGCGCTGGTCGACGGTTGCTCCGCCGGAAGTCTGTGAGTATTTTTCGCCTGCCATGCTGGCTTTGTGGCAGGCCAGGGAAGCGGACGTTGCGCAGGTCGAGTATACGTACCTGGCGACGTATGGCGGAGATGTTCTGGTCGAGCACGATGTCACGTTCGATCTGTACGCACAGATCCGGGCTCGTCGAAAAACGTTCAGCGCGTGGTGGGACTGGTGGCGCTGGCGTCGCTTCGAGACGCGAGCCGTGCGCGAGTTTCGAAGCGTCGTGGTGATGTCGGAAAAAGACCGTGCGTTGCTGGGTGTTGGAACCGTCATAGAGAACGGCGTGGATCTGGAGCGATTTGTGCCGCAACCGGAAGCAGAGGGGCGAAAAGTCCTGTTTATCGGGTCGTTTCGTCATTTTCCCAATATCGTGGCGTTTCGTTTCCTGACCGAAGAAATCCTGCCGCTCGCCGCGGATGTTGAATTGACGGTCGTTGCCGGTCCCGAACCGTGGCTTCATTGGACGCATTACACGGGGAAGCTGCGGCCGCAGGGAAACATTCTTGAATTTGTGCCCGATGTTCGGCCGTTGTATCACGAGGCGAATCTGGTGGTGGTGCCGACGCTCGAATCGGCGGGGACTAACGTGAAGGTACTGGAAGCGATGGCGATGGAACGGGCGGTGATCTCGACTTCATCCGGATGCGCGGGCCTGGGAGCGACGCACGCAGTGGAAATCTGGATCGCCGACACGGCTGCGGAGTTTTCCGCTGGCATGGAAAAACTACTGCGCGATCCGGCGCTCCGAGCAGGAATCGCCGCCGCGGGGCGGAGGCTGGTCGAAAGACGCTTCGACTGGCGGCCGATCGGGTTGCGCCAGAGGACTCTTTTTCGTGAACTGGCGGGGAACGCGGTCGAGGTCCGTACAGCGATGCCGGGCGATCTGGCGGCCATCGAGGCGATCCAAAATGCGTCGCGGGAGGCATCACAATGGGCGCCGGTGAGCTATCTGGAACACGATTGCCGGGTAGCCGTTTCCCACGGATGCCTGGTGGGGTTTCTGGTCGCGACGGCCACTGCGCCAGACGAGAAGGAAATTCTGAATATCGCCGTAGAACCAGCTCTGAGGCGGGCCGGATTTGGCCGGATCCTGATGGAAACAGTACTGGCGGAGACTCACGGGATAAACTGGTACCTGGAAGTCCGTGAATCGAATGAGGCCGCCATTAATCTTTACAAAACATTAGGGTTTCTACCCCAGGGACGCCGGGAAAACTATTACCACGGACCCCCAGAGGCGGCTATTGTCATGAGGCTTCTTTCATGATATTGTCATGTTGCATAGTTGGCCGTCGGTGACCGGCTGTGCCTCGTGTAGATCGAATGT
>Ga0182030_10000127_pt1 | contig 121497 bp, 121 predicted proteins | sample 812S3MmetaG_FD_121299 | JGI IMG/M metagenome (GOLD analysis project Ga0182030, IMG submission 121299) | Permafrost microbial communities from Stordalen Mire, Sweden - 812S3M metaG (Illumina Assembly) | ecosystem: Environmental > Terrestrial > Soil > Wetlands > Permafrost | place: Sweden... | reverse complement strand
TGGTGAGGATCCGCACGACGTGCTCGTCGTCATGGAAGACCTCGTCGTGGTATCCCGACTGCCCCCGGTGGCGCCGGCAAAAGATGGCGTCTGGGCCGTTCACCATGATTTCCCACACGTCGGGGTCTTCGAGAAGAGTCTCGAGAGGTCCATAGCCGATGAGGTTGCGAACGGCTCGCTCGATGGCGCGGTCGGGATCGGCGATGTCGATGCTTCGTCGACCCCGCCGGAACTCTTGGCGCCACAGGGCTACTTCACCTTCGACGAGGCTCCGGAGTTGATCGTGGGAGCCCACGGCCTTCATGTCGATGGCCGCGGTGGTCGCCCGGTCCTGGACCGCCCTCTCGATCTCCGCCACGGGCGACTGCCACGGCGCCGAGGCGGAGGCAGTCATCGCTCGCACGGTTCAGGTTTCGTGCCGACAATCACGAATATGAGACTACGAGATAGCGTCAAACATATCCAAATACAGAGAAATTCTGAATGGATTCTTTCAGTTCCCCCACTTGAAGCGTTGGGCAAAAGCGACGTCCACGCGGCTCTCGGAGGCGCTCAACGCGCTCGGTGGGGAGCACTCATGTCCCCCGCGCTACTAGGCGAATCGTCGAAATCGACGCACTGGAGGGAGCGTGCGCAGTCTGGCCGTCCGCCGCCGTTGCTGTTTAGTCAGGCGAACTTTGGGTCGATACTCGAACCGCGGGGTGTTTGGCGCGGGGAGCGCGCAAAACCCACCGCGAAATCAACGGCCACCCGAGGTTAGGCATGCGCAGTATCGCCCGGCCCCGCTAATTAACGCCCGCCCGCCCCGCCCCTACCCGGCGTCGGTGCGCACGCAGTAGTAGCCGTGCAACGACGCCGTCACCGCAGGCAGATGCAGGCAGTGCGTGGCGATCCACACCAGGCGGGGGTCGTTACTGGTTGCGGCCAGCACAAGATGGAATTTGCCTTGGCGGATATCGGTTTTGAGCTGGGCCAGGGTTGGCGACGGGATGGTGCCGGTAAACCCGCCGATGGGCAGCGCTTCTTGGCCGCTGGCGAAAATGAACACCGAAGCCACCGCAGCGGTCTGGGTTGCCAGGAGATACGGGGCGCCCCGCTTGTCCGCCGTCAACTGTGCGATGGTCGTGTTCACCTGCGCCGGGAGTGCGACGAACAGGCCGTCGATGGAGGTCGCCTCAGCGGCCGGCTCGAAGGGGGTGTCGAAAGCCCCTCGGTGGGCTGCTACCAGTTCGCCGCTGGCCACTGCGGGCGCCAGGAGCCCCGCCGCCAACGCTCCAATCAGAGCGGCGGGGACGACAACCGCGCCCCCGGGCGCGAGGGAACGTGCCGGAAGCGCAGACAGCACGAGCAATGCCACCGCGATTGCGCCCACCACGATGACAACCGGCACCAGCCAGCCGGGCACGTTGGTCCCGGACCCCGATCCCGTCGCGGGTACCAGCCAGGCCGCGTAGGCCACCGTTCCCGCCACCACGACGGCGGCACCGACCCTGGGCCGCCACGAAGCCCGCTCGGCCCACAACAAGGCGACACCGGCGCCGATGATGGCGGCGATGGCGGGGGAGAGGGCGGCTGTGTAATACGCATTGATGGTCGAGGTCACCGAGAAGACCACGCCCAATGTGAGCAGCCACACCCCCCACAGCACGAAGTGCGGGCGCAGGCGGGTGAACAGACCCCACACGGCGATCACCAGGGCCGCAGGAAGGAGCCACGCCGTGTCGTGGCCCAGGTCGCCTCGGAGGAGGCGGTCCCAGCCGGCAGGCGGCGTGGGCGCCAGGGCGATGCCCAGCGACTGCTTCGACAGCAGCTGCAGCGGCGTCTGCTGGCCGAAACGGCCGAAGCCGTTGTACACGAACACCTGGTCGAAGATGGAGTTGTGATGGCTCCCGTCGACGTAGGGGCGGCTCGATGCCGGGGTGAGCGTCACGATGATCATCCACAGCAGCGAAACCATGGCCGTCACTGCGCCGGCCACCACCACGTGGCGGACACGGCGCCCAATCTGGGGACCACCGTCGGGCCTGAACAGCAGGTAGGCCAGGGCGAAAGCGGGCAGAAGGAGCCAGGCTTCGACCATCTTCGCTTGGAAGGCCAATCCCACCCATACGCCGGCCACGACCAGGCTGCTTTGCCGTCCGGTGGTGATGGCCCGGGAGGTGGCGTCGGCCGCCAGGACGAGCAGGAGGGTCATGACGGTGTCAGAGATGTTGCCGCGGTTGAGGCCCACCGTGGCCGGGCAGGCCGCCAGGACCAGCGCCGCGACGAGCCCTGCCTGCGGTCCCGCCAGGCGGGCCACGGCCCGATAGAGCACCAAGACAGTGAGCACCCCTTCGATCACCTGGGGCAGGACGATGGCCCAGGCGTGCACGCCGAAGACCCGCACCGAGAGGGCCTGGATCCAAAAGGCGCCGGGCAGTTTGTCGAGGGTGATGGTGCCCGCAGGGTCGAAGGCCCCGAAGAAGAAGTTGCGCCAGCTCGTCGACATGCTGCGCACCGCGGCCGCGTAGTAGGGCTCCAGCGGGTCGCGGTTGAGGGCCCAGGCATACGACAGCGCCGCCAGGCCGGCGATAACCACCAGCGCCGCTCGGATCCGGCCCGTGGCCGGCACCGATGGCCAGCGTGCGGTGTGAACGAGCGCCGAGGGCGCAGGAGGAGGGGCGTCGACGGGCATCGGTAGCGCTAGGGGGACGCCGGGTGCCGGCTGAACACGGTGACCGCCAACGCGGCCATCCCGGCCGCCACGGCGTCCTCGAAGAGAGCTACGAGCAGCGCCGGGAAGCGGGCCGACAAGCGCCGGCGCACCACGAAGCCCCCGAAGGTGGAGCCGAGGGCGGCCACCGCACCGATGACGGCGGCCGGCCCAGGGGGCTCCTGCTCGCTGCGGGCCAGCAGTCCGGCCGATCCGGCGCCGGCCGCCAGGCGCAGGGCCACGCTTGGCGGCTCGGTGCGGTCAGGGACCAACGAAGTCTTGTCGGCGAGCAGCTCGCCGCCTGCCAGGAGGGCAAACACCGTCTTTGCGCTGCGGGTTCGCAATACCGAGGGGATGCGCTGGCTCTCCGGTCCGACCACCACAGCGGCGACTCCGAGCTGGGAGCGCAACCCGCTGCACGCACCGAGCAGGGTGGAACGCAGGAGGGACTGGCCCGAGGTAGCAGGAACGTTCACCTCCGTTAGGTTAGAGTGACCACAGGGAGGGCCGGCGTGCCGGTCACGGGCTCCGTTGCGACCTATTTGGCGCGCCTGACCCTGAGGACCACATGGCTATCCCGCTCCACGAAGTTCCGGCTCCGTCGAATCCCGATTTTTTCGACGGCGAATCGAGCTTGCCCTCCTTCACCACAGCCATTCGCGGCTATCAGAAAGAAGAAGTTCACGCCTACCTGCGTGAGCTGCGCCATGAGCACAGCGACGAGTCTCGTGATCGCCAGCGCCTCGAGCGCGAAGCCCAGGAACTGCGCCAACGGGTAGCGACGCTCGAGCGGGCCATTGCTTCAACCACGCCAAACACCATCGATGCGCTGGGTGAACGGATGCTGTTGATCCTGCACCACGCCGAAGCCGCGGCCGCAGACGCGATCAGCTCGGCGGAGAGCTATGCCCGGACGGTGCGCCAGGAGGCTTCGTCGCGGGCCGAGTCTCATGTACGCCAAGCGTCCCTGCGGGCTTCGCAGGCCGCTCAGGCCCTGAGCGCGGCCCGGGCCGAAGCCCAGCGTCACATGGAGGAGACCCAAGCCGAGGTCAACAGCCGGCGTGAAGCGGAACTGGGCGAGGCCGAGCGCATCGCGGCCCAGGTGGTGGCGACGGCCCGCCTGAAGGCGGAAGGTCTGGTGACGGAGGCCACCACTGCGGCGGAGAAGCTGGTGACGCACGCTCAGAACCATGCCGCTGCCCTGGTGGCTGAGGCCACCACCAAGGCCGAGGGGATAGCTCGACAGGCCGCGGAAGCCGATGAGCTGGCTCGCGAGCAGATGGCGGAGCGCGAGGCCCTGGCCTATGCCCACCTCGATGCCCTGGCCGATCAGCGTGACGAACTGCTGGCCGAAATGGGCCACATCCACGCCGCCCTGGCCCGCACCTTGCGCGCTTCGGGCTTCGACTCCGGCGAAGGGTTCGAGCCGAGTGAGGGCGACGACTCCGACGCTGACTCAGCCGACTTCGTAAGTGCTAGTGAGCAGGATGTCTGGGACAGCCATGGCGAAGCTGCAGACGAGGACCGGGACCCGACTCACGAGCAGCCGGTCGTCGACTGAACGCGATGATCCGCGATCGACGGGGTTGAGCGCCGCGGCGCTCAACCCCGGTCGCGCCACCAGCTGACAAAGACCCGGTACAGCAGCCCGCGAGCGGGCTCACTGGCCCCTCTGTAATAGGCCTGGAACGCCGCAGTGTCGTCCTGGGCCGGGGCCGGGAGCTTGTCGTCGGTGTCGGACGGCGGCGGTTTTTCAGCGCTCGACATGCGCGCATCGTAGACGCTCCTACCCTGGGCCCCCGCAGCATGTCCGAACTTTTTGGGAGGAATCAGCGTGGGAAGCCCCATGTTCCACTACGACCAGCAGATGACCGATCTCATTTTCGCCTACTGCCGGGACCGTCTGTCCGAGGATCCGGTGCCCCTCGACTTCCCGGGAGACGGAGCCAAGCTGGCCGCTGCCCTCGAGGGCATGATCAGCGCCGGCGGGCATGACGCGGCCAAGGTGCTGGGCGTGTTCGCCGCCGACCTGGCGCCCGCGGTGATCTCCTGCGACAGCCCCCGGTTCCTCTCATTTATCCCGGCAGCACCGACCAAGGCGGCGCTGCTGTTCGACATGGTGGTGTCGTGTTCATGTCTGCAGGGCACGTCGTGGTTGGAGGCCGCGGGGGCGGTAGCCGCCGAAAACCAGGTGCTGCGTCTGTTGTCCGACCTGGCGGGGCTGCCCCCACAGGCCGGCGGGGTGTTTGTCTCGGGCGGATCGGCCGGCAACCTCTCGGCGCTGGTGGTAGCACGCGACACCGCCCCCCAACGCGGCCACACGTCTGAGGGCCGGCCGCTGGTGGCCGTCAGCGATCAGGCCCACTCGTCGATCGCCAGCGCCCTGCGAGTCATGGGGGTGGGCGCGTTGGTGGTGCCCGGTGTCGGGCATCGCCTGACCGGCGCTGCGTTGCGCGCCGCGCTGGCCGAGCATCCCGGAGCTCGCGATGTCATCGCCGTGGTCGCCACCTCAGGGACCACCAATGCCGGCCTGATCGACGACCTGGCCGGGGTGGCCGAAGTGGCCAAGGAGTACCGCCTGTGGATGCACGTCGACGGGGCATACGGCGGGGCCGGCCTCTTTTCCCCACAGCTCCGTCCCCGCTACGAGGGCCTGGAACACGCCGACTCGTTTGTGGTGGACCCCCACAAGTGGCTCTTCGCCCCTTTCGACTGCGCCAGCCTCATCTACCGGGAACCTGCCCTGGCCCGCTCGGTGCACACCCAGGACGCCAGCTATCTCGACGTGCTGCACACCCAAGCGGACTGGAATCCCAGTGATTTCGCCTACCACCTGACCCGGCGCGCTCGGGGCCTTGCCCTGTGGTTCTCCTTGGCCGTCAACGGTACCGACGCCTACGGCGACGCGGTCGACCAGGCCATCACGCTGGCCCGCCGGGTCGCCGAACGCATCACCGAGCTGCCCCACTTGGAGCTGATCATGGAGCCTGAGTTGTCGGTCGTGTTGTTCCGCCGGCGGGGATGGGGGCCCGATGACTACCAGGCGTGGACCGACGAGATGCTGCGCGCTCAGGTGGGCTTCGTCACTCCCACCAAATGGGAAGGCGAGACCGTCGGCCGCTTCGCTTTCCTCCATCCCGACACCACCCTCGAGATGGTCGACGAGATGTTGGCCCTCACGGCCTAGGCCGCGACCGGTCGAGGAGGGGTGTGGAGGGACCCACCGGGGCCTCACCGGCCAGCGTGCGCCGCCGCCAGGCCACCCCGGAGAGGGCTTCGAGTACCACCCGATTGCCCAGGTACGCGGTGATCTCGGCCGAGTCAAAGGGGGGCGACACCTCGACCACGTCGATGCCGGCCAGCGGGATCTCCATGGCCACGCGGCGTACGGCGTCGAGAAGCTGGCGTGAAGTGAGGCCGCCCGGTTCCGGGGTCCCCGTCCCCGGGGCGGAGCCGGGGTCCACCACGTCGACGTCGACGGACAGAAACACCCCGTCGCAGTCGTCGAGGGCGATGGCCATGGCCTCGTCCAGGCAGGCGTCGAGGCCGCGGGCGACCACTTCGGACATCTCGAAGCTGCGCATGCCCTGTTCGGCCATCCAGGCCAGGGTGGGCGGCTCGGGCCAGTAGCCCCGTAGGCCGATCTGCAGGAACCGGTCGCCTCGGGCGGCCCCTGACTCGATCAAGCGGCGCATGGGCGTGCCGTGGCCCACCAGTGAGCCGAACTGGGTGTCACCGGTGTCGGCGTGGGCGTCGAAGTGGATGACCGACACCCGGCCCCAGCCCACATGGCGGGCCACGCCCGTGACGTCGGGGAGGGCCACGGTGTGATCCCCGCCCAAGATGACGGGAATGGCGCCGGTGGCGGCCACCGCGGCCACCGCGTCTTCCAAGCGGGTCAACGATTTTTCGGTTTCGCCGGAAGGCATTTCGATGTCGCCGACATCCACGACTCCCAACTCGACAAGCGGGTCGACGCCCAGCGCCAGGTGAGGGCGGCTTCCGTCATGGGGCAGGTAGTCGGTGAGGCGGATGGCTTGGGGACCGAAGCGGGCCCCCGGCCGGTGCGAGGTGCCGCCGTCGAACGGGGCGCCGATGATCACCGCACCGGCATGGGAAAAGGTGGCCGGGTCGGCCAGATCGGCTGCGGGGACCCCTAAAAAGGTGGCGTCGGGACCGTACATGTTGCCCATGCGCATGATCGCGCTCAACCTAGTGCGGCCGCCCCGAGATCACATCGGCCAGGCGGGCCAAGTGCGAAGTGGAGGCGGCGTCGCCCGACTCCCGCCGGTCGGCTGCCCGGTAGAGGCGGTAGATGGCCCGCACGCCGGCCCACCGGAACGGTTCGGGTTCCCAGGACCGGCTGTGGTGCCCGACCCAGGGAAGTAGCGTGCGGTCGCTTCGGGCGCCGGTCACCAGTTCGGCCAGGGTGGCGCCCGCCAGATAGGACGTGGCGACGCCGTCGCCCACATATCCACCAGCCCAGCCCAGGCCCGACACCGGGTCGAAGTTGACCGCAGGGCACCAGTCGCGGGCCACGCCAAGCACGCCGCACCAGCCCTGAGCGATCGGTGTCCTCCCGGCCGGCGGGAACAGGCGCTCGATGGTGGCGGCCAGGGCGCGGCGGGTGCCGGCATCGATCTGCCCTTCGCGGTCGGTGCGCGAACCGAAACGGTAGGGCACACCACGGCCGCCGAGCGCGATGCGGCCGTCCGCCGTGCGCTGCGCGTAGGCGTACAAGTGGGCACCGTCGCGCAGGGTCTCCGCGTTTTCCCAGCCGATCTCGGCCCACGCCGAGGGGTCGAGGGGTTCGGTCACCACCATGGAGCTGTTCATGGGCAGCAGCGCCCGGCGCGACTCAGGCAAACTGGCGCTAAAACCTTCTGTGGCGCGCAGCACCACCCGGGCGTGGACGCGGCCCACCTCGGTGGTGACCCGGTGAGGGGCGATGGCGGTGACCGGCGTGTGTTCGTGAATGATGCCGCCGCCCCGTTCCACCGCGGCAGCCAGGCCGCGCACCAGTTTCGCGGGCTGGATACGGGCACAGTGCGGCGTGTACAGGCCGCCTTGGGCGCCGGCCACCACGATCCGCTGGCGTAGCTCCCTGGAGGACAACTCGACGAGGTCGTCGGGGCCGAGTCCCCAGTCGCGTCCGGTTGCTGCCTCCGCCCGCAGACGCGCCAACTGTGCGGCAGTGGTGGCCACGGCCAGCGATCCACCCTTGTGGATATCGGCGTCGATACCTTCAGCGGCGCACGCCGCGATGACCTCGTCCACCGCGGCCTGCAACGCGTGCTGTAGCGCGATCACGCCGGCCCGTCCTGCGGGCCCGCGCGCCAATCGTTCGCGGTCGCCCGGCAGGATGCCCGAAAGCCAGCCACCGTTTCGTCCGCTGGCCCCAAAACCCACATGGCGAGCCTCGAGGACCATGACGCGCAGGTCGGGTGCCAGGCGGCGCAAGGACCACGCAGTCCACAGCCCCGTGTAGCCGGCGCCGACGATGCACACATCGACCTCGGTCGGTCCCCCGAGCGGAGGGCGGGAGGGGGGCGCGCCGAGATTGCTTTGCCAGAAGCCGATCGTGGCGCGACCCGCCCTCAGAGGCGCCGCCACGCTTCGCTCAACACCCCGCGGAGGATCTCGCCGATCAGGTCGAAATGTTCTTGCTCGCAGATCAGCGGCGGTGCCAGTTGGATGACGGGGTCCCCCCGGTCGTCGGCCCGGCAGATGAGCCCGGCGTCAAAGAGCGCCCCGGACAAGAATCCTCGCAGCAGGCGCTCTGACTCGTCGTCGTCGAAGGTCTCACGGGTGTCGCGGTCTTTGACCAGTTCGATCCCGTAGAAAAAGCCTTCGCCCCGCACATCGCCCACGATGGGAAGGTCACGTAACGATTCGAGCACCGCCCGGAAGCCGGCCGCCTTGGCGGCCACCCCGCCCACCAGATCCTCTTTCTCGAAGATGTCGAGGTTGGCCAGCGCCACCGCGGTGGACACGGGGTGTCCGCCGAAGGTGAAGCCGTGGGAAAAGCTGGCCTGGCCGCTCAAAAACGGCTCCATCAGGCGGTCGTCGACCAGGACCGCTCCGAGCGGTGAATAGCCGCTGGTCATACCTTTGGCGCAGGTGATCATGTCGGGCTGGTAGCCGAACTTTTGCGAACCGAACCAGGCGCCGAGGCGGCCGAACGCGCAGATCACCTCGTCAGACACCAAGAGCACGCCATGGCGGTCGCAGATCTCGCGGACCCGCTGGAAGTAGCCGGGGGGCGGAGGGAAGCACCCGCCGGCGTTTTGCACGGGTTCGAGGAACACCGCGGCCACCGTCGACGGGCCTTCCATTTCGATGCGCCGCTCGATGTCGTCGGCCGCCCATTGCCCGAAGCGCTCGATGTCGTCGCCGTGTTCGGGGGCCCGGTAGAAGTTGGTGTTGGCCACCCGTACCGACCCGGGAACCAGCGGCTCGAAGGGCTCTTTGATCTCCGGTAACCCGGTGATGGACAGCGCCCCCATGGTTGTGCCGTGATAGGCGATGTGGCGCGACAGCACCTTGTAGCGGTTTGGCTGTCCCGTGGACCGGAAGTACTGGCGGGCCAGCTTCCATGCTGTCTCCACTGCTTCGCCTCCGCCGGTGGTGAAAAACACGCGGTTCAGGTTGCCGGGTGCCAGGTTGGCCAGACGCTCCGCGAGCTCGATGGCGTTGGGATGGGCGTAGCTCCACAGGGGAAAGTAGGCCAGCTTCTCCGCTTGGCGGGCCGCCGCCTCAGCTAACTCGCGGCGGCCATGGCCCGCTTGGACCACGAAGAGGCCCGACAGCCCGTCGAGGTAGCGGCGGCCCCGGCTGTCGGTGACCCAGGGGCCGTCGCCCGACACCATGACCGGGATGTCATGGTCCTGGTAGGAGCTCATCCGGGTGAAATGCATCCACAGGTGACGCTTGGCCGCCGCCTGCAGCGACGCCTCGTCGCGGCCTTCCTGGACCACCGGCTCGCTTGGTTGTGGGCTCATCGAGTCCCCCATTGGTAGTTCTCCTTTGTCACTTCGAGGTAGACGAACGTCTCGGTGCTGCGTACTCCGGGGATCGACCGCACGCTGTCGGTGACCTCGAGCAGGTGGCGGTCATCGACGCACACCAGCTCGACCAGGATGTCGAACTGGCCGGCGGAGAGGACCACGTACTCGGCCTCGGAGATGCCCACCAGCTTGTCCGCCACCCGGCGGATGTCGCCTTCGACTCTGATACCCAGCATGGCCATGCGCTTGAACCCCACGGCCGAAGCGTCCGCGATGGCCGCGATCTGGATGACCCGGTCGTCGAGCAGGCGCTGGACGCGCTGGCGGGTCGCGGGCTCCGACAGACCGACGGCTCGGGCGATCGCCGCGTACGAGCGGCGCCCGTCCTCTTGCAGCTGCTCGATGATCTGTTTGGAGATCGGGTCCAGGTCCCCCCGGCCCAGGTCCCCTCGGGACCCCGGGTCTTCTTGTGCCCCCGGGTCTTCTTGTGCCCCCGGGTCTTCTTGTGCCCCCGGGTCTTCTTGGGCCACGGCCGCCGATTCATTCGTCGGCTGATCCATAGAACAATGATTCTTCCGCCGAAGCCCATTCGTGTCAAGGGAAATAGTTACGAAACCGGGTTGTAACGAAGGAATCGCTTGGCAGTGGGACGCCGGCGTGCCATCATACGGGGGGTCGCGGAGCCGTCCGCTCGCAACCTCTGCAGCCCAGAGGGAGGGACACAGCATGACTATGAGTACCGGGGCCTTGCATCTCCAGAACCTTGTTGGTGGAAAGCGCTTCGATGCCAGCGACGGACGCACTCTCGACGTCGTGGACCCGAGTACCGGGGAGGTCTACGCCACCAGCCCGTGCTCCAGCGCCGAGGATGTGGACCGGGCCTGCCAGGTAGCGGCCGACGCTTTCGTGAGCTGGCGCGACAGCACGCCGTCGGAACGAAGTCGCATGTTGCTGCGCTTCGCGGATGCCATCGAAGAGCGGGCCGAAGAGTTCATCACCGCAGAGGGCCGCAACACGGGCAAGCCGTTGGCCCTCACCCGCAGCGAAGAGATCCCGCCCGCCGTCGACCAGATTCGGTTCTTCGCGGGTGCCGCACGCATTCTCGAAGGACGCTCGGCCGGCGAGTACATGGCTGGTCACACTTCGTGGATCCGTCGAGAGCCGATCGGGGTGTGCGCACAAGTGACGCCCTGGAACTATCCGTTCATGATGGCCATCTGGAAGATCGCCCCGGCCCTCGCCGCGGGCAACACGGTGGTACTCAAGCCGTCCGATACCACCCCGGTCACCACACTGCTGCTGGCTGAAGTGGCAGCCGACATTTTCCCTCCCGGCGTATTCAACGTCATCTGCGGCGACCGCGACACCGGCCGAGCGCTCGTAGCCCATCGCATCCCGCAGATGGTGTCGATCACCGGCAGCGTGCGGGCCGGCAGAGAGGTGGCCCTGGCGGCGGCCGCCGACTTGAAGAAAGTGCACCTCGAGCTAGGTGGGAAGGCCCCCGTTATCGTCTTCGACGATGTCGATATCGCTGAAGCGGCCGCCGGAATCGCGGGCGCCGGTTACTTCAACGCCGGACAGGACTGCACGGCGGCCACCCGGGTCCTGGCGGCGCCCGGGGTGTACCGGGACCTGGCCGACGCACTGGCCGAACAGGCCCGGGGTACCACCATCGGCGGTCTGGAGGTGGAGGACGCCGACTTCGGGCCACTCAACAACGCGGCACAACTGCAACGCGTGCAAGGCTTTTTCGAGCGGGCCCCCGACCACCTCGAGGTATTGGCCGGCGGAAGCGCCGTGGGGGGTCCGGGCTACTTTTTTCCCGCATCGGTTGTGCGCGACGTGCAACAGGACGACGAGTTCGCGCAGAGCGAGATTTTCGGGCCGGTCATCACCGTGCAACGTTTCAGCGACGAAGACCAGGCGGTGGCGTGGGCCAACGACGTCGAATACGGCTTGGCGTCGAGCGTGTGGACCCGCGACCACGGCCGTGCGTTGCGGGTTTCCCGGCGGCTGGATTTCGGTGCCGTCTGGATCAATACCCACATCCCATTGGTCGCCGAAATGCCCCACGGCGGCTTCAAGCACTCCGGCTACGGCAAGGATCTTTCCATGTATGGCTTTGAGGATTACACCCGCATCAAGCATGTCATGAGCAACTACGACGCCTTCCAGGAGGGTTAGCTGAATGACCGCGATCACTGCAGACTCGGTCCCCGGGGCGTCCTCTAGCGGCGGCGAAGACAAAGGCTTGAAAGCGGGAGCCATCGGGCTTCTGTCCACCACCGTTATTGCCATCAGTTCCACCGCACCGGCCTACTCGTTGGCTGCGGCGCTCGGCTTCATCGTCATCGTGCCCGGGATGGGTTTTCATGCTCCGGCGGTGATGCTCCTGGCATTCGTGCCCATGATCTTCATTGCCCAGGGGTACTCGCGGCTCAACAAGGAGATGCCGGACTGCGGAACAACGTTCACCTGGGGGGCCAAGACCTTTGGGCCCATGACGGGATGGCTCGGAGGTTGGGCTATTTTTGCCGCCGACGTCTACGTGATGGCCAACTTGGCTCAAGTCGCCGGGCAGTACATGTTCCAGCTCTTCGGTGCGGACGGGCTCGCCGCGAGCACTACCTGGACGACGATCGCCGGCGTGGCCTGGATCATCGTGATGTGCGCCATCTGCTACATCGGCATCGAGGTCAGCACCCGAATCCAATATTCTTTGCTGGTCATCGAGATCGTCATGCTCGTGGTGATGAGCGTGGTCGCGCTGGTCAAGGTCTACGCCGGGTCAGCCCCCGCCGCCGATCCCGCCGATATCAAGGCTCACACATTCGGGGCGGGACCACATCACGTGGCGCTGTCGTGGTTCAACCCCTTCGGGGTCAACTTCTCGTCCTTGCTGGTCGGGTTGTTGACAGCAGTCTTCATCTACTGGGGTTGGGATACCGCAGTGTCGGTCAACGAGGAGACCAGGGACAGGGACAAGACGCCGGGACGAGCAGCTGTCCTGGCCACCGTCGTCCTGCTCGTCACGTACTTGTTGGTCTCGACCTCCGCCCAAGCCTTCTCCGGGCTCGGCGCCAATGGCATCGGGCTGTCCAACTCCAACAACTCCAACGACGTCCTGTCGATCCTGGGAACGTCCATCTTCGGTGCCCAGGGCCACAACTTCGGGTGGTTCCTGGCCAAACTCCTGGTCCTGATGGTGCTGTCGTCGTCCATGGCCTCCACGTTGACGACGATCCTGCCCACAGCCCGCACGACGCTTTCCATGGCGGTCTACAAGGCAATCCCCGACAAGTTCGCTCGAGTCCACGCCAAGTACCTGACGCCGACATGGTCCACGGTCGGGATGGGGGTGATCTCCATCATCCTCTACGTCGGCATGACGATTATCAGCCCAAACCTGCTTCTGGACATGATCTACGCCATCGGCTTCCCCATCGCCTTTTACTACGCCATGACCGGATTCGAGTGTGTGTGGTGGTACCGCAAACGGCTCTTCGATGATGTGCGTACGTTCTTTGGCGCAGGACTGCTGCCGCTGCTCGGTGGCCTCATGTTGACCGGGATGTTCATCGAGGCCTGCCATTATTATTGGAACCCCAACAACAGCAGCACCAGCCTTTTCGGTGTGGGGGGCACGTTCTGGGCGGGCATCGGATGCCTGGTGGTCGGCGCCATCCTGATGATCATTTGGCGGCTATTGCGCCCTGCCTTCTTCCGGGGCGAGGTACTCAACAAAGACACCCCGATCCTGGTCCCCGACGATGACAGCCTCGCAGCAGCATTCGCCGGGCCAGAGGAGGCAGGCAAGTGATTGTCGGCGTGCCCAGTGAGGTCAAAAATCACGAGTACCGGGTGGCCTGCACGCCGGCGGGCGTGCACGAACTGGTGCGCGGCGGCCATCGGGTGCTCGTCGAGGCGGGAGCCGGGGTCGGCTCGTCGCTGCCCGACGAGGATTTCGTGGCCGCTGGCGCCCAGATGCTCTCCAATGCGGACGAGCTGTGGGCTGCCGCCGAGCTTGTCCTCAAGGTCAAAGAACCGGTGGCGGAGGAGTTCCACCGGCTTCGCAAGGACCTCGTGTTGTTTACCTACCTGCATCTCGCCGCGTCGCGCGAATGCACGGATGCACTCCTCAACGCGGCTACCACCGCTATTGCCTATGAGACGGTGCAGCTGCCGGACGGGTCGCTCCCGCTGCTGGCCCCCATGTCGGAGGTCGCCGGGCGGATGGCACCGCAAGCCGGCGCTCACCATCTTCAGCGCGACGGTGGTGGCCGCGGCGTGCTGATGGGCGGAGTCTCGGGGGTTTACGCGGCCAAAGTCGTCGTGTTGGGCGCCGGGGTCTCGGGGATGAACGCGGCAGCGATCGCGCTGGGCATGCAGGCCGAAGTGTTGCTCTTGGACAAAAACATCAACAAGCTGCGCGACGCTGATCGCATCTACCAGGGGCACCTGCAGACCATCGCCTCCAACTCTTTCGAGGTGGAGCGGGCCATCCTCGACGCCGACCTGGTGATCGGGGCCGTGCTGGTCCCCGGGGCTAAAGCGCCGGTCCTGGTCAGCGACGAGATGGTGGCGCGGATGAAGCCCGGGTCCGTTCTCGTCGACATCGCCATCGACCAGGGAGGCTGCTTCGAGAGCTCGCGTCCCACCACGCATGCCGATCCCGTTTACCGGGTTGCCGATTCGCTGTTCTACTGCGTGGCCAACATGCCCGGCGCGGTGCCGCACACCTCGACCTACGCCCTGACCAACGTCACCCTTCCCTATATCGAACAGATCGCCAACCACGGGTGGCGGGCCGCTCTGCGAGCCGATCCCCGCTTGGCGCTGGGCCTCAACACCTACGACGGCCATGTCACCTATCCCTCTGTGGCCGAGGCCCATGGCCTTGAGGCCCTGCCGCTGAGCGAGGTGCTGGGCTGAAACACGCGCGGAGAGCGACCTTGTACGGCATCTCGCGAGCTTGTCGACGGGGTTCGGTTTTCTATAAGGTCGCTGTCGGAGACAAGGGGGGTCGGATGGCGACGGCGGGCAGCGTTGACGGTCGGGTTCTGCGAGGCCGGCGCAACCGGGAAGCCGTGGTCGCTTCCTTTCTCGCACTGATCGAGGAAGGCGACCTTCGTCCCACGGCCCGGGCCATAGCGGAGCGCGCCGGGGTGTCGCAGCGCAGCGTCTTCCAGCATTTCGAGGATCTCGAACAGATCTTCGCCGAAGCCGGCAGCCTGGAAGCGGCGAAGCTCAAGCCCCTCCTGCGACCAATCGAGGTCGCGCTTCTCTTCGAGGTCCGCCTCGACACTTTCATCGAGTTGCGCAGCCAGTTGCTCGAAGCGATTGACCCCGTTGCCCGGGCGTCGCGCCTGCGCGAGCCGTTCTCCGCCCAGTTGCGCGTGAACCGCGACCTCTTCTTCAACGCAGCGCGCGAGCAGTGCGTCGAGACGTTCGCCCCCGAAATCGGTAACCATCCGCGTCGTGTGCGCCAGCAGGTGGCCGACGGTGCGGCCGTCGCGTCGAGTTGGACGACCTGGTTTGGCCTCCGGGAGGAGATGGGTCTGGCAAAGGACCAGGCTGCGGCCGTCGTCCAGACGATGTTGGTCCAGCTGTTGGATACCGACGCAGGACGAGAGGCGCACCGCCGCTAGCACTATTTACTTGCATGCCGAGTGCGTGTATCGTCGCAGGCGCAGTGAGTGGGGGGATCCATTGAGCAGCACCTCCTGTACTGATACTTTTGCGCCCGGCCGGGTAAAACCGGACGGCATGAACCAGTTTGCCGATAGCAGGGGGAAAAATGAGCGTATCCACGGCTGACGCAGGCTCGACCAACGCGCGCGGGGCGTTCGGGGGCCTGTGGGACCGCCAGCTCGACACGTATCCGGAGACCGGTCGCCGAATGCTGTATCTGGGCGTCACCGTGCTGGCTACCGTGATGCTCTATTACGAGCTGTATGTCCTGGGTTCGGTCTCGACCCTGATCCTGGCCAAGCTGCACATGTCGTTCAGCTTCTTGGTCGTGACGCTGGCTATTGGCAACCTGGTCGGCGCATTCGGATCGCTGTTCGCCGGTCTGACCGATCGCGTGGGGCGTTCACGCCTGGTGATCATCGGCCTTTTCATCACCGCCCTGCTCACACTCTTCGCCATCCCGGCCGCCACCAGCAGGTGGACGTTCGCCATCCTGTACTGCGTCATCGGCGTGGTGGAAGGCATCTGCCTCGTCGCTACCCCGGCGTTGATACGGGACTTTTCGCCCCAGACGGGCCGCGCCACCGCCATGGGCTTTTGGACGAGCGGTCCCGTGCTCGGTTCTTTGATCGTCTCGGTGGTCGGCAGCAACACAATCCACGCCACGACGTCGTGGACCTACGAGTTTCGGATCTGCGGCGTGGCGGGACTGGTGGTCGCGGTCATCGCCCTGTTCGCCCTGCGGGAGCTGTCACCCGGCTTGCGCGACCAGCTCATGGTGTCCATGCGCGACCGGGCCCTTGTCGAGGCCCGGGCCAAGGGTCTTGACATCGAGGCGTCATTGCGCAACCCGTGGGGTCAGCTCCTCAAGCCGGATGTGATTATCTCCGCCCTCGGAGTCGCGGTCATGCTGCTCGTCTATTACACGGCGGTCGCCTTCGGGACCATCTACTTCGTCACCATCTTCGGCAAGTCTCTGAAGGACGCCAACGGTCTGGGCAACTGGAACTGGGGCTTCAACGTCATCGCGGTGATCCTGGTCGGCTTCTTGTCGGACAAGTTCCGGGTGCGGAAGCCCTTCATGGTCATTGGTGGGGTCCTGGCCGCCGTGATGCTGGTGATCTATCTCCTGCAGGCGGGGCACCATCCCGGCTATTACACCCTGGCCATCATGGTGGCCCTGTTGTCGTTCGGCCTCGGTGTGGCCTACACCCCGTGGATGGCCAGCTTCACCGAAACCGTCGAGGCCCGGAACCCCGCGCTGACTGCCACCGGCCTGGCTATCTGGGGCTGGATCGTGCGCATCGTGGTCTTCGTCTCCTACATCATCCTGCCCCACGTGATCACCACGGTGACGCCGTTGATCGACTACGGGACCGGGGTGCAGACCGCCGCGGCCCAGTACGCCCCGCAAGTTGCTGCGGTGTCCGCCCACCCGGCTCTGTTCGCCGAACTGAACGCACATCCCACCGCCGCCCTTGAGCAGCAAGCCGTGGCGGCGGTTGGGGCCAGTGAGTTCGGCAAGATTGTCGCCGCGTCCAAAGCACCGGGGAACGCCGCGCTGTACGGGACAGCCGACGGGAAGGCCGTTAACGGGTTCAACTACGTCCTGACCCACGGGACCGCCGTGGAGAAGGCGGCCAAGGACTCCCCGGGTCAGTGGAAAGACTGGTATTGGATCTGCTTCGGTGGGATCGTCGTGTTCCTCGGTTGCATCCCGGTGCTCAAAGGCCGTTGGACACCCAAGGCGGCCAAGGCCGATGAGGACGCCCACGAGGCGCTGGTCCAAGCGGAGCTGGCCACGCTGCACACGAACGCTTAGCCCCGCTTAGCCCCCTTTCTAAAGGAGGAAAACGTTGGCCGGGGCTCGCCGCCCCGGCCAACGTCGTCACCCGGGATTGGGGCCTGAGGGCGGCGGCGGCCACAATGGGTGGGTGCGCCTCGTGATCGCCACCTGTACGGTGGACTATGCGGGCCGGCTGGCAGCTCATCTGCCTTTGGCCACCCGCCTGCTGATGGTCAAAGCGGACGGCTCGGTCTCCGTGCATTCTGATGGAAAGGCCTACAAACCGCTCAACTGGATGACCGGTCCGTGCGATCTGAAAGCCGAGCAGGGTCTGTGGGTGGTGACCAACACCAAAGGCGAAACGCTGACCATCACCATCCACGAGGTCCATCTCGACGTCGAGCGCGAGATGGGGGACGAGCCAGGCCTGCAAAAGGACGGCGTCGAAGCCCACCTTCAAGAGCTACTGGCCGCCAATCCCTCAGTACTCGCCAAGGGACTCAGACTGATGAAGCGGGAGTACCCGACCGACATCGGCCCCGTCGACCTCCTGTGCCGGGACGCCGCAGGGCAGGTGGTCGCCGTCGAAATCAAGCGACGGGGAGAGATCGACGGAGTCGAACAACTCGCGCGATACGTGGAGAGGCTCGATCTCGACGGACGGTTGCGGCCCGTGCGGGGACTTTTTGCCGCCCAACAAATCAAACCGCAGGCCAAAGTACTGGCGGCCGCTCGCGGCATCCAGTGTGTCGAGGTCGACTACGAGGAGCTGCGCGGTGTGGGGACCGGTCGCCTGACCCTTTTCTAAGGGGTGGTCGACAGCAGCTCGACGAGGTTGCCGTCCGGGTCGCGCACATACAGCGACAGGCCGGCCGCTCCGGTCGCTGCGGGTCGCGCTACGGGGCCTTCGACCACCACAACCCCGCCGTCGGTCAGCGATGCCAGGATTTCGTCGATCGCTCCGTTGACGCGAAAGCACACGTCCGCGGAGCCGGGCGTGACGACCCGGGCGTGCGGGGCGGCGGGCGACGCCGCGTCGTGGAGGCTCAGGCGTGAGGCCCCGATCTGTAACAAGGCGACTGGCATCGCCCTGGCTTTCCAAAGCTCTTCGTAGAGCAACTCGGCTCCCAGGACGCGTTCGTACCAGTCGATGGTGACCTCGACGTCGGCGACCGTGATGGCGAGGTGGTCCAGCCCTTCGACCCGCCAGTTGCCCATTGTTCAGTCCTCGACGCAGGTCGCCATCGGTTTCGATAGTGCCACAGGAAACCTTTCTAACCCGCTGCGGTGTCCGCGTCGTTCCAGCCGCCGAGCGAGCCGGGGAGGATTTGTGTGGGCTGGGCGCCCGGCGCGGGCGCCGAGTCGGCGTGCCGCTCCAGCAACACCCGGAGCGCCCCGGTCAACGGGTCGACGACCGCGGCGGGCAGTGCAGCGCCGTTGCGCAGCGCCTCGTCCACTTTGCGTTCCGGTACGGGAACCGGACTCGGCAGGCCGGGACGATCGGCCAAAAGGGCGGCCAGGGTCATGGAGATCTCCGCTCGGGTTCGGGGGTTTCGTGGGGCGCGGGTGATGACCAGCAACAGTCTCCCGGGCTCGACCCCCGCATCGAGGACATGGCGGACCAAACGGGCCAGGGAGTGCACGCCTTTCATGCCCGCGGTGCCCACCAGGAAGAGGGCGTCTGCGTTGGTGGCCACGGAGCGGGCCAGATGGTTGCGTTCTTCGACCTCGATGGAACCGCTGTCGGCTTCGCCTTCGAGGTCGCCGGTGATGTCGGCCACGGTGACTTGAAAGGCGCCCCGCAACCCCTCGAGGGCCGCATCGACCGCCCGGGGTCGCAGCGCCGCCCACGCGCTCGGCTGGCGCAGTCCGAGCAGCAGTCGGTAGCCGCGGGCCGGCACCTCGAAGGTTGCGGCGCGCAGCGCGGCGGCCGTCGGCCGGCCGAGACGGTGCGCTTCGACCACCTCTTGTAGCCCCGGACCGAGATCGCCGGCGTCGTGCAAGATGGCCTGGTCGCCGTGCAGGGCCAGGTCAGCGAGCAGGACCCGCCGCCCGTAGCGCGGATCGCCGGCCAGCCCCTGGGCCAGGCCCACAGCCACCGTCGATGCCCCGGTGCCTCCCGAGCCCATGACCCCGATCAGCCGTCCCCGCCATGCCGCGGGCTCCGCTTCGGTGAGCAGCGGCGGAAGGCGATCGCCTCTAGTGATCATGCGAGCGTTGGCTTCGAGTACGGCCAGAAGCTCGCCCGGGCCGAATTGGGGGGCGAGGGTGGCCACCACGCCCAGATCGGCGGCCGACCACGAGCGGCGCTGGGGTTCGGCCACTGCGATGACGGGGACCTGGTTGGCCCCCGCGACGGCGACCAAATCGCGGTCGAAGGCCGGCAGGTCAGCGTCCACCAGGAGTGCTGAGTGGGCTCGGCCCGACACGAGCCGCGCCCGGACCTCGTCGGCGCTGATGCATTTGATGAACTCGGCGGCGATGGTGGCCGAGGATGCCCACTGCGCCACCTCACGGAACCACGGTGCCCGAGCCGGCGCCATGCCGAGGAGGACGTAGCGCTCGCCGGCGGTCACGGGCCGCTGCTCGGCTGGGAGCCCGCCGTGGTGGCCAGGCCGCTGCCATCGGCCGCTTCGCCCTCCACGACGTTTAGGGTGCCCGTGCGCTCGGCGTGGATCAGCGCAGTCACCTCGTCGAGGGTCGACACCCCGATGGTGACCACCGTAGAGGTGTTCGCACCGGCCAAGGTGCCGGCGGCCTCGCTCAGTGCCAGCACCCGGGCGCCCAGGAGGACTACCGAGGTTGGCGAGGCGGTGGCCGTACCGTCGGTGACCACCACGTCGACAAGGTCCCCGACCGCCAGAACGCCCGCGTCGCTGGTGTCGACGGTGACCGCCACCGGACGGAGGGGCGGGGCATGCCCTTGTGCCACCAGGTCGCTCGATTGCACGAGCTCACCAGGGGCGAGCGGGTCTGCCAATACCCGTCCCAACAGGAGCGACGGGTTGGCGAAGGTGTGGGCGCGGGTGGCGCTCGGGAGCCCCACGCGGGCCGTGGTGAGGTCACCTGGGTTGAGTGTCGTCCCGGCGGCTAGGGGGCGGTTCACGATGACCGTCGGTTGCCCGGTGCTACCCGAACTGCCCAGCCATCCCCAAAAGACGACGACGGCGGCTACGGCGACCAGGAGCGCGCCTCCGAGCGCCCGGCCGTTGAGAGAATTCGACCGGCGGGACACGGTACGGCCACCGTTTTCGACGCCGCGGCTAGCCCCCTGGTCCTCGGCCAGGAACGTCACGTCTTCAAGCGCTGGCAGGGGGCCGCAGACCCCGGATGTGCTCGCTTCATTGGTTTGCTCCCGGCTCGGTCACAACATGAAATCTATCGAGAACCAACGCGTTCGTCCACGAGATGCGGTAAGATGCCTCCCATGAGTGAACCGATCCGTTGGATGGGCACGCGCGAAGCGTGTGAGCGTCTCGGCGTCACGCTTCGTACCTTGTACCGGTTCATAGATGAGGGCCAGCTTCCCGCATACAAGATGGGACGTGTCATCAGGCTCCAGGAATCCGACATCGAGGGGTTCATTGACCGCATGCGGATCGCCCCAGGGACCCTGGAACATCTGTACCCCGAGCCCAAGGGCCATGAGACGCCGGTAGCTAGCGAGGACTGAAGGCCTCGATCGCCGCCACCGGCAGGTATGCCGGGCGCGGCGGTGTTCCCGGGACGCGCAACGTGACGACATCTTCGCCCGCTCCCATCAGGTCGCCTATCAGGATTTCGGTGCCGACAAGGGCGATGCGAACAGGGGCCAGATCCATGGCCATGGCGCTGAGTGCGCCTTGAAAGGTCATGACCATTTCGATGGCCCGGTTCCCGCTGGCAGCGGCGGGTCGGGCAGTGGCAGGCGTCGGTTGGGGTTGCACGGCGATGACCCGGCTGAGGCCCACGACAGTGACCCGGCCTGGCTCTTCGAGGACGCACAGGTCGGCCCCGACCCCCACCAAATGACCTGAGTAGCGACGCTGAGCGCTGAGGATGGTCACCGCCGCCCGACCTTCGGCTAAGTCGAGCAACGTGCCCGCCAGGGTCGCCGCTTCGCTGGCCTGCTGGTGAAGCCAGCGCTGGCGGGCCCGTCCCGCCGCCTCGTCGCGCACCCGGGTCCCCGCCGCCCATCTGGCGAAGGCGCTGAGCAGGGATTCGGCGTCGCCGGGGGGTTCGGATGACATGGCCCGAAGCTAGCCACCGGGGGCCGCCTCGGCGCCTCGGTTTGGTCCGGGGATGTTCTAGCGTACGAGGCGATGGCCGAGACCGACTGCCTGTTCTGCCGGATTCTGGTTGGCGAAATCCCCTCCAGCGAGGTGGTGTCTACTGAGGGGACCTACGCCTTCCGGGACGTCAACCCGGCTGCGCCCAGCCATGTGCTGGTCATACCCCGCCGCCATGTGACCAACGCGGCACTGCTCACCGACGACGACGCCGAGCTGCTCAGTGAGTTGTTCGCCACGGCGCGTGCGGTGGCCGAGCTCGAGGGTGTTCATGAGTCGGGCTACCGGCTGGTGTTCAACGTGGGCGAGGATGCGCTCAACAGCGTGCCCCATCTGCATCTTCACGTGATCGGCGGCAGGAAACTTGGATGGCCGCCGGGTTGATCCGCCCGGGTGGCTGGTCCTGACGGGTACCCTTGCCTGGAGATCCTCGTGCCCGCAGTCACCGTCACCGTCCCAAACCATCTGATGCCCCGGCTCGTCGGGCCGCTCAACGAAAATCTCCGCCTGGTGGAGGGAGCGTTCGACCGGGCCCGAATTGTGGCCAGGGGCAATGAGTTCACCATCGATGGCGAGGACGCGTCCGTTGTTGCCCGGCTGGTCGACGAGCTGCGCCTCCTCCTCGAGCAGGGCCAGCCTGTGGATCCCCAGGTGGTTCGCCGCACCATCGACATGGTCCAAGCCGACGAGCGTCCCTCCGAGGTCCTGACCTCCGAGGTACTGCGTTCGGCCCGGGGCCGCTCGGTACGCCCCAAGACCAGCGGCCAGAAGCGCTATGCCGATGCCATCCGGGACAACGTGATCACCTTCGGGATCGGGCCGGCGGGGACGGGAAAGAGCTACCTGGCGGTGGCACTCGCCGTGCAAGCCCTCCAGGCCAAGTCCGTGGACCGCATCATCTTGACCCGACCGGCCGTCGAAGCAGGGGAGCGCCTGGGGTTTCTGCCGGGAGACCTGATGGCCAAGATCGACCCCTACCTGCGGCCGCTCTATGACGCGCTCTACGACATGATGGGCACCGAGGGGGCCCGGCGCCTCCTCGAAGCGGGCACCGTCGAGGTGGCCCCACTGGCCTATATGCGGGGCCGGACCCTCAACTCCAGCTTCATCATCCTCGACGAGGCGCAAAACACCACTCCCGAACAGATGAAGATGTTTCTCACCCGGATCGGCTTCGGGTCCAAAGTGGTGGTCACCGGCGACGTCACGCAGCTCGACCTTCCAGGTGGGCGCTCTGGCCTGATTGGTATCGAGGACGTCCTGGGGGGCATCGATGGGCTCACCGTGGTGCATCTGACGCGGCGTGACGTGGTGCGCCACCGCATCGTCCAGGACATTGTCAGCGCTTACGAAGCCGCCGCGGCTGCGCCCGCGAGCCGACCCAGCTAGGACCGTCGCTGTGGGACTCGAGGTCTTTGCCGCTGACGAGCAGCACACCCATGAGGTGGACACCATGCGCTGGGTGCATCTGGCCGAAGCGGTGCTGGAGGCGGAAGGTGTCCGGGGTGACACCGAGGTCTCCCTGCTGTTCGTGGACGAGACGTCCATCGCCGATCTGAACAAGCGGTTCCTGGGCAAGGACGGTCCGACCGACGTCCTGGCCTTCCCCATCGATGAGGAGCCGAGCGAGAGCGGGCGGTCCCCCGACTCGGGGGGCACCGGGCCGGGCTACACCGGTGAACCCCCCGATCAGCCGATGCTGCTCGGCGACGTGGTCATCTGTCCGGCCGTCGCGGCTCGCAATGCGCCCGAGCATGCGGGGACCTACGACGACGAACTCGCCCTGTTGCTGGTGCACGGGTTGTTGCACCTGCTGGGGATGGATCACACCGAGGACGACGAGGCCGAGGCCATGGAGGCCAAGGAACGCGCCTTGTTGGCGCGCTTCCACAGCACCGGGGGTGATCCTCCGTCGGCGGAGGACGCCGGGTGAGCGCCAAAGCTGTCACGCCCACAGTGACGCACCACAACGGGTTCAACTCCACCGACGGCATCTTGGTGGTGGTGATCGTCGTGCTCATCGCGGCCACCGCACTGCTGGCGCTGTCGGAAACGGCGCTCACCCGGATGTCGCGCCACAAAGCCATGGCCATGGTCGAGGAGGAACGCCGAGGGGCGGAGCGCCTGCTGCGTTTGGTCGCGCACACCGAACGGGTCTTGCCCGTCGTGCTGTTCGCCTTGGAGATCACCACCCTGGTGGCGGCCACCCTGGTGGGGATCGTCACCGAGCGGGCATTTGGGGCGCTCGGTGTCGTGATCGGGGTGGCGTTCGAGATCGTGGTCATTTTCGTGGTGGCGGAGTTGGCGCCCAAAACCTGGGCCATCCAACACACCGAACGCGCCGCTTTGCTCACCGCTCCGGTGGTCAACGCGTTGGTCTCCTTTCCCCCGCTCCGCCTCGTCACCCGGGGCCTCATCAAAATCACCAATCAGCTGTTGCCGGGAAAAGGGATCAAAGACGGGCCATACGTCTCGGAGGAAGAGCTCCGCGCCATGGCTGACACCGCCGCCGACGAAGACGTTATCGAGCGCGACGAGCGCACGCTCATCCACTCGATCATCGATTTCGGCGACACCGTGGTGCGCGAGGTGATGGTGCCGCGCACTGACATGGTCGCCGTCGAGTCGCGCAGCCGGGTCGAAGACGTCATCGACATCGCCATCACTGCCGGCTACAGCCGCATCCCGGTGTTCGCGCAAGGGATTGATGACATCGTCGGAGTGGTATACGCCAAGGACCTGCTGCGGGCGGAGCGTGAAGGCCGCCAGGGTGAGGTCATCTCCAGCCTGCAGCGCGAAGCGCAGTTCACGCCGGAGAGCAAACGGGTGTCGGAGCTCATGCGGGAGATGCAAGCCAGTAAGCAGCACATGGCGATCGTGGTCGACGAATACGGCGGCACAGCCGGCCTGGTGACTTTGGAGGACCTTCTCGAGGAGATCGTGGGCGAGATCGTCGACGAATACGACAACGAGGAGCCCACCGTGCAGCGCCTCGCTGATGGTTCGCTGCGCGTCAGTGCCCGCATGCCGATCGACGAGGTCAACGAGTTGATCGACGGTACGCTGCCCGAAGGCGACTGGGACACTGTCGGCGGCCTCGTCTACAGCGCTCTTGGACATGTGCCCGTGGAAGGCGAGACGGTAGACGTGGGCGATTTCTCGCTGAGCGCGGAGCGGGTCCAGGGCCGGCGGATCGCCCGGGTGCGGGTAAGCGTCGCTGCGCCAGTCGAAGCGCCGGCGGAGGAAACGTGAAATCGGGCTTCGCTACGCTGATAGGCCGGCCCAACGTGGGCAAATCCACGCTGCTCAACGCCATATTGGGCCAAAAGGTGTCGATCGTGTCCAACAAGGCGCAGACCACACGCACCGCGGTGCGCGGCGTCCTCAACGCCCCTGACGCTCAGGTGGTATGGGTGGACACCCCGGGCATTCACAAGCCGCGGACCCTGCTCGGCGAGCGTTGCAACTCCACCGCTACCGCCACCATCGGCGATGTCGACGTGGTGGTAGCCGTGCTCGACGCCAGCGCAGAGATCGGCCGTGGAGACCGCTTCGTAATCGAGCGTCTTCCCGCCTCCGCCATCTGCGCGTTAACCAAGACCGATGGGATTCCCAAGGCACAAGTGGTGGCCCAGTTGGCCGCCGCCGGCGCACTCGACCTCGACGAATACTTTCCGGTGTCGGGCCGCACCGGCGCCGGTGTGGACGCCTTGGTGGCCGCGGTGATCGAGCGTCTACCTGAAGGGCCGCAACTGTACCCCGACGATATGATCACTGACGTCAGCGAAGCCTTCTGGGTGGCAGAACTGGTCCGCGAACAACTGTTGGCCGTAATGCGCGAAGAAGTGCCCCACTCCATTGCCTGCCGCGTCACCGAATGGGATTGGCCGCATATTCGTTGCGAGATCCTCGTTGAGCGTGATTCGCAGAAGGGGATTGTCATCGGAAAAGGTGGTGTGATTCTCAAAGAGGTAGGCACCCGCGTGCGTGAGCAGTTGGCTCCGGGAGCTTTCCTCGAGTTATTCGTGCGTGTCGACAAAGATTGGCAGCATCGGCCCAAAGCGCTCGAGCGCCTCGGCTATTAGGCGCCGGCCCGGACTGCGGCCAGGAACTCCGCCACGTCGGCCCGTTCTCGGGTGCGCCGCATAGGGGGCAGGGCTTGCACGAGGTCCCAGCCATAGCGAGCCGTGGACAACCGCCGATCCAACACGGCGACTACCCCGCGATCGCTGCCAGAGCGGATGAGGCGCCCCGCACCCTGCGCAAGCAGGGTGGCCGCCCGGGGTAGATCAATCAAACGGAATGCGTCGCGGCCCAGGCGGTCGCGGCGCGCTTGGAGGAGCGGGTCGTCGGGTCGCGGGAACGGGATGCGATCGAGGACCACCAACGACAGTGACGGCCCTGGGACGTCGACTCCCTGCCAAAAGCCCATGGTCGCAAACAGGCAGGACTGCTCATCGGAGCGGAACTGCTCAATCAGCGCCGATTTGGGTAAGTCAGCTTGGGTGAGCAACCGGTAGGGGAGTCGGGGGCCCAAAGCGGCGGCCGCTGCCTGCATGGCCCGCCACGAGGTGAACAACGCCATGGTGCGCCCCCCCGCCGCTTCGATCAGGGCTTCCAGTTCCTCATGACTGGCGATAGCGAAACTGGGCTCGCGAGGATCGGGGAGGTGGCGGGCGCAATACAGCAACGCCGCGTTAGCGTAATCAAACGGGCTGCCCACATCGAGTTGGTCGAATCGATCCGCCGCTAAACCCAGCCGCGGGCCGATCGCCGCGGGAATGGTGGCGCTGGTCAGCACTGCGGTCGGGGCCTCCGGGCGTGACCACCAAAGCGCATCGAGCACGGCGCCCACGTCGATGGGTGCCACCTCGAGGACTGCGGCGTCTCGTTCGCCTTCCACCCAGGCAACTTGGTGCTCGGGCAAATTGAGGACGCCATCGAAGTCAGTGATGAGGTGCGTCCCGGCCTCGAGGACCCGGGCCCGTCGAGGGTCGTCTGTTTCGACGTGGCGACTGGCCGCCATCACAGCGCTCACCCGTTCCCGGGCGGTGGTGAGCACCTGGGCCAGTTCTGCGTCGATTGGCCGGCTGAGGCGGGCTCCCCGGCGGGGGGCCAGTACGCCCTCGAGGGCGTCGGCGGCATCGTCGAGCGCCGCTACGGGAGCAGGGTCGGAGACCAGCGGGCGTGCGGAGCGGGCCAGCGAGCGGATGCGGCCCGCGGCGAGTGCGAATCCCAGGCTGGCTGAAGCGATGTCTTCGAGTTCATGGGCTTCGTCGATCACCACGATGTCATGCTCCGGGAGCAGCCCGCCCCCGGACAGCAAATGAAAGGCGTACAGGTGCGTGTTGACGACCACCACATCGGCCTGTCCGGCGCGCTGGCGGGCTGCTTCGGCAAAGCAGTCCTGACCTGACGGACACCGCGTGGCTCCGGGGCACTCGGTGTGCCCCACACTCACCTGGGCCCATGCTCGGGGACTGGGCTCGAACGGTAACTCTCCGCGCTCGCCCGTTTCAGATGTCGCGGCCCATTCGAGCAGTCGGCGAACTTCCCTACCGAGTGGCCCGCTGCTGTGGAACCCTTCCTCCAGCGACAATTGTTCGCCCCCGGTCACTTCGAGCGCGCGCTGCCGGCACAGATAGTTGGATCTGCCCTTCAGCAATGCGAAAGTGAACCGCACGCCAAGGCGTTCGGCCAACATCGGTAGATCCCGGGTGGCCAACTGGTCTTGCAACGCTTTGGTGGCGGTGGCCACCACGACCCGGTTGCCAGCGAGCAGCAATGGGACAAGATAGCCCAAACTCTTGCCCGTACCGGTGCCCGCCTGCACAACGAGGTGACGTTGTATCGATGCAGCCCGGGCGACCGCGTTCGCCATCTCGACCTGCCCGGGCCGTTCCTCGCGATTGGCCAGTACCGAAGTGGCGCGTCCGAGCGCATCGGCAACGGAGATCTGGGCCACCTCTCTATTCTGGTCGCTCCCAGTACGTAGGTGGTATTCGTTATGCTAGAAAGGAAATACTTCCCAGACCACAGGAGTAGCGGTGGCTCAGAATGTGCAAGTGCTGTTGACCTGCGATCTCGACGAGGATGACGTCGAGGCCGTTGAGACAGTTAGGTTTGGTAACGACGGCAATACCTATGAGATCGAGATGTGTCAGCAACATCTTGACGAGTACCATAATTGGATGGAGGAATACGTTGCGGTGGCCCGCCGGGTAGGCGGTACCGGGCGTGGACGTCCGCGCGGCGGTAGCGGCAATGCGCCAAAATCTCGTCGCTCATCGCCCGTTCGCAACGGCGAGGATGTTGGCGAAATGCGGCAATGGGCGCGTGAAAACGGATTCGAGGTGAGCGCCCGTGGTCGTATTCCAGCGACAGTCCGCGAGGCCTTCCAGGCCGCCCACGCCTAAATGATTTGTCGGTCTTCGCTAGCTCTTAGTTTGCTCGTGTAAGTACTTTTCGGAACATCACCGCGACACGACCCCCGGCTATGCCGGGGGTCGTGTCATTCCAGCTGTCTAAGTCCGTGTTTTTCCGAGAATTTCGTTTGTCCCTATTCCCGGGGCGCTCTTGCGCTCTTGCGCTCTTGAATCGAGAGACGCCAGCTTCATTGCATTAAGCAACGATCGGGTTGACACCGGATTCTTGACAACAGGTGGTCCGCCGGACAAGAGTAGAACAGGTTCTAGGAAAGCTGGCAGCCGGGATGTTCCGCGGTAGGAACGTCCGTTGCGGTGCTCGAAATGGAACACGTTGCTCGTCTTGGGCGGCTACCCCCCACCGTCCCTTCAATGGAGGCATCCTTCATATGGCACCGTCTATCGTCCCGAGCGGTCTCGACCTGACCGACCCGGCCTTGGTCGCCGAGGGAGTCCCCTTCGAGCAGTTGGCCGAGTTGCGCGCCAGTGCCCCAGTGTGGTGGAACGCCCAAGGCCCGACCCCGTTCGGCGATGAAGGCTTCTGGGCGGTCACCCGTTATGCGGACGTCAAGGAGATCTCGATCAAACCCGAACTCTTCTCAACCTGGGCCAACGGTTCGATTGTCCGTTTCGCTCCGGAGATGACCCGTGAAGACATTGACATGCAACGCCTGATCATGATCAACGTCGATCCCCCCGACCACACCAAGCTGCGCAGGATCGTGTCGCGAGGGTTTACTCCCCGGGCCATAAAGTTGCTGCGCGACGCACTGGCCGAGCGGGCGGAGCGCATTGTTACGGAGGCCGCAGCCAAAGGAGCCGGGGATTTCGTCACGGAAGTGGCGTGCGAGCTTCCGCTGCAGGCCATCGCGGAACTGATCGGCATCGACCAAGAGGACCGCGGCAAGATCTTCGACTGGTCGAACCAGATGATCGCCTACGACGACCCGGAGTATGAGATCGATCCCGCGGTGGCCGCCGCGGAACTCATCAACTACGCCATGGTGCTCGGCGCCGACCGGTTGGAGCATCCCCGGTCGGACATCGTGACGACCCTCATGCACGCCGACCTCGAGGACCGAGGGCTCACCCCTGACGAGTTCGCCTTCTTTGTACTGCTGCTCGCAGTGGCCGGCAATGAGACGACGCGCAACGCCATGACCCACGGCATGCTGGGCTTTTTCGAGTTCCCCGACCAGTGGGAGCGTTACCGATCGGAGCGGCTGGCCACCACCGCCGACGAGGTTGTTCGTTGGGGCACCCCGGTGATGGTGTTCCAGCGCACAGCCCTCGCCGATACCACCATCGGTGGGGTAGATATCGCCCAGGGTCAAAGGGTGGGTCTGTATTACAGCTCCGCCAACTTCGACCCTGAGGTGTTCGACCAGCCTCATCATTTCGATATAGGGCGCAGCCCGAATCCGCACCTCGGGTTCGGAGGTGGAGGTCCGCACTACTGTCTAGGAGCCAACCTTGCTCGTCTGGAGCTCGACTTGATGTTTTCCGCCATCGCCGACCACATGCCCAACATCCGCCAGGCCGGCCCGGCCCGGCGCTTGCGGTCCGGTTGGCTCAACGGCATCAAGGAGCTCCCGGTCAGCTTCCGGTGAGCGACCCAAGGTGGCAGGCCGACGACGAGTTAGCCGGGCCCGCTGGGGCGCCGCCCGGCCCGGTCGACGCGGCGGTGGCCGTGCTGTCGCCCCCCCAACTCGCCCGCCGCGCCCGGGTCCTTGAAGCAGCCATCGACCTGGCCGCCCAAGGCGGCTACGACGACGTGCAGATGCGGGAGGTCGCCCATCGCGCCGGGGTGGCCATGGGAACCATCTACCGTTATTTCGACTCCAAGGACCAACTGCTGGCCGCCGCGCTCGTTGACTGGAGCGACCGCATGGCCCAGTTTCTCGAAGCTCGACCACCCGTGGGCGCCACCCCGTCGGAACGCCTCATCGACGTTATCCGCCGGGCTTCGCGCAACATCGAGCGCAACCCGCAGCTCACCGCGGCGCTTATTACCGGTGTCACCAGCGCGGAGGCCGGAGTGCGCCAGTACCAGGACGAAGTAGCCCGCTGCCTGGAGCGCATGCTGTCCTCGGGGCTTGACGGCGTGGCGCCTGCGGAGCAGGAAGGGATCCTGCGAATCCTGCGGCACGTGTGGTTCGCGGCGCTGCTCGGCTGGGTCAACGGTTGGCGAGGTGTGCGCTCTGTGGGCGAGGAGTTGGAGTTCGCAGCCCGTTACCTGCTCGGAGGGCCGCCGGAAGGCGGCTGATCCGCCGACTACAGCACGGGCCGGCGGTCGTACGGGGCCGGCTGATGGCGCGACTGGGTAGCAAAAACTACGACTATCCGTAATTCCTGCGCCCAGAAATCGTCGCCCGCCCCGTCACCAACCCGCCCCGCCTACCCGCCGTCACCAACACGCCCCGCCGCCCCGCCGCCAGCGCCAGCTACCCGCCGGCGCCAGCCCTAACCCAGAACCGCCTCGGCCGTCGTGCGCAGTTGATCCAGGTTCTGGGCGCCCACGACCAGCATGGTGACGCCGGCCTCTTCCCACCGGGCCAGGTCGTCGCGGATCTTCGCCTTGCTCCCGATGATGGAGATATCGGTGACGAGCCGGTCGGGGACCGCGGCGATGGCCTTGTCGCGCTCACCGGCGAAAAACAGGTCCTGCACCTCCTGCACCTCGGTGGCGTAGCCCATGCGGGCGAAAACCTCCTTGTGGAAGTTCATGTCCTTGGCGCCCATGCCACCGATGTAAAAGCCCAGCATCCCCTTCATGGACTGAATGGTGTCGTTGGGATCATCGGTGACCACCACCTGGGCGTTGGTGGCGATCTCGAATGTCTCCGGCATGGGACGGGTGCGGCGGGCGAAACCCTCAGCTAGCCAGGCCTTGTAGGTCTCGGCCACCCGCGGCGAGAAGTAAATGGGGAGCCAGCCGTCCGCCACCTCGGCGGTGAGCGCCACATTTTTGGGACCCTCGGCCCCCATCCAGATCGGCAGCTCCGCGTTCCGGGCGTGCACGATGGGCTTGAGCGCCTTGCCCAGCCCCAATGCCCCATCGCCGTGGTAGGGGAGCGGGTAGAACGGCCCATCGCTGGTGACCGGGCCCTGGCGGGCGAACACTTGGCGAACGATGTCGATGTACTCACGGGTCCGGGCCAGCGGCTTGCCGAAAGGCTGGCCGTACCAGCCCTCGACCACCTGGGGACCGGAGACGCCGAGGCCCAGGACGAAGCGTCCGTTGCTCAGGTGGTCCATGGTGATGGCGGCCGCGGCCGTCGTAGTCGGCGGGCGCGCCGAGATCTGCACGATGGAGGTGCCGAGACGGATCTTGGAGGTCTGTGAGGCGTACCAGGCCAAGGGCGTGAAGGCGTCATTGCCCCACGACTCGGCCGTAAAGACGATGTCGTAGCCCAAACGCTCGGCTTCGAGGATTCGCTCCGGCACCCCGGTCGGAGGCTGCGCGGTCCAATAGCCCAACTGCAGTGCCAGTTTCATGGTCATCGACTCTAGATGGCCGTGCTGCGCCCCGCCCAGTACGGGTCGCGCAGCTTGCGCTTGTAGAGCTTGCCGTTGGGGTCGCGGGGCATTTCGGTGGTGAAGTCGATCGACTTCGGCATCTTGAAGCGAGCCAAGCGGCCGTTGCAGAACTGGAAGATGGTCTCGGCCAACGCCGGCCCGGCCTCCTCGCCGGGCGCCGGTTCGACCACCGCCTTGACCTCCTCGCCCCAGTCGTCGTTGGGTACTCCGAAGACCGCGACGTCCGCCACCTGCGGGCATTCCTGGAGGACGGATTCGATCTCGCTGGGGTAGATGTTCGCGCCTCCCGAGATGATCATGTCGATCTTGCGATCGCGCAGGAACAGCCACCCGTCCTCGTCGAGCTCGCCCACGTCGCCCACCGTGAAAAACCCGTCGCGGCGGTTCTTCTCGGTCTTTTCTTTGTCCCCGTGGTATTCGAAGGTGACGCCGGGCATCTTCATGTAGACGGTGCCGATCTGGTGCGGTTCGCTGAGTCGGTTGCCGTCGTCGTCGTAGATGGCCAGCTCTGCGTTGGGCCAGGCCCGCCCTACAGTGCCCGGCTTCTTCAACCATTCCTCGGCCAGCACGTAGCTCCCGCCGCCCTCGCTGGCCGCGTAGTACTCGTCGATGACGAAGCCCCACCACTCGATCATCTTGCGCTTGGTGTCCACCGGACAGGGCGCCGCGGCGTGGATCATGTGGCGCAGCGAGCTCACGTCGTATCGGGCCTTGACATCATCGGGCAGGGCCAGCAGCCGGTGGAACTGGGTGGGGACCATGTGGCTGTTGGTTACCCGGTGGTGCTCGATGCGCTCGAGCATGCCCTCGCCCGTCCACTTGTCCATGATCACCAGGCTGTGCCCGAGATGGAGGGCGCCGCTGGCAAAAGCCAGCACCGCCGTGTGATAGAAGGGCGAGCCCACGATATGAACGTTGTTGTCGTGGGGTTGCAGCCCAAACAGCATGAGCATGCCCCCGCCCATCATCCCGGTGTCCTCGGGGGTGCCGGTGGGCAGCGCCCGGCGCACCCCTTTGGGCCGGCCGGTGGTGCCGGACGTGTAGTTCATCACGTTGCCCGCAGCCCGATCGGCGGGCATCTCGCTCGATTGCCCGTCCGTCAGCTCAGCGTAAGGACGGAACCCCGGAATGGATCCGATGGCGAAGCGGTGGTCTTCGGCCACGGAGATTTCGGTGGCGGCCGCAGTGGCGGCTTCGGCGAAGCGCTCGTGGCTGATGAACACCTCGGCGCCCGAATCGTTGACGATATAGGCGATCTCAGGTCCCACCAGGTGATGGTTGATGGGCACCAGGTACCATCCGGCCTGCGCCACGGCCAGGTACAACTCGATGAACTCGGCCCCATTGGGCAGCAGCACCGCGATGGTGCCACCCCGCTCGAGGCCCAACGCCCGCAGGCCGTGCACCAACTGGTTGGCGGCCGCCAACACTTCGCTGGCTGGCAGCTCCACCCCGTCGGGGGTAACCAGCGCAAGGTGATTCGGATCTTCTTGAGCAATGGCCCAGAAACCGAGTTGACCCCCCATGATTGACCCCTCTCCTTGCCTGCCCACGTGCCGCGCGCCCGAGAGCGACGCCGAAACTAGCGTCATCGGGATGCGACTGCGAATCTTCACCGAGCCTCAGCAAGGGGCGTCCTTTGAGCAATTGTCGGCGGTGGCCCGCTGCGCGGAAGAGGAGGGTTTCGACGCGTTCTTCCGTTCCGATCACTACCTGACCATGGGCGGTGACGGGCTCCCGGGTCCCACCGACGCCTGGATCACGCTGGCCGGCTTGGCCCGCGACACCACGACGATCCGGCTGGGCACCCTGGTCACCTCGGCCACCTTCCGCCTCCCGGGACCGCTGGCCATCGCGGTGGCCCAAGTGGACGCCATGAGCGGCGGCCGGGTGGAACTGGGCCTGGGCGCCGGCTGGTTCGCGCAGGAGCATGCGGCCTACGGGGTGCCCTTCCCCGCCACGGCCGAGCGTTTCGACCGGTTGGAAGAACAGCTGGCCTTCATCACCGGACTGTGGGACACCGCGGTGGGCGACAAGTTCAGCTTCGCAGGCCGGCACTACGAGTTGACCGATTCCCCGGCGTTGCCCAAACCGCGCCAGCAGCCCCATCCGCCGATCATCATCGGCGGCGTCGGCGCCCGGCGCACGCCATCGCTGGCCGCGCGCTTCGCGGACGAGTTCAACACCGTATTCCAACCCCCGGGGGCCAGCGCCGCCCAGTACGCCCGGGTGGCCAAAGCGTGCGAAGCCGTCGGCCGCGACCCCGAGACGCTGCGTCGCTCGGCCGCCGTCTGTATCTGCTGTGGGGCCGACGACGCCGAGGTGGCCCGCCGGGCCGCGGCCATCGGGCGCCAGGTCGAGGAGGTGAAAACCAACGCGGCGTGCGGCACTCCGGGCGAAGTGGTCGACCGCCTCGGCGAATGGGTCGACGCAGGAGCTGAGGTGGCCTACCTGCAGGTGCTCGACCTGAACGACCTCGACCATATCCGGCTTCTGGCCGCCGAGGTCCTTCCGCACCTGCGCTGATGACCGGCGGCAAAGGCAGGGCGCTGCCTTGGCGCACCCGAGCTCCGTCCCCACGCACCAGCGCTCAGTCCCCAAGCGATACGGTGCCCTGGTGGACCTCGACGGCCTCGACCCTTCCCGGATACCGCGCCACGTCGCGGTGGTCATGGACGGCAACGGGCGGTGGGCCATCAAGCAGGGACTGCCCCGCACCGAGGGCCACCGGGCCGGCGAGGAGGCCCTCTTCGCTGCGGCCAAGGGCGCCCTGGAGCTGGGCATCCCCTATTTCACGGTCTATGCCTTCTCCACCGAAAACTGGCGCCGATCGGCCGACGAGGTCCGGTTCCTGCTCAACGTCATCGCCGATCAGCTCTTGACCCGGCGCCGCGACGACCTGCACCAGCTCGGCGTGCGTATCCGTTTCATCGGCCGGCGTGACTGGCGCCTGCCGCGTTGGGTGCTGCGACGGATGGACGAAGCGGCGCGCCTCACCGAACACAACCGGGCGATGACGCTCACCGTGGCGTTCAACTACGGGGGGCGGGCCGAGATCGTCGACGCGGTCAAAGCTCTGGTGGCTGAGGGCACGCCGGCCTCCAAAATCGATGAGCGGGCCATCCACCGCCATCTCTACGATCCCGCACTACCCGACCCTGACCTGGTGATTCGCACATCGGGGGAGTTCCGGATCTCCAATTTCTTGATCTGGGAGCTGGCCTACAGCGAGCTGGTGTTCACCGACGTCCTGTGGCCTGATTTCCGCCAGGAGCACCTGGTGGAAGCGGTCCGGGAGTTCCAGCGTCGCGACCGTCGCTTCGGCGCCGAGCGGGGCCGGCGCGACGACGGCATCCCCACCTGAGGGCCGACGATCGCCGTGGTGCACCTGTACCGGGACCAGGGCGTCGTGCTGCGTACCCACAAGTTGGGGGAGGCCGACCGCATTGTGGTGCTGATGACCGCCAACCGGGGCAAGGTGCGGGCCGTTGCCAAAGGGGTGCGCAAAACCAAGAGCCGTTTCGGAGGCCGCCTGGAGCCGCCGACCCATCTGGCGTTGCAGTGCTACGAGGGGCGCGAGCTCGACACCATCACCCAGGTGGAGACCATCGACCACTTCCACCGGGTGCACCAGGACCTCGACGGTCTGTCCGCCGCGTTGGCCTTGGTCGAGGCGGTGGATCAGGTGGCTCGCGAACAGCACGAGGACCCAGCCCTTTACGTCATGTTGGTGCGGGCTTTGCGCACCTTGGAAACCGCGCCTTCCCCGCTGCTCGTAGCGGCGTTCTACCTCAAGCTGCTGACCCATGACGGCGCCGGTCCGATCCTCGACGCCTGCGCCCGCTGTGGGAGCGAGGGCGTGGATCTGGTGGCCTTCGATCTGGTCGAAGGGGGCGCGCTGTGCCGGGCTTGTCGGCGCGGCCCGGCGTTGTCGCCCGGCGCGTTGGATCTCATGCGACGCATCCTCGGTGGTGACCTGGGGGCTGCGCTGGGCGAGCCGGCGACGAGCGACAGCCTCGAGGTGGCCGACCTGGCCACCCGGGCCTTGGAGTCGCACCTGGAGCGGCGATTGCGGGTCCTGCGCCTTATGGAGCGATAACCCGGCAATTGGGGTCGTCGCCGGTCGGTAGGCTCAAGGGTGGACCACCCCCAGGAGGACTGAGCACCGATGGCGTTTGTTTACGGTTTCGACTACAAGCACCGCAAGCCACCCATGCAAATGAAGGATCTTCTCGGTGGCAAGGGGGCCAACCTGGCGGAGATGACCTCCGTGCTCGGTCTGCCGGTGCCCCCCGGCTTCACCATCAGCACCGACGCCTGCCGCGCCTACATGGAGGGTGGTTGGCCGGATGGTTTGACCGACGAGATCGGCCGCCATGTCCGCAAGTTAGAAAAGGTGATGAAAAAGAAGCTGGGCGATCCAGCTGATCCCCTGCTGGTCAGTGTGCGCTCCGGCGCCAAGTTCTCCATGCCCGGGATGATGGACACGGTCCTCAATCTCGGTCTCAATAATCAGTCGGTCAAGGGACTGGCCGAGCAGACCAGCGACGAGCGTTTCGCCTACGACTCCTACCGTCGCTTCATCTCGATGTACGGGCGCATCGTGCTGGGCATCGACGGCGAGCGCTTCGATCATCCGTTCGAGGCGGCCAAGGAGGCTGCGGGAGTCACCAACGACGCCGATTTGGCGGCGGGGGCGTTGAGCGATCTGGTGGACACCTTCAAGCAGGTGGTGTCGGACGCCACCGGACAGGCGTTCCCTCAGGATCCCGCGGACCAGTTGCGCGGCGCCATCGAAGCGGTGTTCCGGTCCTGGAACGGGTCCCGGGCGGTGGCCTACCGGGTGCGTGAACGTATCGCCCATGACCTTGGCACCGCGGTCAACGTGCAGACGATGGTGTTTGGCAACCGCGACGACAACTCGGGGACCGGGGTCGGTTTCACCCGCGACCCGGCCACGGGAGCAAAGGGCGAGTACGGCGACTTCCTGATCAACGCGCAGGGCGAAGACGTGGTGGCTGGTATCCGCAACACGCTCCCGTTGAGCGAGCTGAAGGCCAAGTTCCCGGCCATTTTCGGCGAACTGATGGACGTTTTTGCCCGCCTCGAGGCGCACTACCGGGACATGTGCGATACCGAGTTCACCATCGACCAGGGCAAGTTGTGGATGCTGCAGACCCGGGTGGGCAAGCGCACCGGGCGCGCCGCGTTGCGCATGGCGGTCGATATGACCAAAGAAAAAGGCTGGAAGATCAGCAAAGAGGAGGCCATCGGGCGGGTCACCGCGGAGCATCTCGACCAGGTGCTGCACCCGCAGTTCGCCCGCAAGCCCGATCAACTGCTGGCCAAGGGGCTTGCTGCATCGCCGGGCGCGGCGGTGGGCAAGGTCTATTTCACGGCCAACTCAGCGGCCGCGGCGGCCGAAGCTGGCGAAGAAGTAATCCTGGTGCGCTCGGAGACCTCTCCCGAGGACGTGCACGGCATGATCGCCTCCCAGGGGATCTTGACCAGTCGGGGCGGCCTGGTCAGCCATGCTGCGGTGGTGGCCCGCGGTTGGGGCAAACCGGCGGTGGTGGGCGCCGAGTCGGTGCGCATCAGCGGTACCAGCTTCAGCGTGGGCGGGGTGACGGTCAACGAAGGCGATGTCATCTCTCTCGACGGCGGCTCGGGTGAAGTGGCCCTGGGCGCGGTGCCGCTGAGCATGGCCGAGCCCCCCGAGGAGTTCAAACTGCTCCTGTCGTGGGCGGACAAGGTGCGCAAAGGCAAGCTCGGGGTGCGAGCCAACGCCGACAACGGTCCCGACGCCGCCAACGCCCGCCAGTTCGGGGCGGAGGGCATCGGCCTGTGCCGCACCGAGCACATGTTCATCGCCGGGGACCGCCTCCCCATTGTGCGCCGCATGATCCTGGCCGACACCCCTGACGAGGAGACCGCCGCTCTCGAGGAGTTGCGCGAGGCGCAGAAGGCGGACTTCATCGAGATCCTCGAAGCGATGGACAACCTGCCGGTGACGGTGCGCCTGCTCGACCCGCCGCTGCACGAGTTTTTGCCCTCCACCGAAGAACTGGAGTTGAAGAAGGCCACCGTCGGGCTTAGCGCCGAGGAAGAAAAGCTGCTCGCCGCAGCCGAGCAGTGGCACGAGTTCAACCCCATGCTCGGTACCCGCGGCGTGCGCCTCGGCGTGGTCAAGCCCGGCCTCTACGCCATGCAGGTCCGCGCCCTTATGCAAGCAGTGGCCGCGCGGGTGGCGGTCGGTGGCAAGCCCCGGGTGGAGGTCATGATCCCGTTGACCGTGACCCGCGAAGAGCTGGCCGAAGCCCGCTCCTGGGTGGTCGAGGCCATCGCCAGCGAGACCAAGGGCATCCGCAAGAAGCTCGACGTGACCATCGGGACCATGGTGGAGACGCCTCGAGCTGCGGTGCGGGCCGACGAGATCGCCGAGGAAGCCGACTTCTTCAGCTTCGGGACCAACGACCTGACCCAGATGACGTTCGGGTTCTCGCGCGATGACGTCGAAGGCCGCATGATGAACCTGTACCTGGAGAAGGGTCTCCTCAAGCGCAACCCCTTCGAGACCATCGATCAAGGCGGGGTTGGTGCCCTCGTCGAGCAAGGCGTGGCCGGTGGCCGCGCCACCAAACCAGGGCTCAAGCTCGGCGTGTGCGGCGAACACGGCGGCGACCCCGAATCGATCGACTTTTTCTACCGGGCCGGCCTCGATTATGTGTCATGTTCGCCCTTCCGGGTGCCTATCGCCCGGTTGGCCGCGGCCCAGGCCGTTCTCGCACACGGCTGAGGGGCGGCTAGTGGTCACTCCCCGGGCGTAGCCTGCCGACGATGGGCATCGCGGAGGACGACATCGCCCGGGTCCGGGAGGCGACGGATCTGGTCGCTGTAGTCACCGAGCACCTCGCGCTGCGCAAGGTGGGACGGAGCTGGATGGGTTTGTGTCCCTTCCACACCGAGAACTCGTCGTCGTTCTCGGTGAACGGCGAACTCGGCTTCTACCACTGCTTCGGCTGCCAGGCGTCAGGTGATGCCATCACCTTCGTCCGCGAGATCGAGCACCTCGACTTCGTGGAGGCCGTCGAAAAACTGGCAGCCAAAGCGGGCATCACGCTGCACTACGACGATGAGGCCACCGGCCGGGACACCCAGCGCCGCAACCGCATCTACGACACGTTGGCTGCCGCGGTCGAGTGGTACCACCAGCGGCTGATGACCGCCGCGGACGCCGGCGCGGCCCGAGGCTACCTACGCCAGGAGCGCGGCTATGACCGGGAGACCGTCCTTCGCTACCGGCTCGGGTGGGCTCCCGAGGGCTGGGACCAGCTGATGCGTTCGCTGGGGATGCCCACCGCGGCACTGGCCGACGCGGGTCTGGTCACCCTGGGCGACCGCGGCCACTCCGACTTCTTCCGGGGCCGCCTCCTCTTTCCCATCTTCGAAGCCGGAGGGCGCCCGGTGGGCTTCGGCGGACGCATGCTGCCCGGCGGCCGCCCCCCCAAATACAAAAACAGTGCCGCTTCAGCTGTCTACGACAAGAGCCGAGTCCTCTACGGGCTCAACTGGGCCAAAGGATCTGTGGTGGAGCGAGAGCAGGTGGTGGTGTGCGAGGGCTACACCGACGTCATCGGCTTGCACGCCGCCGGGGTGACCGAGGCGGTGGCCACCTGTGGCACCGCGCTGGCGGAGGGGCACATCCGGGCGCTGACCCGCTTCGCCCGGCGCATCGTCTTGGCCTATGACGCAGACGGCGCCGGGCAGGCGGCAGCCGACCGTGTCTATGAGTGGGAACGCGACTTCAAGGTGGACATCGCCGTCGCCGCGTTTCCCGCAGGCGCGGATCCTGCGGACATGGCGCGGCGCGACCCCGAAGCATTGCAGGCCGCTATCGCCGAAGCCCGGCCGTATCTGGGGTTCCAGTTGGAGCGGCTCTTCTCCCGCCATGACCTGCGGAGCCCCGAATCGCGGGTCCGTGCCGCGTCGGCTGCGGTGTCGCTGATCGCCGGCCACCCCAACGTATTGGTCCGCGATCAGTACCTGATGCTGGTGGCCGACCGCTGCCGGGTGGACCCGGCCCGACTGCGTCAACTGGCCGCGCAGCCCCAGGTCGCCGAAGGGGAGTCCGCCCCCCCTCGCCGTATCGCGGTGAGCGATGGCGACGTGGTACGCCGGCCATCGGGCCCCAACTCGACGTTGCCCCTGGCCGAGCTCGAGGCGTTGCGCCTGGCCGTTCATCGGCCCGAGGAGGTGGCTCGGCGCCTCGAAGAGGAGCTGTTCGGCCACCCCTTGGCCCGCGCCACCTTCGTCGTTCTGGCTTCGGCTGAGACCTTGCACGAGGCCATGGAGTTGGCCTCGCCCGAAGTGGCCGCGGTGTTGTCGCGCTTGGTGGTCGAAGAGTCCGAGGCCGAAGCCGACGAGGTGATGGTGCGCCTGGCCGAGCGGGCCGGCGACCGAGCGCTCAAAGAACTCCAGGCCGATGTGCGCCAGGCCAAAGAGCCCGGCGAGATCGCCCCCACCATCGCGTTCTTGAAGCTGATGTTGGAGCAGCTGCGGGTCGACGGCGACCACGCAGAGGAGGAACGCAGAGAAGCGGAACAGTCGTTGGTACGCTGGGTCGTGGCCCGGGCTCAAGCAGACGGATCATGAACGATCGAGCGTCCCCTCCCTTCACCCCGCAGGGCAGCCCATCGATCAACTTCGTGGCTCTGCTGTTGCTTGGCCGCGAACGTGGATTTCTCACCCCCGACGACCTCATGGCGGTCCTCGAAGCGGTGGAGCTCACCCCCGAGTTGATTGACGCCGTGGTCGGCCGGGTGCGGGCCGAGGGCATCGAGTGGCACGACGACGAATGGCTCCACGACGAAGGTCTCGACGCCCACCCTCCCCTGATCGCTCCTCCGGTCGGTCCCAGCACCTCCGAAGCGCTGGCCGATCTGATCGGCTCGGGGAGCGTGCGGGCCAGGGGCCGGGTCGCCCTGGCCGAGCTGCACGTAGGGGTCGGCTCGGGTGGCACGTCGGACCCGGTGCGCATGTACCTCAAGGAGATCGGCAAGGTCCCCTTGCTGGCGGCCGACGAAGAGGTCATCTTGGCCCGCTGCGTAGAAGCCGGCCTGGCCGCCTCCGCCCGGCTCCTGGAACCGGAATTGCACTGCGGGCCCGGGGTGGAGAGCGATCCCGCTCTCGACCAACAGCTACGGGCTGAAGGGCTGCTGGCCAAACGGGTGCTGGTGGAAGCCAACCTGCGGCTCGTGGTGTCGATCGCCAAGCGGTACCGAAACCGGGGCATGGCCTTTCTCGACCTCATCCAGGAAGGCAACCTGGGATTAATGCGGGCGGTCGACAAGTTCGACTACACCAAAGGTTTCAAGTTCTCCACGTATGCCACCTGGTGGATCCGTCAAGCCATCACCCGGGCCATCGCGGACCAGGCCCGCACCATCCGCATTCCGGTGCACATGGTGGAGACCATCAACAAGGTGGTGCGGGTGCAGCGCCAGTTGCTCCAGGACTTCGGCCGGGAGCCGACCACCGAGGAGGTGGCGGCCCGCTCCGAGATGAGCGCAGAACGGGTCCGCGAAATCCTGCGGGTCAGCCAGGAGACCGTGTCGCTGGAGCAGCCCATGGGCGACGACGACTTCAGCCTGTCGGATCTGATCGAGGACGAGGGGGCCATCGCGCCCTCCGACGCGGCGGCCCGGGCCATGCTCAACGAAGCCGTCAACCAGGCGCTCTCGGAGCTCAACGAGCGGGAGCGGCGGGTGGTGCGGATGCGTTTCGGCCTCGACGACGGGCAGATGCGGACACTCGAGGAGGTGGGCCGCGAGTTCGGGGTCACCCGGGAGCGGATCCGCCAGATCGAGTCCAAGACCCTGGCCAAGCTGCGCCACCCCATGCGCAGCGGCCATCTGCGCGACTATCTGGATGGGGCATGAGCACCCGAGGTGAGTGCTAGGGTCCTCGGCGTTCTTTCCGGGGTAGCTCAATCGGCAGAGCGGGTGGCTGTTAACCACTAGGTTCGGGGTTCGAATCCCTGCCCCGGAGCAACGAACGACCACAGCAACTGGACCCCTAGGAGGGGAGCCAGTTGCCGTGGAACCCGTGTGGGACCCGAGCCTGAAGGTGGACGGTTCCTACCGCTTCGAGCGTGGCGGCGTCGAGGATGCGCAGGTCGGAGCGATCGGCTGGCCGGTCGTAGACGAAGCCGATGAGCACGCCTTCGTCTTCTGCGCTCGCTGCGCTCGAGGGCACGAACACGAACTCGCTGAGCTCGCAGCCCGGTCCGAAGTGGCGGGCCGTGGTGCGCTCCCCGACGTAGTCATGACGCAGCAACGACCCGCTCGGCACGCCGGCCGCGTCGACGCCCACGCTGTAGCTGTAACGCTGAGGTCGCCCGCAGCGTCGGTCATCGACGCGGGGAAACTCCAAGCCCCGATCGTCGAGCTGTTCCTCTTTCACGGTGCTCACCGCCGGATCGATGCTCCACCGCTCCAAGGTGGGCATGGCCTCGAACGGGCCATGGCGGTCGCTGACGAAAGTGCTCGGGTGTCGGACCACATAGGCCACCACCCGACCGTCCTCCTCGAACGCGTTCACCGGGTGGTACACATAGCACGGGCCGACGTCGTACCAGCGAAGATCGCCCGCCGCCCCGTCACGGGGCAGCAGGCCCACCCGGGCCGGGCGGTGCGGATCCCACGAATAGGGGAAGTCGCTGCCCGCGCCGGCCCGCCGGGAGATCGACCCGGCCACCGCGTCAGGCACTCCGTGACGGCTCACGAGGCCCGCCGCGCGCCGCGCCGCGCCCGCTGGGAGGCGCTTCGCCGCGCCTGAGGCGCGACTCAGGTCGAAGGTGACCGGCAGGTCGTAGAGGACCACGTAGTGCTCGGTCAACGAGAAGGCGTGCATCATGGGCAGGCCGCCGACGTCGAGGTCGACGTGTTTGCGGACCCGCCCGTCGAGGCCCACTACTTGGTAGCGGACGCGACCGCCCCACGCCCAGAAGTAGGAGACGGAATGCAGTTCGCCCGTGGCCGGGTCGACCAAGGGATGGGCGCTGTAGCCGCCGCCCAGCGTGCCGGCGAAGTCGAAGGGGCGCAGCGTGTCGAGTTCGTCGCTCAACTCGTAGGGATGGGCGCCCCCCTCGACAAGGGCCAACGTCGATCCGGCGAAGCTGATCACATTGGTGTTGGGGGACATGTCCATGCCGGCGTGCACCGGGCCGGGGCGGACCGTCTCGCCCAGCGCGGTGGCCACCCCGGCGGAGCGCACCCACCGGTTGCGGTACCACTGCGCCCGGCCGTCGCCCAGGCGCACGCCGTGCACCATGCCCGTGCCCATGAACCAGTGGTAGGTGGCGGGATCGGGCTTCTCCAGAGGGTTCGGCCCGTTCCTGACATAGCGCCCGTCGAGGAAGTCGGGGATGGTGCCCTCGACAGCCAGGTCGGTCACGGTGGCTTCGGTGCTGACAGGGGCGAAGTTGCCTTCCAGGTAACGGTTGGAGAGCGCGGAGCTGGCCATCTGGGTCCTCCTCGGGCGAGAGCGACAAGCGGGCCGGGATTCCATAGCGCCGCTATCCCATATCAATAGCAACGCTATGGCAAAGTGTCAAGCGATGAGTCCCCGCAGTGCTGATCCCGGGATCCGCCATGCTCTGGTGGAGGCGGCGGCCCGCCTGATCGCCACCGAAGGATCGCCCGGTTGCACGCTGCGCCGCCTGGCGGACGAGGTCGGTACCTCCACCATGGCCATCTACACGCACTTCGGAGGGATGGAGGAGGTGCGCTCCGAGGTGACCAAGGAAGCTTTTGCCCGCCTGAGTCGCCACATGGGCGCGGTGGAGGTCACCGACGACCCGGTAGCCGACCTGTGCCTGATCGGCTGGGCGTATTTCACCAATGCCACCGAGAACCCCAACATGTACCGGGTCATGTTCATGGAGCGCCCACCCTCTGACGAAGCGGCCACGGTGGCCCTCGGGACCTTCGATCAACTCGTGGCGGCCGTGCGCCGCTGCATCGACTCGGGTGCGTTCGATCCCGGCGATGCGCCGTCCTACGCGACGCAGCTGTGGGGGTTGGTTCACGGGTTGGTCACCCTGGAGTTGGCCGGCCTGCTCGACGCGGGCCACGGCGTCGCCAACCTGATCGCCACCGTCCGCTCCCTGTTCGTGGGCTACGGCATGCCCCGCGACGCCCTGGAGCGGTCGCTGGCTGTCGCCTCCGAGCGGGTCTCGGGCGCCCCCGCTACCGGGGGACGTCGCCGATGACGGTGACGCGCTCCATCACCCGGACCTGGGGCCAGTAGTCCGACACGGCGTAATGCTGGGTGGTCCGGTTATCCCAAAAGGCCACGGCGTCGCTTGACCAGCGGAAACGGCATTGATATTCGGGAACACGGGCCTGGGCCGCCAGGTAGTTCAACAGCTCGTCGCTCTCCGCCGCCTCGAGGCCCACGATGTGGCTGGTGAAAATCTCGTTGACATAGATCGCCTTGCGACCCGTCTCGGGGTGGGTGCGCACCACGGGGTGCTCTGCCGGAGGAAACTGCCGGCGCATCTCGGCCAGCTTCTGTTCGCTCATGCCCCGGCCAAACGACGCCGCGAAATCGTGCACGGCGCGCAGCCCCTCGATACGGTCCCTGACCTCGCCGGCCAGGCCGTCGTACGCGGCTGCCATGTCGGCCCACAACGTGTCGCCACCGACCGCGGGGACGGCCACCGCCCGCAGAATGGAACCCATCGAGGGGATCTGACGCCACGACACGTCGGAGTGCCAGATGTTTTCCGTACCTTTGGTGGCGTCGTCCTTGGCGAAGCGCACCACCTCGGGCAGGTCGCCGGCCGGGAGGAACGGATGGACTTCGAGCTCGCCCCACGACCGGGCGAAATCACGGTGCTCCTCTGCGCTGATGTGCTGATCCTGAAAGAACAGCACCTTCCAGTCGAGCAGCGCCCGGTGCAGATCGGCGTGGATGACGGGGTCCCCTGCCTTGGTCAACTCGACGCCGTCGACTTCCGCTCCGATCGCGGAACCCACGGGCCGTACGCGGAACGAGCCGTAGTCGGTGGGATTCGTGGGAACGTGGCGGGGGCCGAACTCAACGACGGCGGGCATGGGACTCTCTTTCGGGTTCAGGCGGACTTGTCGTAGGTCTGCACGGCGCGGCGGGTGGCTGCGGCGACGGGCGCACACAGCAGGCCGACGGTGCTGTCGACGAGGTTGGCCGCGAACGCTTCGGACGACAGCTCGAGGCGAGGGTGTCTGGCGCGTTCCCGGTCGGCCAGGCTGTGCACGACGAAACCCCCGGCCAAGGCAATGCGTTCGCGCCGGATGAGCGGTGGAAGTTCGGGTAGCGCCGCCTCGAGCCCCGAGGTCACCTGGCGCAGCGCTCCCGTCACAGAGTGGTTGCCATCGTTCAAGAAATCAATGCCCGGAGCGGTGTACACCTGAGCCAGAAAGCGGGCGTAGTAGCGGTAGCCCTCCTGCTCGTCGAGGGCGAACACCAGCGGAAGCACCAGCGCTTCGCACAACGACCGCACGTCGCCGCTGCGACCGCTACGGACCATATCGTCGAGCATGGCGTGGCGACGCCGGTCGATAGGTGCCATGCGGCGCTCGAAGATGGCGTCGATCAACCCTTGCCGGCTACCGAAGTGGTAGTGGGCCACGGAGTTGTTGCGCTGGCCGGCCGACGCCCCAATCTCGCGCAGGGACACGGCCTCGATGCCCCGCTCGGCGAACAGGCGCTCGGCCACTTCGGCCAGCTGTGCCCGTGTCTGCTCAGCCTTCCCCACGCCCCTCACCATAGGAAAGCACAATGAATAAGTCAACTAGCTCATTTTGCGATTGTTACGGTGCACCAATGACCGGCAACGAAGTGACCGTACGGGCCACCATGGCCGCCACCGTGGTCGAGGTTCAGGTGACCGAGGGAGAGTTGGTGCCCGGAGGAGCTTCCGTGGTGATCCTCGAGTCCATGAAGATGGAGCACCTGGAGTTCGCGCCGGCCTCAGGCCGCGTACAGCGGGTGCTGGTCGCCGCAGGCCAAGCCGTCGCCGCCGGCGATGCGCTGGTGATCCTGGCCGAAGAACACGCCGAGCACGCGGTAGCCGGTAGCGGCTCCGATGCGTCGGGCCCCGATCTCGACGCGGCCCGCCCCGACCTGGCTGAGGTTGTGGCCCGCCATGCGTTGACCACCGACGCGGCCCGCCCCGATGCAATGGCCCGCCGCCGAGCCAGCGGTCATCGCAGCGCCCGGGAAAACGTGGACGACCTGTGCGACCCGGGCACCTTCGTGGAATACGGCTCGCTGGCCATTGCGTCGCAGCGGGCGCGGCGCGACCTGCTCGACCTGATCACCAACACCCCGGCCGACGGGCTCATCGGGGGGATCGGCCACGTCAACGGAGCCACTTTCCCCGACGCTGCGTCGCGTTGCGCGGTGGTCACCTACGACTACACCGTGCTGGCCGGGACGCAAGGCCATCAGGGCCATCGCAAGAAAGACCGGCTCTTCGAGCTGTGCCGGCGGCTGCGTTTGCCTGTGGTGCTGTTCGCGGAGGGCGGCGGGGGCCGTCCCGGCGACACCGACCATGCGGTGGTGTCCGGGCTTGACTGCCGGGCGTTTGCGCTCTTCGGTCGCCTCAGCGGTTTGGTGCCGCTGGTCGGTGTGGTGTCGGGCCGTTGTTTCGCCGGCAATGCGGCGCTGCTCGGTTGCTGCGACGTGATCATCGCCACCGCCGACGCGTCGATCGGTATGGCCGGGCCGGCCATGATCGCCGGTGGGGGACTGGGTCATTTCGCGCCGGAGGAGATCGGGCCCCTCTCGGTGCAGGTTCCCAATGGGGTGGTCGATGTGGCAGTGCCGGATGAAGTCGCAGCGGTGGCGACGGCCAAGCAGTACCTGTCCTATTTTCAGGGGCCACTGGACGACTGGGACTGCGCCGACCAGCGTCTCCTGCGCGTCGCGGTGCCGGAGAACCGGCTGCGGGTCTATGACGTCCGCCTTCTCGTCGACACGCTGGCCGACACCGGGTCGGTTCTGGAGCTGCGGTCGGGATGGGCGCCGGGCATAGTCACGGCGCTGATCCGGGTGGAGGGGCGGCCGTTGGGTGTAATCGCCAACAACCCCGCCCACCTGGGCGGGGCCATCGACGCCGATGGGGCGGACAAGGCGGCCCGTTTCATGCAGTTGTGTGACGCTCACGACCTGCCGCTGCTATTTCTGTGCGACACCCCGGGTTTCATGGTGGGGCCCGACGCCGAGCGCAGCGCCCAGGTCCGCCATTTCTCCCGCATGTTCGTGGTGGGAGCCAATATCGACGTGCCCTATTTCACCGTCGTAGTGCGCAAGGGGTACGGCCTGGGGGCCCAGGCCATGGCGGGCGGCGGGTTCCACGAGCCGCTGTTTGTCGTGTCGTGGCCCACCGGCGAGTTCGGTGGGATGGGCCTGGAGGGCGCGGTCGAACTGGGCTACCGCAGAGAACTCGATGCCATCGACGACGTCGTCGCGCGCCAAGCCCGATACGACGAACTGGTGGCCCGTTTCTACGAGCGAGGCAAAGCGGTGAGCGCGGCCACTTACTTCGAGATCGACGACGTGATCGATCCCGCAGCGACACGGTCGCGCATCGTGGCCACGTTGCGCGCCGTTCCCTCCGCGGCGCCCAGGGCCGGAAAGAAGCGGCCTTGTGTTGACGCCTGGTGATCCTTCCGGGGGATGAGCAGTGCGGCGCCGAGCGCCCCGGCCAGAGCGACCGCCGCTCCCACCTTGAATCCATAGGAGAGGCCGGCGGTGTACGCCGAGTGGGCTGAGGCGACCAGGGCGGCGCCGTGGGTCCCGGCGTGGGCGGCCACGGCTTCGGCGCCGGCGATGGAGGAGCGGGCGCTATGCGCCGCAGCTGCGGGCAGGCCGCCGGTGGCCAGATGGGAACGAAAACCGGCACTGACCAAGCTGCCGATAATGGCCACGCCCAGGCTTCCCCCGACTTCGCGCACGGTGTCGTTGACGGCCGAGGCCAGCCCTGCTCGCTCCGGTGGCACCGAGGTCATGATGACCTCGGAGGCTGGGGCCATGACCAGTCCCATGCCTGCGCCCATCACGGCCACCGCGCCCACCAAGTCGAGATAGGGGGTGGTGGGATGCAGGAAGCTGAGTAGGCCGACGCCGATACCCATCAGGGCCAGCCCGGTGGGCACCACGCTGCGTACGCCGAGTCGCCGGGCGGCGATGGCAGACAGGGGCGACGTGGCGCCCATCGCCGCGGCGAAAGGGAGGGCCCGCAAGCCCGCGGCCAGCGGCGAATAGCCGTGCACCAGTTGCAGGTACTGGGTGAGCGCGAACAGCGAGCCGAACAGCGCGAAAAACGTGAGGGCCACTGCGCCCGACGCCCCCGAGAACGCCCGGTTGGCGAAGACCCGCACATCAAGCATGGGGTGCTCGTTGCGCAGCTCCTGGAGGACGAAACCGCCCAGCGCGGCCACGGCAGCCAGACCCTCGGCCACGGTGAGCGGCGACAGCCATCCCCGGCTAGGGGCTTCGATCACTGCGTCCACCAGGGCCACCAGGGCCACGGTGACCAGCGCCAGGCCGCCCAAGTCGAGGGGAGAGGCGGCTTGCGGGGTGAGCTCGGGGACCACGAGGGCCACGGCTAGCGCGGCGCCCAGGGCCAGGGGCACGTTCACCCAAAAGACGCTGCCCCACGCGAAATGGTCGAGAAGGAAGCCGCCCATGGTGGGCCCGATCACGATGCCGATACCGGCCACGGCCGACCATGCGCCGATGGCCCCGGGTCGTTCTTCGGCGGGAAACACTCCCGAGAGGATCGACAGGGTGGCCGGCATGACAAACGCACCGCCCACCCCCATGACCGCCCGGAAGGCGATCAGGGTGCCTGCCCCTCCCGACAGGGCCGCGCCGATGGAGCCGGTAGCAAAGACGCCGAGTCCCGCCAGCAGGGCCAGACGGCGGCCGTAACGGTCCCCCAAGGAGCCTGCGGTGATGAGGGAGGCGGCGAAAACGAGCGTGTACGCATCGGTGATCCACTGCAGGCCCGACGTCCCGGCATGTAGGGCACGGGCCAAGGTGGGCAGCGCGGTATTGAGCACCGTGTTGTCAACGGTGACGACCACCAGGGAGAGACAAAGCACGGCCAGGATGCGCCGGCGATGAGGGTGGGGGACGCCGGGCGTCCAGGAGGTTGAGGTCGGGCTGGCGAACATGCGATGCTCCTCCGCAGATCAGCTAACGAGAGTTGCCTTACAAGAGTAAGTAAAGCACGATGACCTTACGCATGTAAAGTAGAAGCTGTGACTCCCTCTGGTACGGCTGCCCGAACCCGCAACAAGCGGGGCGAAGGATCGCTGCTGCGCGCGGAGATCGTGACCGCGGCCACCGCTTTGTTGGAGAAGGCCGGCCGGGAGGAGGCGGTGACCCTGCGGGCGGTGGCCCGGGAGGTGGGCATCGCCGCTCCATCGATCTACCAGCACTTCCCCGACCGCGAAGCGGTGCTCGACGCCGTCGTGGTGGCCGCCTTCGAGGACCTCATCGCTGCGCTGGAACACGACCTGGCGCCGGTGTCCGACGCCCGGGAGCGGCTGCTCACCGGATGCCGGACCTACGTGCGATTCGCCCAAGACCATCCGCAGCGCTACCGGGTGATGTTTGGTCGGGGAGCCGAGACGGCCTCGGGGGCGCCGGTCCCCCGCGGCATGCCCCCCGAAGCGCTCGAGGCGTTGACCTACCTGTCGAGTGGCATCGACGATTGCGTCAAGGCCGGCGGCTCCGACTCAGCCAATCCCTTCAGCGATGCCGTCGCCCTGTGGGCCTCCCTCCACGGCTTAGCCACCCTGGCCTGTACCAGCGCCGCCGGTTGGCCTGGTCAGGACCAGTTGCTGGAGGTGCTCGTGGAGCGCGTCGCCCGCCTCCGTTAGGAGGCTCGGCGCACCGCGCCGGCGTCGAGGGCGGCGTGCACCCGTTGGCGGAACCGCAGGTACTGGTAAGTCCCTTGCTCAGGGAGTCCGGGCGGGCGGACGACGACGTCGGGCGACCCGACGAGCTCGTGGGCCGCGAACTGCTCCCGGGTCAGATCGATCTCCTCGCCGTTGGGGAGACGGTTCCAGTAATGGACGCCCTGGTAGCCGCCGTCGACGAAATGAACCTGGGCCAGGAGAAGGTCGCCGCCCAACAGCTCCTGGAGCACCAGTGCCGTCACCCCGCATTGGCCTCGGGCCGGATTTTGCGGACTCCAGTCCGCGAGGTCGACCTCGTCACAGGTGTCGGCCGACCACGCGGCGCGCAGCGCCGGTGCGACCTCCTCGAGGGTCCAGGCCATCGTTGCCTCAGGCGACGACGAGCGCGCCGTACACGAGGATGCCCAATGCGGCCATCCCGATCCAGCCCAGGGCCACGCCGGCCAGGGCGAGCACCGAAGGCGCTTCGCCGCGATGGCGGCTGTCGCGCAACGCCATGTGTCCAAACACCACGGCCAGGATCGACCCGAACCAGAAGAACCAACACAGACCGAGAACGAACGAAGCTTTGGCTAGGGAGCTGGCCTGGCTCGCCGGCCGGTACCAGGTTGCCGGGCCGAACAGGGGATCGGGGTAGCCCACTCGCCAATAGCCGTAGCCCGGAACCCGGGCGCCGGGCGCCGCGAACGACGGACCGTACGCAGGACCCGTGTATGCCGGTCCGGAGGGCCACCCGGGGCCCGGGTAGGGCGCGTAGCTCATGCCGTCGGGGGGTAGGGGTCCAGGGCCGTAGCCGGCGCCCGGGCTGTAGCCGGCGCCCGGGTTGTAGCCGGCGCCCGGGCCGGGTCCCGTGCCCTGCTGCATACGGGGATCGGTGTCAGGCCCGAGGAACTCGCCGCACGCCGGGCAATACAACTCACCGGGTAGGACCGCGTGACCGCTGCGACACGTCCCGGGAACGGTCACGGCAGGTGCTGCTCGGAGGCGGTCACGCACGACACTGCCCTAAAGGTACCGCCGCTCCCAGCCATTTGCTTGCGGAGAAACGGGGGCATTCGGAGTCGCGGTAGTTTGTCCACACGTCGAGGTGGTATCGAGAGATTTTATTCCATTTGACCGCTTGCTATAGTCACGGACGGTGCACGGGCCTGTAGCTCAGCGGTTAGAGCGGGGGACTCATAATCCCTTGGCCGTGGGTTCGATCCCCACCGGGCCCACCACAAAGGCCCTGGTCAGGGCGATGGCATCCGCGAGGTCAGCGCAGGGCAGTTTGACAGCCGTCGACAGTGGAGGTGTCGCTGTAGGACGAGTCGGAGCCCGCGCCATATCCCGTGCCGAATCTGGCCAATCTCCGAGGCCTCCATGGCCCAGCCGCCGTTGCGCAGAACCGCCCGGTGCCGCGTCTCTACGATTCGACGACGGTCACGAGTGTTTCGGGACGCACGCCATCAAACTTCATCGCCTCGGCGGCGGCTTCGGTCTCCATCGCTTTCCGGAAGGTGTCCATGTCCGGTGTCTCCACGAGCAGCCCGACCCTATGTGCGTTCTGTGGGTCGATGAAGGTGCGCGCGGTGATACCGAGGGGCCCGGTAGAGAGCGCCGAGCTGGAGCCACTGCTCGTAGAGTACGGGACTCCAGCCTGGTGTTGAGCGACACGTTGGAGCAGACCATTCTTGGAGCGCCACTGAACTAGTGACGGCCTATCGGGCAGGCGGAAGTGACCGATCGGTCGCAATGCCTGATCTCATCGGACTTCGCCCGTGCGGTAGTCGCCGATCAGCGTTCCGTTGGCTGGGGTGGGTCCGTCGACGCAGCGTGTTGCGATGCCGGAAGTGAACTCCCTGAACGCCGGTAGCTCGAGCAGGGGGTTGTCGTCACCGTCGAGGAGGGCGATATGCACAAAGCTGACACCATCGTTGAGCCGGATCGCCAGATAGCGCAGCCCGTCGGGCGCCTCTTCGGCGAGCTGTGCGAACACCGCGGTGATCAGGCGTTCGTTCTCGTCGGCCACGTCGGGCCGAGCGGTGTATCGCACTACTGTGGGCTTGCTCATCTGGGCTGTCCGTTCTCGGGGATCGCCCGGATCTGGTTGTTGCGGGCTTCGTGGGTGACCTCGGCCAGGCCCAGTGCCTCGAGCAGCGGCGGCAGGTACATCCCGAAGCGCCCCCGGTAGCCGTTGCGCAGCCCGTACCAGCCCCCGACAGGGTTGGCGGCCGAGCGTCCCCACCCCTCCACGGTGCCATCGGCCGCGGGCTTCTTCTCATCTGCGGCGCCGAGGGGAACCCATCCGCCCTGTTCGACGAGCCAGGCGTGAAGGTCCTCGACGGCCCGCTGGCGGTATCTGAGGGTGGTGGAGCCGACCTGGCACACCAACGCAGGAGGGTCGGCGTCGAGGTCTTCGTACATCGAGTACTCCGAGGTGCCCGGAGGGGTTTTCAATACCCACGGATCCTCTTTGGTGCCAGTAGCCATTCAGCTGTCTCCTCTCATGAGCGCTGCCGCGAAATGCGGGAACAATGTTTCCCAGCCGATCCGATTGCGGTCCCGCCAGGCTCCGGCCGTCTCGCCGAGCCGCTCCCAGCCCCGGTGCTCGACTTCGATCCGCGTGTCGTTCGGCCCTTGGGTCACGAACCGGATCTCGACATCTGTCGCCGCCTGACTGTCTCGGCCGAGGTGCCACAGATACTCCAGACGCGTTGGGGGATCCCACACGGTCACGACGCCCCAGTCATGCTCGACGCCGTCGCCGGTCCGCTCGAAGATGCGGCCCCCCGCCCCGGCCTCCAGCACGACCAGCACGTCGCGCTCGCCGCTGACGGTGTGATCGGAGGGCCACCACGACCCGATCTGCGACGTCCACATCTCGAACGCGTGCTCGGCCGAGCACGCCACATCGAAGCTGATCCGCAGCGGGGACGTCACCGGGGGCGGCCGGGGTTCGTGTTCTCGGCCAGCAGCCGGAACCGCAACGCCGCTTGACCCCACACATCCTCCAAATAGGCCTGCACGGCGCGCAGCCCGTCATCTTCGAGGTGGTAGATGCGCCGGGTCCCCTGCGCGTGCTCGGCCACCATCCCCGCGTCTTTCAACAGCCGAAGGTGGCGCGAGACAGCCGGGCGACTGATCGGCAGCTCCGCCGCGATCTCGTGCACGGCCTTGTCGCCATGACTCAACAGCTGCAAGATTTCACGGCGCGTTGCGTCGCCCAACGCCTCGAACGGATCCCCGCACGCCGCACCGTTCGACACGTCTTCAGGCGCCCGTCTCGACCCGCCGCTTCAGGCCCTGAGCGAACTGCTCGAACGACGGCCCGAGATCCGGCATCGACCGCCAAATCAAGCCCAGCAACGGCCCGGTGTACTTCTCGTGCACCCGAAACAATGTCTTACCGTCACCCTCTGGTGAGACCTCGAAGGTTCGCACGCCCCGGAACAAGCCCAACGGCATACCTCCGCTGAAACGCAACCGCCCCGGCGGCTCGAACTGCGTCACCTTCACCGGGAACGCGCGACCAGGCGCTGCCTCGGAGCGGATCGTGATCTTCTCCCCGAGTTCGATCCGGCCCTCCACCCCTTCGACTCCCGAGTCCCACAACGCCCAGCCCGCCCCATCCGCCAGCACCGCCCACACCGCTTCCAGACTCGCATCGATTCTCGAACTTGCTTCATAGAACCGCATGTCACCAGGACCCCTCAATCGGTAACGGTTTCGCTACCGTAACGTATGCATTACTGATGCGCAAGCACGATTCGGCGACGATGCGGAACTGTCGGTCGGTGTCGGCCCGTCTGGGTCGACGGTCCAGGGAAGCGTCCGAAACATTGTGGTGGATGAGCGTCCGGTCAGGTCTGCGCCTCGCGGGCGTGCATCGGCAGCTTGAACAGGAGCAGGAAGGTGGCGGCCAGCGGTACCAGGCACGCCCACGCCGTGATGGCCAGGGCGTGCGTTGGGAGATGCCCGTCGAATGCCGAGAAGAAGATCGTTCCCAACGCGGCGACGCCGAGTGCGCTGGAAAGCTGTTGGACGGCTTCGAGCACGCCGGAGGCGGAGCCAACTTCGTCCATGCCGACCCCAGCCAGAATGAAGTCGAACAGCTGGCCGGTGCTTGCGCCGGCACCGAGTCCGATCAGCAACAGCCCGGGGGCGAGGTCCAATGTGGAGGCCGTGCGGGCGCCGGTCACGCTCAGCGCCAGCACTACCGTGCCTGCGGCGACGATGACGACGCCGAGGTGGAGCAGGTGTCGGCCGAGCCTTCCGACGAGCGCGAGGCCGACGCCCATCCCCGCGATCATCCCGACGACCATCGCCATCAGGGTCAGCCCGGCATGGATCGGCGAGAAACCCTCGCCGAGCTGGGCGAACAGCGACACGCAGAGCACCAGTCCGCCGAACGCGCCGAAGAAGGCGAGCGCCACGAGGATGCCGCTCGTGTAGGTCCGGTTGGTGAGTAGCCCCGGCTCGATAAGGGGATCGCCGTGACGGCGGCGCTCCCATAACACGAACGCGCCGAGCAGCACCGCTCCGGCGCCGAGCGAAACAAAGGTCCAGGCCGGCCACCCATCGGCCCGGCCCTGGATCAGCGGGTAGATGATCGCGGTGAGCGCGACGCCGATCAGCGCCACCCCGAGGGTGTCGAGGCGGATCCCCGGGTGCGCGACGGTCCGCGGCAGCACTCGGAGCGCCCCGGTGAAGGCGGCGATGCCGATTGGAACGTTGATGAGGAACACCAGTCGCCACCCGATCCCCCACAGATTGGCCTCCACCAGCGCACCGGCCAGGACCGGCGCAGCAAGGATCGACAGACCCATCATCGGGCCGAAGGCGCCGAACACCTTGGTCATCTCCTCCTCGGCGAAGACCTCTTTGAGCATCCCGAACCCCTGGGGGATCATCAGCGCACCGAAGGCGCCCTGCAGCACCCGGAAGGCGATCAGCACCTCCATTGATGGCGCGACCGCGCAGGCCGCCGACATCACCGTGAAGCCGGCGGAGCCGACCAGAAACAGCCGGCGGCGGCCGAACATGTCGCCCAGGCGGGCGCCGGTGATCAGGAACACGGCGAAGGCGAGCGTGTAGCCGGCGGGCAGCCACTGCAGAGTGGACGCGCTGCCACCGAGCGCGACCCGGATCGAGGGACCGGCGACGTTGACGATCGTCGCGTCCATCAGATCCATGATGTTGGCCGCGATCACGACGGCGAACACGAACCAGCGCAGCGGGTTGCCGGCGGCTGGTTGCGTGGCGGGGCCGGGACGCTTCGCCAGCCCTTCGGCGTGGACCATCGTTCCTCTGTCTGCACCCGGTTCCATCGCCGCTCCTTACTGAGTACGCCGTTCGCAGTAATCGACGGTATCAGACTGAGTACACTGTTCGCAATGAGTTCGAGTCGTCGGGTCATCTGGGACCGTCCCGAGCGCGCCGCGCGCGGTCCCGCCCCTTCGCTGTCGCGCGACGAGATCGCCACGGCCGCGGTGACACTGGCTGACACGCAGGGAATCGAGGCGGTCTCGATGCGGGCCTTAGCGGTCAAGCTCGGTGTTGGAGCGACATCGCTCTACCGTTACGTCGCCCGTAAGGACGAGCTGATCGAACTGATGGTCGACGTAGTGATGGGTAACGACCTGCAGTTCGAGGTAGGCGAAAACTGGCGCGGGGACCTGCGCTCGTTCGCTCACGGTCTGCGGGCGATGATCCTGCGCCACCCATGGATGGCGGTCCCGAGCGCCGGCCTGCGCAATTTCGGACCGAACACCGCGCAGTGCCACGAGCGGGTGCTCGGCGCGATCGATGGTCTGGGCCTGGAGATCGACGAGATGCTCGTGATGGTCGAAACGCTCGACGCCTTCGTCCGCGGTCGCGCTTTCGAGGAGCTCTCCGAGCAGGAGGCCGTCCGGCGTTCCGGCCTTGATCAGGAGCAATGGATGCAAGCCCAAGTCCCCTACATCGAGAGCCTGATCAACAGCGGCCGCTACCCGCTCCTCACTCGCGTTATCCTCGACGCTCGCGCCCCGCACGATCCCGACCGCCTCAAGCACGGCTTCGATCTGGGGCTCGAGCGGGTGCTCGACGGCCTCGCGACGATGCTCCCCGATTAGCTCACCAGCGGGCGCCGGTTCGCGTTAGCGTCGCCGCCGGGCTGGTACCCGCGGCCGATCCATGGACTCAGACCAGATCGGCCCATGTCGGCAAGGAGCATTGCCATGAGCAGCAATCACGACGCCGCAAGGGGGTCCGGGCAGGTTCAGCCCACGAAACGCACGGCCCTGTGGCTGTTGTCGGTCCTGGCGGTCGTGCTCGCGGCCTGCGGATCCCCGGTCAGCACGAGCGGCGGTGCGTCTCGCAACCCGCCGGCCTCGGCGACCACGACCCCCGGAACGACGGTCTCCAATCCCGGGATTTCGGCGCCCCCCCTTCGGCGATAACAACCCTGCCAAAAAACGCCAAAGGCGAGATCGAATGCGGGACGGTTTATCTGGACAGTGGGTTTCCGACCACGACGGTGATTGCCCAGAGCCTCATCCACTGCGCCGGTTCTGGGATTAGCGGGAAAGGGCCAGTGCCGCGGCTTCCTGATAGGGCGCCGTCATGTGGGTAACCAGGTCGCGCGACCCGGCTACCAGGAGGTATTCCAAGTTACGCAGATGCGACACGCGGCCCACCTTCTCTCCGCTGGGGTTGTAGATGCCGATCTGAGCGCCCACGTAGCGTTTGGTGTCGAAGGCCAGTACCTGCACGTGATCTCGCACCGCGCACATCTCGACGAGTTCGTCGAGGCCGATCCAGGCTTCGTTGTTGTAGGAAACAACCAACGTTTCCGCACGGACCCCGGCGATCGCTTCGCGCAAGGCGGCGGGCATGTGGCGCTTCTGGTTGAAGACGCTCTTGGTGGCTTCGTCCCTGCTGTCCACGCGCTTGTGGGCGATCCCGTAATGAGCGGGAGCGTCCCACGCCACAAGGGTTTCCCAGATGTGGTAGTTGGTGAAATAGCGATGCTGGTTGTACGGCGGGTCAAGGTAGGCCAGGTCGAACTCGGACAGTTCCGAAACGAGGGCCGCCGCGTCGCCCCGTAGCGCGTGGCCCGAACCGGCCAACAGCTCGGGTTCGCGCAACTCCAGCGGGGAGAATGAACGCGGCGCCCACTGTTTGACATAAGCCATTTGGATTCCCGTCGTGGAGTCCACCCGGTCCGCGGCGTCGATGAGGCTGGTCAGCAGGATGGGGAACAGCGGCGAGTCGCGGAACTCGCTCTCGAGGGCGTTGCGGATCACATCGACCCGAGCACCGTTGAACGGTTGAAAGTAGCGGGCGCCCACACAGAAGGTTTCTGTGAAGTACCCGGGCTTTCCGGGGAGAGCCGCCAAGTAGGCGATGGCGTCGGCCAAGCCGCGACGGTCCACTTCGTTCGCATCGGTGGCGATGTGGCACTGCGCGAATACCTCGGAGTAGCGGGCTGCGTCGACCGCAGTGACCACCGCGCCGTGGCGTTTGAACTCCTGCGCCACCCTGGTCGTTCCCGTGAACAAATCCAACGCGCTGCGGGCGCCGCAGCGCGCCAGCAGGTCGCCCAGCACCGGCACCAATCGCCGTTTGGACCCGATGTATTTGATCACCGAACTCTCCCGGGTACGTGGCAGTGGGGGCCCGCTACGACGGTACCAGCCGGGCGCACGCCGACGGCGACGCTCAGAACGCTTGTGACAGGGCGTGCAGGACGAGGCCGGCCAAGCCTCCCACCACCGTGCCGTTGATCCGGATGTACTGCAGATCGGGTCCGAGCAGCAACTCCAAGCGGCGCGAGGTGTCGTGGGCGTCCCAGCGGGCGATGGTGCCGCTGACCAGGCCCACCAACTCCCCCTCGAAGCGCCCCAGAATACCCCTGGCAACCGTCTCGAGACCTCTTTCTGCGCTGGCCGCCAGTTCGGGCTCATCGCGTAGTCGGGCGCCGGTCTGGGCGATAGCGGCGGCCAGGCGGCGCTGCAGCGTGGAGGTGGGTTCGGTGGCCTCTATCCGCAGGCGGGCTTTGGCATCAGTCCACAACGTCGACGCGAACACGCGTAACTGGGGCTGGCTGAGCAACTCGGCCTTGAGCTCCTCGCCCCGGAGGCGCAGATCGGGCGAGGTCTGCAGGTCCGCCGCCAACTTCGCCATGGCGACATTCATCTGGGCGCGCAACGGATGGTTGCGGTCCGCCGCCATCTCGGCCAGCACATGTTGCGAACGCTCTACCAACCGGTTCACGACCCGCCCTTCGATGGGTCCCGGTAGCCACCACGGTGATTGCGAGCCCAGACGGGTGTGCAGTTCGCTGCCGTGCTCGTCGAGGTAGCGGGCCAGTGCCGATAGCAGCGAATCGAGAACGGGTTGGTGGCGGTTGTCCCTGATGGCCTGGTCCAGCGCTCGTCCGGCCAGGGGAGCGAGGGCGACCCGCTCGAGGTGTTCGCGGGCCAGGCTGACCAGCAGATCGCGCACGTCGTCGTCGTTGAGCAGGTCCGCTCCTTCGACCACCAAGGCCGCGGTCCGGGTGGCCACCATGTCGGCATGCGCCGGATCAGCCAACCACCGGGCCAGGCGCGGCACCGCTTCCGCCGCCTGCAGCCGGGCCATCACCACGTCGGGGCTGAGAAAGCTCTCCTGCACGAACGAGCCCAACGTTTCCCCAAACCTATCCTTGCGCTCAACAATAATTGCTGTGTGCGGGATAGGCAGGCCGAGCGGGCGGCGGAAGAGGGCGGTGACCGCGAACCAGTCGGCCAGACCTCCCACCAGGGACGCCACTGCGGTGGCCTGCACCCACGACAGCCAGCGGGCGTCAGAGCTGAACGCGGTGGCCAGCACGAAGATCACCGCCACCACCCCGAGCAACCCGGTGGCTTGGCGTCGGGTGACCCGTAGTTGAGCAGCTCGGCGATTCTCTGATGGGCTCAGCGTGCGTCCGGCGTCCCCCGCTGCGCTGCCCCCGGACGCTACAGCCAACCGGTGCGGGCGGCGGCCACCGGCCCGCCGGCGGGAGCCTGGGCCAACTCGCCGGCATGGACCCGATCGAGGATGCGGCGTAGCGCGCCCTCGATGTCGGGGATGGCGGCCTTCAGCTCGGCGCGCTCGGCCTCGGAGACGTCCACGTCAGGTAGGTCGGCTCCAGCCAGGAGGGCGTCGACGTCGCCTAGGCGCTGTCCGACCCAGGTGACCGGGTCGGCCGACAACTCGGGCTCGAAGGTCCGCCTGCCGGGCTCCCAACCCCGAAAGCGGGGGTGGTGGTGGGTGCGGTCGAAGCTCCCGGGCGCGGAGGCCACCGACTCGAGCAGATCGGCCCGCCACACGGGACGGCCCACGCCGATCGGGCGAGCTGCGTACACCGAGCCGTCCGGCTCGGGGCGGTCGAAGAGGCGCACCTCGAGGCGGGCACCGCGCTCTGGTCCTTCCTGCCCCGGCTTGGGATCGGGGTCCACGAAGTACAGATCCGACAGGACCACTCCCAGTTGATCGAAACCGAAGGCGTAGAACATTGCAGACCTCCTCGTCCTCCCTGAGAGTATGCTGCCAGGCGACGTACGCGGGAGCTCGGAGACGCCGGGCTGAGAGGGTGGCCGTACGCCGGGGATTTCCGGCGGACTCTCCACCGACCGCTCGAACCTGACCGGGTAATGCCGGCGTAGGGAGGTCCCATGGCAACGACAGATACCGCCACCGCTGCAACGTCGGGTGATCCGACGGCCACGTTTGCCCTGGTCAGCGACGACCGCCGCCGCGAGGTATCCGACAATCTGGCGGGGCCCGTCCCCCAGACCCTGGGTTTCGCCGACCAGCTGGGCCTTTGGGGCAACCTGGGAGTGAGCCTCCTGGGGTTCACGGGGGCCATCTACGTGCTCCAGCCCGGAGGTAGTGGGACTCCCAAGCTGGCCATCGTGGCTGCCGTGGTGGCCACAGTTGTGGGCACGTTGCTCGGCACACTGGCCGTGGCGCTGGCCGGCCTGCCCGGCGCCCGCACCGGCGCCCCCGCCATGGTGCTGCTGCGCGGGGTGTTCGGGGCACGCCTGTCCTATATCCCGACGATGCTCAACATCCTGCAGTGCATCGGGTGGGGGACCTTCGAACTCGTCACCATCGCCACTGCAGCCCACACCGTGGAACCCGGGCTGCCCCATTGGGTGGCCGTCGTGCTCGGCGGGGTCATCACCACTGCGGTGTGCATCCGGCCGCTGGGATCGATACGGGTGTTGCGCAAGTACGTGACGGCTGCCGTCGTGGTGGTCCTGACCTACCTTTTTGTCGAGTTGGCCCGCCATCCGCTGCCCTCGATGACCCACGGGTCGTGGGCCGGCTTCTGGCCGGCGACCGACACCGTGGTGGCTGTCGCTGTGTCGTTTGTGCCGTTGGCTGCCGACTACACCCGTCACGCCCGCAGCGGCCGTGACGCCTTCCTCGGGACCTTTGTCGGCTACAGCATCACCCAGATCGCCTGCTACCTGCTGGGGTTGCTGGCGCTGGTCACCGTCGCTCACGGCGACCCAAACCGCATTTACGGGGCGTTTATCGCGGTCCCCGTGGGAGCGCTAGCGTTCGGCGTGCTCGCCGTGCGCGAACTCGACGAATCTTTCGCCAACGTCTATTCCACGGCGGTCTCCGTGCAGAACCTGCGGCCCCTGTGGGACCGGCGGGTGTTGGCCGTGGTCATCGGGGCCCTGACGACCGGCCTGGCGTTGTGGTTCACCATCGCCGATTACGAAAATTTCCTCACTTTGCTCGGTTCGGTCTTCGTGCCGCTGTTCGGGGTGCTGGTCGTCGATTTCTTCGTGCTGTCCCGGGGGCGCTGGGACCTGTCGAGGACCGCCGGCGCCCGTTGGTCGATGGTGGCGCCGTGGGCCGTGGGATTCGTGGTGTACCAGATGATCAACCCGGGCTATGTGTCGTGGTGGCTGCATGCCTGGACGTGGATCGACGCTCAGGTGGGTTTCACGCCGGCCACCTGGATGAGCGCCTCCGTGCTGTCGTTTGTGGTGGCGGGAGCTGGCGCGCTGGTTTCCGGAGCGGTGGTCGTAGGGCTTCGTCGACGCGCCGTTCGGTGACCGGTTGGCGGGTCCAGAGCATGGGGCGGGGAAAGGTCCCCGCCGACTGGCCACCCATCACGGTGGGGGAGGCCGCCCGGGTGCTGGCCAACTACCCCGACCTTGGGCTGCTGAGCGCGCTGAACTGGCGCAGCCCCCGTCCCCTCTCGGCGGCCGCCCTGGTCGCCACTGGCGCCGGCCCCGTGTTCATCAAACGCCATCATCGCCGGGTGCGCTCTGCCGCGGCGTTGCACGAGGAGCACGACTTCGCCGCTCACCTGCGAAGCCAAAGAGTCAGCGTCCCCCGGGTGCTCCGCAACCGACTCGGGCGCAGTGTCGTCGAAGAAGGGGAGTGGGTCTACGAGGTCCACGAGGCGGCCACAGGGCTCGACGCCTACCGTGATGTGCTGTCGTGGGAGCCGTACCGCTATCCCGAACAGGCCCGCTCCGCGGGGGCCGCGTTGGCCCGGCTGCACCGTGCGGCGGCCGGCTATGGCGGCCCGAAGCGAACGCCGAGCGTCCTGTCGTCCTCCGACGACCTGGTACGGGCCGACGATCCGCAAGAAGCGCTCGACGCGCTGGTGCAAGCGCGCCCGCCGCTGGCTGCCGCGCTGTCCCGCTGGCCGTGGCGGGCGGACTGCGCGTCGGTCCTATGGCCGGCGTTGGCCGGAGCAGCAGCGGCCCTTGCCCGGGTCGAGTCGCAGTGGGGTCACGGGGATTGGCATCCCTCCAACCTGACGTGGTCGGGCCAAGGAGCGGAAGCCACGGTGGTGTCGGTCATGGACCTCGGGCTGTCCAACCGGACCTCTGCGGTGCACGACGTGGCGGTGGCTTTGGAGCGGGCGATGATCGGCTGGCTCGATTTGGAGGAGACCGGCGAGGCCACCGTGGACTTCGCGGCGACCCGAGCGCTGCTCGAGGGCTATCTGGCCGTGCGGCCCCTCGATGAGGCCGAGGCGGCAGCACTCGTGGCGGTGCTCCCAGTGGTCCACGTCGATTTTGCTTTGTCCGAGGTCGAATATTTTTCGGCGGTCGTGCGCTCCCCGGGCAACGCCGAGTTGGCGTACAGGGGCTACCTGCTGGGCCACGCCCAATGGTTTGCGACCGCTCGGAGCGCTCAGGTGTTGCTGGAGTCCATCAGTAGCGCCACCGCGGCCGTCGCACTACCCCACGACAAGGTGACACCGGCGCCGCCGTGGCCGTAACAGTGCACGACGCGCTGGACGCCGGGTGGGGGTGTCGCGTCGAGCTCCACGCGGACCTCCGGGCGCCACGGGCGCAGCCCGACGCGCACCCCCAGCACCTCCGCCCCGGCCAGCGCAGGGACCATGGCGCTCACCCGGCTCAGGATCGATGCCGTGGTCGGCGGGTCCGCCTCCAGTGACCACTCATCGCTCTGCGCGCAACCCCCGGCCACCACCGTGTCGGGATGGGTGATGGCATAGGTCGGCTCCACCCCCTCGCTCCAGTCGATGGTGGTGGAGGTGATGCCCGGGTTGGCCAGCACCACCACCTGGCCCCGCACCGGCCGGAGGCTCTTGTCGCCGGCCAGGGCGCGCGCTCCGAGGCCACTGCAGTTGACCACCGAGCACCCGGGTGCCATCGCCGCCAACTCGGCCAGCGAAGCGAGCCGCCGCGCGATGACCGTTCCGCCCGCGTCCTGCACCCGGCGAGCCAGATAGGGCAGGTAACGGCCGGTGTCCACCGTAGGTACGGGGCACGAAAACCCGTGTGCCGCCCAATCCGGCGCTTCTGGGGGAAGTGCGTTGGCGCCGCCCGCCACCTGCACCCAGTCCGGGATTTCGAGTGGTTGGCGCGACACGATGTTGAGGGGAGCGAGGCGGACGCCGGCGTCGCGGGCATGCGGGTCCCGGGCGACCGCCTCGAAATGGCGGTATGTGGCCGTCGCCCACTCGAGCACGTGGGGGCCTGCGCACAGGTACGAGTCCCACACGGCGCCGGCCACCCGCGAGGTGGTGGCTTCGGGCGCCTCCGCGCGCACCACGACGGTCCGATGACCGGCTTCGGCCAGGAGGGTGGCCACGCTGAGCCCGATGACTCCGGAACCGACGACCGCGACCGGTGCTGCGCTGCGCGCCATCGCTTCAGGCTAAACCCTTGCGCTGCGCCGGCTCAGCAGTATGATTGCGAGCTAGTTCTATGGTTTCTGACAAACCTCCAAGTCCAACGGGGCGCCCGCCCTGTGGTGTGCAGCGTGGGGAGGTGTTTTTCCTCCCATGTTGTTGAGTACCACAGTGGCCTCCGCGACCCCTGTTGTAGCCATCCTCGGATCACTGATGATCCTGGCCGTCGTGGGCGTCATGCTCACGTCGTTCGTGCTGTACCGACGCTCCGGTCGGCGCTGACCAACTCGGCTGAGCGGGGGCGCTCAGCTGCCGATCCAAGCGGGGGCGCGCTCGAGCAGGAACTGGCTGACAGCCAACGCCCTGTCGAATACCTCACAGAGCAGTTCCTCGCCTCCGATGACGCGCGCCAGGGACACCTGCTGGCGGGCCACGACGGTGATCCGGCGCGCTGCGGGATCGGTGGCCGTGGCAAAGCTGTCCGTAGCCGACGCCTCGAGCGGTAGCTCCATGCCGCCGATGCCGGCCAGGTCGATGGCCAGGCGCAGCAGGTCCGGCCCGTGAGCCAATGGCGGCAGGGCCCAGGTGAAGGTCAGCGGGAAATGGAAGTCATCGGGCGGCGGATCCTCGCCCAGGGCCACCACGGTGTCCTCGAAGCTGAGCAGCACCCGGGGGTCCACTTCCAGCGCCAGATGCAGATCGAGGGGTCCTTCGCATCCCTCCTCGGGGTGCAGGTCCACCTCCCAGGACTGGCGCAGCGAGTAGGTCTCGACGAAATGCCGCTCATCGTGGACATGAAAGCCGTGGTCGACGGCATGATCTTTTAGTTCGGCCACGTAGCCGGCGACGTCGATGACGGCCATGCCCCGACGCTAGCCGCCTGTCGGGACAACCCTACGGTCGAGTCGGCCGACTGCCGAGGCCTACAGCTGTCGAGGGCGGGCACGGTAGCGTGCCCCGGTGACCGTTGCCCGCATCGCAGCCGACGACGTCCTCGAGGTGCTGCACGCGGTGGTCACAGAAGTGCACGGGGCACTTGAGCATCTCACCGACTGGGGGAGAACCGACGGCCACGACGGCCAGTACCGCCACGACGTGGTGGCCGACGACGTGGCCTTGGCCTTACTGGAGGCCCACGGCTACGGCGTGTTGTCGGAGGAATCGGGCTTGCACCACCCTGAACGGGACATTCTCGTGGTCATCGATCCGGTGGACGGGTCGACCAATGCCTCGCGCGGTATCCCGTGGTGGGCCACCAGCGTCTGTGCCCTCGACGCTGAAGGTCCCCTGGCCGCGGTGGTGGCCAACCAGGCTTCCGGGCGCCGCTTCGAAGCGGTGCGGGGCGGCGGCGCCCGGGCGGACGGGACGGCCATCGGCCCGAGCGGGTGCTCGACCATGCACGAGGCCATCGTCGCCGTCTCTGGATATCCCACGCGTTATCTGGGGTGGTCGCAGTACCGCTCGCTCGGCGCCGCGGCACTAGATATCTGCGCCGTGGCCGATGGGACCCTGGACGGGTTCTTGGATTGTGCCGGCCATTCGCTGGCCCCCTGGGACTACATGGGGGCGTTGCTGGTGTGCCAAGAAGCCGGTGCCTATGTGGACGATGCCTACGGGCGTGACCTGGTGGTGCGAGAGCACGGCCCCCGCCGGACGCCCATTGCCGGGGCGACCCCCGAGCTGCTCGCTGAACTGATTGCGGGCCGTCGCCTCCTCGCCTGAAACAGGTGTTACGGAAAATAACTTGACGGCGCGGGGCGAATCGTGGTGCGATAACTCCGGTCGGGGAAGGTCCCCGCATCGGCCTGGGCATGCCCGGGACCCCCAAGTTGGCGAGAGGAGTGCTCTGGTGCTGACCCAACGATATGCAGCTATGCCGATGACGGCCACGCCGGGTTCCCTCGCGTCCCGGTGGGGTTTCGCGCAGGCGTCGGCTGCCGCGTCGGTCCAGGGGATTTGCTTCTCCGCGGCGACCAAGCGCGAAGCAGCCCGTCATCTGGGCAACGTATGGCCTTTGAGCCTCTCGGGGGTGTCAAGCGGGTAACCGCTCACCGACACACCGCAGGACTCAGAGGCCGCCGGGATTTTCCCGGCGGCCTCGTTGTTTTTCAGGAGCCGTGCAGGGACCACAACAGGAGGAGTGGGGAAATGTTTGCCGAGCAACTCAACGAGGAGCTGCTAAGGCTGGTGGAGGACGAGGAGGACCCGTGGGAGGACGCGGCCTGCCGCGACAGCGGCAACGGCGGCCTCACCGCGCTGTTCTTCTCCGAAGAGATCCCCGATATCGCCCGAGCCAAGTCCATCTGCCATGGTTGCCCGGTACGGGACGCCTGTCTGCAAGGGGCACTCGAGCGGCGCGAGTCGAGCGGAGTGTGGGGAGGGCAGTTGTTTGTCAACGGCCACATCCTCCCGCTCAAGCGGCGTCGGGGACGTCCGCCCAAGAACCCGGCGCCGGGAGTCATGCTCTCGGCGTAGGGCCAGGGTCGCCAGTTTCGGTGCGGGGCTCTACCATGGTGCGCTTCGGGCGTATAGCTCAGTTGGTAGAGCCCCGCGCTTACAACGCGGTGGTCGGGGGTTCGAGTCCCTCTGCGCCCACCACAAAACCTCGGATCAGGGTCTGGCGAGGTTGTGACGGCGGTCATGGTTGCTATGCGGGACGTGCTGTGCAGTGTCACCGTCGGCAGGCACGCCGACTTTGTCGTGTCGACCGGGCTCCCGAGAACGGATCGCAGTTCTAAAGGGCAACATTTCGATCAGTTTGTTGCTGTCGCGTGGAAAATGAGGCGATACTGGGGGGCAATGCATGATCGAGCCGATGGCGGGTCGGCCATCAACCGGGTTGAAGGGCCGGCGGTGGCCAACCGGGTTGGCGATGGGCAGACCTCGCATCGGTCACGTGCCCTCGGTGCTGCTGCCTTCGGACCCCTGACCCTTCAACGACTTGCCGGCAACCGGGCGACCACGGCCTTCTTGCAAGGGTTGGCTGTGCAACGCAAATGTGGAGCGTCTTGCCAGTGCGACAGCTGCCGCGGAGCGAGTCCCGAAGCGGTCCAGCGTGTCGGGTCTGTTGTCATCCAGAGGACTCCTGCCACCGGTCAGTTCGACACCAACGTGACACCAGATGATCGCACGGTGTCGGTCAAGGGCATCAACGCCGCCGACTGGAATGCCAATGCGATGTCCGCCATCGGCGGAGAAGGCGGCAAGGTCGAGGTCCAGCAGGTCGGCGACATCGATACTGGTATCACGAACGGAGTCATCGATGGCGCCATCGTCACCTGGAAGGTGATCAAGACGGTTCCCTCCGTCGATGAGAGCGGCTTTACCAACGACGACGAGAAGGCGGCAGTGAAGCTGTTGGCAGCCCGGGTCGCGCAGCACGAGGACACCCACAAATCCAACGAAATCAGCGGCCGCCAGGGATTTGCCAAGACGCTGAAAGGCAAGAAGGACACCGACGTCGACGCCGCGGTGGCCGCCCTCGAGTGTGCCGTGGGCAAAGTCCAACGCAACCTCGACAACACCGAGGGCGTCATCACCCTCAGCTCCGCCAACAAAGTTGTGGTGTCGGGCAAGGACCACCCCGAATACGAAAGCACCTGTTCGGGCGGATCGCCCAGCCCGTAGTCGGGGAGGATGGACACGTGGAACAGCGCGCACAAAAGCCCACGTCGGTTCCACGGCCAGGACCGCTACGCCAGCGCCCCTCCGCGGCCGCCGGGCGGGTCGAGCCGCCCACCAGGATGACACCAGCGGCACTGGCCTCCCTGCAGCGCCGTGCCGGCAACCGGGCGGTCAATGCCCTGGTAGCCCAAGGTCTCACCGTTCAGCGCGAGCCGCCCGGCACCGACGAACAGCAGCGAATCGAGCGTCTCGAAGCGAGCTACGCGAACGCCGTGGTCGACAAGAACTGGCGCCAAGTGGCCCGGGACCTCAACGGGTTCAACGACACTGAGCTGGCCGACAAGATGGCTTTGCTCCTTCACGACCAGTTGGTGCAGGTGGACTCCGAAGCCCGCCAGACCATGATCGGCTGGCACGAGCGGGTGACCGGAGCCATCGCCAGGTTTGACGCCGAGGCCGACCGGGTGGGTGACCTGACGGCCCGATACGAAACGGCGATCAAAGGTAAACAGTGGGACGAGGCGATCGTGCAGCTCAACGGGTTCAACGACACCGATATCGTCGCGAAGCTGAACGAGCTCAGCGCCGACGTATTGCAGCATATGAGTTCGGCTGCCAAAGACACCAAGGTGGGCGATGGGCGCATGGCCCGCTACGTGAACGCGGTGACCGGCGTCGAGGTGAAGTCCAAAAACGACGAGCAGGTGGGCGGGTCGGTCTACACGGTCCAGGGGCGCTACACCTACACCGTCGCACCCACCGCCATTCGGATATCGGTGGGCATGGATTTCAAGCCCGACCAAGGGGTCACTGTCCCCGTCGACGAGTGGTTCGGGTTCATCCGCGACACATGGAACCACTTCAGCGCGGTCAACCAGGACAACCCGGCAGAAAAATACGCGATCGAGTTCGTCCCCATGGCAGCTTCGGGCCACGACATCCAAGTGTCCAAGCACAGCGACGACGGGTCCAACCGGGCCAATGCCGGCCACTACTACACCGAGGACAATCGCCTATCCGTTTCCGTCCCCCACGAGTTTGGGCACCTCATCGGATTGGAGGACGAGTACGAGCGCGACGCGGCCGACTACCAGCGGGTGGCCGGCGGCTCCGCCCCCGCGGGAAGCGGCGAGGCGGCTGCGGCGACCACCATTGCCACCGGTATCCACGACAGCCTCTACGACAAGGAGAACCTCTTCGAGTTGCACCGCACCGCGGAGCGCCGACGCATGAATGCCGTCAATAAGGTCCTGGCCGACCAGCACGTCGCCGCCAAGTGGCAGGCCGGTCGGACACCGCTGACCCGGGAGGTGTCGATCCGCTATGCCGCGACGTACGGCCACGAGATGAGTGTGGACTTCCGGGACCGGGTCGATACCGACAACGACGAGTTCAACAACTGGCGCGAGCAGGTGTTGGGAACCTTCCAGGTGACCAGCACCTCGATCATGGGCGATATGACCGACCATGTCCACGCAGTGGAACCTCGCCACGTCAGGGCATTCGCCGGCTACATCCAGCAGATCATGGGTCGCGGCAACTGGGCACCCCAACAGGACCACTGATGACCTTCTGGCCCTTCGGCCGTCACCGGCCGGTGCTGGTGTACCGCCGTCAAGGAGGGGCGCCACCCCCTGACCATGAGACCCTGACCGTCGCCGACGATGGCCGTTTCGATCTATGGAGGACGGTGGCGGCGACCTCTCCCATCGGCCGGTTCCGGGGGCAGGTCCCCGCAGAGGACCGGGCCATCTTGGAGGAGGCAGCCGGGGGCTGCCGGCGGGCCCAACCGGTCCACCTTCCGTTGCCTCCGGACGCAGCCAGGGAAACGGTGATTGTGGGCCGGGCGTCCTCGACGTGGGCCGAGGACGCAGAACCGCCGCCTCCGTTCGCCGACCTGGCCTCGGTGGCTCGCCGATTGATCAAGGAGCTCACCGTTTTCCCTGAGGCGGCTGTCGCCTTACGCCTGGCGGGGACGCCGTCCCTGGCGCAGCTGGGCAGCGACGAGATCGACTTGGACCTGTCGGGTGCCTCGGTGCGGGCCGTGCGCTGGGAAGTGGGCCGGGCTGTGGAGACCTGGGAGGAGCCGGTTCGCGGGCCGCGATCGCTGCGCGCGAACGCGGGGTGGAGCTACCAACTGCCCTTCGGGCACCCTTTCGCCCCCGGCGACCAGGTCAGCGTCGCGGTGGACGACTTCCTGGCCTTCGACGGCGAGTTTTGGCGGTCCTGCTCGCTTGGGCCCGCTCAGGGTGATGTACGCCAGTAGGCCAACGCGTATCCGTCCACCACGGCAACGAGGCGCGCACCGGCGGGAACCGTGGGCGACCCCGGACGCAAAGCTACGACCTCGAAGTGGGCGCTCACGGGGCGCCCCGGGCTGCGTTCATGCCCGAAGTACAGTTCCCATGAGGCAGGGCTCACCGTGCTGTTCACCCCGCGCTGGTCGAGGGCGAGCACCATTCCCGCCACATACGGCCACGGGGACGTGGCGTTGAGTTCGAAGTTCACCCAGCGGTCAGAAGGAGTGAGGACGGTCTCCGCCGCTCCGCTGAGCACCCCGATGTCGCGAATGGCCTGGGATCGTCCCACCGGATTCTGGTCGCTGCGCGCAGGCCACGGTCCGGCGCCGGTGGTCGTGGCGATGGATGCCATGTGCAGATCGGAATGCAGGGTGATGGCGGCCAGCGCGATGGCCACGGCGGCCAAGGCCACCGGTTGGCGGCGCACGGCTCGTGGTCTCGATGCGCCGGGGTCCAAGAGCGCCACTCCGATGGCCAGTAGCAAGCCCAATGGCACAAAGGCCATCCACACCGCGAAGTAGAGGTAGAGCGGCGCGGTGGCGAAGAGCAGGGAGACGGTGCCGGCCGCGATCCCGATCAGCGAGGCCGCGGTGAGGGCCAAGCTCAGCGGATGGCGGTGCCGGACCCCGAGCGTCACCGCGGCGAGCATGGCCGCCACGAGAAGGAGGGCGCCGATTCCCAGTTCTGCGCTGCTCCGGGGGAGCGCAAGTGCGTAGTCGCGATAGCCGAACGGCATGATGGTCAGCGCGTTGCCCGCCACCTCGAGCGCTTGGTGCACGCTCGGTGTGGGGTGCGCCGCGCTGAAGTACTCCCACAACAGGCTGAGGTTGTTGGGGTGATCGCGTCGGAGTTCAACGATCGGCGCAAGCCATATGAGCGACAGGGCGGTCAGGGCGCAGATCCGAGAGACCCGCCGTGAACCCGACGGCGCAGCGCTGGGATCTCGCCGCCGCATCGACATGGCAAAGCGCACCATCACCACGACCGACGTGGTGACGACGAACCCTGCGGTGGCGATGTGGGTTTGAACTTCGTAGGAGCCGACCACCGCCGCCCACCACGCGGCGCCTCCTGAACCGGTCATGGCGACCGCCCACAGCACCACGTACAAAACCATGGGCGCCATCACCAGATACGGGTTCCAGGGTTCGCGTAAGGTGCCGACCCGCACGCACAGGCAATACCCGTCGATCGCCGCGGCGCTCCACAACGCCACCCGGGGCCCCGCGACTCGCCATAACACGGCGACCGTGGCCATCAAGGCGGCGCCGTTGATGGCCAGCGCCCCCAGGAACAGACCGGCGCCACCGGGACCGATAAGCCGAACGAACGGCGCCAGGAGGTAGAACACCGCTGGGCCGGGTTGGTGGAACCCGACGCGACTGTAAGGACCGACCAGCTGGAGCAGATGCTGCGCTCGCAGCGCCCCGAGGTCGATCAGGGCTTCGTCGCCGTCCAGTGTGACGTGCGGGCGTTCGATCACGACGCGAAGCGCTTCGGCGCCGGGAGCGGCGGCCACTGCAGCAACGGCGAGCCACCCCGTCGCCGCCGTCGTCGATCGCTGGGTGCGGGCGGCGTGCGCTCCGAGGGAAGTCGGTTGGTGGGTGGTAGCGATCACCGGCGGAGGACTTTGCGCAACACAACGTCGAGAGAGAAACGCCCAGTACCCAACAATGCGACCACCAGCGCCAGGGTGGCCAGCGCCACATTGAGCTCGTAGCCGGCACCGGGCGCGTCCGAGACGATGCCGTTGCCGAAAGTGACGGTGGCCATGGCGACCACCATGTCGCCCACGAGCGCAGCGCCTGCCAGGCGGCCCACCACCCCGACCGCGAGCGCGATGCCCCCGAAGAACTCGATGCTGCCGGCCATAGCGGCGAAGAAGGTTGCGGGATGGAGGTGGGCGACGTGTCCGAAGAAGATGGAGGCCTGATGGAGGCCGGCTCCTCCGAAGATTCCGAAGAGTGTGGTGCCGCCGTGGTAGATGAAGAGCCATGCCAACCCGATGCGGGCCCCTAACAGCGCGAGGTCGCGGGCCAGCGGGGTGTCTCGGGTAGCGCTGAGACGCTCGGAGAGCTCCCGGAGCGGAGCGGGCACAACGATCATGACGGACCGTCGATGGAAGGGCGACGCTCGAACGGCTGCGACAACTGCGCCGTCATCACGCCCAGGGTGCGGAACGGTCCGGCCGTTTGCTCGACGGGAACGGGGCGCCCAGCGATGCCGGTGGGCACCGGGAATCGCGCGCTCGGCAGGAGTGCCCGCTGCGCTAGTTGATCCCAGCAGACAAGAACGAAGCCGAAGTTGACGGTTCCCCGTTCATCGATGGCGGAGGACGCATGATGGAGACGGTGGTAGGCCGGGCTCACCACGACCGATCTCAGCGGTCCGAACGTCCACGGCAAGTTGGCGTGGGCTAAGGCGACGAAACACGCGTAGGCCACCAACGCATCGGTCGGTACCGGGCCCGAGGCGCCGAGAACCAGAGCGGGGACAAGCGCCGGCAAATAGGAGGCGTGGACCAGCGGATGGGTGCGGAATGTGGTGAAGACGCTCATGTCTTCCTGGGAGTGGTGCATGGCGTGGAGTCGCCAAAGCGCCCCGAACCGATGGCTCGCGCCATGGGCCAGCCAGTTGGCTAGGTCCATCGCCACGAGCACGACGACGACCACCAGGGCACGTGGCAGCACCGGCAGGCGCCCCAGGATCAAAAAGGAGGCATGGCGTTGCGCATCGACGGCGAAGCCGGTATCGACGAGGACCACCAGGGGAGCGACGACCACCGCGAACAGAGCGAGGTAGCCGGCGTCGACCACATGGGCGCGGGTCAGCATCGGCCGGCGAACGGCGGGCCATCGCCGTTCCGCGAGGAAGATGACACCGACGGCGATCAGCAGGGCGGGCCCGGCCATCACTGCTCGCTGCGTGGCGATGGTATGTCGAAAGTCCTGGCCCGCCGCCAACCTCGTTGCTCCCACCCAACCAAACCAGGCTCCGGCCAGGGCCACGCCGAGCACACCGGCGAAGGCCACGGCGTGACGTCCGGGGGGAGCGATGACACCGCTGTCATCCCGACGACCCATGTCAGTAGGACGATCCACCGGTGCTGGGGGCAATCGTGGTGCTCGGCGTCGTCGTTGCGGGGCTGGTGTTTCCGGGCTGGGTGGTACCGCCGCTGGAGGATCCGCACGCGGCCAACCCCGCAGCGAGCGCCAACCCAATCCCCAGTCCGAAGACCTTGGTGCGGATGGTGCGTTGACGGTGTGACATTCGCGGACCCCTTCCGGTTGCGTGGCCCGACGTGGGCTCTGGCATGTACTACGAATGGCACAAGCCAACGGATTGCGGTGGCCCGCACAATCACCGCTTTGTGGGTAAGCTCCGCGCCACATGAGCGACGAAGAGGCCATCCGCCAACTCCTGGCCGAGTTCATCCAACTGCGCGACGACAAGCACTTCGATGAATGGGTCAAGCTGTTCGCCGAGGACGCCACGTTTCAATACAGCCCCGAAGTCCTCGTCGGTCGCCCTGCGATCAAGACGGCGGTTGAGGCCCTCTTGCGAGAGGACCGCGGCAAGCACCTGTGTTGCAACAGCATCATACGGGTGAGTGGCGACAAGGCCGAAGTGACCAGTGATTTCGTGAAGATCAACCCCTCCGGGCCCGGCGGGGCAGGTGTTTTTGCCATCGCCGTGGCGGGCCGCTACGAGGACCGCTGGATCCGGCATTCGTCGAGCTGGCTTCTGGCGTCCCGACGTGTCGTGTTGCTGCCCGCCGCCTAACGCCGTCTTCTAACGGCGCGATGTCTCAGATCTCGACCCACACGCTTCGATCCCAGCGGTGCCATTTCTCCATGATGGCCTCCATGTGGGCGACCGACTCGGCTGAGGCAGTGCCGGAGGCGAAGGCCACGCCCGGCTCCGAGAGCTCGTAGATGGCCAGGAACTTGGCCGACCCGTCGTGGGCCCGGAACCTGCGCAGTCCCAAATAGCCGGGAAGCGACAACTTCTCCGGGCCGTGTTCCTCGCGGTACCAAGCGTCGAGCTCGTCGGCATCCTCCTCGGCCAACTCGACTGACACGACGAGTACAGCCCGTCCGGGTTCGCTCATGAGACACCCGGGTTGATGGGATTGGTCAGCAGGCGCCCCCCGTCGCAGACCACCAGCTGTCCCGTCGAGTAGCTGGTCAGATCCGAAGCGAAGGCGACAATGGCGCCCGCCACGTCTTCCGCCAAAGTAACCCTTCCCATCGGGACGGTTCGCCTGGCCAGCTCCGCCTGTTGCTCGGCGCTTCCGCCCCAGGTGCTGCCCGGATTGGGGACGAACGCCGGCACTACGATGTTGGCCCGGATACCGTGCGGCCCCAGTTCAACGGCCAGCGTCCACGTGAAGTTGATGAGGGCGGCCTTGGCCGCGCCGTAGGCCACCATGCCCGGAGCCGCTCGAAGGCCGGCGGGCGAAGCGATGTTGATGATGGAGCCGGGCGAACCCCCGCGGATCATGGCATGGGCGAACGCCCGCGAGCAACGCACCGCGCTGTAGAGGTTGGTGTCGATTGTTGTTTCCCATTCGGCGTCGAGCAGGTCGATCGCTGCTTTGTCGCTGGTGATGCCGCCTCCGACGATGTTCACGCCGACATCGAGCCTCCCCCACCGGTCCAGCGCGGCCTGCACCACCCGGTCGATGTCGCCGACAACTCGGGCGTCGGCTTCCATGGCTCGCGCGTCGGCCCCCGTCGCGCGGGCATCCGCCGCTGCCTGCTCGGCCCGTGCGAGGTCGATGTCGACGGCGAGGACCGAGGCTCCCGCAGCGGCCAGCATCTTGACCGTGGCCGTCCCGATGTTGCCACCGCCTCCGGTGACAATGGCGACCTTTCCCCCGAGGCCCAGCACGTCCATAGTCTCCCCTTGCCGTCAGTGTCTGGTGTCTTACCGTATCGCCGGTTCCTGCGGCTGCGTCAGTACCTTGGCCGGCGGCGATGGGCGTGCGCGTTGACAACTGCGAGAAGATGGGGAGGTGAGCGACATCTCCAAGCTGACCCTTCTCGGCGCCAACCACACCGAGTACCGCTACGACAACCCCGACGCCTCCATCCTCGAGGTCTTCGACAACCAGTCGCCGGACGCTCCCTGGGTGGTGGAGTTCGATTGCGGTGAGTTCACCAGCTTGTGCCCCATGACGGGGCAGCCCGACTTCGGACGCATCCGGGTGCACTACGTGCCTGCTCGTCTCTGCGTGGAGAGCAAGAGTCTCAAGCTGTATCTGGGGGCCTACCGAAACCACGGTTCGTTCCACGAGGATTGCATCAACCGTATCGCCGAGGACATTTACCGTCGCGTACAGCCCCGCTACGTGCGGGTCTTCGGCGATTTCAATGTCCGAGGCGGTATCGCCATCAAGCCGCTGGCCGTGCGGGCCGATTCCGCGATGAGCGAAGCAGAACGGACACAGATTCTGGAGCTCCTCGGCCACCACGACGCGCTCACCCGACACTAGGACCGGTGGCCGCCCAGCGGCGTCACCGACTCAGCGGCCAGGTCCGCGATAGACGGCTCCCGAAGTGCAGGTCTCACGGACCACGATCTTGCTGAGGCTTACGGTGGCCGAGAGGCCATCCCATATCCAGCGGGCCAGGTTCTCGCTGGTGGGATTGTCCAGCCCCTCGACCTCGTTGAGGTAGTAGTGATCAAGGCGGGAACGCAGCGGTTCAAAGGCTTCTCGGATATCGGAGAAGTCCATGACCATTCCACTGTGGGCATCTACTTCGCCGCTGACGTGGATCTCGACATGGTAAGAGTGGCCGTGCAACCGTCGGCACTTGTGCCCTTCGGGGACGTTCGGGAGGAGGTGCGCCGCCTCAAAGGTGAACGCCCGGAATATGTCCATCAGGCGATACCAAGGTACTTGTGGGTTTGCAGGCTGAGCCGCCATTGCGGATGGGCCAAGCAGTACTCCACAGCCAGCTCCGTATTCTTTTCGCGGTCGGGTCCGTCCATGGGCTGCAGGAGGAGGCGAGGAATGCCCAGGTGCTCGAAAGTGTCGGGCGATGCACCGTCTTGGGGGTAGACCAACTTGAGCTCGTCGGCGCGATCCAGGCGTAGAGGGGCCCCGGCTTTGGGGCTCACGCAGATCCAGTCCAACCCGGGGGGCGCGGCGAGCGTGCCGTTTGTCTCGACGGCGACTGCGAAACCAGCCCCGTGCAGTGCGCTGACCGCGGCTTCGTCGAGTTGCAGGAAAGGCTCTCCGCCCGTGCACACCACGAAGCGCTGCGCCCTTGGATGGTCATGGCCGGCCCAGGCCGCCGCCACCGCCGCGGCAAGCTCCGCGGCGGTGGAGAAGCGGCCGCCGCGGGCTCCGTCCGTACCGACGAAATCGGTGTCGCAGAAGCGGCACACCGCTCCGGCCCGATGTTGCTCGCGTCCACTCCACAAGTTGCATCCGGAGAACCGGCAGAACACCGCGGGTCGCCCGGCGTTGGTCCCCTCTCCTTGGAGGGTGTAAAAAATCTCCTTGACGCGGTAACCCATCAGTGTTGCCTGACGGGCGCCGGGTCCTCGAGCCCCAAATCTGCGAAACCTTTCCGCCGCAGGAGACACGAGTCACAGGTCCCGCAGGCAAAACCGTCGGTGTCGGGGTCGTAGCAACTGTGGGTCAGCCCGAAGTCCACGCCCAGCGAGCGGCCCAGCCCGATGATCTGGGCCTTGGTCAGGTCGATCAACGGAGTGTGGATGCGCAGGTGCTGGTGGCCGCCCACGCCCGCCTTGGTGGCCAGGTTGGCCATCTGCTCGTACGCCGCAATGTACTCCGGGCGACAATCGGGGTAGCCGCTGTAGTCCAATGCGTTGACGCCGATGAAGATGTCTTCTGCCTCGAGCGTTTCCGCCCACGCCAAAGCGAACGACAAGAAAATGGTGTTGCGGGCCGGCACATAGGTGATCGGGATGTCCTGGGTCAGGTCCTCCACCCGGTCATGGTGCGGCACCGCAATATCTGCGGTGAGGGCGGACCCGCCGAATACCCGCAGGTCGATGTCGGCGATCACGTGGCGGGCGGCGCCCAAAGCTTGCGCTACCCGTCCCGCGGCCGCGAGTTCGACGTCGTGGCGCTGCCCGTAGCGGAAGCTCAAGGCGTAGGTGGTGTAGCCCTCCTCCCGGGCGACGGCCATGGCGGTTGCGGAGTCCAGACCGCCGCTGAGGAGGACCACCGCTGCCTTCTCTGTCACCTTTGTCTCCGGTCGATCCGTCATGCTCGGGCGTCTCCCATGCGCCGCATTCTACGGTTACCGGCCCCGGGTCACGACAGCGTAGGGCCCACCGTCGAATGCAGATAGTTGCTCCCAACAGTAATTGCTGCCGGCACAATGGGTGTGCGAGGGGGTCAGAGGGCGGCGGGGGCGACCACCTCGGCCAGGCGCCGGGCGGCGTCGCTGTCATCGCCCAACAAGGACCGGACCCAGGCCTGCGCCTCGTCCATGTCGGCGCTGCCTGCCGCGGCGATGCTCGCGATATCGACCCAGTCCTTGGGGCGGGAAAAAAATGCTTTGAATACCACCAGGTCGGTAGCCGACAGGAACGGGAGTTGCTGTCCGGCCAGCGGGTGTTGTTGCACCCGCGCCGCGGCGACGTCATGGAACCGGTGATAGGAGAAGAACAGGTCGACCGGCGTACGTTCCCACCACAGCCGGACCTGGCCGTCTCGAGTCACCGCCTCACGGTCGTCGGGCGTCCACGCCACCCCGGGCGGCAGCCCGGCCAGGACCGTGTCCACCCGGGCCGGTGCTACGAACACGTTGCAGTCGATGTCCATGGTGGCCCGCACCTCCTCCACCGCGTAGGCCAGCGCCAGAGCTCCGCCAAATGCGTGGGGGATGCCGGCTGCCCCGAGCGCCTGGTCGAGGCCCAGGATCTGCTCGACGAGCGTCACGATCAGGCCGGGGGAAGTGGGGGGAACTCGAGCGCCTGGCGACGCGGGCCGAACGGCATGGCATCAGCCAGCCCCAACACGGCTTCGAGCTGGACGGCTGCCGCATGGTCGTCGAGGCGCCGAGGAGCGGGACGAGCGGTGAGCGTCTTGCCCAAGCCGGCCAGGATGCGGTTGGCGGCCGCCACCGACGGCTCCCGGGTGCCTCGCTCGTACATCGACAGCACGGGCTGGGGAATGCCGGCGCGTCTCGCTACCTCGGCCTGGGTCAGCCCTGCCTCTCGGCGAGCCACTCGGAGGAGCACCGCAGCGTCCACTGAGATGACGATATCGGATCCGTTCATCTTCGGGGGCCCATCGCCCGGTCAGGTGATCGTGAAGCCGCCGTCGACGACCAGCGTTTGGCCGGTTACGTAGCCGCCGGCCGGGCTGGCCAGGAAGACGGCGGCGGCCGCCAGTTCCTGGGGGTCGCCCGCCCGGCCCACCAGGACCCTCCCGACCTGGGCATCGAGGTAGCCGGGCGGGTACTCGTCGGTCATTTCGGTCTTGAAGAAACCTGGTGCCAGGGTGTTCACCCGGATCCCTTTGCGTCCCGTCCACTGGCTGGCCAGGTCGCGGCTGAGACCGATCAGCGCTGCCTTGCTCGCGGAGTAGGCGGCCTGGGGCAAGTTGGCGGTGGTGAGACCCAGGACGCTGCCCACGTTGATGATCGAACTCCCCGGTTGCATGACCCTTCCGCAGGCCTGAGCCATCCAGTAGCAGCCGTTGAGATTGATGTCGATGACTTGACGGAAATCCTCGGGGCGTTCCCTGGTCGCCGGGTAGGCCGTTCCCAGGCCCGCATTGTTGACCAGGACGTCGACCCGCCCGAACTCCTCCATGGCGGCCGCCACCAGGGCCGTGCAGTCTTCGGGGCGGCTCACGTCGGTTCCCACCGCCAGGGCCCGCCGTCCCGTCGCAGTGACCAGCTTGGCCGTATCAGCCAGGCGGTCGGTGCGCCGAGCGCCCATGGCGACATCGGCGCCGGCCTCCGCGAACGCCAGGGCGAACGCTACGCCGAGCCCAGAGGACGCGCCGGTGACGACGGCCACCCGGCCGTCGAGGCGGAAAAGATCGAGAACGGTCATGCCGACATTTGTGGCCGCCCGCCACCAGCGCGTCAAGTCCGGTGCCTGCCGCCTAGACTGCGCGCAGACAAAAGGGGGAGACGAGCTATGGCCAGTATGCGGTTCAACCACTTGGAGTTGACGTTCGCCCGGGGAACGCTCGACGCCGCGTTCCGTGCCGATGTCGAAGCGTTCTATGGCGGCGTGTTCGGTTGGGACGTCAAAAACGTCGACCTGTTGGGCCAGACCTGCCTCCTGCTGCGGCCCGACGAAGGCCAGTTCATCTTGTTGGCCGAATACGACCGCCCGATCTCGTCGCCGGGCTACGACCATATGGGGCTGCTGCAGCCATCACGAGCCGACGTCGACGCGCTGGCCGAGGTGTGCCGGACATGGGCCGACAAAGACGATCGCGTCCGCCTCAAGGTGTACGACGATTTGGTGACGACCAACGTCACCACGCACGCGTTCTACGTCAAGTTCCTCCTTCCCCTGTATTTCGACGTGCAACATCTGCAGTACGCGGAGGGCACGCAGCCCGAACACGGCTGGCAGTGGGTTTGAGCGTTTCGGCGCCACGCTGAGACCTTCTACGCTCACGCTCGTCGACGCCCGGGTGGTGACCCCTTCGGGGGTGCTCGACCACGGCTGGATCACCCTTCGAGGCTCCGCCATCGCAGCCCTCGGAGAAGGGAGCGCGCAGCGCGAGGAGGCGGTCGTCCAACTGGACGGGGCCTGGGTACTCCCCGGGTTCATCGATCTGCACGTGCACGGCGGGGGAGGAGGCGATTTCGCCACAGGCGGACGCGAGGGGGCCCAGGCGGCCGTTGCGTTCCACCGGGCCCATGGCACGACCCGCATGCTGGCCAGCCTGCTCAGTGCGGAGCTGGTCGACACAACGGCCGCGCTTCGCACGCTGGCCCCGCTGGTGGCGTCCGGGGAACTGGCCGGGGTGCACCTCGAAGGTCCTTTCCTTTCCCCCACCTATTGCGGAGCGCACGAGCCGCGTCATCTGCGACCGCCCGACCTCGAACAGCTCGACGCTTTGCTCCTTGCCGCGGCGGGAGCGCCGGCCATCGTGACGCTGGCTCCCGAACTGCCCGGGGCCCTTGCGGCGGTGCGGCGCGTCGTGGAGTCGGGGGCGGTCGCTGCCATCGGCCACAGCGACGCCACCTATGACCAGGCTGCCGCGGCGATCGACGCCGGGGCCCGCTTGGCCACCCATCTGTTCAATGCCATGCGTCCTTTTCGCCACCGTGAGCCGGGCATCGCAGGGGCGGCCATGGACCGCCACGAGGTGGTATGCGAGGTGATCAATGACGGAGCGCACGTCCACGACGCCGCTGTGCGTCTGGCGTTCGGGCTCGGGGCAGGGAGGGTGGCGTTGGTCAGCGACGCCATCGCCGCGGCCGGTGCGGGCGACGGCCGCCACCGACTGGGCGACCAGACCGTCGAGGTGCGCGCCGGTGTGGCCACCCTGGAGGGAACTGCGGTGCTGGCCGGGAGCACCCTGACCATGGACCGAGCGGTGCGGCGCGCCGTGCTCGAGGTGGGCATAGCGCCGCGCCTGGTGGCGGCCGCGGCGGCCACCACCCCCGCCCGGGTGCTGGGCCTCGAGGACCTCACCGGAGCGTTGGCGCCCGGCCTCGCGGCCGATCTCGTGGTCCTCGATCCGACCTGGCACGTACTGCGGGTGATGGTGGGCGGGGAATGGTTGGAGGGGAGCCCTCCCCATCAAAACCGACGCATCAACGAGCCATTATGCGACACTGTCGCGCAGGCGGCGGAAGCCGCCGATAACCACTGACTGCGGGGAGTGCACATGACGGATCCCGGTTGGGGCAACAGCGGCCAAGGCAATCCGCCGGGCGGCGGCTATCCGCCCCCGCCACTAGGAGGAGGGAACATGCCTCCGCCTCCTCCTCCCGGCGGGTATCCGCCGCCCCCAGGCGGGGGCTACCCGCCCCCAGGCGGGGGCTACCCCCCTCCGGGCGGCAGCGGCTTTCCCCCTCCGGGCGGCAGCGCCTATCCCCCTCCGGGTCCCGGCGGCTACCCGCCGCCCGGGGGCGCATACCCGCAAGGCGGCGGCTATCCCCCTCCCGGAGGTGGCGCCTACCTCGCGCAAGGCGGCGGGGGCGGTTTCTCGCCGCCGCCCGGGAGTCCGACGGCGATGGCTTCCAACCCCGGCTATCCGGTGACGGCGGGTTTCGATGCGCCGCTCAACGTGGCGCGCTGGCGAGTTATCGGCAATTACATCATGGCCATCCCGCATTTCATTTTTCTCTATGTCCTGCAGATTGTGGCCAACATCTTGACGTTCGTGGGTTGGTTCGCCATCCTGTTCACCGGAACGTTGCCCGACGGGATCGGTACTTTCGTGGCCGGCGTGCACCGCTACCAATGGCGGGTCATGACATTCGCCCTCTATCTCCGAGAGCCCTACCCGGAGTTTGCCGTTCCTTCGGGGTACGCAGAGCCGGGTGGCGATCTGGCCTGGCTCAACATTGTGCCCGCCCAGAAGTATTCGCGCCTCGCGGTCTTCTTCCGCGGAATCCTCTTCATTCCCCAGGCCCTGTTCGGCATTGTTCTGTTCATCGGGGTCTATGTGGCGATGATCGTCGCTTTCTTTGCCGTCCTGATCACCGGCAGGTGGCCCGAGGGCTTGCGGAAGTTCGTGGTTGGCGTCCTCTTCTGGGCTATCCGCGTCAACGCCTGGTACCAGCTGCTGGCCGACCCCTACCCTCCCTTCAGCATCGGCTGAAGGGCCCGTAGACTGCGCGTATGAGTAGCGCGTCGATCGACCAGCCACGGGCCCTGCTCGTAGAGAACATCCACCCGGGCGCTGCGGTGCTTCTGGAGAAGGCGGGGTTCTCGGTCGAGTCGTTGAGCCACGCCCCGGACGAGGCCGAGCTGATCGAGCGCCTCGCGGGGGTCGACGCGCTGGGCATCCGCTCAGGTACCCAGGTGACGGCCAAAGTGCTCGATGCGTCGCGGCTGTCGGCCGTGGGGGCCTTCTGCATCGGAACCAATCAGATCGATCTGGTCAGCGCCGCGCAGCAGGGGGTTGCGGTGTTCAATGCGCCGTTCTCCAACACGCGTAGCGTCGTCGAGTTGGTCATCGCCGAGATCGTGGCCCTCACCCGCCGCCTGACGGTAAAAGACCGCGAAATGCATGCCGGAGTCTGGAACAAGTCGGCGACCGGCGCCCACGAGGTCCGGGGACGCAACCTGGGCATCGTCGGCTACGGCAATATCGGCTCGCAGTTGTCGGTCCTGGCGGAGGCCATGGGCATGACGGTCTGGTTCTACGACACCCAGGACCGCCTCGCCCTGGGCAACGCCCGCCGATGCTCGACCTTCGAGGAGTTGCTCGAGGTCTCCGAGATCGTGACGCTGCACGTCGACGGGCGGCCCGACAATCAGGGCCTCTTCGGCGAACGGGAATTGGACCGGATGCGCCCGGGCTCGCTGCTGCTCAACTTGAGCCGGGGCTTCGTGCTCGACGGCTCGGCGCTGCGCCGCCACCTGGTCTCCGGTCACTTGGCGGGGGCCGCCGTCGACGTCTTCGGCGAGGAACCGCGCAGTCGCGAGGAAGCCTTCGTATCGGACCTGCGCGGCTTGGACAACGTGATCCTCACCCCTCATGTCGGCGGCAGCACCGAAGAGGCACAGGAAGACATCGGCCGTTTCGTGGCCCAGAAGCTGAGCGACTACCTCCGTACCGGAAGCACGGCCCTGTCGGTCAACCTGCCCAACCTGGAACTGCCCGAGCGCGCCGGTACCCATCGCCTTGTCCTCATCCACCGCAACGTTCCGGGCGTACTGGCGGCTATCAACGCCACCTTCGGAAGCCACGGGGTCAACATCGAAGGCCAGTTCCTGGCCACGCGCGCCGACATCGGCTACGTCATCACCGATGTCGCGGTCGAGCCCGGGCCCGAAGTGCTGGCCGAGCTGTCTGCCATGGCGGCCTCCATCGAGCTGCGCGTCGTGGGCCGCCGGGCCTTCAGCGGCTAACCACGCCCGCCTTGGGCGACCGCTTGTAGGAGTTGGTGGGCCAGTTGCCTCGGGTTGTCCCGAAGGTCTTGCCACGTGGCGATGAATACGTGGTTGCCGTCGAGCAGCAATCTCCGCCGCCGAGCCTCGTCGCGCTGTTTGTGTTCGGGGCTGAAATGCCACACGTAACCGTCGAGCTCGAGAATGATGCCGGGCACCAACACAAAGTCGACCCGGAACTCACCCTCGGGACCGGCTCGCTGCTCCGCGGCGAGGACCGGGATCGCATACCTTCGCAAAAAGGCACTTCCGCGGCTTTCCAGCACGCTGGGGTTCGGACCGCCGACCAGCCCTCTGCGCTGCAGCGCCCGGCGCAGGTGCCCTACCCCGCCTCGCCCGGGTCGTGATAGGCGCGCCAGTTCGGCTTGTATGGCCGCCACGGTGACCAGCCGAGTGGCCAACGCAGCGTTGACGGCTTCGTCGAGCGCAACCGCGGGGAGCATCTGAGCGAGGTCGACCAGGGTGCGCAACGGATCGGTGCAGGCAATGCTGTGCCACACGCGGACCCGGCCGGTTTCCAGGTCGCGGCTGCGGTGCACCTCGCACCCCGCAACTTTCGGATTGCGCGGACGTAATACGGTGATCGCTGGGCGGCGCGGGGGACCGAGAATGCCCCACTGGTGGGCGGCGGACCCATGGGAGGCCACCGCGCCGTCACCGGCGGCCATAAGGGCGGCCACCAGTGCCTGTTTGGGGGAGGGGACAGATCCTGCTACTCGGTAAACGCCGGGATGCAACCGTTCCCACCGTCCCGATCGAATGCGAGCGGCGATGGTGCTGTCGCTCAGCCCGGCGGCGCGAGCCTGTGAGCGGGTCAGCACGCCCTGCTGGCCCGCAGCTAGCCTTCCCAGCGCTCTTTCCATGTTTTTCAGCGTATCTTGATTGCAGCGGGTTCAAGTCGTGCTCGCGTCTGGGCGTGGAATTCGCGCTCCGCTGTAGTAACTGCGACCCAGTCGCGCGGAAGCTTCCAATCCCTCGGCCAAGCAGTTGGCGAAAGAGGCGACTGCCGCCCGCCGGCGCCCGTGCTGCCCGCCGGCGCCGGCGTCCCGCTCTACGGGCGCAGGCCCAGCTGGATCTCCAGATTCCGGTGGAAGTTGATGATGCGGCACTCTTCGGCCGACAGCGTCAACTCCCGGAAGCCGGGCTGGTGCAGTCCCCGCTGCATGCTGGTCAAGACTCGCACGTCGGCGTTGAGCACGGTGCCAAAGTCCGACTCGGTGGTGCGCTCCAAGTCGAAGGGAGGTTGGCGCGCGGCGTCGCGGTCGGCCGCCCGGGCGAAGGTGTAGGTGGCCAACTCCGCCGTGTCAGGGTTCGGGCCGGGACGCCCGATCAACAAGTTGAGCATGTCCCCCCACACGAGCAACGTCGCGTTGGGGAACAGGTTGTATTGGGCCAGCTGCAAGATGCCATCGGTGCTGAAGCGCCCCAGGTCCACACCGGCCGTGGCCTGGAAGGCCCGGATGCGCTCCGCGATGAGGTCGCGCATGGTCATCCCTTCAGGTACCGGGGGCGCCTCGGCTGGTGCCTGGGGCAGACCCATCCGCGTGCCCATGACCTCGCAAAACGACGACCACACCACCGCATCGTCGGCCTCCGGGCCGAGTCGGGGGCTCGCTACCCCATAGGGTTGATACGATACACTGTGGCGGCCCCACACCCGCTGCGGGGCATGGACGTCGTCCATCGACCCCAACATCTCACGGTGGATGCCCTGCACGTGGTAGGTCTCGGAGAAGCCGTCGGAAATGACCTTCCAGTTGCAGGGCACTTCGGTGCTCGTGGTGGCCACGCAACGGAACTCGTCGAGGTCAGCCCACTCGGAGTCAGCCGGGACGCCTTCGAGGAACGATGCCAGCGAGGGCGCATCAGCGTCGAAGTTGACGAACACGATGGGACCCCAGCTGTCGACCGCCACGGGCACCAGCCCCAACGCGGCGGTGTCGAGCGCTCCGAACCCGCGTCGGGACGGCACTTCGCGCAACGTCCCCTGCAGATCCCAGGCCCAACGGTGATAGGGGCAGCGCAACTCGCTCAAGCCGCGCTGAACGCCCTGGCACAGGGTGTTGCCGCGGTGCTGGCACACATTCTGGAAGGCGCGTAGGGCGCCCTCGTAGTCGCGCACGACGATCGCCGAGAGTGCTCCGAGGCGGCATTCGACGGCGTCTCCGGGCGCACTCACGTGGTCCAAGCTGCACGCCACCTGCCACACCTTGGGCCACAGGCGTTCGGCTTCGAGCTCCGCGAAGCCGCCGGACGTGTAGCGGCTGGCCGGAACGCGTACCGGTGCGTCGGACAAAAACGCCGGAGCGAACGCGTTCTCGCCGACGTCGGAAGGGGGAGCGGCGGGCCCGACCGTACCCGGAGCGGCCGACCCGGCGGTGGAGTCGCGTACGTCGGTCATGCGCCGCGCACCAGTTTTCCGGGGCGGGCGCCGGTGTCCTCGCCCCGGGCCAGGGTCACTTCGCCGGCCACGATGGTGGCCACGTAGCCGTCGGCCTCTTGGATAAGGCGGCGGGCGCCTCCAGGGAGATCGAAGACCAGTTTCGGCAGGCGCAGGTTGAGGTGATCGAAGTCGATGACATTGAGGTCGGCCTTGGCCCCCACCGCGACGGTGCCCCGGTCTTTGAGCCCGTACATGTTGGCGGTTTCCTGGGTCATCTTGCGGACCACCAGCTCGAGATCGAGGGTTGGTCCCCGGTCACGGTCACGGGCCCAGTGGGTGAGCATGAACGTCGGCATGCTGGCGTCGCAGATGGCCCCGCAGTGCGCCCCTCCGTCGGAGAGCCCCAACGCCGCGTTGGGATGCAGGAGCATTTCGCGCATGGCGTCGAGGTTGCCGTCGCTGTAGCCCAACAGCGCCATCATCAACAGCTCGCGGCCGTCATGCGCCATCATCAGGTCGTAGAGGACCTCCTCCCCGGTGCGCCCCTGGGCCGACGCGAGAGCGGCCACGCTCGACGCCGGTCCCGGCTCGTAGTTGGGGGGTTCGCCCATGGGGTAGATGCGGTCGAGCCCGCTGCTCACGATGCTGCCCATGGGATTGGGCGGGCTGCTCTCCGAAAGAATCGCGTTGCGCACCGCGGGGTCGCGCAAACGGGCGACGCGCTGCTCGAGCGGGAGATCGGCAATGGCCACATAGGTGGGCCGGTCGCGGAAGGGGTGCGAGTTGGTCTGCCATCCCACCAGCAGACTCGTCGGACGTCCCATGACCTGGGCCCGCAGGTCCGCCCCATCGGCACTGGCCTCCTTGGACAAGCGCAACAACTCCCGCCACTGCTCCGGAGCCCGGTTGTGCTGCGCCAGAGCAAAGCTGACGGGGCGCCCCGTCTCCGCCGAGAGTTGACGCATCCACGCCATTTCCCGCTCAGGGGCCAGCAGGTCCTCGCCCATGATCCCCGCCGGGGCTACCTCGAAGAGACCCCGGCCGGCTTGGCGCAGCGCCTGGCCGATGCCGAACAACTCGTCCCGGGCGGCGAAAGTGCCCGGGACGGGCTCGCCGTCGACGGCTTTGTGGACGATGGTGCGGGAGGTGGAAAAGCCCAGGGCCCCGTCCAGGAGCCCTTGGAGCACAATGGCCGACATGGCGGCGATGTCGTCGGGAGTGGCCGGCTCGTTGCGAGCTCCCCGTTCGCCCATGACATAGGCGCGCACCGCCCCGTGCGGGACCTGGGCGCCCACATCGAGGGCCCGCGGCATCCGTTCGAGCGCGTCGAGATATTCACCGAAGCTCTCCCAGCCCCAGGTGATCCCTTCGGCCAGCGCAGTGCCGGGGATGTCCTCGACGCCTTCCATGAGCTGGATCAGCCAGTCCTCGCTGCCCGGTCGCACCGGAGCGAAACCCACGCCGCAGTTGCCCATGACCACCGTTGTCACCCCATGCCAGCACGACGGCGACAGCAACGGATCCCAGGTGGCCTGGCCGTCGTAATGGGTGTGCACGTCAACGAAGCCCGGCGTGACCAGCAGGCCGTCGGCGTCGATTTCCGTGTGGGCGGCCTCGCCCGCGAGATGGCCGATCGCCGTGACACGGCCTTCGTCCACTGCGACGTCCGCCGTCCGGGCCGGTGCACCGGTCCCGTCGACCAGCGTTCCGCCCCGAAGGATCAAGTCGTGCATGGGCACCCCCTAGATTTAGATTCTGGTCCTATGGTGACAGGCCAGGCCGGTCACGACAACTAGGCGCACGGCCTCTATTCTCGGGAGGGAGGCCGTCGTCGTGGCTTCGCTGACCAGAGAGGATCGTTCACGCCCCATCCGGCCGGCCCGGCCCATTCGGCGGCTCACGCAGCAGCGGTTTCGGCGAAGCGACGCGTCGGACGGCTCGCTCGCTGGTCGAATCAGCACCTCGAGCAGACACTGGGCGGCCCGCAGCGCACCCGGGTCATCGTGGTGCTGGCCTGCGTGCTCGCCCTTAGCAGCGCGGATACCGCGACGGTGGGGGCGTCGGCCACCCAGCTGCGCCAGGCGCTACATATTTCCAACACTGATATCGGGTTGCTGGTGGCCGTCAACGCGGTGGTCGCCGCAGTGGCCAGCATCCCCTTCGGGCTTCTTGCTGACCGTGTTCGACGGACCCGGTTGCTCGGTTTAGCCATCATCGTGTGGGGTCTGGCCATGATCTGGAGCGCCACCGCCCCCGACTTCGGCCGCCTGCTCTTGGCTCGGCTCTTTTTGGGAATCGTCACCGCGGTGGCCGGCCCGGTAGTGGCTTCGTTGATCGGTGACTACTTCGACAGCGGAGAGCGGGGGCGGATCTACGGCTACGTCCTCACCGGCGAGTTGCTGGGCGCCGGCCTCGGCTTCGCAGTGACAGGCGACATCGCAGCACTTTCGTGGCGGGCGGCGTTTGTGATCCTGGCCATCCCGGCGTTCTTTCTGGCCCGCTACGTCTTTGCTCTCCCCGAGCCTGTCCGGGGCGGTTCGCATCCCCTCACTCCGCTCGGAGCGCCGCCTTTGGTGCCCACCGTGGAACGACCTGCGGGGATCACCGACGCCCAACGCCTGGCCATGGAGCGGGGAGTGCAACCGGACCCCGATCTGGTGGTGGGCCAGGCGCACCACTCCATGGGGCTTATCCAGTCCACGAAATATCTGTTGCGGATCCGGACCAACCGCACGTTGATCATCGCCAGCGCCTTCGGCTACTTCTACCTCGCTGGGCTGCAGACCTTCGCTATCGAGTTCGTCAAACCCCAGTACGGGATCGACCAGGCTCTGGCCAACCTTCTCCTGCTGGTGCTCGGGGCGGGGGCCGTGATCGGCGTTTTGTTCTCCGGCCGTTTCAGCGACCGGTTACTGGCCCGAGGGGTGCTCAACGCCCGAATCCAAGTCACCACGGGCGCTGCCGCATTGACGGCACTGCTGTTTGTGCCCGCGCTGTTGACCCGCCATGTGGGGATGGCGCTGCCCTATCTCGTGGTGGCCGCCATGCTGCTTTCGGCGCAGAATCCGCCAATAGACGCGGCCCGCCTCGACATCGTCCCCGCCTTTTTGTGGGGGAGAGCCGAAGGGTTGCGCACTGCGCTGCGCACCGGGGCACAGGCGCTGGCCCCCCTGCTCTTCGGGGCGCTGTCCGACTACGTGTTCGGGGGAGGCCGCAACGGATTGCAGTGGACATTTTTGATCATGCTGTTGCCGCTTGGAGCGAACGCCATCTTCCTCGGGCGCGCCATCCGCACCTATCCGCGCGACGTTGCCACCGCGGCCGCGGCCGAGCGGGCCGGTGTAGGTGAGGAAGCAAACTCGTCCGAGTCGATGACCCGCTACGACGATCTCCCACGTGTCGACGGGCCGGCGCCCGACACCTGGCCGGGCACCATGATCGCGCCCCGCCCCCCGTTCCAGCCGGATCAATGATCCTCGAGCGGACCCAGGTCGAGGTGGGGCCGCTGCTGGCCGAGGGTGGGGAAGGGCGGGTCTACACGCTGGCCGACCGCTCCGATGGGTTGTTCAAGGAGTACCGCGAGCCGGTGCCCCTGGCGTTGGCCTCCGCGCTCATCGGATGGCCCGCCGAGGTGGCCAGAACCTCGCCCGGTTACGCGGCGCGGGTACTGGGCTCGGCGGCGTGGCCGACCGCGGTGGTGACCGATGGCGATGCCGCCGTCGGCGTTCTCATGCCCCGGGCCCCGCAGGCGTTCTGGCTCCATCACCGCGACGGCATCGACCGCTTGGCCACGCTCAGCTATCTGACGGCGGACCCCGCGCAGCGGGCCGCGGCTTATGGCCTCTCTCTGCCTCCGCCCATGGCCCCCGAGCGCATCGCCGTGGTCTACGCGCTGGCCCGGCTCCTGGTCGCCCTGCACGAAGCGTCGCCGGCCGCCGGCCACGGCGACCTGTCGGCCCGCAACGTGCTGTGGTCGCTGCACGACGTGCCCCGCGTCTACCTCATCGATTGCGACAACAGCGAACTGGCCGACGACCAGGAGGTACGCCTGCCAGGACCGGGCGCCGTCGGCCCGCCCGGCGCCTTCACTCCGCCGGGCACCCGGCGCCGGCCCATGACCCCCAACTGGGACGATCCGTCGATCCCGCCGGGCGCCAACCCCGATCTGCTGTCGGACCGCTACTCGCTGGCCTTGATCTTTCTCCGGGTGGCGGGCGCCGCCCACTATCCGGTGCAGCGCCGCCAGCGCCGGCGCGAGGCGGTCGCAGTCGATTTCGACCTACCGGACGTGGCCCGCCACCTCCACAGCCTGCGCCGCGGCGCGCCCATCTGGGCCATCTGCGCCGCCGGGCTCAGCCTGCAACGCTCGGCGCGCCCCGCCGCCGCCACCTGGGTCGCCACCCTCGAAGCGGTGCTCGACGAGATGGGCGCCGACGCCGGCACCGACCTGGCGGGAGCCGTACGCCGAGCGCAGGACGGGCCGGTAGGGGTGGCCAAGTACCCGACGGCGGCCGCCGAGCCCGCCGGCCCGCCCCCCGCGGTTCGGGACGTGACGGTGCGCCCGGTGGCCGCCACCGCGCGGACCCAAGCCTGGCGGGTGGCGTTGAGCCGGCCCGCGGAGGCCGCCGAAGAGCTCGACTTGCGGAGCACCAGCGCCCAGATCCGCCGTCAGCTCCGCTACTCGGCGGTGTGGTGGTGGATCGCCCACCGGCGCATGGTGGGGATGGTGGTGTCGCGCCGCTCCTATCTCAAAGGGTTGCGTCGATTGGTGTTTTTGGCTTTCGTGGACGTGGCCCTGGCCAGTGCCGCACTCTTTGTGGTCGCCATGATCGTGAGCCCCTTTCTCGGCATCTGAGCCTTCGGGGGCCCGGGCTCCTTTTGGGTACGGGGGCCATCTTGGGTAGCGTCAGAGCATGGCATCGGAAAATCTCGGGGTTGAGGAGACCTATGCGGTTTTTCCGTTCTACCTGTGCCTCGACGTCTCTGCTTCCATGGCCGGCGAACCGATCGAGTCGGTCAACCGCCAGATGCCGCAGTTGCGGTCGGCTATCGGTGAAGACCCGGCCATCGCCGAGGTGATCCGCCTGGCCGTCGTCACCTTCTCCGACGTGGCGCGCACGGTGCTCCCCTTGAGCGACCTGAGCCTGGTGGAGGCCGTCCCCGAGTTGGCCAGCGAAGGCCGCACCAGTTATGGCGCAGCGTTCGATCACCTTCGCCGCACGATCGAGGGCGACTACCACTCCAGCCGGGGCCGGGGTGAGCGGTGGTATCGCCCTGCGGTGGTGTTCATATCCGACGGCCAACCCACCGACGCTGCCGAGACGTGGAGGGCGGCGCACCAGCGCCTGGTGGCGCCGGAGTGGCGCCGCCGGCCCAATGTGCTGTCGTTCGGCTTCGGGGCGGCGGATGCCGAGGTGCTGGCCGAGATCGCGGAGCGCAAACCCAATCGGGCATTTATCGCCGCTGCCGGGGCGGAACCTTCAGCCGTGATCCCCGAGCTGGTAGCCGGACTGATCTCTTCCATCGTGAGCTCGTCGGCCAGCGTCTACAACGGAGCGGCACAGCTGGTGCCACCTGACGTGGCGAGCATGACGGCCATCCCCGTCGACCAACTCGACTGATCCGCTGAGCGAATCCCCGACGTTTGGCCGCCCGTCTCCGGCGGCGGGACGAGCAGCGCTGTTGCGTCCGGCCGCCGCCGCGGCCGACGCCGCCTACCGGGCCGATGGAGGCGACAGCGACCGCTGGAGCGTGCGGGCGGCCACGGTGGCCGGCGTCCGTCACCGCCTCGACGGGCGACGGGGGGAGGACGCCTGGGCCTGGGCGGATTCGCCGGGCGGTCTGGTGGTGGCGGTGGCCGACGGCGTGAGCTCCACGCCCGAGGCTGCGCTGGCCGCGCAGGTCGCGGTCGCCGCGGCGGTCGCGGTGGGTATCGCACCCGGCGCGTTGTCCGCGGTGTGTGGCGTTGCGCTAGGTGCCGCCGCCGAGGCGGTGGCCGCCGCGGTGGGCGAAGGAGGCCGTGGCGCCACGACGTTGGTGGTGGCCGCCGTCGCCCCCGACGGCCGATGGGCGGCGGCGCGGGTAGGTGACAGCGACGCGTTCGTGCTCGGCGCGTCCGGTTGGCAGGCCGTGTTCGGCCCCGAGGGTGACGACGAAGTTCGATCGGGGGCCACCGACGCGTTGCCGGCGCTAGGCGCGCTGGCCGCCCACCACGAGGGAATCTTTGCGCCGGGGCACGTGCTGGTGCTGCTGAGTGACGGCGTGGGCGGGCCGTTGCGCGACGGGCCCTCGACGGTGGCAGTGGGTCTAGCGCAGGCGCTGGTGGTGCCGCCGAGCCCGCTGGATCTGGCTCGCCTGGTGGACTTCGCCCGTCAGGGTTGCCACGATGATCGCACCCTGTTGGCCGTGTGGCCTGCGTCGTATCGGGGGACGCCTCAGATCCTTGACTAAGTCAAGGACATGGCCTACGGTGCGCGGAGTGGAACGCAGCGAGGACCTTTTGGCCCGCTCCCTGGACACGCTGGTGCGTCTGGGGGGGTCTCGGCGCCTTCATCAGCGCCAGGCTTCAGCGGCTGGCTACCCCTTGTCGCAACAAGGTTTCCGGCTGTTGCGCCGCATCGTGGAGCGCGGCGCCACTTCGCCCGGAGAACTGGCCCGCCTGTCGGACATCGATCCCTCGGTGGTGACCCGTCAACTCCGTCAACTGGCGCTCGACGGTTACATCGAGCGCACAGCGACACCCGGGGACCGCCGGGTGAGTACTGTGCGGCCCACGGAGCAGGGCCGGGCCGCGGTGGTCCGGATGCGGGGGGTGCTTTCAGGGCATATGCGCTTGGCCCTGCGGTCGTGGCCCGCCGCGGACATAGAGACCCTGGCGGGCCTGTTGGGCCGCCTGGTGGACGACTTGCGTGCTGTTCCCTATCCCGAAATGGAGGAGGCGACCCGTGGCTGAACAGGTACTCATCGGACGGAAGGCGGTGGTTACAGGGGCGAGCCGGGGCATCGGTGCCGCGGTGGCGCAGCGCCTCGCCGCGGAGGGAGCGGACGTGGCCGTCGTGGCACGCACCGAAGATCACCACGACCACCTGCCCGGGTCGTTGCGCGAGACCGCCGCGCAGGCCAGCACCTATGGGCGGCGCGTCGCGGTGATCAAAGCCGACCTGGCCCGGGCCGAGGATCGCAGCCGCATCGTGCCCGAAGCCGTCGAGGCGCTCGGTGGGCCCATCGACATCCTGGTCAACAACGCCGCGGCGGCCATCTACGCCCCGCTGGCCACCTACCCGCTGCGCCGCCGGCTCATCACCTTCGAGGTGAATGTGCACGCCCCCCTCGATCTGGCCCATGACGTGTTGCCGGGGATGATCGCCAACGGCCAAGGGTGGATCGTCAACGTGTCGAGTGCCACCGCCCGCCTCAGCGTTGGACCGCCCTTCGACCAATCGCCGCCCGGATCCACCATGGGTATCTACGGTGCCTCCAAAGCGGCCCTCAACCGTCTCACCAACGCATTGGCCCAGGAGTTGTGGGGGACCGGCGTGCGGGTCAACACGGTGCAACCGCGTACCGGCGTGGCCAGCGAAGGGGCGCAGGAGTTGGTTGGTGCGCTGGTCGACACCAGCGATTGGGAGTCCATGGAAGCGATGGTGGAAGGGATCGTGGTGCTGTGCCACTGCCCGCCGGAGATGACCGGCGGGATCGAGGTGAGCACCGACCTGGTGAGCCGCTTCGTGGGGACCGTGCGCGGACTTGACGGCGAAGTGCTCGCCGCCGGAGGGGAGTGAAGATGGCCAGAGTGCATTACGCAGCCAGCGTCCACGACGACGCCGAGATCGACGCCGTGGTCGAGGTACTGCGCGACGAGCGGGGCCTGTGGGTGGGCCGGCGGGTCAAGGAGATGGAACGCCAGGTCGCCGCGCTGTTCGGCAAGCAGGCGGGGGCGATGTGCAACTCCGGCTCCTCTGCGTTGTACCTCGCAGTGGAGTTGTTGGACTTGGCGCCGGGGCGCGAGGTGATCACCTGCGCGCTCACCTTCTCCACCGACGTCGCACCCCTGGTGCGGGCGGGCCTGGTGCCCGTATTCGTCGACGTGGAACCCGACACGTTCAACGTGGATGTGGCCCGGATCGAGGAGTTGATCACGCCGGCCACCGGCGCCATCCTGATGCCCAACCTGATCGGCAACGCCCCCGACTGGGACGCCATCGCAGCGATCGCGGCGCGCCACGAGCTGCGGACCATCGAGGATTCATGCGACGCGCTGGGCCCGCTGCTGGGCGGGACAGCGACGGGCACCCGCTCCGATCTCAGCGTCACCAGCTTCGCTTCCTCGCACATCATCACGTGCGCGGGCAACGGCGGAATGGTCATGATGGACGACGACACGTTGCGGGACCGGGCGCTGCTGCTGCGGCGCTGGGGCCGGCGATCGGAGCTGCACTTTTTTGGTTCGAAACGGCGCGACCACAACTTCTGGGAGGACCTCGACGGGATCCGCTACGACAACCAGTTCATTTTCGATGAGCTCGGATGGAACTTCGAGCCGTCTGAACTGGGTGCCGCATTCGGCCTGGAACAGCTGAAAAAGCTTCCCGGGAACCGCCTGCGCCGCCAACGCAACTTCGAGCTGTACAGCGAATGGTTCCGGGCTCACTCGGATCTCTTCACGCCGCCGCGCCAGACCGACCGCTTGGAGACGGCCTGGTTGTGTTACCCGGTCCTCATCAACGCGGACGCCGGGTTCGAGCGCGCCGCGGTGCAGCAGTGGTTGGACGAACACGATGTCGACACGCGCACCATCTGGACGGGGAACGTGACCCGTCAACCCATGTTGCGCGGGGTGGGGTACCGCGTTCCCGGCGACGGGCTACCAAACGCCGACGCAGTGATGGAACGGGGATTTCTGCTGCCCTGCAACCACGGCATGGGCGACGACGACGTGTCATTCGTGCTCGAACAACTGGAGGGGTTTCTCCTTCACGGCGGCGTGTCGGCCAACACCTGACGGTGAGCTTGTTCGACGAACTCCGCGCGGAGGAAAAGGCCGGGCTCACCGCAGGGGCGAGCATGTGGCGGCTGGCCGGAGTGCCCCGCCTCGGGTTGCGGGGACTCAAAATGTCGGACGGCCCCTCAGGCGTACGCGGCGCCACCTTTACCCGCCGCTCGCTGGTCCTGCCCTGCGGCGCCGCGCTGGGGGCCACCTGGAACCCGGAACTGCTCGAGGCCGTCGGGCGGGTGCTGGGGGAGGAGGCCCGCGACAAGGACGTCGATGTCCTGCTCGGCCCGACCGTGAACATCGTGCGGACCCCGCTGGCCGGGCGAAGCTTCGAGTGCTTCTCCGAGGACCCCTGCTTGAGCTCCGCGCTCGCCGTGGCCTACATCGGCGGTGTGCAGTCCCAAGGCGTCGGCTGCTGTATTAAGCACTTCGCCTGCAACGATCAGGAATACCAGCGCATGACCATCAGCGCCGAAGTCGATGCGCAGACATTGCGCGAGATCCACCTGCCCGTGTTCGAAGCCGCAGTGGGCGCCGGCGTGTGGGCGGTCATGTCGGCCTACAACCGGTTGGGGGGAACCTACTGCTCGGAGCACCCGGTCCTGCTGGGTGCCATCTTGCGCCAGGAGTGGGGGTTCGACGGGGTTGTGGTCTCCGACTGGTTCGGGACCCATAGCACCGCCGCCGCGCTGGCCGGGCTCGATATCGAGATGCCAGGCCCGGCTACGTGGCTCGGACCGGTCCTTGCCCGCGCCATCGAAGAGGGGACAGCACCACAGCGCGAACCACTGGGCGCCGCCCTCGACGACATGGCCCGCCGGGTCCTACTCCTCATGGAGCGCACCGGCGCATCCGAGCCGGGACGGGTTGATCGGCCTGAGGGCGAAGCGGACGTTCCGGAGCGGCGCGCGGTGGCCCGGCGCGCCGCAGCGGAGTCCATAGTGTTACTTACGAATAATGGACTGCTCCCCCTCGACGTCGCCGCGGTGGCCCGGGTCGCGGTGATCGGGCCGAACGCCGTGCGCTTCGAGGTGGGCGGCGGCGGGAGCGCCACCGTCAATCCCCACCGCGTGAATCCACCCCTCGACGCCTTGCGCGCACGGCTGGCCAGCCTGAGCGCCGGGGGCGACGTCGAGGTGGTCTACGAACCCGGATGCCAGATCTCCACCACGTGTCCCACGGTCGAGCCCCGCCTGCTCGAAGGGGGCGGTTTCTCCCTCGAGCTGTGGGATAACGTCGAGTTCTCGGGGCCACCGGCGGCCCGCCAGCAGGCGGCAGGGGGGCGCCTGTTGTGGCTCGGCCCGCCGGCCGAGGGCGTCACCCCCGGGCACTGCTCGGCGCGGGCCCACACCACCTTCACCCCCGATCGCGGCGGCCGGTGGCGATTCAGTCTGGAAAGCGCCGGCCGGTCGCGGTTGTGGCTCGATGCGACGGCGCTGGTGGACAACTGGGAGCCCACTGCGGGCACCACCTTCATGGGCCTGGGAAGCGTTCCGGTCGAGGTCGAAGTGGAACTGGTGGCCGGCCGCCCCTACCGGCTGGCGGCAGAGTTACGCGTGAACAGCGGGCTTCCCCTGGCCGGGGTGCGGATCGGAGCGACCCCTGTCGTGGCCGACGACGCCCTGGAGGCCGCGGTGGCCGCCGCGGCGACAGCCGACGTAGCCATTGTCGTGGTGGGCACCAGCCCCGACCACGAGAGCGAGGGCTTCGACCGCAGCACCCTCGCGCTCCCCGGCGAACAGGACCAACTGGTGGCCCGGGTCGCTGCGGCCAACCCCCGCACCGTGGTGGTCATCAACACCGGAGCCCCGGTCACGCTGCCCTGGGTCGAGCTGCCGGCGGCCATCGTGGCGACATGGTTTCCGGGCGAGGAGGGAGCCGACGCCCTGGCCGACGTCCTCCTCGGGGTGGCGGAGCCTTCAGGCCGTCTGCCGGTCACCTTTCCCCGCCGTATCGAGGACACGCCAGCCTTCGAAGCGCGGCGCTATCCCGGCGAGGACGGCCGGGTGTACTACGAGGAACGCACCGGGGTCGGCTATCGCCACTACGACGCTACGGGAATCACCGCACTGTTCCCCTTCGGGCACGGACTGTCCTACACGGAGTTCCGTTACGGCCAACTCCGGACCGAGCCCGGCGACGGCGGCGGGATACAAGTCCGGGTGGACGTGGCCAATGTGGGCGGGCGGACCGGAATCACCGTCGCCCAGTGTTACCTGCGGCGTGGCTCGGTCGTCGCCTCCGCGAAGCAGTTGCGGGCCTTCGCCAAAGTCGAACTGGCCGCTGGGGCGCGGACCGAGGTGGTCTTCGATCTTCCCCGCAGGGCGTTCGCTCACTGGGATCCCGCCGGAGGGGGATGGGTGGTGCCCGCCGAAGTGTTCGAAGTCCTGGTGGGCGCCTCGTCGTGCGACATCCGCGCCTCGGTCAACGTGTCGGCTCCCGAGGCTGGGTAGGGTCCCCGGAACCAACCTGTAGCTATGCGAAGGAGTTAGCCATGCCCGCGACCCAAGTCGAGCTCGACACTGCCGACGGTTCTATGCCTGCCTATCAGTCGACGCCCGAGGGTCCGGGCCGCGGCGGCGTGGTGGTCATCCAGGAAGCATTCGGGGTTACCGAACACATACAGGACGTGACCCGCCGCTTCGCCGACGCCGGGTGGGCAGCGGTCGCCCCCGCCCTGTTCCATCGCCAAGGGGCGCCGGCGCTGGGCTACGACGACTTCTCTGCGGTGATGCCGCTCATGAAAGAGCTCTCGGGGGAAGGGATCGCCACCGATGTGGACGCCGCGTTCGCCCACCTGGAGGCGCTGGGCTACCAAGCGCAACGCTGCGCGATCGTCGGGTTCTGCATGGGCGGCTCGGTCAGTTTTGCCACCGCCGTGCGCCGCCCGCTCGGCGCGGCAGTCACCTTCTACGGCGGGGGTATCGGGCAAGCCCGTTTCGGTTACCCGACGCAGCTCGAGGTGGGTTCGCAGTTGCAGACGCCGTGGCTGGGTCTCTACGGCGACTTGGACAAGGGCATCCCCGTCGAAGAGGTCGAGCAGTTGCGCGACGCCGTGGCTCAGGCCAAAGTCCCCGCCGAAATCGTGAGGTACGACGACGCCGACCACGGTTTCCACTGCAATGACCGCCCTGCGGTGTTCAACCCGGCAGCTGCCGCGGACGGCTGGGCCCGGACATTGGACTGGTTCGAGCGTTACGTGGCCGCCAGCTGACGGCGCGAGCTGGCCGCCACCTGGGCCACCCGCTGGTGCACGAACGTCAGCTTTTCCACCACCGCGGGAGCCAGGACGAAGGGGTAGAGGTCGTCGCGGCCCATGGAGCGGTTGACGGCGTTGAGGGCGTAGGTGAGCGGCAGCCACTCCTGGAAGATGGCCGAGAAGCCGTCGACGCCTTCGGCCGCCGTGACTTCTGAGGGCACCGCGGCCAACTCCAGGTCGCGGTGCCCTTTGCGTTCGTCGATGGGCCCGGTGATCAGCACGCCGTAGGCGGCTGCGGTCTGGAGGGTGTCGCGGATGTGGAGGTAGTGGGCGAAGGTCTCGGCCCAGTCTTCCCACGGGTGCATGGTGGCGTAGGCGCTCACATAGGCCCCGCCCCATGCGGTGGGGGGGCCCTCGGCGTAATGGCGGTCGATGGCCGCCCGGTAGTCGACACGGTCGTCGCCGAACAATGTCCGGAACTGATCCTGGTACGGACCGCCCCGGACCAGCACCATCCAGTAGTAGTGCCCGATCTCATGGCGGAAATGGCCGAGCAGGGTGCGGTACGGCTCACCCAGATAGTTGCGTGTGGCCTCCCGGTAGGCGTCGTCGGACTCGGCCAGATCCAGGGTCACGATCCCCGAACTGTGGCCGGTGGTTACCGGGCCGGTAGCGCTCGAGAGCAGGTCGAAGGCCAGCCCGGAGCGGGGGTCTTGGTGACGCGACACGATCGGGATGGCCAACTCCCGGAGTTGGAACACCACCCGCCGCTTGGCTGCCTCTGCCTTGGCGAACGCCGCCATCCCGGCCTGGTCGTCGTCGGCCGGGCGGGTGCGGGTCAGACGGCAGCTTTCGCACAGGTGGCCTGGCGGCGCGAAGTCGGGGACCAGCCAGTTGCACGCCGCGATGTCACTATTGGGGCAACGGCGCCACAGCGCCGCGCGGTCGTCGCCCATGATGCGGAAGCGATCACCCCGGGCTTCGAGCGCCACCACGGCGCCCTGCTCCGGAGCGAAGCCCAGCGTCGCGCCGCACGTGAGGCAACTGGTGTTCTCGAAGAACACGAGGTGCCGGCAGACATCACACTCGTAGGCGCGCATTCGGTCATTCTGGCGCAACCGGCGGCCTACAAGGCGTGGCGCCGGTCGCTACCATCGGCTGGTGAGTCCCACTCCCCACCTCGAACACGAGGTCAAACTCGAGGCTGGAGTCGGCTTCCGCGTCCCCGAGCTCAACGGGCTCCTTCCCGGCATTCGAGTCGATGAGCGCCCGGACGCCCGGCTCCAGGCCATCTACGTCGATACCGAGGACCTGCGTCTGATGCGCCACGGGGTCACCCTGCGCCACCGCCAGGATCGGGCGGGCGGTGCCGGAGCCGAGCGGGGCTGGACACTAAAGCTGCCGGCCCCCTCCGATGGGAAAGGCCTCGTCCGCAAAGAGTTGACGTGGCCGGGGGGATGGGGCCCGGTGCCGCGCGCCACAGCCTCGCTGGTGCGGGCGTTCGATCGGGGTGCACCCCTGGGGCCGGTGGCCCGCCTCATCACACAACGGCGGCGGCTGGTGCTCAGCGACGCCACCGGGGCCGAGTTGCTCGAGGTTGACGACGACATCGTCTCGGTCATGGACGGCCGCAGCCTGGCCGCCCGCTTCCGGGAAGTGGAGGTCGAAGTGACCGGCCCGGGCGGCGAGGCCCTACTCGACCACGTCGTCGCCGCACTGGTGGCCGCCGGCGCCCTGCCCGGCGACGACCGTCCAAAAGTGGTTCGGGCGCTCGGCCGTCGGGCCACCGAACCCCCCGATGTGGCCATCGTGGCGTTGCCTGCCCATGCGACCGTACGCGAGGTGGTGGCCGGAGCGATCGCCGCGGGGTACTGCCGGCTCACCGAGCACGATCCGGGGGTCCGCCTCGACGAAGACATCGAAGACGTTCACCAGGCCCGGGTAGCTACCCGCCGGCTGCGCAGCGACCTGCGCACCTTCGCCGGAGTGGTGGACAACGATTGGGCGATCCCTGTGCGCGAGGAGCTGGGCTGGATCGCCGAAGCCCTGGGCCGCGTCCGCGACGCCGATGTGCTCGGCCTGCGCTTGGCCGAACAGGTCTCCCTCTTGGAACCCGAGGATCGCGCCGCGGCGTTGCCCTTGCGTAAACGGCTCGAGATGCAGCGGCGCGGCGCATTTCGCGACCTGTTGACGGCCCTGGACAGTGACCGCTATCTGCGCCTCCTCGACACCTTGGCTTCGGGCGCTGTCGATCCGCCCCTGGCAACACCCCCCGCCCCCGCGCCGGTGCCGGTTCCCCAGGATCAAGCACCCGTCGCCGAGGGCGTGGCGGTGCCAGAGGGGCTGGGGCCCGCAGAAGCGCTGGCCTTGGCCGGAACGCTGGGCTCGGGCGACGAAGCGGGGGAAGCCGAGCACGAACGGCTCGACCTGGCCGGCGACGAGGGCGATCTTCGGGCCCCCACCGCCGGCGCCGGCTGGTCGATCGCGGCCCAGGTGCCGTGGCCTTCAGCTGCCGCGTTCTCCGGCACCCTTCCTGCTCCCCTCAACGGCGGTGCGGTGGCCGAGGGTGCGGCCAGCGGGCCGGTCGGCGCCCCGTTCCGTCTGGCCGCCCCCGTCACCGCGCTCGAAGTCAGCCTGGCGGTCGTGCCCGACTTGGTGCCGCCGCCCCTCGAGACCGAACCCGCCCCGGCCGGTCCGGGTGACGGCGACAACCGGCCGCCGAGCGGTTCTCTGTGGGCCGGCGTCGATCCTGACGACCTGGCTTCAGAAGCCCTGCCCCGGCTGGTCCGCAAACCGTGGCGGCGAGTGGTGCGAGCCATCAACGAACTCGATCCTCACCCTCCCGATGAGGCGTTGCACGAGATCCGCATCCGGGCCAAACGGTTGCGCTACGCCTGCGAAGCGGTCGCCGTGGTGGTGGGCAAACCGGCTACACGCCTGGCCAAGGACGCCGCAGCCCTCCAGGGAGTCCTCGGCGACCAGCACGACGCGGTGATCGCCGAAGAGTGGTTACGGGAGGCGTCGCGGACAGCGAAAGGCCCCGCGGCCATCGTGGCAGGGCAGCTCATCGCCAGTGAACGCGCCGCGCAGGCCGCTTGTCGCACCGAATGGTCGGCGCCCGCACAGCGGGTGATCAGTGACGAGCACCGCGTGTGGCTGAACCGGAAGACGTTGCGGCGCTAAGCCGCTATTACCGGCGAGCCCGGCCCCCTGCGCTACGGTCATGGTGTGCGGATCGCCGCGCTGGATCTCGGTAGCAACTCCTTTCACCTTCTGGTGGCCGACGTTCGGGCCGACGGTGGCATCGAGCCAGTGGTACGCGACAAGGAGATGCTCCGTCTCGGGTCCCAGGTCGCGGCCACCGGGATGGTCGGCGAGGCCGCGACGCGCTCGGCGGTCGAAGTGGTCGCCCGCTTCGCCGCCCTGGCCGAGTCGTTGGACGCCGATCGGGTCGTCGCTTGCGGGACCGCCGCGCTACGCGACGCCCGTGACTCGCGCCGGGTCATCGGCCGTATCGAGGACCGGACCGGAATCACCGCGCGGGTGATCTCCGGCGAAGAAGAGGCGCGCCTGATCTTTACCGCGGTGCAGGCCAGCGTGGTCATCGACCCCGCTCCAGCGCTGGCCCTGGACCTGGGCGGAGGCAGCCTCGAGCTCATGATCGGCGGTCCGGGCGGCCTGCAATGGTCAGCCAGCGTGGGCCTCGGTGTCGGCCGGCTCACCGCGGAGCTGGTGCGCAGTGATCCCCCCTCGACCGGTGACCGCCGGCGCTTGGTACGCCGGGTGGAGTCCGAGTTGGCCCCGTTCCGGGAGGCCATCACCGGCTTCGCGCCGGCGGCCGCCATCGGGTCGTCGGGAACGATCGGCGCGCTGATCCGTTTGACCGCTTCGCGGCGCGGTCCCACACCCGTGAGCGTCAACCAGCTCACGGTGGACCTCGACGACCTACGAGAGCTCGAGGCGGAGTTATTGGCCCATGACTCGGCCTCCCGGATGACCATGCCCGGCGTCGATGCCCGCCGCGCCGATCTGCTGCCCGCGGGCATCGTCACTTTGGTCGCCATCATGGAGTTGGCGGGGGTCGATCGCCTCACAGGAAGCGACTGGGCGCTCCGCGAAGGGATGGTGCTGGAGGCCGCCGGCGCGCCCGCGGACACGCAGAGCAACCTACGACACCGTGCCGTCGTCGAACTGTGCCAGCGGTGCCGGTGGTCCGAAGTGCACTCGCGGAAGGTGTCCCGACTGGCGCTGGAGCTCTTCGACGGCACCGCGGAACGCCACGGCCTCGCGGCCGAGGACCGAGAGCTTTTGGAGCTGGGGGGACTGCTCCACGACATCGGCGACCACGTGAGCACCGAAAACCACGAGCAGCACAGCGCGTACCTGATCCGGCACGGCCGGCTGCGCGGGTTCAGTCCCGAAGAGGTCGACGTGCTGTCGTGCCTGGCGCGGTTCCACCGCCGAGGGGCGCCCAAGGCGTCGTTCGAACCATGGGTCTCGTTGTCGCCCGAGCGACGCGAGCGCACCACCGTGCTCATTGCGCTGCTCCAAGCGGCCGATGCTCTCGACCGTGGGCATGGGGGTCCGGTACGGGACGTGACCGTGCGCTCGAGTGGTGGCCCTCTGATCGAGGTCGAAGTGGACGCCGACGGCGACATCGCTCTGGAGCGCTACACCCTGCGCAAAAAAGGTGAGCTGCTGGAGCGCGTCTTCGGGTGCCGGATCGAGCTCGTGGAGAGCACCGAACTGGCCGACTTTCCGCCGCCGCTGGGCACCCAACTCGTCGGATAGCAGCTAGCGGGGCGTCGAGGCGCGCCGGCTCGTGCCCAGCGCGCCGCTAGCATTGGCGTCCCGTGGCCAAGCTGTTGAGGTTTATCGGCATCATTGTCGCCGCCGCGTTGGTCACCGCCGGCGGCATCACCGCCACCGTGGCTGTCGCGTCGGGCTTTGCATCGCACACCGAGAGCGCCACCGCGTTCGCTCTGCCCGCCCTGGGTTCTGTGGTGGACCAGCCGTCGGTGGTCTACGCCAGCGACGGCACCACCGTCCTCGGCACGTTCCAGGGTCCGAAAACCAGTGTGCCGGTCACTCTGTCCCGGGTGCCCACCATTGTCATCGCCGCGGTTCTCGATACCGAGGACCAGCGCTTCTTCGTGCACGGCGGCTACGACATCCCCTCGATCGTGCGGGCACTGGGTTCCGACAGCTCCGGCAACTCGTTGCAGGGTGGCTCCACGATCACCCAGCAGCTGGTCAAGAACATCTATCTGAGCTCGCAGCGCACCCTCACCCGGAAGTTCAAAGAGGCGGTGATCGCCAGCCGCTTGCAGAAGCAGTACACCAAAAACGCCATCCTGCAGGCCTACCTCAACACCATCTACCTGGGAGAGGGGGCCTACGGCATCCAGGCCGCAGCCCAGATTTATTACAACCAGCCCATCGGTCAGTCCACCCTGGCCGAGGCGGCCCTGTTCGCCGGGATGATCCACGACCCCAACGGCGACGATCCCATCGTCCACCCCTCGGCGGCCCGGGCTCGCCGTGCCTTCGTACTGTCGCGGATGGTGCACTACGGCTCGATCACCCAGGCTCAGGCTGACGCAGCGAACAAGTCCCCGCTTCCCACCACCATCACCGTGCCGCAGTCGGCCAGTGACTCGGTGGTGGACAACTACGTCCAGCAGGTGGAGACCTTCCTGCTCGACAGCTCGTCGAGCCCGCTCGGTGGCACCTACAACGAGCGCTACCAGAGCCTCTTCGAGGGCGGGCTCAAGATTTACACGGACCTCAACCTGGCCGACCAGGCCGACGCGGAGGCCGCTCTGGCCAAGGACATCTATCCGGTGGGCGCCGAGCATGCGGTGAACGGCTCACCCGACACCGGCGCCTTGGTAGCCATCCAGCCCTCCACCGGCGATGTCGTTGCCCTGGTCGGTGGACCAGGCGGGAAGAGCAAGTTCGACCTGGCCACGGAGGCCTACCGCCAGCCCGGCTCAGGGTTCAAGCTGTTCACGCTGCTGGCCGCCTACGAAAATGGTTTCGGACCGGCCGACCAGGTAGACGGGACTGCGCCGTGTGCTGTGCAGTTCCCCGGACCCTACGGACTGGGTTACATGCCGCCCAACCCGCCGGCCAATAACGCGGGCGACGGTGAGGGCAAGGGTTTGCAGACCATTGACGAGGCGACAGTGGGGTCGATCAACTGCGCCTTTATCCGCTTGGCGCAGAAGGTTGGGCTGGACAAGGTGCTGCCGTTGGCCGAGAGCCTGGGTGTCACCACCGAGTCGGCGTCCGGCAACCCCAGCAACTTCATCCCCTACCCCTCGGTGGTCATCGGCGGTCAGGGAGTCACCGTGCTCGACATGGCCAACGCCTACGCCACGGTGGCCGACAATGGCGTGTACCACACGCCGCAATACGTCAACCACATCGTCGACAACTCGGGCACCACCTTCTACACCGAGCATCCGGTGGGCGAGGCGATCATTCCCCAGCAGGTTGACCTCGAAGCCACGCAGGACCTCGAGCATGTCGTTCAATACGGCACGGGGACCGATGCAGAGCTCTACGGGCGAGAGGCGGCCGGCAAGACGGGGACCACCGACAAGAGCGTGGACGCCTGGTTCAACGGGTTCACCCCACAGCTGGCAGCGAGTGTGTGGATGGGCAACCCGGCGGGTGACTCCCAGACTTACGGGATGTTGTGGGGCTACGCCGGCCAGGTGTTCGGCGGGGATTACCCGGCCACCACGTGGCATGACTTCATGACCAGCGCCTTGGCCGGCCAACCTGATCTCAGCTTCGCGCAACCCAATCCGTCGCTGATCCCGCCAGGCAAGGTGATCCAGTCGCCCGGTACCGGGGGTGTCTCCATCTATGGATACAACCCGATCACCGGTTTGCCAAACATCCCCACCACCACAACCACGACGGCGCCAAGCACCACGACCGTCGCCCCGACCACGGTGTCGCCGACGCAGCCGACGACGGCCACTACGAGCGCGCCGGGCACCACGACCCCCCGCTCCCCGCCCACCACATGAGGGCCAGCGCCGACCTACAGGCCCTTCTCGCTCTTCAGGATCTCGGCACGGCGATCGACCGGCACCGCCATCAGCGAGACACGCTGCCCGAGCGGGGCGAGCTCGTCGCCCTGGACCACGGCGTCGCCTCCACGAGGCGGGCCCGCGACGAGGTGGCCCGACGCCGGGACGAGGTGGTGGCCGCGCAGGAGACCTCCGAAGCGGAACTGGCAGCCACCGAGGACCGGTTGTCGGCGGTGCGCCGCCGGATGGGCAGCGGCGACGCCGCTTCGGCACGCGATGTGACCGCCTTGTCGTCGGGGATCGACCACCTCCTCGAGCGGGTGTCGCATCTCGAGGATGAGGTTCTTTCGGCCATGGAGGAGCGGGCACCCCTTGACGAGCAGGTCAGCCTCGCCGAGCGCGAACTGGCGGAGTTCGCGGAGCGCCGCGAAGTCCTGGTGGCCGCGCTGGCCGCCGCCGAAGCCCGCCTCGACGAGGAGATCGCCGCGTTGGAGGAGACCCGCGACGCGGCTCGGGAGTCGCTGCCCAAGGAACGAGTGGCGATTTACGACCGCCTGCGGCCCAGGTTGGCCGGCGTGGCCGTCGCCCGGTTGGTGGGCTCGCACTGCGACGGCTGCCACCTCACGCTGCCTGCCACGGAGCTTGACCGGCTGCGCCACGAACCCCCCGATGCCCTCGTGTACTGCGACCAGTGCGGCCGCGTGCTCGTCCGCCAGGTCTGAGTGGTGCCCGACGCCCGCGCCCCGTCATGCGGGAACCTTTTCCCCTCATAGTTTGTTAGCATGACTAAATGGCAGGTGGGATCCTGCCGGAGGGAGTCAGGTTTGCCAGCCATTGATCGAGCAGTACGCAGGACCTTCTCGGCCTTGTCGGTACGCAACTACCGGTATTACTTCATGGGTCAATCGGTCTCCATGATCGGGACCTGGATGCAGAGCACCGCCCAGGCCTGGTTGGTCCTGAAGCTGACCGGATCCGGGGTGGATCTGGGCTTGATCATCGCCGCGCAGACCCTGCCTATCCTGCTGCTCGGTCCGGTGGGGGGGACCATCGCCGACCGGTTCGGCAAATACCGCATCTTGTGGTGGACGCAAGCCTTCGCCGGCGTCCAGGCGCTCGCCCTCTCATTGCTGGTGCTCACCGGTGGAGCCCAGCTGTGGCTGCTGTTTGTCTTCGCCGTGTTGTTGGGTCTGATCAACTGTCTGGACAACCCGACCCGCCAGACCTTTGTGGGGGAGATGGTCCCTCGCGACCAGCTCCGCAACGCCGTGACCCTCAACACGGTCATGGTGAACCTGGCCCGGGCCGTGGGCCCTGCCATCGCCGGGGTGCTCATCGCCACGGTGGGCATCGGATGGTGCTTCATGCTCAACGCGGTGTCATTCATCTTCGTGCTGGCCGCGTTGCGGGCCATTCACACCGACGAGCTGCATCTGGCCGATCCCATCGTCCGGGGCGACGGGCGCGGAGGCCTGATGGAGGGGTTCCGCTACGTGGCCTCCACGCCCCTGTTGCGCAACGCCTTGTTGATGATGGCGCTGGTCGGAACGCTGTCCTATGAGTTCCAGGTCAGCCTGCCCTTGATGGCCAAGTACACCTTCCATGGGGGAGCGGAGACCTATGGCGTGCTGACGGCCTGCGTGGGGATCGGCGCGGTCGTTGGTGGGCTCATCGCAGCCTCTCGCCGCAACACCGCGGCATCGGCCCTGGTGCGCGCTGCGTTGTTTTTCGGCGTCGCCATCGGCCTGGCGGCGCTGGCCCCCGACTCGCTGACCGAGAAGCTGGCGTTGCTGCTGGTGGGCGCGGGCTCGGTGACTTTTCTGTCGTTGGGGAGCACCACGTTGCAACTTTCGTCCGATCCGGCCATGCGGGGCCGGGTCATGTCGTTGTGGTCGGTGGCCTTCATGGGCTCCACGCCAATCGGCGGCCCCGTCGTGGGTTGGATCGGCAGCGCTGCGGGACCCCGCTGGGCACTGGGAATCGGGGCCGCCGCGGCGATCGCGGCGGCCGCGCTCGGTTGGATGACTTTGGTCTCCAGCCGGAAAGCTCCGGGGGCGGGTGAGCCGGACGCAGGCGCCGGGGTGGTGGCAGCCCACACGGGGGGTGCGGGCGCTGCGCCGGTGACGGCGGTGGACTTGGCCGACGTCGCCGACGTCGCGCCGGGCGACCTGGGCGCGGCACCAGGGGCAGGCCGCCGGTAGCGTCAGGGGCGTGCTGATCCTCGTGCGCCACGGGCGCACCGCCCACAATGCAGAACGCCGGCTACTCGGACGTCTCGACATCCCCCTCGACGAGCTCGGTGCCCGCCAAGCGGCGGCGCTGGCCGGCGTCGACGACCTCGCCGGAGCGCGACGGGTGCTCAGCAGCCCGCTGGCGCGGGCCCGCCAAACGGCCGAGGCGCTCGGGCCGCCGGTGGCCTTCGACGAGCGTTGGCAGGAGATCGACTACGGACCCCTCGACGGGTGCCGGCTCGAGGATGTCCCGCCCGAGGTGTGGTCCGGTTACCGCTCGGACCCCGAGTACGCTCCGCCGGGCGGCGAGTCGCTAGGCTCGGTGGGTCGCCGGGTGCGCGCCGCGTGCGCCGATCTGGTGGACGAAGCTCGGGACAGCGACATCGTGGTCGTCAGCCATGTGTCGCCCATCAAAGCTGCGGTGGCCTGGGCGCTGGGCATGGGCGACGAGGTGACGTGGCGCCTGTTTCTCGACACGGCGTCGGTGACCCGGCTCGGGGTAGCGCCCGGACCGTCCCTGCGCGGGTTCAACGACGTGTCGGGGCGCCCGTCGAGCTGAGGTGGGGTGGGGCGGGGCGGGGCGGGGCGGCTGCCGGCGACTCCCCGGCGGTAGTTCGGGTCGCTAACCGTGGGGGGTCGCCGCAACCTACGGGGATTGTGCACGGGATGCGTGCTTTTTGCCCAGAGGTTCGACGATTCGCCCAAAGTTAGCAGCGCTCATGATCGCCGCCCCGCGGGCCCCGCCGCCGCCCCGCCGCCGCCCTCAGGCGGCGACGCCCAACCGGGCCCGTGCGGCGCGCAGCGCCGGCGGCTCGGGCAGTACACGGCGAAGAGCGGCGGCCACCACCGTCATGGCCACCCGCACCGCGGGGTCGGCCGGCGGGAACCACCACATTCCGTAGAGGGCCCGCGCCCGCCGGGGCAGTAGTCCGATGGCGGCGGTGTCCGCCACCAACCAGGCGGCCCGCAGCCGGGGGGGCAGCGGCGGGGTGAGCACCGTCCACTTGGCGCGCTGGGCCGCGGGGGACACCACGAGGGGAGCGGCCTGCAGATAGTCGGCGAGGTCCGGCAGGGTGACGGGCACGAGGTCGGCCGGCGTGCCCACCAACTCGGCCATCCGCACCATCTCCCGGAGGTAGCGCTCGGCGTCGCGGCGCGACAAGCCGCCCCCGTACCGCTGTTTGGCGGTCAGGAGGGAATGGGCGAGTACGTTGTGCACCCAGGCCAGCAGGTCAGGGTCGTCGGCCGAGTACGCAGACCCCGAAACGGGATCGCTGCCCTTGACCCGCAAGTGGACGCGCCGGACCCGCGCTGCGATGGCTTCGGCCTCCGTGGTCGTGCCGTAGGTCGTGGTGGCGACAAAGGCGGCCGTCCGGGCGAAGCGACCCCAGGGGTCGTCCTTGTAGGCCGAGTGATCGGCGACGCCAGCCATGGCCCGCGGGTTGAGGGCTTGGAGGAGCAGGGCCCGCATCCCGCCCACGATCATCGACGGATCGGCGTGCAGTTGCCACGCCACGCTGTGCGGGCCGAACAAGCCGACGTCACTTGAGGCCATGGCTCCATGGTGGCCCACCGCAGTGCATTGCGCTGGTGACTTGAGGCTCAGGTGATGGCTCGGCGCATGTGGGCGTGCAGGTCGCCGAACAACTCGGAGTACACCACCCGTTCGATGATCCACCACTGCCCGTCCCGCCGCTCGAAGCGGTCGCGGTAACGGCCCGCAATGACCACCTGCAGAGGCAGTTCGTCGTCCACCGCTTGGAGCACGGTGAAGTACGACTGGCAGGTGGCCCCGGCGGCATCGTCGTCCACGTCGATGCGCAGGTTGGTGGTCACATGCTTGGTGCGAGGGCTCCCGTCGTAAAACTTGACGAAACCTCGGAACATCGACTCCACCCCGGCGCTGCCCTCGAAGCCGTCCTCCTGATCGAAGGAACGAAAAACCCCGTGCCGGAACAGCTCACCTACCCCGACGAGGTCGCCGAGGTCAAGGCGCGCTGCGTATTCATAGACGATACGGGTGACCCCCCGTTCTGCCTGCCATACCTGCTCGAAGTCGGCCATGCCGGCGCTCGGCCCCTATTCGTAGATGAGGACGCCTCGGATGTTTTTGCCGTCCAGCATGTCGGCGTACCCCTGGTTGATGCCTTCCAGGGGGTAGGTCTGGGTGATCATGTTGTCGAGGTCGAGTTGGCCCTGCTCGTAGAGGCGCAGCAGGTGGGGGATGTCGTAGCGGATGTTGGCCGAACCGAAGATGGTCCCCACGATCTGCTTCTCCATCAGCGTCAGCCAGCACAGTTGCAAGTTCACGGTGGACTCCGCCATGGGGTGGATGTTGGTGACCACCACCCGGCCTCCCTTGGCCGTCAGGGTCAGGATCGACTCCAACAGCGTCCCGTCGCCCACACCCATAGTGCAGATGACCTTCTCCGCGTTCTTGCCCCAGGTGACCTCGTTGACCTGGCCGATCGCCTCTTCAACACTCGCCGCGGTATGCGTGGCGCCGAACTTTATGGCCATGTCCCGCTTGAAGGGCACCGGGTCCACCGCGAAAATCCGTTCGGCACCGGCCAGGCGGGCGCCTTGCACTGCAGCGGAGCCCAGGCCGCCGACGCCGATGACGACCACGTCGTCACCAGGCTGAACCTTGGCCGCGTAGACCGCCGAACCCCAGCCGGTGGTGACACCGCAGCCGATCAGGCAGGCCTTGTCGAGGGGGTAGTGGTCGAGGATCTTGACGCACGACGCCTGGTTGACCACGGTGTGCTTGGCGAAGGTACCGAGGCAGACCATGGTGCCCAGGTCGACGCCACTCGAGGAGTGGTGGCGGTGGGTGCCGTCGATCTGGGCCCCCATCATGAGGAGCGCACCGACATCGCACAAGTTGGAATGGCCGCGGGCGCACGACGGGCACTTGCCGCAGGCCGGAATGAAACCGAAGACCACATGGTCGCCCACGGCGAGCCCGTCGACGCCGGGTCCGACTTCTTCCACCACGCCGGCGCCTTCGTGGCCCCCGACGATGGGAAATGACCCGAACATGTCGCCCGTGCGCAGGTGCTCGTCGCTGTGGCACATGCCCGAAGCAGCGATTCGTACCAGGACCTCGCCGTACTTGGGAGGGTCGAGTTCGATCTCCTCGACACTCCAATCTTTGCCGGTGCCCCACAGGATCGCCGCTTGCGTCTTCATTGCAGTGCCTCCATCCCAGCCCGACCCCCCGGTCGAGGGCTTGGTTCCAGGCTAGATTCCGATTCTGGCCTCCGCCAATCGTTCGAGGATTTTTGTGGCGGACCCGGAGGACAAGCTCAGCGAGCGGTGTCGACGACCACCCGACCTCGGATGTCGCCGGCCAGGATCCGCTCCGCCAGCTCCGGGACCTGTGACAGGGGCTCGACGGTGGTCAGCGCGTCGAGCAGGTCGGTGGGAAGGTCCTGCCCCAGGCGCCGCCACGCTTCGCTGCGCTCGGATTGGGGACAGCGCCCCGACTCGACCCCCAAAAGCCGCACGCCTCTCAAGATGAACGGGAGCACGGTGGTGGGCAGATCGTTGCCGCCGGCCAGGCCACAGGCGGCGGCCGCCCCCCGGTAACGGAGCTGGCTGAGGACGTTGGCCAGCGTGGTGCTCCCCACGGTGTCGACGGCGCCGGCCCAGCGTTCCTTGTTGAGCGGGCGCGTGGCCGCTGCGGCGAGCTCCGCCCGCTCGATGATGGCCGAAGCGCCCAGGAAACGCAGGAACTCGTGCTGGCTCGACCGTCCGCTTGACGCGGTCACCGGGTATCCCAGGCGCGCCAGGATGGCGACGGCTACCGAGCCCACGCCACCCGCAGCGCCGGTGACTACCACATCGGCATCGGGGTCCGGTTCGAGGCCTGCCCCCTCGAGGGCCATCACGCATAACATGGCGGTCAGTCCTGCCGTGCCCACGGCCATGGTCTGCGCCAACGACAACCCCTCGGGCCGGCGTACCAACCACTCGCTGCGCACCCGCTGGCGGGTGGTGTAGCCACCGGGGTGGGATTCGCTCAGGCCCCACCCGGTCAGCACCACTTCGTCGCCCGGCGCCCAAAGCGGCGACGTCGACGAGGCCACCGTTCCGGCCAGGTCGATGCCGCAGACCATGGGGAAGCTGCGGGCGATTTTTCCTCTCCCGGTGACGGCCAGCCCGTCTTTGTAGTTGAGCGACGAGTAGGCCACGTCGACGACCACATCCCCTTCGGGCAGGTCGGCGTCGGTGATTTCCTGGAACTCGGCCGGTGTGCCCTCTCGGGCGACGAGACAACGATTGGTCACCGTTGCATCCTGCCGGTTCGCCGCCCGTCAGTCCAAGACGGCGGCCAGGAGAGCCGGGATGGGTTGCGGTCCGGAGCCGTCGGTGGAAACCACGACATAGGTGGTGGCGCCGCGCACGTCGGCGCTGCCGGCGATAACGAAGTCCAAGGTGAACGAGGATCGGCCGACGCGCGCGGTGCGCACCTCGATGACGGCTTCGTCGCCGAAGCGCAGCGGGGAGCGCCAGTCGATCTCGGAGCGAACCAACTGCACATCGAAGCCGGCGGCCACCATATCGGCGTAGGCCAATCCGCCTTCGGCCAAGAAGGCGGTCATCGCCTCGTCGAAGTACCCGAGGTACCACATGTTGAACACCACGCCCTGCTGATCGGTTTCGAAGTAGCGGACCTGGTGGCGGTAGCGGGTCACTCGGGCCATGAGCGGAGACTGACACAAACTGTCACCATGTCGCCCATGGATGCGCTTGAAATCGTCAACTCATTCCTGACTGCCGCGGCGGCCAAGGACTACGACACCGCTACGGGCTTCCTGGCGGAGGACGTCGAGTACCAGAACATGCCGCTGCCCCCCGTGACGGGACACCAAGCGGTGCGCGACACGCTCGACATGCTGCTGGCCACCGCCGAGAGTTCGGAGTGGGTCGTGCATCGCGAAGCGGCGGCCGGCAACGTGGTGTTCAACGAGCGGACCGACCGATTCCTCATCGGTGGCCGGTGGATGGAGCTGCCGGTGGCCGGGGTCTTCGAGCTGGCCGGCGACAAGATCGTGTTGTGGCGGGACTATTTCGATCTCGACACGATCATGAAGCAGATGGCCCCGCCGGCCTGAGGCCTCACTCAGCGGCAAACGCCCCGGGCCACCAGCTCGGCCACCTCGGCCTCGCTGTATCCCAAGACAGCGGTGAGGACCTCCTCGGTGTCAGCTCCGAGGCAGGGAGCCGCCTCCGCGCGGCGCTGCGGGGTTGACGAAAATCGGAGCGGGTTGGCCACATGGCGCTCTGCGCCGACCTCAGGGTGGTGCAACGTCACAATGGCGTGGCGCGCTGCGAGGTGTGCATCAGCGTGATGGTCGTCGGGCCCCAGGACCGGCATGGCGGAGACCCGGTGTGCCTGCAGCAGACGGGCGATCTCCCAGCGGTCCCTGCCGGCCGTCCACTCGCCGACTCGCCGGTCGAGGTCTTCCCGGGCGGCCAGCCGGCCTTCCAAAGTGTCCAGCGCCGCATCGGCGGACCACCCCAACACCGACTGGAACCGCTGCCAGGCGTCGTCGTCGCTGACCGCGATGGCCACCCATTTGTCGTCGCCCGTGCAGGGGTAGACGCCGTGGGGCACTGCGGCGTCGTTGCGGTTGCCGGCCGCCCCCCTTTCGACACCGAGCGCCGTTTCCAGGTACACCTCGCCGAGGAGGTAGGCGACACCTTCCGCTTGGGCCACCTCGACCTGTTGGCCCTGCCCCGTGGCGTCGCGGTGGGCCAGGGCGGCGATTACGGCCACGCCCAGCACCTTCGAGACCATATGGTCGGGGTGGTTGAGGGACGTGCCGCAGGGATAGGGGGCCTCGGGGTGGTTCCATAGGTGATGAAGGCCGGCGAAACCGAGGTTGAGGGGCCCGTAGGCGGGCATCTGATCGAGAGGTCCGCCGCGGCCGTAGCCTTGTGACGACGCGTACACGACGGTGGGGTTTTGGGCGGCCACGCTCGCGTAGCCCAATCCCAGGCCGTCGAGGCCGCCGCCGCGGAAGTTCTCGAGCACCACGTCGGCCGTCGCGCATAACTGCTGCGCCAGGCGCCGGCCGTCCCCTGTGGAGAGATCGATGGCCAGCGAGCGGCGTCCCCGGCATTCCGCGTTGAATGCGAAACCGCAGTTGATGCGGCCGCGGCCGGTTTGGCGCAGCACATCAGGGTGGACCATCGACTCGATCTTGATGACGTCCGCTCCGAGTTCGGAGAGAATTCCCGCCACTTCGGGGACGACCGCCGCCATCCCGAACTCGATGACCCGGATGCCCTCGAGGAGCAAGCGCGGTGCGGTGGGCTGCGGTGGTGCCGGGCGCGGCTCCCATCCGGGTACGGGTTGGGGTGCTGCGCTCGGCGCGTTGCGTCGGGGTGGCGTCGGGGTCGCGCTGAGACGGAACGGAGTCCGCACCGCGGGGGCCGCGTCGGCGCCCGGGATGTCGAGTGGCTCGAAGGTCCCCCGGGCCTTCTCCTGGGGCTGGGCCACGAACTCCGAGGGGGTGAGCAGCATCCCGATGGTCGCCCCGACACCGAGGGCCTGATCGAAAAGTTCCTGGCGGGTGCGGTCGGTCAGCAGGTCGCCTGCCACCAGACGGATCACGTCGTGCTGCCTCATCCGGTATGTCGGATCGTCCCATTCTGGCTGGGTCAGCAGTTCGGGGCGGCCGAGCAGCTCCACGAACCCCTGCCATTGGCGGGGGTTGCCGATGACGGTACGCACCCAGCCGTCCTTGGCCGGGAGTACCCAGTAGACGCCGTCGGCGTTTCGCCGTCCCGCAGTGGGCAAGCCCGGAAGCAGGCGCGCGTAATCTTCCAGCAGGATCGACCAGGGCGCGGTCGATGCCATGGCAGCCTCTTGCACGCTGACTTCGACCAACTGACCACGTCCGGTTCTCCTGTGGGCCATGACGGCGGCCACTACCCCGATGGCGGCGTACGCAGACGCCGCGTCGTGGGCCAGATGCCCGGGCATCCAACATGGCGGCAGTTCCCGCAAGCCGCTGGCGAAGAGTCCTCCGGATGCCGCGAGGGCGGGCAGCGCTTCGAGCCGCCAACTGGCCAGGGGGCCGTCCAATCCCAGGTCGGCAATGGCCGCCCGGATCAGGTGCGGGTGGCGTACCCCCGCGGTGCCGGGGCCCAGGTCGAGGCGTTGATGGCCCACCGGACCGAGATTGTCGATGAGGACGTCCGCGCCGGCCAGGAGCAGATCCAAGCGGGCCCGGTCGGCCGCATCGTCGAGATCGAGGGCGACCCCTGTCTTGTTGGCGTTGCGATGGAGGTGCTCGAGCGAGTCGAGGGCGGCGCCGGGGTGATGCACCCACACCACCTCGGCGCCCAGATCTCCCAGCATCCGCCCGCAGAGCGCGCCGCGCAGGTCGCACAGATCGACGACCCGCAAGCCGCCGAGAGGACCTTGATCGCTCATTTCGCAGGCTCCCTTCCCGTGCCGGCGCCCGAGGCTAGTGTCGTAGGCGTCGCTGCATGGTGTGCCGGAGCCCCGCGATCATTCAGAACATTCGGCACAACCCGGCAAACGACGAAAGCCCGCACACCCGGGCGCCGCTGAAGCATCAAGGGGCCCTGACCGCGCTCCGAAACCTACCCCATGCCTGGTATGCCACGACGACTCCCGCCGCCACGACCAGGGCGAGCCCGGCGCTTTGCTGTGGGTCTCGTCATGACCGGCGCCAGTCTGGCCGGCTCGGCGGCCGCGGGAGCTGCGGCGCTGCCCGCGGGATACATGGCGGCTGGTTACCCGGTTGCGGCTGGCCTGGCTGCCGGTCATGTGGACGCGGCGACGGGCACAGTGGTGGGAGAGGCGCCGCTCCGCAGTGGCGGCGGTTTCTATGTGGGTTTCTCCTCGGGCGGCGTGGACGCTGTGGGCGCCGCCGTGTGGCATGGCGACATGGCATCCAAGGCGCTCAACCAACCCATCGTCGGCATCGCGGCTACGCCTTCGGGGAAGGGCTACTGGTTGGTGGCCGCCGACGGCGGCATTTTCGCTTTCGGGGATGCGAGCTTCTACGGATCGATGGGCGGCCATTCCCTGAACAAGCCGATTGTGGGGATCACTTCGACACCCGACGGCCGCGGGTATTGGCTGGTGGCGTCCGATGGTGGCATCTTCTCCTTCGGCGACGCCGGCTACCACGGATCGACCGGCTCACTGCGGCTCAACAAGCCCATCATCGGTATCGCTGCCACGCCGTCAGGGAAGGGGTACTGGCTGGTGGCGTCCGACGGCGGCATCTTCTCCTTCGGCGACGCCGGGTTCTTCGGCTCTGCGGGGTCGATGCGGCTCAACGATCCGATCATCGGTATCGCTTCGACCGCCGGGGGTCGGGGCTACTGGTTGGTGTCTTCCGACGGTGGGGTATTCACCTTCGGCGACGCCCCGTTCCACGGTTCCGCGGTGGACACGATGGCGGACGGCTACGCGGTGGGTATCGTGCGGGCGCCATCGAACGGGTACTGGGTGCTGACATCGCTCGGAGCGGTGCTGCCCCATGCGGCTCCCACCATGCCGTCATTGAAGTTGACCGATCAGCCCGCCCCGGTGGGCACCGCGTCACCGGTGCCCGTCCTCCCCGTTTCGGCTGACCCGGCGACCTCGACGCAGCCCAGCGCGCAGTTCGTCGACGATTGCTACACGAATCTCAACCCTGCGGAGTGCAACACCGTGGCCCTCCAGGACATCGACCAGGCCCGAGCGGGCGAAGGGTTAGGGGCCCTGGTGCTGCCGGCCAACTACGCGTCGCTCGAGCCGGCTCAGCAGGTGCTGGCGGTGGCGAACGCGGAGCGCACCAGCCGCGGGCTGTCCGTCATGGCGGAGAACTCATACCTCGACACGTTCGCTCAGCAAGGCGTGATCGACAGCCGAGACCCGCAAGGGCCGGTCGACTACGGCTGGGGTTCGAATATCGCATGGGGCTATGCGACGCCACTGGCGGCCGACTTCGGCTGGATGTACGACGACGGTCCGGGCGGGGACAACATCGATTGCACAACCACCGTGACCTCAGGATGCTGGGGTCACCGAAAGAACATCCTGGCCCAGTGGACTGGCGCGGCGGGCGCCGGCTATCTGGTCCGCAACGGGATCGTCTCCTATTCGGAGTTGTTCGTTGACAACTACTGAGCGGGCGCGGCGACGCCCCGCACGTTCGGACAGTGCGGGGCGTCGGGCCAACCACAGGTGGTATCGGCAGCGCCCAGACGGCACTTTAGAGAAATTTCTCTGCTGCTTCGGATTTTGCTCCGGAGATCCGCCGCGTGACCGGTTGCCAGCGCGAAACTTCGCCATGACCGATCCCAGGCCGGACCTCGCAAGATTGACCGACGCGGCCCTGTTTGAGCGGTACATCCGTTATCTGGCCGTACTCGAGCTGGCCAACAGCAGGGAAGAAAGGCGCCTTATCTGGAACAATGACATCGGTCCGCTCCATAGCGAGGTGTGTCGGCGTTACCCCGCCCACTCCCTGAGCGAGAGTGACCCTGCGGAGGTGGCCTAGTTCGTTTGATCGACTGCCTGTCCTGCAAGGCCGGGTCGATCGGATGGGTCGTTGAGGGCTTTTGACCCTATGTCACCGGGTTTGGGTTTGCGACGATGGACCTATGACGACAACAGACGCTCCTCGACCGACGTTGCTCGCAGTCCCGGACGCTGCACGTGCTGCGTTGGCCACGCGCAGAGAGGTCAGCGGGATCACTAGCGAGGAACTGCTGTTGGACCTGGTACGCGACTGGGTTTCCGATGTGCTCCCCGGAGATGCCGAGGCGGCTGCCGACGCTGCTCAGGTGGCGTTGTCCGCCTACGAGGGCGGTGCGTCGGTGAGCGAGGCGTGCAGCGAGGCTCGCCGATTCGTTGGCAGTTGGTGCCGCCACCCATCTCATTGGTCGATGGGAAAACCTTCGCTGCGTCTGGTCTCTTAGGACCGGCCGCGCCAGAAAGTGACTTTCGGCCCTACGAGAGCTGACGGTCCTGTGACACCTTCGCCCGGTGGCGCCTCCCGTTTTGACTGTCCTGACCATCGAAAAATGCTTCTCGCTTCTCGCCACGGTGCCTATCGGACGGGTAGGACTCAGCGTCAAAGCGTTGCCGGTCGTGCTCCCGGTGAACTTCGTGGTTGTGGATGGTGACGTGGTGTTTCGCACGGTGGTTGGCACGAAGTTCCATGCGGCGGCCGCCGGAGCTGTTGTGGCCTTCGAAGCGGACGGCTGGGCGCCGTCAGGCCAAAGCGGGTGGAGCGTGGCCATCCAGGGACAGGCGGAGGTCGTGAGCGACGCCGCAGAGATCGAACGCCTCGCAGGGTTGACGTCGGACTCCTGGGCGCTCGATGGTGCCGCCGACCGGTTCGTGCGAATCCGAGCGGTGTCGGTCACCGGTCGGAGCTTCCAACGCTGACAGTGGGCCGTCACTAACGTAGGCGACGTGAGCCAGATACTCCTTCCCTCCGATCTCGGTCGCATCTTCGCCGATCCCGCCGCCTACGCCGACCCCGTCGTGTGGCATGAGTCCGCCCGCCGTCTGCGCCAGGAGTCGCCCATCACCAAGGTGGTGTTGCCCGACTATCAAGACTTTTGGGCGATCACCAAGCACGCCGACATCATGGAGATCGAGCGGAACTCCGACATCTTCCTCAACGCGCCGAATCCGACATTGATGACTCGGGAGGCCTACGAGGCGCGCACTGACGAGGCGCCGCCCATGAAGACCCTTGTACAAATGGATGGCGCCGAACACAAGGACCATCGCAATGTGGTGAGCGAATGGTTCAAGCCGGCCAACGTCCGCAAAATGAATGAGCAGGTGGCCCTACTGGCAACAGAGTTCGTCGATCGCATGGCCGCGATGGGCGGCGAATGCGACTTCGCCACCGACATCGCCATGCACTATCCGTTGCGGGTCATCCTCTCCATACTCGGGCTGCCCGAGGAGGACCACCAGCGCATGCTCAAGCTCACCCAGGAGCTCTTCGGCGCCGAGGACCCCGACATCGGCCGCGTCGGAGTCGACAACTCGGTGCTGCAGGTGATGCTGGAGTTCGTCGAGTACTTCACTGCGCTGGCCGCGGACCGCCGGGCCAACCCGACCGGCGACCTGGCCAGTGTCATCGCCAACGCCGACATCGACGGTGCGCCGCTGCCGGACATGGATGTGATGGGCTTCTACCTCATCGTCGCTACCGCAGGCCACGACACCACCTCCAACTCGATTGCCGGCGGCCTGCTCGCCTTGCTGCAGAACAGGGATCAGCTCGAGCTGCTGCAGGCGGATCCCGGTCTTTTGGACCATGGCGCCGACGAGTTGATCCGTTATGTGTCGCCGGTCAAGCACTTCGTTCGCCACTGCCAGGCGCCCTTCACGGTGAGGGACGTCAACTTCGCCCCGGGCGACGTCACGCTCCTGTCGTTTGCCTCGGGTAACCGGGACGAGGAAGTGTTCGAGGATCCGTTCCGGCTGGATGTGCGCCGGGCGAACGCGTCGTCGCACCTGGCTTTCGGCTTCGGCCGGCATTTCTGTCTCGGTGCCCACTTGGCCCGCTTGGAGATCCGCGCCTTTTTTCGCGAGTTGCTCGGCCGGCTCGACTCGATCGAGATGACCGCCGAACCTACCTTTGTCCAGTCGACGCTGGTGAGCGGGCCGAAGGCCTTTCCCATCCGTTACCAGCTCCGTTAGGTGAGCCCGGGAAGGAGCACCAGCTCTGAGTAGCTGTTATCTACAAACTGGTTCGGTCGTTTCCCTTTGAAATAGCGCACACGCCTGGCCGGCAAATACTTGCCGTGGAATCCCTGCTGCGGCTCGGAACAGTCGACGATCATCAACGCATAACCGCGTCGCCATAATCCAGCCGTGACGGCGCGCCCGTATTTGCTAAAAACCTCCCGGTCACGACACATCACCAGCTCCGCGGCAGGAAGGAAACCCTTGACGCGCGCTTTGTGGAAGATCAGCGGTTCCAGTCGGTCGGCGGTTCGTAGACACGCGGCCATACAGCCGAGCTTCTCGTGATCGACCAGCACCGAGACGTCCTGCTCGGGAAGTCCCTCGGCCCGAGCCTCGTCGAGATCGAGCAGCTTTGCCCGCGGGCTTGACCTGCGGGGTGCTTTGAGGACCACCGCCCCCATCTGTCCGCTGGTCCATAGCTGAAACCCGGATTCGGTAATGGCGTCGATCGTGTGCGCCGCGGCAGAGAAGTTGGTGTATGTCACATCGGACCGTTGGCAGGCGCTCGCATAGAGCCGGCGGGATCGGCCCTTGCGATACATGCCTTGCACATACCAGCTCGACAGATTGATGAAGACCTGTGGCGTTCCTTCGAAGATGTGGGCCGAGGGGATCGTGAGGATCACCCCCCGGGGAGTTCCATCGACCTCCAGCAGGTATCCATATTTTTCTGTGCCTTCCGGCCGATCTCTTGACCCCAGCGTCGACAAGACATTCGGCCAGTAACCAGGTTCGTTTGGGAATCCCTCTTGCAAAAGCGCGGAGACTCGGGTGAGATCACCAACATCGATCTCCCTGATCAGATCCCCCATAACGCCCTCATCGTACAGCTGTTTCGGCAGCAAGCTTGGTCTTACGAATACCAGCGGGAGTTTGTCCCTACAGTTGGTTTGTCCCCTGTTATTTTGGCAATCGGAGCCTTCTGAGTTTTCTCGGATCGACCGGTATGCCGAGAATCCCGTCAACCAGCTGCAACGCCCGCTACAAGGGGACGTACAACCCGTAGCCTGGGCGGGATGGAGACATGGGACGCCATCAGGGCTCGCCGCAACGTCCGTACCTACCAGGAGCAGCTCATAGCGCACGGCGACCTCGACCGGATTCTTGAAGCTGGCTGGCGGTCACCTTCGGCGTCCAATCGCCAGCCGTGGGACTTCGTCGTGGTCACCGAGCGATCCCGGTTGGAAGAGCTCACCACGGTGTGGGCGGGAGCCCGGCATCTGGCCGGGGCGGCGGCCGCGGTGGTCATGACTCTGCGCCAGCCCGAAGCGGAGCGCTACCTCGCCATGGACCAATACGACCTGGGACAAGCCACCATGGCGATGATGCTGGCCGCCACTGACCTGGGTGTCGGGTCTGGCCATTCGGCCATCGGCGACCAGGAGGCCTGCCGCGGCATTCTCGGAATCCCCGACGACCGGATATGCGCGTACATGTTGGCGCTGGGCTACCCGGCCGACCGTCCGCTCAAACCGATCGCCCACCCTGACCGCCGCCCCTTCGATGAGGTCGTCCACCGGGGCCACTGGTAGCCGTCGCCCTCACGCGGGCAGCGCTACGCCGCTGAGCAACGCGCAGTAGTCGATCAACTCGTTCTGGAACCGCGGGTTGGAAGCCGCCGGGTCGGCGTCCCGTCGCTGCTGGTGATACCAATAGCCGCCGGTGGTAGTGGCCTCGGGCTCCTCGCTAACGGCCAACCAGCACTGGGTGACCGGAGCCGCCTCCAAGTCGTCCGGGGCTCCGGGTCCGCCCATTTTGGTGGCCACCCACCCCGGTTCGACGGCGTTGCTGGCCACGTCCGGCCACCGCCGGGCCATCCCGAAGGCCAGCACCGTGTCGAACAGCTTCGTGTCGGAGTATGCCCGCAGCCCATCCCAGCGTCGCTTGGTCCATTCGACGTCCTCGAGACTGGGAGTCGCTCCCCGGTGCAAGCCCGAGCTGAGATAAACCAGCCGCGCCGGCCGATCGACCAGCGCCGTAAGTACGTAGGCGGCCAGCACGTTGACGGCGAAGGTGAGTTCGTGGCCGTCTTGGCTGATCTCGCGAGCCGGGCGGTGCGAGCCGATACCTGCGTTGTGGATGACCGCGTCGTGGCGGCCCAGAGCGTTGGCTTGCTCTGCCACCGAGCGCGTCTGCTCGAGCGACGCCAGGTCACCGATGACGACCGGCGTGTCCCCGCCGGGAACGGCCCGGCGCAGGCTGGCCGCTCGCTCTTTGTTGCGGGCGTGGAATGTCACTTGGTGGCCCTGTTGTTGCAGTGACCGCCCGGCCATCAGCCCGATGCCGTCACTCGACCCCGTGACCAGAACTCTCGCCATCACAAAACGCTACAGGCCCTCGCCGTAGGCTGAAAACGCGATGATCGATGTAGAGCTCTTCTACCGCAAGCACCTCACCGCATCGGACCGGGAGCTGCTCGAGGCAGCGGTGGGCCCCAACGTGCCCTTGCTCGTCGCCCTCGCGGAGCCGGCCACCGAGGACGCGCTGTGCGCCAGGCAGCAGCGGGCTGGCTTGGCCGTCGGGGTCTCGCCGTTCCTGGCCCTGGCTACCGCCGTGCACCGCACCGCCGCCCGTTCAGCGAACTCGACCCGGCCTCCCTGGCCGAGCAACTGCATTACGTCGGGCCCTGCGAGAAGCCGGGCGTCTACCGCCGTCTTGGCGACTTGGCCCTGTTCCCGCTGGGCGTTTTCCCTGACCAGCCGCCGAGCTTTAGAGGCCCGAGCGGCGATCGGCTCCTGCGCCTGTGTGGCCTGGGCGCCGTGGGCCGCAGTGACCGGGACGGCCAAGCGCTGCTGGAGTTCGGAGCCTGAGCATGGGAAGACTCCCGGACCGTCCGAAGTGCCACGCGGGATCAGTCCGTCAACACCAGATGAAGCTCACCGTCGATCAGCTCGCGAGCTGCGTCGAGGTGACCGGTATGCGTCGCCGTCTCCACGATGACGTGCAACACGATCTCCCGAACCGTCTCGAGCCTCCAGGAGCCAAATAACTTCTCGGGCCACCAGGTTGGCGCAGCATCGAGCGAGCTCGCGCCGACGATGTCATCGGCCCGCTCGATGTTATATCGATAGGTCGCCAGTATCTCCTCGCAGGGCTCATCGGTGCTCGGGTTCCAGGCGTTGCCTGGATGACTGAGTACGTCGTCGATGGCGGTTTGCTCGCCGGCGATGACGGCTTGGAACCAGAATCGCTCCACGTCCCGCGACAGATGGTTCACCTAGCCGAGGCAGGTCCAGCCTGAAGGAAGAACGCGAAGCCGAAGCGCGTCGCTGTCGAGGCCACTGAGGGCCTCGAAGACATGCCGGCGCGCGCCGTGCAGGGCTCCCCGCAGGGCTTGCAGCTCGCTCGACGAAGCAGTTGTCACTGGCCTCCCAACTGTCACGGTCCCTCAGCCCCGAGCATGGTCGGGTCGCCACCCTCGGCGTGCAAAAGGTTGAGAGTAACCGTCATGGCCGTCGCCCACTGCGCGCCGTCTCCGGCTGCCCGACGGAGCCAGTCCGGAGCACCGCTGCAATCGAAAGTCTCCGTCACCATGGTGGCGTTTCCGTCCGGCTCGAGTTCCTATCCCCATCGGTGACTGGCTCGGTTGCCGATATCGGCCTGATCCTCGGCTCGCGACGCCGCGCTCATCACCGGCTCCCATGCGATCCGCCGGTTGCGCTCGTACTCGACCACGTCGTTGCGCATCTCGTAGTCGCCCATCTCGTCGTTGTGCATCTTCATGGTGAAGACGTCACCCACCGCCCGGATCGGCTCGTTGGAGCTGCCCTCGCGCAGCATTCCGGAACCATCGAAGCTCGGATGTTGCGCTGGGTCCGCGATCATTGCGAACAGCTGATCCGCCGCCGCGTCGATCCGCCTGGTCACCGATACTCTCCCGCCGCTGGCCTTGCTCATCGGTTTCACCTCATTGTCTCGCGTGACGCCGGTGCCATCGAGCGTCCGAAACATGAGACGACGGCCATATTCAAAACTCATCGGCGTTCCCGGTCGATTCGGAGCTGCGCATGGGGGCCACCAACGCGGCTCGTCAACCCACTCCCGGAGGGCAGCGCCAAAGATGGTGCCCAGGCGGTACCTGACACAGCGGCGGGTCTGGTCGAGAAGTGCCGAAACGTCACCGTAAACAACAACCGTGACCTGAGATCCCTGGGAACCACACCGCCCAATCTGCAGCTCAACCGCGGCTACGGCAGGGTCGACCCATGGCCTCAGCAGCACGGCGTCGGGTCGCCGTGAGGCGGCAACTCCCGGCTGGACCTCGCCGGTCAACAGCGACAGCCACCGTCCGCTGTCATTGACGACTGCTTCGTACGTGACCCATGGCGGCGGGGCGTACTTCCACCGTCTTCGCATCACGACGTGATCTGTTGGCGG
>Ga0182030_10000126_pt1 | contig 121811 bp, 107 predicted proteins | sample 812S3MmetaG_FD_121299 | JGI IMG/M metagenome (GOLD analysis project Ga0182030, IMG submission 121299) | Permafrost microbial communities from Stordalen Mire, Sweden - 812S3M metaG (Illumina Assembly) | ecosystem: Environmental > Terrestrial > Soil > Wetlands > Permafrost | place: Sweden... | reverse complement strand
CTAGGGCCTAGAAACTCGCGCGCACAAAAATCTCGGGACCACGCAGGCGGATCGCCGCCAGACCCGGGGTGCTTTGCGTGAGCTCGTCGAGTTTCAGCCGGGTCAACGAATAGCCCGCGCCGACGCTGAAATTTGGTACCCAGCGAAACTGCGCGTCGGCGTGAAAATCGCCCAGGGAGCCGAAGGTCCCATTGATCGTCGTACGCAGATATTCGCCACGCGCCGTCACTGATATGCGGCGCGTGATCCGCCACGCCGTTTCAATCGCGGGCGTCGGGACCGCGGCCGCGACCGATGTCTCATAGCTGGCAAAACGCGCCGCGACACTACCACGCACATCCAGGTCCATCGCATACACGCCCAGCCCCGCAGCCAGTTCGAAGCGGTCGTTCTGAATGATGGCGTAGGTCCAGGTCAGGCCCATGATGCGCCACTGCAGCGAAGTGTTCACGATGTCGCCGCGATTGAACACCTGATTGCCAAACTGCACGAAGGGCAGCGCCAGCGCGGTCGACCCGGATTGATCCAGTTCCAGGAAGTCAGCCCGGATGCGATTGCGATCGCGCAAGCGGAACATCAGTTCCGCCAAGCCATCGTTCTCGGAAGGTTTGAATCCCAGGTCCCGGGTGCCCGAAAGCGCGGTGCCGCCCAGCGGCTCGCCGGGCGGATCCAGGCGCAGATCGGTGTTGACGGCGGCGTGAAAGAAGCTCGCCCGGAAGGCGAAGAAATCGGTAATCGGGCTCGGCGTCTGCGCGTCGTTGGCGAAGAAATCATCCGCCGCGTGTGCCGGTTGCAGCACCAGACCGGCAAGTAGCAAGGAACACGCCAGGACAGCTGAATGACTCATGATTGTGTGACAACGCTCCGCCGATTGAAGGCTCAGGGCATCATCCGATATGCCGAGGCCGCGCGCCACAGTCGCAGCGTGGCGACGGTGTCGCGGGTGCCTGTACCATAATGTGCAGGCCCCGCAGTCCCGTTCACTAACGCTTCATCGCCTCAAAGAATTCACTGTTGGACTTGGTGTCCTTCATCTTGTCCAGCAGGAACTCCACTGACGCGAGTTCATCCATGGGATGCAGGAGCTTGCGCAGGATCCAGATCTTGGCAAGTTCACCATGATCCGTGATGAGTTCTTCCTTGCGGGTGCCCGAGCGGTTGATATTCACCGCGGGGAATACGCGCTTTTCGGCGATGCGACGATCCAGGTGGATTTCGCTGTTGCCGGTGCCCTTGAATTCCTCGTATATGACGTCATCCATCTTGGAGCCCGTATCGATCAAGGCGGTAGCCAGAATGGTCAAACTGCCGCCCTCTTCGATATTGCGCGCCGCACCGAAGAAGCGCTTCGGGCGCTGCAGGGCGTTGGCGTCCACGCCACCGGTGAGTACCTTGCCGGAGGATGGCACCACGGTGTTGTAGGCACGCGCGAGACGCGTGATCGAATCGAGCAGGATGACCACATCCTTCTTGTGCTCGACCAGGCGCTTGGCCTTCTCGATGACCATCTCGGCCACCTGCACGTGACGGGCCGCCGGCTCATCGAAGGTGCTCGAAACGACCTCGCCCTTCACGGTGCGCTGCATTTCGGTGACCTCTTCCGGCCGCTCGTCGATGAGCAGCACGATCAGGTACACCTCGGGCTGGTTGTTGGTGATGGCCGTGGCGATGTTCTGCAGCAGCATCGTCTTGCCGGCTTTCGGGGGCGAGACAATCAGGCCACGCTGACCGCGACCGATCGGCGCCACCAGGTCGATCATGCGCGCCGTCAGATCCTCGGTCGAACCGTTACCGCGCTCCAGCTTCAGGCGGCGCGTCGGATGCAGCGGAGTGAGATTCTCGAACAACACCTTGTTGCGGGAGCTGTCGGGGGAATCAAAATTGATCTCACCGACCTTCAGCAGCGCGAAGTACCGCTCGCCATCCTTCGGCGGGCGAATCAGGCCGGAGATGGTATCGCCGGTGCGCAGATTGAAGCGGCGGATCTGGCTCGGACTGACGTAAATGTCGTCGGGCCCTGCCAGATACGAGCTGTCCGAGGAGCGCAGGAAGCCGAAGCCGTCCTGCAGGATCTCCAGCACGCCATCGCCGTAAATGTTCTCGCCGTTGCGCGCATGGGCCTTCAGGATCGAGAAGATGATGTCCTGCTTGCGCGAGCGGGCCATGTTCTCCAGGCCCATGGACTCGGCAAGCTTCACCAGATCGGTGATCGGCTTGGACTTCAGCTCCGTGAGGTTCATCGAGTGACGCGACTGCGTCAGCTCGGCTGCACTGATGACCTCCCCGTCCTCGCCCCCCTCAAACGCGTCGACGTCCGGCAGGTCATCGGGACGGCCGTTGGCGCGATTGCCATCACGATTACCGTCCCGGTTGTTGTTGCCGCCGCCGCCGTCGCGGTTGCCGTCACGATTGCCATTGCCATGGCGCGGGCCCTTATTCGGCCGATTGCGCCCCTGATTGCCCAGATAACCTCTCATGTGTTTCGGGCCGACGTGACCGGCCGCGCGCCCAGATTCGATTCCAGGAAGGCGGCCAGCTGGGATTTGGAGACGGCGCCCACCTTCTGCGCCTCGACCGACCCGTTCTTGAACAGAATCAGTGTCGGAATACCGCGGATGCCGAACGTGCGCGGCGTCTGCGGATTCGAGTCGATGTCGATCTTGGCGATCTTCAGGCGATCCTGATATTCACCGGCGATCTCATCGAGAATGGGAGCAATCATCTTGCAGGGGCCACACCATTCCGCCCAGAAATCCAGCAATACGGGCTTGTCGGATTTGAGTACGTCCTGGCTAAAGGTGGCATCGGTGGTGTGCACAATGTGCGAACTACTCACGCGGTTCATCCTCCATGGGAGAACTAAAAGTTCAGGTTTAGGGAAAGGAAATTTAGGCTTGGGCCTGTGAAAAACAGGGCGGCGGCGGCGAAAGCCGTGCCAGAGACACCCGTTAAACGGTTACAATATGATCTATATGGATCTATATGGGAAAGGAAAATTTGATGGCAGGTGGGGCTCCTTTTGGCCGCGTTCGGGGCTGCTTTTCGCCCAGTCGCAATGAAACCCCTGTCTTGAGTACCTTTTTAGCGCTTCCCAACGCCATTTTCAAGGCCCCTTTTCGCAACTCCATGGTTCCCCGCACACAATGAGTGACCAGCCTCCCATTTCCACACGATTTGACACCCTGGGACTTGACCCCACGCTGCTTGCCGGTGTCCACGGCGCCGGCTTCACCCACGGCACGCCAATCCAGTCCCAGACGCTGCCGGTGGCCCTCACGGGCCGGGATGTGGCCGGACAGGCGCAAACCGGCACCGGCAAGACGGCCGCGTTCCTGATCGCGCTATACAACCTGCTGCTCACGCGACCCGCGCCGCCCGGCAGGACCCCTACCTCCGTCCGCGCCCTGGTCGTCGCCCCGACGCGCGAACTGGCGGTGCAGATCCACCACGACGCCGAAATCATCGGCAAGTTCACCGGCCTGCGTAACGCCGTGGTCTACGGTGGCACCGACTACGAAAAACAGCGCCGCCAGCTGGCCGATGGCATCGATGTGCTGATCGGCACCCCCGGGCGCCTCATTGATTATTTCAAGCAGCACGTGTTCGAGCTGCGCCACGCGCAGGTTCTGGTGCTGGATGAGGCCGACCGCATGTTTGATCTGGGGTTCATCGCCGACATCCGCTTCCTGATGCGCCGCCTGCCGCCGCCGGACCGGCGCCTGTCGATGCTGTTTTCGGCGACACTGTCGCAGCGCGTGCTCGAACTGGCCTACGAGCACATGAACAACCCGGAACTGGTGCGCATCGAGCCGGACAAGATGACCGTCGATCGGGTGCGCCAGATCATGTATTACCCCTCGATGGAAGAAAAGCTGCCGCTGCTGATCGCTTTGCTGCGGCAGGCCGATGCCCGGCGTACCATGATTTTCGTCAATACCAAGCGTATGGCGGAGCGCCTCGAGGCGGTCCTGAATGCCAATGGTTTCAACGCCCAGGCAATATCCGGTGATGTGCCGCAGCCCAAGCGCCTGCGGTTCCTGCGCGACTTCCACAATGGCGATCTGGCGGTTCTGATCGCCACCGACGTCGCCTCACGGGGTCTGCACATACCAGACGTCAGCCACGTGTTCAATTTCGATTTACCGCAGGATGCCCCCGACTACGTGCATCGCATCGGCCGCACGGCGCGCGCCGGCGCGGAGGGCGATGCCATCAGTTTCGCCTGCGAGGAGTTCGCGGTTTCACTGCCGGAGATCGAGGCCTATATCGGCCACAAGGTGCCCTACTCGCCGATATCCCCGGAGCTGATCGCGAGCGTGCAGCTGCAGCCCATGGCACCCCGCGAGGGCGGCTCGGTCAGCCACGGCGCTCGTCGCGGGGGCGGCGGCCGTCCGCCTGCCCGGCGGCGTTCCAGCGGACCGGGTGGCCCGCGTCGCCGCCCCGGCGGCCACTAGGTCAATCCCGAATCGGGCCCGGCGAGGTCCGTGATGCGGTCCACCGCGGGCCAGGGTCCGTGATCGCGCACCGTGCCCTGTGAGTCCGGATGGCGCAGGCCGATGACCCAGCGTATGCCCGCCGCCCGCGCCGCCGCCAGCACGGCCGGACTGTCATCCACGAAAATTGAGCGCTGCGGGTCAAAGGGCTCGCTGTGGCGGATGCTTGCCCAAAAGCGCGGATCCTCTTTGGGCCACGAAACCGTGTGCGAGCTGAACATCGCGTCCAGGTAGGCCGATACGCCCGTGCATTCGTCCTTGATTGCCAACGACGCCGGGTGGGCGTTGGTGAACAGCACCAGGCGCTTGCCGTTGCGGCGCAGGGTCGCCAGAAAATCCGGTACTCCGGCCAGCCAGCGCACCTCGTGCATCGCGGTGCGCTTGAGCGCAGCGACATCCAGGCCGAGCTCCTGGCTCCAGAACGCGACGCTGTACCAGTCCAGGGTGCCCTCGCGCTCCAGGAATCGCGGCATGAGCTGCGCGCGCGCCTGTTCGAGAGTGACGCCGCGGGCGTGGGCCCAGGCGGCGGGAATGGTGTGGCGCCAGAAGCGGGTATCAAACGCCAGATCCAGCAGCGTGCCGTCAAGATCCAGCAGCACGGTGTCGATCGCGGACCAATCCGGCGGGTCAGTTCGGCTCATTGCATTGCGAAGCATAGCGCCAATGGCGTCCGTGCAGCGCGTCCGTTAAGCTAGTGCTATTGAAAATCGCGCAAACGGCCGCGAGCGCGCACAATTCGACCGGCTATGGCGGATAACGAAGACAACGTCGACCGCGAACTTTTCCGCAACATCGAGAAACTGCGTGCCCTGCGGATCGCGCATCGCGATCTTGACGATGTCATCAGCCGCCTCTCCATGGACATGCACATCGATGAGCTGCAATTGAAGCGGCTCAAGAAACGCAAGCTTCTGCTCAAGGATCAGATCACCATCCTCGAGAGCCAGCTCATTCCCGATCTGAACGCCTAAAGGCGCAGGCGCAACTCTAACCGATGGACAGCGCCAGCAGCGGTATCAGGGAATTCTTCGCCCAGCTGGCCTCGGCGCAGGTCCTGGCGGAAATCATCTCGATCGCCGCCGCCGGCGCACTCGCGGTGATCGCGGGGCGCTATGCCCGCCTGTGGTTCCACCGCCTGGGTCGGCTTGACAGCGGCACGTGGCTCGGCGCGAGCCTCGAAGCCACGGTGCTCGCCGCGCCGATGTTCGTCGGCATACTCGCCCTGTCCTCCCTGCATCTGCTGCTGACCCATCTGGGCGCGCGCGCGGACCTGCTGTACGTGGCCCTGCAGCTGACCCTTGCGCTCGCGCTGGTGCGGCTGGCCGCCTACGGCATGCGCCTCATGCTCGGCCGGGAGACCTGGTTCGACGCCTGGGAAGGCCGTATCGCGGTCGCGATCTGGCTGGTGATCGCCTTGGAGCTGCTGGGCTGGCTGGAGAAGATCCAGGCGACGCTGGAGCACGTGCACCTGATTCCCGGGCGCAACATGTTCACGCTGTGGGAGCTGGTCAAGGGCATCGTCGTCGTCACCGTGTTCGTGTTCGTGACCACTTTTGTGGCCCGCACCGTGGAACGGCGCGTCATGCGCTTGGGGTCCATTGCGCTGTCCACGCGCATCGGGATCTCGAAGTTCACCTACTTCGTGCTGCTGGGCATCGGCGTACTGCTGGGCATCAACGCCGCGGGCGTCGACGTGACCACGCTCAACGTGCTCACCGGCGGCATCGGTATCGGCCTGGGCTTCGGCCTGCAGACCATCGCCGGCAACTTCGTCAGTGGCTTTGTCCTGCTGATCGACAAATCGATCAAACCCGGTGATGTCATCAGCTTCACCGGACACACCGGCACGAGCACCGAGAACTTCGGCTGGGTGCAGGAGCTGCGCGGCCGCTACGTGGTCGTGCGCGACCGCGATGGTGTCGAGACGCTCGTCCCCAACCAGAATCTCATCACCAATTCGGTCATCAACTGGAGCTACTCCGACAAGCGGGTGCGCCTGCGGCTGCCGGTGATGATCAGCTACGATGATGACCCCGAAGGGGCGCTCGAGGCACTGCTCGAGGCGGTCCGCGATCATCCGCGCATCCTGCGCGAGCCGGCGCCGGTGTCACGCCTGATGGCCTTCGAAGACTACGGCATGCGGCTCGAGGTACGATTCTGGATCGCCGATCCGATGAACGGCGTCAACAACGTCCGCTCGGACGTGAACCGTGCGATCTGGCGCGTGTTCCGCGCGCACAAGATCCGCATTCCCGTGGCGCAGCGCGAATTGCGCATACTGGCTCCGACCCGTGACGCGGATGCACCGGGCGCCGCGCACCACGACCCGCTCGGCAACCCGCCGTCAGATCCGGGTGTCTAGGTTCTTATGCCGTTGATTGTTTCCGAACGTGTGGTCGTGCCCGATATCGATCTGACCTTCAATGCGATCCGCTCACCCGGGCCGGGTGGCCAGAACGTGAACAAGGTAGCGACCGCGGTCCAGTTGCGCTTCGACCTGCAAAACACCCAGGCATTGGATGCGGGTGTCAAGCAGCGCCTGCGCGCGCGCGCCGGTCACCGGCTGAATGACGACGGCACACTGTTGTTCGTGGCGCGCGCTCACCGCTCGCAGGAGCGCAATCGGGCGGATGCGCTCGAACGCCTGCGCCGGCTCATCCTCGAATCACTGGAACCGCCGCGACCGCGCAAGGCGACGCGCCCGACCCGGGCCGCGAAGGAACGCCGCCTGGTCGGCAAGGCACTCCAGCAGCGCCGCAAGGTGCTGCGCGGACGGGTCCGCGGCGACGAGTGATCTAAGGTGTCGCGGGTTCTTCCCAGCCCGGATTCATGTGGTACGGGACCTCGCGCGTCACCATTTCGATGCGGCGGATGAGGCCCGCTTCAATCCTGAACACCACCACGGTCTCGGTGCTCGCAGGCTGGCTCAACGAACGCGGCGAGAGCGTGTGCCCATCCGCCAGGCGCAGCGCGCGGGTGCCCGCCTGATCCAGGTTTGCCCACAGCACCACGGTGCCATTCTCCGGGTCGACGGCCACGACTCGGCGATGGTGAATACGCGTAATGGATGCGAAATAGCCGCTCTGCAGCTGCTGCCGACACCCGAGCGCCGCGAGATTGAAATGGCTGTCGCCGATCATCACGCGCGGATTACCACTGACCCGCGCGCCATTTTCGTAGCGCACGCAATCATCGCTCACGGGCAGGGCGACCTTGGTATCGTAATGGCCTAAGGCGTTCATCCAGCCCAGGGCGATGCCGGTCAGCTGCTCCCGGGTCGCGCGCTGCGCCGCGGGAATCGGCACCAGCCAGGCCGCATCCGCGGTCCCGCGCGAATTGGTCGCATCGACGCCGGCATCGCTCCACTCCGGACCGGTTCCCTTGCGGTAAAACAGGGTCTCGACCTCGCTGATGCGACGGTCGCGGACCTTCGCGCGCATGGCCATCAGCACCAGGTTGTCGAACTCGCGCATGGTGCCGATATAGGTGATCTGCTGGGTCTGCGGATCCGGATAGAACTGTTGGGCGGCGCCTATCCCGCTGGCGGTGTTCCAGAAGCCGTCCCCCAGCTGCAGCTCCTGTCCGTCCTCCGTGAAGCGCACATGCTCATCGAGGCTCAACAGCTTCGGATCGTGCGCGACGACCGCCTTCAGGTAGCTGTCCACCGCGGCCTGCAGGCAGGCGCGGTCACACAGCAGCTGCGGGTCCTGAACCTGCGCCGGCGCTGGTGCGGCCTCGACGTTGGTGGCGATGCGCGATCGCACGCTGCTGCGATCGCGCGAGTGACTGGCCGCAGCGCGGTCGCGATCATCAGCCGCCGGGTCGGCGTGCGCAGCCGCGGCCCGGCCGAGGATCAGCACCCCGGCGGCCATCGCGATCAGCGTGCGATTCAGTTCCACCATGGCCCCTCCTTTTAAGAATGCGTAACCTGCAGGATACTGTGACGCAGCTCCTCGTTGAGTACCACCTGCGCATCGGCCGCAACATGCATCAGCACTTCGTCAAATTCGAGCTTGCCGGCGCCGGTGGCGCGGATCACGCGGCGCTTGCGCAGCAGGTCGATGAAATTCTCGAACAGCGCCCGGTCAAAGAATTCCGGCGAATTGAAACCATAGAGCAGTGACATCCGCTGCGCCATCAGGTGGCAGCGCTCTTCGAGCTGTGCCTGGCTGATCTGGCCACTTCCCGCCTGCAGCAACAACGAAATGGCCAGGTAGTATCGCTCGATGGTCTGGATCGTGGACTGCTGCAGCAGCGACAGCTGCATGGCCTGCGGCGAAGTCGGCGCCGAGCGGCACCACTCGCCCGTCGCGTTGCGTTCGAGCAGTCCCTGGGCCTCAAGCGTCACCAGCAGGGCATCCAGCGCCGGCGCGACCTGATCCTCCGGCCAGACCAGGAACAGTTCGGAGGCGATGTACGGATAGATCCGACCCGTCAGCCGTACTATATCCGCGTGGCTCATGGCGGCATTGCCGGCAAACGCGCAGGCGATCAGCGACGGCAGTGCAAACAGGTGCACGATATTGTTGCGGTAGTATGCCGCGAGCACCGCGGCCTCATCACTCATCTGCACCAGATCGCCCAGCGGGTGGGCCCGCCTGGTGATCGCCTTCATCTCCTCGCCATAGGCGACGATCTGCGCGGGCGTCAGCTGCGTCACCGTCACGCGGTCACTATAGGGGCAGTCCGCGAGCAGCGCCTTGAGCAAGGTCAGCTGGCGCAGCAGATCCGCCGCGACCAGCGTGCGGCGCGGCGAGGCCAGCAGCGCCAGTGCCAGCAGTCCGATCGGAGTCACCGCCGCTGCCGCATTGATGTTGCGCATCACCTGGTTCGCGAGGTCGTCCACGGCGGCATTCAGCCAGGGCTGACGGCCCTCTTCGGCAGTCAGGCGCGAGCGCCACTGGCTGTCATGTCGTTCCAGCAGTGCATCCAGGTGAATCGGCTCGCCGATGTTGACGTGCACCTTGCCGAATTTGTCCTTCAGGCGTGGCAGCGTGCGAAGCAGACCGAAGACGCTCTCCTTCTCCTTGGCCTTGCCCGAGAGCTCCCCGATGTAGGTGTCGGCTTCCATGACACGCTCGTAGGCGAAGAATACCGGCAGGAACACGATCGGACGGGCGGGCGAGCGCAGGAAGCCGCGCAGCGTCATGGTCAGCATGCCCGTCTTCGGCTGCATCAACCGCCCGGTGCGGCTGCGCCCGCCCTCGATGAAGTACTCGATCGAATGGCCACGGGCCATGATGGCCGCCATGTAGCTCATGAATACGACCGTGTACAGCGCATTGCCGCGCAGGCTGCGGCGAATGAAGAAGGCGCCGCCCTTGCGCAGGTAGCGGCCCACCACCGGCATATTGAGATTCAGGCCCGCCGCGATGTGCGGAATGGCGTAGCCGCTGCGATAAATCACATACGACAGCAACAGGTAATCCATGTGGCTGCGGTGGCACGGCACGTAGATGATCTCATGACCATCGGCGACCTTCGCCAGGGTGTCGGCATTGCCGAAGTCAACGCCATCATAGATGCGGGTCCACAACCAGCTGAACAGGCGTTCGAGAAAGCGCACGAACGCCGGCGAATAGTTCGCGGCGATTTCATAGGCGAGTTTGCGCGCGCGGATCAGGCCCTGACGCCGGGTGATCTTCTTCTCCCGCACTTCCTGGGCGACCGCCGCCCGGACCGCACGCGTGCGCAGAATGCGCCCGACAATCGTCCGGCGATGCGAGAGGTCCGGACCGATGCGCGCGGCGCGCTGCCGCGCGTAACGCACCCGCAACGCCCGCGCGACCCGCCGGCACTGCACCACCGTCGGGGCATCGCTGCCGAGCAGGCTGCGCAGTGAAACCGGCTCATCGAGCTCGAGCAGCGTGTTGCGACCGTTGAATATCACCTGGAAGAAGCGGCGCACCCGTGAGGTAATGACCCAGTCATCCACCAGCAGCAAGCGGAACCAGGAGGCTTCGCGTTGCGGTGCGCGCCCCCAGAACACGGCCGCCGGAACCAGATCCACATCGAGCGCCGGATCAACCCGCAGCAGATCCACCAGCTTCGCCAGAATGGGCGGCGGCCGGCGATCCAGTGGTTCGGCCCCCAGACCGCCGCGCGGATCGAGGTAAAAAAACGACCGCAGGTCCGCAATCTGCGCCAGGAGCCGCTTACGCGGTCGCGGCAGCTTCAGTTTCACACAGGCGCTGTTCAGGACCGCAAAGTCCGTGAGGCTGCGATGCTCCATGACATAGCAGACCGGCTTGCCGCGGCCCAGCAGACGGGTCGCGGCATCGCCAGGAAGCGTGGTGAAGCGAACCCACAGCGTCAGGATCCGTCGCAGCAGCCAACCCATGACTTATTCGCCGGACGCCGACATGTCCAACGAGATCAGGAAGTACTCGAAGAGGTAGCGGATCATGTTCAACTGGTTGTGCAGGCGATGATCATCATGCAGCAGGTGCAGGGAGGCGCCGTAATCGCGTGCGAAGCGCGCGCTGTCCTCGTAAGGCACCACCTCATCGTGCCAGCCGTGGACGACCATGGTCGGGCAATCCAGCACTCCCTTGCGCAGCGGCGGCAGGCCCTCGGCGTAGATCGCCGGTGCCATGAGAAACACGCCGCGGGCGTGCAGGTGCGAGGCGGCGGCAACCGACACATAGGCCCCGACGCTGGAACCCACCAGCACCAGTTCGCCCTGCATGTCCTTGCAGAAATCCATCAGGTGGGCGAGACGGGCCTGCGGGGAGTCGATGCCGCGATAGTCCACTGACTCCGGCTCGAAGCCTTCCGCACGTGCGGTATCGGCGAGCACGGTGGTCTTGCGACCCCAGGGGCCGCCTTCCTGTCCATGCGAGAAGACTACATACCGATTGCTCACGGGCCGATATCTTATACTGCCGGAGCCGCCGCCGACGACGGAACACTCTAGGCATTGAGGATCGCGGTCTCGATCTCCCAGTCAACGCGCCGCGGCGATGCGGCCTGTCGGTTGATGCTCACCGGACGGACCCGGCTACCCGCCGGATGATGTGTCACCAGCCAGTACTGCAAGACACCGGGCTGCTGCAGCGCATAGCCGAACAACAGGTTTACGGCGCCCGTGACGGTGGTACTCGTGCGATTGACGCGTTCGTCCCAGATCACCTGACAGCAATCCTCGAATTCACCGAATTCGCCGTTCGCGAATGCGCCTTCCACGCGCAGCGAGTCCAGGAACTCTTCTATCTGGTGGCCGGCGCACTCCCAGGTGGCCGCTGAATTCGGGGCCGTGAGCACCCAACGCGTGCCACGTTCGACGCTGTTGGCCAGCTGCAGCGCCAGGCGCCGCGCGGTCAGGTAGCGCCCCTCGGCCGAAGCGGAGACCCCGCTGGAGAGCGTGCAGCTGCGTGCGCGGCGCGTCGGACCGGGGCGCAACGGTTCGAGCGTGTTGATGCCGGCCTGCGCCAGCCGCTCGCCGAACTCCGGCTCGATGGCAACGCTCGGGCGCAGCGTGGGGCGCAGCGTCGCGTCCGGTTCCTTGATCCGCAGCCACGGGCCACCGGCATAGGCGTTGCGCGCGAGCATCCCCGCCGCCGCCGCGCCGGGTGCAAACGCGGTCATGCGGCTGCGCAGTCGATCAAAGGCCAGCAGTCGTGGAAAGAACATCGCCGCGTTGTCGCTGCGGAACGGCCACGCCGCCAGACCCTCGAGCGCCTCCTGCGGCTGAGTCCACGCCTGCGGCGGATCCACGATCTGCAGGGCACGCCGTTCGCGGCAGAAGCGGCCAGCCACCAGCAGCGTGCTCATCCCCAGATCCCGCTCACGCGTCAGCGGCGGGATGTACAGCAGGTCAAACTGCGTATCGAGTGCCAGCGCGAAGATGCCGGTGCGCCGCGGCAGCGAGCCGATGATGTCGTAATCGGACAGTGGGCCGCCATCATCGCCATCGGCGTTTGCGCCCATGTACCCGACCACGGCGCCCGCCAATCCCACGCTCGTCGCATCCGGACGCGACGGCGGCACGTTGCCCGCCACCCGTGCCAGCGTTGAGGCCTGCAGAACGTCCGCGACAAAACGTGCGCTTCCCGGCTCGATCGACAGGTTGCGCAGAATCTCCTGTTCCTGGACCTGCTCCGAGCCCGGCACCGCCAGGCGCTGCACGATGAGGTTGAACCGATCCGTAGCATCGATGCCGTCGTAGTCCACTGCCGCACGCAGGTACTCGCGGCATCCCGGATTGACGGCCATGAGCTGCAATGCGCTGCTGCCCGCAGGTAAGGTGATGGTCGCCGCGCGCGCGCCGTTGACGGCGCGCACGATCACCGCTTCGCGGCCACCGCTTTCAAAGAACTGCTCGACAGCATACGAGAGCGGGGAAGGCTGCCACAGGCCGCCAAATATCTGCTGGAACGCGGCTAAGTTGCGGATGCGGACGGGGTGGGCGACGGGGCCTCTGAGCGTGCGCCCCACAAAAGCGGTGACGCCGGCTGGAACACGCTCAATGGCGCGCCCGGGCCCCAGAAGGATTCTTGAATCTGCCTCAGAAACTCCGCGCACGGCAGCCGCACCCATAGTGTCCGGGCGCACTTTAACAGGTTTCGCGGATATCTTGGTTCGGCCGCTTCAGCCTCCCGACTTGTGCGCACCCGGCGCCGGCACCATATGTTCCTGCGGATCCGAATCGCCCATGATCTGGTTAAAGGTCTTCTCGTCCATCGGCAGATCCGATTTGCCATCCCACGAGGCGCCCGCGGGCAGCTGGTTTTCGACCAGCGTGGCACCGGCGAGCACCTTGTCGATGCTGGCATCATTGACAGTCACCGGCACGATCAGGCCGCGCGGCGCATGCGCCAGCTGCATGACCAGGTCCCAGTCCACGGTCTGGCCGCGACTCTTGAGTTCCTTTTGTACCGACTTGCTCAGCGAACGCGACAGCAGTGCCGCCTGCGCCTTCTTCCAATCGCGACGGTCATCTTCGAGCGAGCCGAAGGACTGCATGACCAGCTGGCCATTGTCCCGGCCGAACACGTAGGGCTGGTTCACCACATGTACCTCCGTGCCGATCGGAACCTTGTCGAACAGCTCGTCGATGTCCTCCGGAAACAAGCGGATGCAGCCATGGCTGGAGCGCAGACCGACGCCGGCCGGTTTGTTGGTGCCGTGGATCAGGTAACCCGGCCAGGTCAGGTAGAAAGCCCGGTTGCCAAGGGGATTGTCCGGTCCGGGGCCGACCACGGCAGGCAGTACATCGCCGTTCTCCTTGTGCTCCTTGATGACCGAGATCGGCGGATGCCAGGTCGGGTCCTTCTGGCGACGTACAATCCTGGTGGTGCCTTCCGGAGTCGCCCAGCCGACTTTGCCGATGCCGATCGGGTGGGTGAAGACAACCTGCGGCTCGCCGGCCTTGTGCGGCGGAAAATAGAACAGGCGCATGGCCGCGATGTTGATCACCACACCATCGTGTGGCGCATCCGGCAGCACGAAGCGCGTGGGCAACACGATGGTCCGACCGACGCCCGGCAGCCACGGATCCACGCCGGGATTCGCGCGCAGCAGCTCCTCGTAGCCGAGATTGAAGCGGCGCGCGATATCCGTAAGCGTGTCGTCCTTGCCGACCGTGGTTTGCTGCAGGTCGCCGATCACGTTCTGCTGCGCATCCGCCAGCTCGAAGCGCGAGGTTTCCTGTGGCGCCGGCAGCGCGGGCGGCGACGGCGGGGCCACCGCCACGGGCGCCGGCGGCGGCTTGTTATGGGAGTTCCAGGGGGCGCCGACCAGGGAACAGGCGGCCAGCACCGACAGGGACAGAATCGCGGCTATGACGCGAAATGGCGATAAAATGCATGTCATGGTGGGGCGATTATGACACCACCCGGGCCCACACCAAAAAAAATGCCCCGAGCTTGAGCGCGGGGCCGAGAATGCGGACCTTCGATGAAGGGAAGGAAGTCCGCTAGGGGATCAGGCTCCTGTGCCGACTGCCCTAGTGCAGACGGGCCCAGTGCAGGATGCGAATATCATCGCTCGTGAGAGCAAAGCTCTGGGCGAGCAATGAGCGCAATTCACGTGTACCCGCGTTCTGCTCCAGCGGGTGCCGCAGCTCGACCACACCGCTCCACTCGCTGGATTCGGGCGCGGAGGCAACCGTCGCGAGCGCCGGCTCGTCTGCCGTTACGAAGTGGGTGTAGTACTTGGCGGCCATGGTTCAAAGGTTAGGTTCAACCCGGCCAAAGTGCCGTGAAACGCTCCACAGATCCGCTTCGCCGAAGGTGCGGAAGATCCGACATAACGTGGGAAATCGCTGCTGATGAGTCGCTACCGCCCGCCACTGATACCGGGGTCACAATTCATAACGCCCGAAGGCATCGCGCAATTGCGTGCGGAGCTGGATACGCTCTGGCGTACCGAGCGCCCGCGGGTGACGCAGGCGGTGCAGGAGGCCGCGGCGCAGGGGGATCGCTCGGAAAATGCCGAATACACCTACGGCAAGCGACGCCTGCGTGAAATCGACCGCCGCGTACGCTTCCTGCGGCAGCGCCTTGACGGCATGACGGTCGTCGACCAGCCACCATCGGATGTCACGCGGGTATTCTTCGGTGCCTGGGTAACCCTCGAACGCGAGGACGCAACGCAGGTGCGCTACCGCATCGTCGGCCCGGATGAGACCGACGCGGCCCGCGGTTACATCAGCATGGATTCGCCGCTCGGGCGGGCGTTGCTCGGCAAGAAACTCGATGCCGAAGTGACGGTGGTGCTGCCTTCCGGCAGCACCACTTTCACGATCGTCGTGGTCGACTACCGCGCGCCTACCAGATGACCCGCACGTTCTTGAACTGCCACGGATCGCTCTTGTCGATGTCCTCCGGAAACAGTCGCTCGCGCTCCGTCAGCGGCGTCCAGTCGGTGTACGCGCCGAGCACGTTGCCCCAGTACGGCCGGCTGATCTCGATATTGCGCCGGAAATCGATTTCATCCGGTTCGACCAGACCGCAATTGGGATTCTCCATGGCCCACACCATGCCGGCCAGGCACGCCGAAGTGACCTGCAGGCTGGTCGCATTGTTGTATGGCGCCAGTGCCCGGGCCTCCTCGATGGTCAGCCGTGAGCCATACCAGTATGCGTTCATCTTATGCCCGGCGAGCAGCACGCCGAGTTCATCTCGACCGCTCACCACATCTTCGCTCATGATCCGCTTTTTTTCCTGGACCAGAAAATTGCGTCCCGCGAACTCGTGCATCGAGGCGATGGCGGCATCACAGGGGTGATAGGCGTAATGCGCCGTCGGCCGATAGATGACCTGCCCGCCTTCGCGCACTGTCAGATAGTCCGAGATCGAGATCGCCTCCGAGTGCGTGATGCAAAAGCCATGAAAATGGCCCGCCAGCGGTGTCCAGGTCCGCACCCGCGTCGCCGCGCCCGGTTGTGTCAGATAGATCGCCGCACCGTTGCCGAATTCATGGCGCTTGCCGTCGCGTGGAAAATTGCGCTCGTGGGTGCCCCAGCCCAGCTCCGCCGGCTGCGCCGCTTCGCTGACAAAGCCATCGACCGACCAGGTATTCACGAATTCACCGAGCTGCTTCGGCCGTGATGACACCTGGGTGTCGCGCTCCGCGATATGGATGACGCGGATGCCGAGCAGGTTGGCCAGTGCCGCCCAGTCATCGCGCGCGCTTGGATTGCCGGCATCAACGCCGGTGTCCGCGGCAATGTTCAGCATGCCCTGCTTGACGAGGTGTGAGACCATTCCCGGGTTGGCACCATGGGTGACCACGGCGGTCGGCGCGCGCGCATTGCCGGCGCGCAGCCCCAATGCCTCCTCGCGCAACGCATAGTTGGTCCGCCGCGCCGCGCTCAGCGTCGGGTCGGTATAGCCACCGGCCCAGGGCTCCAGGCAGGTGTCCAGGTACATCGCACCCTTTTCCCAGCAAAAGCGGATCAACGCGATACTCGACACGTCCACCGAGACATTCAGCAGGAAATCGCCACGACCGATCAGCGGTGCGAGGATGCGCCGGAAATTGTCGCGCGTGAGTGCTTCGTTGATGCGCCGGATGCCAAAATGCTCGGTTTCCGCGCTGCCCGAGTCATCGGCCGTCACGATCGTGATGCGCTCCGGTGCGATACCGATATGCCGCAAGATCAGCGGCAAAACTCCCTGTCCGATGCTGCCGAAGCCCACGAGGATGATTCGGCCGGGAAAATCGATATGGACCGGATGTTTTGTCATGATTACCGCCAGTGTGGGGGAAAAGTACGCTCGTACCCCGGCAGAGCCGCAACGCGGCCGATCCAGCGCTCCAATGCCGGATAGTTAGCCGCCAAGGGCAGGAAGCGGGAGGACAGCGCACGGGCCGCCGGCTTGTCGAGGGCGCGCAGCAGCAGCTGCAACGCCGGGAATATCACAATATCGGCGGCGGAGAAGTGTTCCCCCACCACCCATTCCGAACGTGACAATCGGGCTTCGATGGACCGGGCCTCACTCGCCACCACGTGCATGGAATCCGCCAGGGCATCGATATGCTCCTGCGCGTGGCCTTCGAAGACCGCACGCACGATCTTCATCAGGTGCTCTTCGACGTACGACTGATATTCGCAGATCACGCGCATGATCACGCCGGCCTCCTCCGGGGAGTGACCGAAAATCGGCGGATCCGGATATTTGAGATCCAGGTAGTACAGTACGGCCAGGGACTCGAACACCACATAGTCACCGTCCTTGAGGATCGGAACGCGGCCACGGAAATTCAGCGCCAGAATCTGTGGCGATTTGTGCTCCTGCCGCGAGAACTGCAGCGGATGACTGATGTAGGCCAGCCGCTTGTACTCGAGCGCGAGCAATACGCGCCAGGAATACGGGCTGCCGCTGCCCCAATAGACTTCAATCGCCATATACTTGATTCACAGGACTGTCGGGATGATTGTATAGGAATTGCCATTGCACCTGATTGAACCGGCCGAACTTGCCGCTCGCTGCGCCGCGCCCGCAACGCGCACGGTCGTGTTCGATTGCCGGCATGATTTGTTACGTCCTGACTGGGGCCGACAGGAATTCGCGGCGGGCCACATTCCCGGCGCGGTGTTTGCCCACCTGGATCAGGACCTGTCCAGCTGCGTCACGCCGCAGTCCGGACGGCATCCGCTACCGCTTCCAGCCACGCTTGCGGGGTTTCTCGGCGCTGCCGGCGTCGATGCCGACACCGATGTCGTGGCCTATGACCAGGACAAGTCGCCGTTCGCGGCGCGCCTGTGGTGGCTGCTGCGCTGGCTGGGGCACGAGCGGGTAAGCGTGCTCAACGGCGGCCTGGCCGCCTGGCGGGCCGCCGGGTTGCCGCTGCAAAGCGCGCTGGCCGCGCGCCGCCCACGCGATTTCCACCCGCGCCCGGCGCTCGCGCGGGTGGCGACTACCGCCGACGTGCAGCGCGAGCTCGAAGCCGGCCGGATCCTGCTGCTGGATGCGCGCGGGGCGGATCGCTTCGCCGGCCAGAACGAGACCATCGATCCGGTGGCCGGTCATGTTCCCGGCGCCCGCAACCAGCCCTTTGCGCTGAACCTGGACTCCAGCGGCCGTCTGCAGTCAAGCGCCGCCCTCACCGCCCTGTGGCGCGCGGTGCTGGGCGACACACCAGCGACTCAGGTGGTCGCCATGTGCGGGTCCGGCGTCACGGCTTGTCACAATCTGCTGGCCATGGAACTGGCCGGGTTACCCGGAGCGCGGTTATATGCCGGGTCTTTCAGCGAATGGATCCGCGACCCCGCCCGCAAGGTCGCCACAGGTCCGGTCTGACGTAAGCGTCATCCGGTTGACCCGCTTTTTTGCTATCGTCCGCGCCCCTTGGGCATATGCCCAGCCGGCGCCGGAAGTCAGGTCGCGATGAACGGAAACAATCAAAAGGGTCCCGGCCAGGCGTGGACCATTGAAGACTCGCTGGACCTTTACCACGTCAATGCGTGGGGCAAGGGCTACTTCTCCATCAATGATGCGGGGCACGTCATCGTGCGCCCCGACCCTCAGGCCGGGGGTCAGACCATCGATCTGTTCGAAGTCGTCGAAGGGCTGCGGGCCCGCGATCTCACCGCCCCGGTGGTGGTGCGCCTGTCCGACATTCTCGCCAACCGGTTGCGCAGTCTGCACGCCGCATTCGCCCAGGCCATCGCCGAGAACGACTACGGCAACAAGTACGCTGCCGTTTACCCCATCAAGGTCAACCAGCAGCGCCTCGTCGTCGAAGAGGTGTACCGGTACGGGCGCGAATTCGGCTTTGGCCTCGAGGTTGGCTCCAAGCCCGAGCTGCTGGCCGTCATGGCGATGACCGAAAACGCGCCCGACCGCCTGATCGTCTGCAACGGCTTCAAGGACCACAGCTACCTCGAGGCTGTCGTGCTCGCGACCAAGCTTGGTCGCACCATCATTCCCGTCATCGAGAATTTCGAGGAACTCGACATCCTGCTGAAGCTTGCCGATACCTACCAGGTTCGCCCTCGGCTCGGGGTGCGCGTGAAGCTCTCCAGCGAAGGTTCAGGCCGCTGGCGGGACAGCAATGGTGCCCGGTCCAAGTTCGGGCTGTTCGTGACCGAAATTCTGGATCTGTTCAAGGTCCTCAAAGACCGCGACATGCTCGATTGCCTGCAGCTCGTGCACTGCCATCCGGGCAGCCAGCTGCAGGATATCCGCCGCGTCAAGGAATCGATCACTGAACTGGCGCACGTGTATGCCGAACTGCAGATCATGGGCGCTGGCCTCAAGTACATCGATGTCGGTGGCGGCCTGGGCGTCGACTACGACGGCAGCGGCACGAACTTCGCCTCCTCCATGAACTACACGCTCAATGAATACGCGAGCGACGTGGTCTACCGGATCGCGAGCGTCTGCAATGCGCGCGATATTCCGCATCCGATGATCATCAGTGAATCCGGACGCGCCATCGCCGCCTACCACAGCGTGCTGATCTTCAATACGCTCGGCTTCTCGGCGCTGGACCGCTTCCGGGTCACCGGCCGGGAGGCCGAGGATTATCCCGGCGAAGATGAGATTCCGCAGCCCGTGCAGGACCTGTTCGTCGCCTACCGCTCCGTCAACGAACGGCGGCTGGTCGAGTGCTATCACGATGCACAGACGGCGCGTGAGCAAACGCTGCAGATGTTCAACCTCGGGCTGCTGTCGCTGCAGTTCCGGGCCCTCGCCGAGCGGCTGTACTGGGCGACCTGCTCGCGCATCCGCGATGTGTGCCGGCGGCTCGAGGAAAGCCCCGAAGAGCTCGCCGATCTGGAATCGATTCTCTCCGACACCTACTTCTGCAATTTCTCCGTATTCCAGTCGCTGCCGGACAGCTGGGCGATCGATCAGCTGTTTCCGATCATGCCCATCCACCGGCTGAACGAGCAGCCCACACGCATCGGAGTGCTCGCGGACATCACCTGTGATTCCGATGGCAAGATCGATCGCTTCGTCAGCCACCGCGAAATCAAACGCACCCTCGAGCTGCACGAGCTGCTCCCCGGCCAGGAGTACTACCTCGCCGCGTTCCTGGTCGGCGCATACCAGGAAACCTTGGGGGACCTGCATAACCTGTTTGGCGACACTCATGTCGTGCACATCCGGCTGCTCGAGGAAGGCGGCTGGTGGATCGAGGAGATCGTCAAGGGCGACACCGCGAACAAGGTGCTCGAGTACATGGAGTACGACGTGGCCGAACTGTATCCGGCCCTGTCACGGGACTGTGAGCGCGCCGTGCGCGACGGCCGCATGACGCTCGCCGAGAGCCAGCAGGTCAAGCGCTTCTACGAAGGCGAGCTCAATGGCTACGCCTATCTCGAACCCCCCGGCAGTTGAGGTCGCCGCATGCCGTTGCGTCCCCGAAATACCGGGAGTAGCATCTTTTTCGATCCAGCGGTGTGTGAGAGAACCGGATGACGACGATCTATGTGGGCAATCTGCCCTTCAACGCCACGGAACAGGACCTTCGAGCCCTTTTTGAACGTCACGGGCCCGTGGAATCAGTGAAGCTCATCAATGACCGCGAGACCGGCAAGCCCCGTGGCTTCGGGTTCGTGGAGATGGCGCAGGCCGATGCGCAGGCCGCGATTCAGGCACTCAATGGACAGCAGCTGGGCGGTCGCCCGCTGCGTATCAACGAAGCCCAGGAGCGCCCGCAACGGCCGCGCCAGGGCGGCGGTCCGTTCCGCCGCTGAGAATCGGGTGGCGCCTGCGCCTCAAGGACTCGGTCCCGACCGAGGCCCGGCGGTGCCTTGTTACCACATTTCCTTGAGGCGGGCGTTCACATCCAGCGCCGCCGTACCCGCATCCCCCAGCGCCAGCTCTTCGGCGTTTGCGCCATGGACCACGACAGCATCGAAGGCCTTCAGCAGCTTCTCCGTCATGAACCGGCTGCGGCCCCCGTACACGTGGCCGTCCGAGCTCTTCGGCTGACTCGTAATCTGGAACTTCAGCGGGCTGTACAGCATCAGTTCATTGCGCGCCCGGGTCATCGCGACATAGAGCAGGCGCCGTTCCTCTTCGATCAGTTCCGGCTTGCGGGTCGCGAACTCCGACGGGAAGCTGCCGTCGACGACATTCATCAGGTACACCGTGTCCCATTCCATGCCCTTCGCGGAGTGGATGGTCGAGAGCACCAGGAAATCCTCGTCCAAGCCCGGCTTGCCTGCCAGATCGCTGGCCGCCTCGGGCGGATCCAGCGTCAGCTCCGTGATGAAGCGCTCGCGCGAGGTGAACTGACCGGACAGCAGCTCCAACTGATCAAGATCCCCGATCCGCGTATGCACGCTTTCGTAGATGCGCTCCAGGTGCGGCTTGTACCAGTCGCGCACCAGGCGCACCTGCCCGGGCCACTCCCGTTGCGGATCCCTCAGGTTCTGCAGCAGGTCCGAGAGCTTCTCGATCTCGACCGGCTCCACATGCGGCGCCGCGAAACCGGCCAATGCGCCGGCAGCGTGCTGCTGCGCCTCCACGTGCGCGATCGCACGCTGCGCATTCGCCGGGCCCATGCCCGGCAACAGCTGCAGGGCGCGGAACGCGGCCATGTGATTGCGCGGATTGTCGACCCAGCGCAGTACCGCCAGCAGGTCCTTGACGTGCGCCGCCTCGAGGAAGCGCAGACCGCCATATTTGACGAATGGAATCTGCCGGCGGGCCAGCTCGATTTCCAGCAGGTCGCTGTGGCTGCCGCTGCGGAACAGGACCGCCTGACGATGCAGGGGCACGTGCGCCTCGCGCCGGCGCAGCACTTCATTACAGATCGAATCGGCCTGCGTGGCAAGGTCATCCACGGTCACCAGCCGCGGCCGCTGGCCGGCACCGCGGGCGGCCAGCAGGTGCTTGCGGAACTGGCGCGGCGCATCGGCCATCAACGCATTGGAGGCGTCAAGAACCTGCTGGCAGGAGCGGTAGTTCTGCGCCAGTGTAACGACTTCGGCGCGCGGCTCGAACTGATCCGGAAAATTCAGGATGTTGTCGACGGTCGCGGCGCGAAACGAATAGATGGCCTGCGCATCATCACCGACGACGGTGAGCCCGCGGCCGTCCGGCCGCAGCGCCTGCAGGATCTGCGCCTGCATCACATTGGTGTCCTGGTATTCATCCACCAGCACATGGTCGAAATGGCCGCTGACGTGCTGGGCCAGTTTCGGGTCGCCCATCATGATGTGCCAGTAAAGGAGCAGATCGTCGTAGTCGAGGATTCCGTAGCTTTGCTTGCGCTGCACGTAGCCGCGGTACAGCCGGGTCAGTTCATCCTCCCACTGCGCGCACCACGGATACTGCTCCTCCAGCGACTCCTTCAGCGTCTTGCGGGTGTTGACCCGGTGTGAATAGATCGCGAGGCACGTATCACGTCGCGGGAAGCGCTGCTCCTTGCCAGCGAAACCCAGTTCCTGGCGCAGCGCATCCAGCAGATCCGCGCTGTCGCCCCGATCGATGACGGTGAACTGGGGATCGAGCTTCAGATGCCGCGCATAGTGGCGCAGCAGCCGGTTCGCCATCGAGTGAAACGTGCCCGACCAGGACAGGCGTTGCGCCAGAACCTGGCTCAGGCCGCCTATGTTTTCATTCATGGCCTGCTTGACGATGTCGCGCGCACGCCGGCGCATTTCCTGGGCGGCGCGTCGTGTGAAGGTCAGCATCAGAATGCGTGCCGGATCCACGCCATTCATCGTCAGGTGCGCGACCCGGTGCGCGAGGGTGTTCGTCTTACCCGTGCCGGCGCCGGCAATGATCAGCAACGGCCCCGCGTCGACGCCCTTCTCGGTGGCCTGCGCGCCGACCTTGCCGATGAATGTGACGCTCGGCTCGCCCCCGCGGATCTCCCCGAAGGTCGCCGCCTTGCGTTGCGCGCTATTCAATGTGGCCAGGTAAGCGGGTGTCGCCATGGCCGAGGACTATACGAGCTGGCGGTTGGTCAGGCTATGAATCAATGCACAACTGTGCGCCGGATCAAACGTCTCCCCCGCGTGGAGCAGGCGGGGACCGGCAAGGTCCAGAAAATCGTCGCCACTGACTCCGGCCTGTGCGACCCAATCGCCATCCCGATGTCCGGGGTGACGCGCCGCATCCCCCGCGCGCGCCGCCAGGCGTTGCTGCCGCACGGGTTCCGGGATGCGACACAGCACCTGCGTGCACGCCACCGGTGCATGACGCGACAGCAGCGCGCGCAATACCGGCTCATGTTCGCCGGGCCTGAAGTTGCCCTCGATCACCACCGCGCCGAGCAGCCCCAGATACTCGTCCGCGAGCGCGAAAAGCACCGCAAAACTTGCGTCGCTGAGGCGTCGCGACGCCGCGCGATCGGCTGCCCCGAGAGTGTCGAACAACGGCTCCTTGATGCCATCCTTTGACAGCAGCGGCACCGCGAGGGCGCGCGCGAGGGCGCGCGCCAGCGTCGTCTTGCCGGTGGCCGGCAGACCCGTGACCAGAAATACGCGGCGCTCAGTCATTCAGATATCCTAAGCGCAATGAGCACTCTCGACAGCACCCCGCACTATCAAGGTCGTGTCATCCGCGTGACGGTGGACCGCGTCATGTTGCCAAATGGCAAACAGGCGGCCCTCGAGGTCGTGCACCACCCCGGCGGCGCGGCCATCGTGGCCCTCAATGACCTGCAGCAGGTGTGCCTGTTGCATCAATACCGGTACGTGGCCGGCGGGTGGATCTGGGAATTGCCGGCCGGAAAACTCGAACCGGCGGAACCGCCCGAGGTCACTGCCCGACGCGAGCTCGTGGAGGAGGCCGGGGTGGACGCCACCGACTGGGTCAGTCTCGGCTCGTTATTGAGTTCACCGGGGGTGTTCTCGGAGGTCATCCACCTGTACCTGGCGCGGCGCCTGTCGGCGGCCCGCTCCCAGCTGGAGGACAGTGAAGTGCTCGAAGTGCATTGGGTGAGTTTCCGCCAGGCGTGCGACATGGCGCTGTCGGGTGAATTGCGTGATGCCAAGACCGCCATCGGTGTGCTGCGGGCGGCCCACCGGCTTGGCCTGTCGTTGACCAGTTCAAGGCCGTAACAATTGCCCTATTTTGGTGATTCCGTGACAGACGGCGCAGCCATGCTGCACCTGCACCCGCTACAGTTCGTCGAAGGAAACTGTACTTGGGTGTTACTTAATCCCCGTGAGTGCCAAGAAAGACAATCTCCGAACCTCCGGCACGCGAGACCCGGCGGCCAGCACTGCGGAGCGGCGGCGCCTCGGCCGGATCGTTCGCGATGATCGCGATACTGCGAGCGTCGAATGGGTGGATGCGCCGGCGGATTACGAGCGGGTGCAATTGTCCATCGAAGGCACGCTGCCGCCCGGCATCCGGCGCAACCCGGGTGGTGGCTACAACCCCTACGAAACCATCTCGCCGAACAAGGGCATTGCGGCAGCCGACAAGCCCACGGCACGGCGTGACCTGCGCAAACTCTCGGCGTGGATCAAGCAGATGCGTGAACTCGAAGAGCGCAAGAAGCGCGGCGAGGAATAAGCCTCGTTCAATGCGCTCGCTGACCCGCCGGCGCCGGCAATACTCCCAGTTCCCGCAGCAATCGCCACGATCGGCGACTGCCCGTTCGAATCCACACTTCATACAAACGCAGCACATCCCGGTTCGACTGGCCGCATGAACTTTCGCTGATTTCATTCAGTGCATCCACCAGCGGCTGGAATTTTCCGGCCAGCTCCGCGAACACGCGCCCCAGCACGGCACCGCGCCGGCCACGATCCGTCTGCGCGAGGGTCGAGTACGCGCGCGCGCCCATCGAGATGTGATAATCGATGTCCACCAGCTTGCGGGCAAAACTGCGTGCGAAGAAACCCGCAATGAACAAGGAGACGTCCCCGAGTCGCTGCAGGGCGCGCTGGCGTTCGGCCAGATTCGACGCCGTGAGCGCCTCCGACAGCATCACCACCAGGGGTTTGAGCTTCAGGCCGTCGGGACTGTGTTCGAACAACGCTTCCGAGCGGGCGAACAGGGTCAGCAGATTGACCACGTAGTGCTGGGTATGGTCACCGACGGCCAGCTGCTGCTTGTGCAGCACCGACTGCAGGTTGTCACGGAAGTACTCCGTCAGGCTGGTGACGGGAAGGACATGACGTGCCGCGCTTTGGTCCGACATACCGGTCCTCGCATGAATGCCCCCCTCATCTTGAATCTCACACACCGTGCCGCCCAGATCCGTGAGCGGCCTCTCATTATGGATCAGCTCCGCTATTGCTGCGTATTGCTGCGTTTACGCAGGCGGATGTAGGAGTCGTCGGCCGTGCCGAAAACCAGGTCACCGTCACTGTCGTAGGCCTGTTCGCTGATCGCCAGCTGATCGGCCATCAGTTCGATCCGCCAATGGGCCGACACGGCCGCCGGCACCGAGATCGGCGTCGAATGGCACAGCTTCGGATCGTTGGTCGCCGTGAAATGGTCCTCCACCTTCTTCCATTCCAGCGAGCAGCCCGTCAGCAGCTTCAGGTCCGCCGGCTGCATCGCGGTCAGCAGCTCGGGCGTCTCGTCCGCACCGCGCCAGTGTTTCGGCTCGGCAAAGGTCCAGACCGCTTCGACGATCTTATCCTTCACGGAATCAAATGAAATGATGTACTGCCCGAGCATCTTCTGCGGATCATCGGTGCTGGATTCCTGCAGATAGTAGACGTGGTCGCCGACCATGAGTGAATCGATCCTGACCACCGCGGCGCTGACCGCCGGGTGCACATAGCCGCCGTGCTTCTGGTCCGTTGCGACCTGCGCGCGGTTGTCGTAGTGGCCCGGCAGCCAGCCCTCGATCTGCCGTATCCCCGCATCGCTCTTGCTCGCCTGCGGGGCCGCGCAACCGCCCAGCGCCGCCACGGTCGCCACCAGCATGCGTCTGGCCAATCTGTTCCGGAACATCGTATGGGTCGCTCCCGAGTGCATCAGCCGTAGGTGGCACGCCATTTTGCGCGGTAGGTGAGTCCGAGGGTCATCAGGCGCTCCAGCAACTCATCGTAGCTCTGTCCCGCGGCGCGTGCGCTTTCCGCGAAGTCCTCCGTGGCCGTCAGGTTCGGATTGGCATTGGCTTCGAGCACAAAGACTTCGCCCGCCGCCGTGACGCGGAAGTCCATGCGCGCATAGCCTGACAGGCCCAGTGCGCGATAGATACGCCGCGACAGTCTATCCAGGCGCGCCTCCACGGCCGGCGGCAGATCCTGCGCGGCATGGGTCGTGATGCCATAGCGCTGCTGATAGTTGCGGTCCCACTTCACCTTGCGCGTCGCGATCGCCGCCGATGTGTCGGGCATTGAGCCAAACACCATCTCCCACACCGGCAGGCGGTGCAGGCGCTCATTGCCCATGACCCCCACGTACAGCTCCCGCCCCGCGATGTACTCCTCGACCAGTGCGTCCGAACCGATCTGCGCATGGACAAACTCGATGCGCTCCTTGAGCTTCGCGGCATCCTCCACCACCGATGCCTGGGCTATGCCCAAGGATGCATCCTCGATCGTGGACTTCACGAACAGTGGGAAACGCAGGCGCCGCGGAACGTTCACGCGCGCGCCGCGGTTGAGCACGGCGAACTGCGGGGTCGGAATGCGATGGTACGAGAGCAGCTGCTTGCACAATGGCTTGTCGCGCGACAACAGCAGCCCCCGCGGGTTACAGCCCGTATAGGGCTGACGCAGCAGCTCCAGGAAGGCGACGACATGCTGGTCGTAGGTGCCGATGCCGTCGAATTCCTCCAGGAGATTGAACACCACATCGGGTTTCCAGTCGGCTATCGAGGTCCGCAGCTCCGTGAGGCTGTCGAGGACGCCGACGCACAGCACTTCATGGCCTCGCGCCTTCAGCGTCGAGATGACGTCATACTCCGTCCGCCACTCCGCGATTTCCTTTTCGGTACACCCCTCAAGGGTGTCGGGAGGCACCAGGCTCGAGTGCAGAACGACGAGCACGCGCTGCTTTCTCATAGCGGGAAGTGTGGTGTCTCACCTTGGGCGTACAGCCTCGCGAGTCGGATCAGCATCCAGCGGACGTGCCGCCCGGCATCGCGGCGATTGCCGCGCACATGAAGTTTCAAAGCGTCGCACCGTTCCATGATCATTCGCAGCAGCTGATAGATACTATACCGCTCGAGCTTCAGTTCGCGCGACACCGAATTCACCAGCTGGGTCTTCATCGACCGTATCAGGGTGCTGGCGCGCACCGCGTTATGCGGCACCGGCTGGGCACGGAAGACCTTCTGCACCAGCTCCTCGACCATGCCGCGCCGGTCACTGCCGCGACGCGCGAGCTTGTCGCGATAGACTTCGGCCAGGGTGCGCGTGTCCTTGGCGACGGACTCAATCCGGCGCCGGTTGCGCACCGGCGCCTTGCGGTCGCGCACGCTCGTCATCAACTCATCGACGCGACACAGCTTCTGGAAGGCCGGCCACTGCGCGTACGCGCGGCGCCAGTTCGAATTCGGCTTCAGCCACACCGCGAAGGTCTCCGCGAAGTCCTCCGTAGGATGGGCCTGGGCGTACCAGTCACCCAGATGATGCACATAGCGGCGACTGCCCGGGCGGGCGCGGTAACGCTCCGGGTATGGGAGGGATGCCGGACCGAACGTCTCGCGCCAGCTCGCGCGGCGGCGCAGCCGGTAGGCATTGTCGAGCGCGTGGCCGGCCTCATGTCGCAGGATGCGCATCAGCCAACGTGTGTTGCCGCCTTCGACCTGGTGCATCATGCGCCGCTCGAGCCGCTCCAGGCGCGGGTGCGCGAGGTAGAAGGGTACGGCGATGCCGGGCACGCCATCCGGCGAGAACCATTCCTCGGCCAGCCACGCATGTGGTTTGAATTCAATGCCGCGGCCGGCGAGTTCCATATACAGCCGCTGCATCGGGCGCGCGAGGCGCGAGTCCTCGACCGTCAGATCCAGATCGCACAGCCTGACTTTGAGCAGCGCCTCATCGCTCAATCGCACCCACGCGCGCGCGCGGCGCGGCGTGGCCGGTTTGCGGGCGTGCGCCGCCCCTGCGGCACGCGCCGCCCGCCTGGGTGGAGTCGCTCTGGAGGGCATGGGTCAAGACTAACATCGGCGCCAGCGGATCTGTCAGCCCGCCGTGGCGGGAGTGCGGTTCGGGGCCGGTTCCCAGGTCGCGACGAACTGGCGCTGCTCGCGGGTTTCCGGGATCGTGGACCAGCGTTCGGCGCGGGCACATTGCCGCCACGCCCGATTCAGCTCATCCAGGGCCGCCTCGCCCGACAGTCCCTGCTCCACGAGCCGGCAGCCGAGCACCGTGCCGGTACGGCCGATTCCCATACGGCAGTGCACATAGACACAGCGGCCCGCGTCCAGCGCCTTGGCCAGCGTCGCCTGAATCTGCCGCATGTGCGCGCGGTCGGAGGGCAGACCATGGTCCACAATCGGCAGGTCGAAGTACCAGATGTCACCGGACAGCTGGGTCCGGTATGCCGGCATTTCCCCGGGACGGGTCAGGTTGACGAAGCAGTTCACCCCCGCCCCAATGAGCGCCCCCAGGCGCGTCAACGTCTCTTTTTCCGTTTCCGCGGTCGGATATTCCCCGCCCAACAACTGGCCCGGGATCACCCAGTAAGTGTTCGGCAGCGGGGGCGAATTGAAGGGTTTCCGGAGCATCATGGCGCGAGTGCGTCCTCTTCTTCCAGGGTCATGGGGACGACCCGGTCCAGTGCCAGCAGATCGACCTCCCGGGCCTGCGGATCTGCATTGCAGCGCAATACATCAAGGCCCGCGAAGTCGTGCAATCGAGTATCCGCCAGATGGCTCGGGGCGACGTTGCGCAATGCCGCAAAAATGTTCTGCACCCGGCCCGGGCTCTCGCGCTGCCACGCGGCCAGCATTCTCTTGACCTGCAGGCGCTGCAGGTTGGCCTGCGAGCCGCACAGGGTGCACGGGATGATTGGGAACTCGCGTGCGGCCGCATAGCGGGCGATCTGTGGCTCGCTGACGTAGGCAAGCGGGCGGATGACGATATGGCGCGCATCATCCGACAGCAGCTTCGGCGCCATCGCCTTGAGGCGCCCGCCGAAAAACAGGTTCAGGAAAAACGTTTCGAGGATGTCGTCACGGTGGTGGCCGAGCGCGATGCGCGTCATGCCGTGCTCGCTCGCGTAACGGTACAGCGCGCCGCGCCGCAGCCGTGAGCACAGGCCACACATCGTCTTGCCCGGCGGCACCACCCGTTTGACGACGCTGTACGTGTCCTGCTCGATGATGTGATACGGCACGCCCAGCCGGCGCAGGTATCCCGGCAGGACATCTTGCGGAAATCCCGGCTGTTTTTGGTCGAGGTTCACGGCCACCAGGCTGAAGTCCACCGGTGCGCCGCGCTGCAGGGACAGCAGGATGTCCAGCAGCGTGTACGAGTCCTTGCCGCCCGACAGGCATACCATGACGCGATCCCCCGCGCCGATCATGCCGAAGTCGGCGATGGCCTTGCCCACCTGACTGCGCAGGTGGGATTGCAGGCGCTGCGCAGTTCGCGACAGTCCCTGATCGTGCGATGGCGTCATTACGGATAGGTTCAGGCCGCGGCGCTGCTCGTGGCTGACTCGAGGTACTTGCCTTCAAGGTAGCGCATGAACGGCACTGCCGACAATGTCTTGCCGGTCGCTTCGAGCAGCAGTTCCTGCAGGGTCAGGCGGGCGCCCTGCGCATGCACATGGCTGCGCAACCAGCCGAACAGGCCCGCAAAATCGCCGTGCGCGATCTGCTCGTCCAGATCGTGCACATCATCGCGCAGGCTCTCGATGAGCTGTACCGCGATGACCGCGCCGAGCACATAGGAGGGGAAGTACCCGAACGAGCCGACCGCCCAGTGAATGTCCTGCAGGCAACCCTCGCGATCATTCGCCGGGCGCACCCCGAGGCGCTGCTCCATTTCCGTGTTCCAGGCCTGCGGCAGGTCGCGCACCGCGAGTTCCCCCGACATCAGGCGTTTCTCGAGCTCGTAGCGCACCAGCACATGCAGCGGGTAGGTCAGTTCATCCGCATCGACGCGGATCGCGCCGCGACGCACCCGCGTGAGATGCGCATACAGGTTTTCCGGGTCCCAGGCCTGGCCCGCCACACCGAAATGTCGGGTCAGTTGTGGACTGAGGTACCGGGCAAACGCGCGACTGCGGCACACCAGGCGCTCGAGCAGCAGCGACTGGCTCTCCTGCGCCACCATGCCGCGATCACGGCCGACGGGCTGGTCGCGCCAGGCCTGCGGCAGGCCCATGTGGTACATCGCATGCCCCGTCTCGTGCATCGCGCTGAGCAGTCCCGTGAAGACATCGGCCTGGTCGTAGCGGGTGGTCAGCCGCATGTCACCCGGCACGCCCTCCGTAAAGGGATGCTCGCTTTCATCGAGCCGGCCACGATCAAAGTCGAAGCCCATCGCCTTCATGATGTCGACCACCAGCGCGCGCTGGCGGCCCGAGGTGAACTTGCCTTCGATCGGCAACAGCGGCCGGGCCTCCTGCATCGCAATCACTTCGCGGGTCAGCGACGGCAGGCGCCGTGAAATCATCTTGAAGACCGCGTCGATATCGATGCTGGAGATGCCCGGGCTGTATTCGTCGACGAGGGCGTCGTAAGGGGAGAGGTTTAGCGCCTGTCCCAGCAGTGCGGCCTTGTCGCGCATCAGCATGACGACCTCTTCGAGGTGCGGCGCGAAAATCTCGAAGCGGCCTTCCGCACGCGCGCGCAGCCACTGCGCCTCGGCCTGTGCCGTGGCATGGGCCAGGCGCGACACCAGGTTCGCCGGTGTGGCAATCGCGTGGTCGCGCTGGCGGCGCATTTCGCGCAGATTCGCGATCTGCCAGTCATCGAGGCTTTGGGTGTTGGCGTGCGCCCGGTCCAGCAGCCGCGTGATCTTCGGTGCCGTGAGCAGCGTGTGGTACTCCGTCTGGAGCGCGGCAAGCTGTTCACCCCGTAAGGCCGCGCTGCCGCGCGGCATCATCACCGAGGCGTCCCAATTGAGGAGTGAAATGGCGCCGCGGAAGGCGTGGAGGCGCTTGAACTCCTGTTCAAGCTGCTTGTACGGGGGGGCTGACATCATGGACACCGGGGGAGGGATTGGCGGCCATTGTACCAGCGCAAGCCCCCACGGAGCGTCTCCCGTGGTATTAAGTTATTGATAAATAAAAGGTTTATATCACTCACCTCCCGTTGACAGCCTCGGCGCAAGCCCGCGCTTTGCTGTGTTGCAGCAAGGCCACCTCCCCGCCGCGCGGGTAGACTGGCGCCGAACCAATTCCAACAAGCACGTTCATGCCGAAAAATTCCTGGTCGTTCGTCGTGCCCCGGCTGACCGCCCCCATTGGGGTCACGCGCTGGGGCCACTTCGGGATGCCCGTCGTCCTGTTCGCCAGTGCCGGCGGTGACAGCCTCGAGGCGGAGCGACTGCAGATCATCGCGGCCCTGGCGCCGCTGCTCGATGCCGGAAAGATCAAGGTCTACGCGGTCGACGGCACCGCCATGCGGGTGCTGCTCGCGGGCACCGCGGCGCCCGAGGTGCGCATCCAGACTCAGCAGGCGTTCGATGAATGGACCGCCACCGCCTTGGGGGCGCACGTCCGCCGCGATTGCGAGAACGACACGGTCGAGTTGTTGGCCTGCGGCTGTGCCCTCGGCGCCGCCAGCGCCCTGCAGGCCCTGCTGCGCGATGCGCAGCTGTTTCGCGGCGCCATCGGGCTGTCCGGCACTTACGACCTGCTGCCGTGGCTCACGGAAGGTCCGCGCTGCAGTGCCGATGCCGGAGGCGGCGCGGATGTCTCCCCCCCGCAGCAGCTGGCGCGGCTACCGGAGGGGCCACAGCTGGAGCGCCTGCGCCAGCGGCCCGTAACGCTCGGCTGTACTGCCGGCGACTACGACGATGCGCCGGCGACCGAAGCGATGGCGCGGCAACTGCGCGAACGCGGCATCGCGACCCGCACCGATGTGTGGGGGCAGCCGTTTCATTTTGGCTTCTCCAGCTGGTGCCAGATGCTGCCGCGCTTCGTGGGCGATTTGCTGTGACGCGCCGCGCTAGAGGGTGCAGCAGTTCGGCCAGCTGGCAACCACCACGCCGACGGTGACGGCGATGGCGAAGATGACCACGAGGATCAGGCCGATCAGCCACGGTCGTCGCAAGAACTACGCTCCCCATCACTAAAGCGTGCGATGCAACCGGTATCCTACAACCCATGCCTGTAAGAATCTGCGCCATCGCCTCGGAAGCCGCGCCATTCGCCAAGACCGGCGGCCTCGCCGATGTCACCGCGGCGCTCACCAAGTACCTGCATGCCCACGGGCATGACATCCGGCTGTTCACGCCCCTTTACTCCGCCATCGACCGCGCCTCCTGCGACTTGACGCTCGCACCGCGGTTGGCGGGGCTGACGATCAGCATCGGTCCGCATCAGTATCAGTATTCGGTCTATACGGCCCCGCTGCCCGGTTCGCAGGCGCAGGTCTACCTGATCGACTGCCCGAGCCTCTACGCCCGTGATGCGATCTACTCCACCGCGCCCGATGAGCATCTGCGCTTCCTCGCCCTGACGCGCATCGCCATCGAGTGCTGCCAGCACCTGGCCTGGAGTCCGCAGATCCTGCATTGCCATGACTGGCATGCCGGGTTCGGACCGCTGCTGCTGCGCACGCTCTACAGCTGGGACCAGCTGTTCGCCGCGACGCGCACGGTGCTGACCATCCACAACATCGGTTACCAGGGTGAGTTTCCCGCCGCCGCGGTGGCCGATCTGGCCCTGGGCGACAACGCCTATCTGCTGCACCAGGATGATCTGCGTGCGGGTCGCATCAATCCGCTCAAGCACGGCTGCATGTACGCGGACGCCATCACCACCGTCAGTCCCACCTATGCGATCGAGATCCGCACCCCCGAGTACGGCATGGGCCTGGATGAGGTGTTGCGCGATCGGGCCTCCGCGCTGGTCGGAATCCTCAATGGGGTCGACTACGACGAATGGGATCCGCGCAACGATCGCCACATCAGCGCTCCTTACGACGCCACGCACCTGTCCGTGAAGGCTGCACTCAAACAGCAGTTCCTTGCCCGCATGGGCTTGCAGGCCGGACCCGGTACGGCACTGGCCGGTGCCGTGACGCGGCTCGCAACCCAGAAAGGCATCGATCTGATCGTGACCGCATTGCCGCGGCTGCTCGGGGCTCGTGACCTGGTGTTCGTCGTACTGGGGGCGGGCGAGGCGCGTTATGAGGAGTCATTGCACGAACTGGCCCGGACGTGGCCCGGACGCGTCGTGTTTCGGCAAGGCTACAGCGAGGAGCTCGCGCACTGGATCGAAGCCGCCAGCGATATGTTTGTCATGCCGAGCCAGTACGAACCGTGCGGCCTCAATCAGATGTACAGCCTGCGTTACGGTACCGTGCCCGTCGTGCGCCGCACCGGTGGGCTCGCCGATTCGGTGCAGCGCTACAACCCCGCCACCGGCCGTGGCACCGGGGTGGTGTTCGATGCATTCACCGCTGCGGCCCTGACTTCGGCCCTGGATGCGGCGCTCGATCTGTACGCGCAGCCAAGCCATTGGCATCGCATGGTGCTCAATGGCATGGCGCAGGACTTTTCCTGGGAACGCCAGGGGCGTCACTATGTGATGCTGTTCGAGCGCATGCTGCAGGGCTGACGCCGCGCGGGCATCAGATCGATCAATGAAGCTGCAGCTCGCCGTGCTGGTCGAACGGCACCGAGCGCAGCAGGCCTGACGACAGCTCGACCTTGCCTCGGATCCGGTATTCGATCGGCGCCGCGTTGCCGCGGACGAACATGCGCAGCAGCGCCGCCGCTGCATTTGCCGTGACATTCATGTCGAATTCCGCATCGCCGCGCGCCGGCACCACGAAGCTCGCTCCCGATTCCCCGTGTGCACACTCCTCGCCGTTCACCTCCAGGGTGTAGTTCAAGCCCTGCACCGGAAGCTCGCGATCGTTCGGATTGTGCACACTCATGCGCACCTGCAGATGCTGCTGCCAAAAATCACTGTGACCCATCTGGATATTCACGACCGTCAGCGTCGGGGCCTGCCAATGCGAGCCCAGCACCGAGCAGCCGGCCACAATGACCGTAAGCGTCAGCGCGAGCGCCGGAGCCATGCGCCTAAACACGACCGAAAACCCGGTTGAGCAATGCGAAGCGCTGTGCCAGTTCCGCCGTCAGGGAATGCTCGGGCAGCCGCCAGGACCAGTTGCCGATCGCCGTTCCCGGTGTGTTCAGGCGTGCCTCCGAACCCAGGCGCAGCAGATCCTGCATGGGCAGTACCGCCAGCTGCGCCACGCTGGCCATGACGGCATGAATCATGGCGTCCGGCATCTGCCGGGGACCGGCGCGCAGAAAGTAATCGACCCGGCGCAGCGTCTCCGCGTCGAGGCTGGTGTACCAGCCCACCGTCGTGTCGTTGTCATGGGTTCCGGTGTACACCACGCTGTCCTGCTCGTACATGTGGGGCAGGTGCAGATTGTCGCCGGTGCCATCGAAGCCAAACTGCATGACGCGCATGCCGGCCAGGCCGAAGTCGCGGCGCAGCGCTTCCACGTCGGGCGTGATGACGCCCAGGTCTTCGGCCACCACTGGCAACGTGCCAAGCTCACCTTTGAGCAGTTGCAGCAGCTCGCGTCCGTACGAGGGCTGCCAGCTGCCGGCCCGCGCATCCGGCGCGCCGGCCGGAACTGCCCAGTGCGCGGCCAGCGCCCTGAAGTGATCGATGCGCAGCAGGTCCACGCGCTCCAACTGGCGATGGATGCGCGAGCGCCAGAACCTGAAACCATCGCGGCGCATCGCATCCCAGGCGTAGAGCGGGTTGCCCCACAGCTGCCCGAGCTGCGAGAAGTAATCCGGGGGCACGCCGGCCACGGCCGTCGGCTTACCCGTGGCATCCAGCTGGAACTGATCGCGATTTGCCCAGGCCTCGGCTGAGTCCGGCGCTACGTAAAATGGCACATCACCGAACAAGGCGATGCCGCGCGATCCGGCGTACTCGTGCAGTCGACGCCACTGCCAGGCAAAGGCGAACTGCTGCTCGCGGATCGCGCGCAGGGCTTGCGCCTGCGCGCGGCGCAGCTCTGCCATCGCCTCCGGCTGGCGGTCGCGGTACGGCGGTGGCCAGTACCACCACGGCGTGCCGCGATTGATGCTGCTCAGGACTTCGAATGCCGCATAGTCCTCGAGCCACTCGCGCGAGCCTTCCAGGAAGGCCTGAAATTCCCTTGAATCCACCGGCGCCGGCTCCTGCGGATCGATGAGCGCGGCATTGCCCGCCGAGTCCGACCGCACCCAGTAGGGTGAGCCGTCCGCGCCGGTCGGGCCAAGCGGCAGGATCTGCCATACGCCGAAGCCCGCGCTGGCCAGCCAGTCGATGAAGTCGCGCCCACCGCGACCCAGTCCGGCATGCAGCGAACCCACATGCAGCAGCACGCCGGCGCGACGCCGGGCGAGCACCGGAACAGGCGAGGCAGTCATGGCGTACCTTGCGCACGACGCATGACGCCGCCATTTTCCATGGCGCCCGACCCCACCGAAATCGGCACGGACAGGGCCTGCGGTGCAGCACGGCCCAGGAGTCGATACAGATTCTGCAGCTGCCGGCGGTACAACTGGTCGAACTGGCTGACGGCTTCGGCGGGATTGTAGTCGCCGAGCCACCAGAACCAGTCCGAACTTTCACAAAGCGCCAGCTGGCGGGTCACCGCCGCGCGTGCCTGCGGCTCGAGCGTTCCGCTGGCGAGCACCTCATCGAAGGTGGCTTTCGCATCGCACAGCAGGTCCCACGCGATATTCTTGGCGGCCGCGCCGATCCAGGTCGCAAGCGTCCCGTGGACCCAACTGCCCGCCTGCACGCGCTGCAGGGGTTCGGGCTGGATGCCGCGGTCCAGACACTGCGCCAGCGTCATCAGTTCCAGCTGCGGATGCGTCGCGAGGCCTGCGTACATGGCCTTCAGGAACCAGTAGCCATTGAACGGGTAGTACTCCCAGGCATTCTCGCCATCCATTGCAATCAGCACTGCATGCGTCGTCCCGGCGGTGTTCTTTCCCTGCGCCATTTCGACCAGGTCGTGTACCAGGTTGTTCGCCGCATCGTCACCATGCCAGGTCGAATACGTGAAGCCGATCAAATCCGACAGGCCTTCTTCGCGAAAGAAGCAGTTCAAGGTGGTTCCCGGCAGCCGGTAGGGCCGGTTGTACGCCTCGGTTGCGTCCGGGTTGAGATGGCTCGCGGCCAATGATGCGCGCAGCACCGTCGCGCCGGAGGCTGCCCATTTGAGTCCATGCGCATCGAGCAGTCGTAACGTGGGCTCGCTGATGGCCCCCTCCGCCGGCCAGCATCCCCGCGGCCGCACGCCAAAATACTGTTCGAACGAGCGGATCGCTTCAGCCACATGCCATTGCGCGCGGGCTGCCCCACCCGGATAGCCCGGATGCTGCGGCAGCGGCGCATCCGGCACGCCGTCGCGGGCCGCGTTGAAGTCGAACAGCAACGGCAGAATCGGGTGCGAGTACGGGGTCACGGACAACTCGCACTGCCCCGATTCCTGCAGTCGCCGATAGCGCGGAATGATGCCGGCGAGCAGTTCGCCGATGAGCTCCAGCAGCTCGCGGCGCTGGCTCGGGGTGAAGCCGCACGCCTGGCCCGACAGTGCCGCGACCCGCGGATCCGTGCGGCGCACCGTCTCACCCATCCACGCCAGGTGGAACCACACGGCCAGATCGTGAATCAGCGCATCCGATGCCCAATTGACGCGCTCCAGCGAAGTAAATTGCTCCGCGCAGTTCACCAGGGCCAGGAACGGCGCAAACCGTTCGATGAGGTTCTTGCGATGCGCGCGCAGGCACGCCTTGAGCAGGGCCAGGCGCGCCGCAGCCTCCGTCGGCACCGGATCCGGCCCCAGCAGGCCGAGCACCGGATCCGGCAGCGGCGCACCTTCCTGCAGGTGCTGGCGCACGCGAGTCGACAGGTTATCCAGCTGGTCGAGCAGCACGGGCGTGAAGTTCACCACGGCGCGCGCGGCCGGGTTCTCCTCCAGGTGCGCCGCCATGTCGGTGTAGTCCTTGATGGCGTGCAGATACGTCCACGGCAGCACATCCTGGCCCGTCAGCGCATCGCGGTACTGGGGCTGGTGCATGTGCCACAGCAGGACGACGGGCAGACGGGCGGGGGAGTCCATGCAGCGCGCAGACGTGCGAGCTTAAGGGTTGCTCAGATGTCGCAGCGTGTCTGCCGTGACCAGCACCACGCCCTTCTCGGTGACATGGAAGCGCTGGCCATCCAGCGCCAGGTCCGTGCCGATGCTCATGCCGTCGGGGATCTGGCAGCCCTCATCGATGATCGAGCGCTTGATCGTGCAACCGCGGCCCACATCCACGTGCGGCAGGATCACCGCCGCTTCAACGTACGAGCGCTCATCGATGCGCACGTCCGAGAACAGCAGCGAATTGCGCACGTGTGAACCGGAGATGATCACGCCACCGGAGACCATCGAATTGACTGCCATGCCACGCCGCGTGTCCTCATCGAGGATGAACTTGGCCGGCGGCTGATGCTCCTGGTAGGTCCAGATCGGCCACTCGCGGTCATAGATATTCAGCTCCGGCTTCACATGCACGAGCTCGATGTTCGCGTCGTAGTAGGCATCCACCGTGCCGACGTCGCGCCAGTAGCTTTGCGCGCGCGTCTTCACGTCCTGGAACGGGTAGGCGAACACCTGCCGGTTGCCGATGGCCTGGGGAACGATGTTCTTGCCGAAATCGTGCGCCGAATTCGCATCCTGTGCATCCTCCGTCAGCAGCTTCTCCAGCAGGCTCGTGTTGAAAACGTAGATGCCCATCGAGGCGAGGATCGAATCGGGCCGTCCCGGGAGCGTATCGGGCTGCGCCGGTTTCTCCGAGAATTTCGTCACGCGGTTCCACTCGGTCGCCGTGAGCACGCCGAAGCTCTTCGACTCAGCGGCCGGCAGCTGCACCACCCCGACCGTGATGTCGGCGCCCTTTTCGACGTGGTAAGCGATCATCGGACCATAATCCATCTTGTAGATGTGGTCGCCCGCGAGCACCAGGACATGCTTGGGCCGGTGCGCGCGGATCAGATCGAGGTTCTGATACAGCGCATCGGCCGTGCCGCGATACCACATTTCCCCTATCTGCTGCTGCGCCGGTATGATTTCGACAAATTCACCGAATTCGCCGCGCAGGTAGCTCCAGCCCTGCTGCACGTGCTGGATCAACGGCTGCTGCTTGTACTGGGTGAGGATGGAAATCTGGCGGATGCCCGAGTTCACGCAGTTGGAGAGCACGAAATCAATGATGCGGAACTTGCCGCCGAAGGGCGTGGCGGGCTTGCAGCGATTGACCGTCAGGCCCTTGAGTCGTTCGCCGCGGCCGCCGGCCATGACGATCGCGAGCGTGCCGCTGGTGAGGCGGCTGACAAATCGTCCGTAGGAGGCGCGCGCAGGCTGTCTCTGCATGATAGGCCGCTCAATTGAAGCTGTTGTCTTTGCGGTACCACCTTACTTTCCGTGTTCAAGTCGCCGTTGTCTATAGGCAAACTCGCAGGATGCGTGCTCGTACGAAGACCTCACTGTGTCGACCGCGTCACAGTGCGGCGCTCACGGTAGACTGCCAGGGATGAAACCGCTTCCGGCATTCGCGGCGCTCGTGCGGGTCTGCATGGCAGTGATCGCAACGATTGCCCAGGCAGGTCCATCACAGCCCGTCATCCAGTTGCCAACACATCCGGCTGCCAGCGGCGCGAGCCCAGGTGCCGAGGCCACCGAGAACCTGGACCCCGACCTCGGACGGAAATTGGCCGCAGGGGGTGGGCCCTGCCTCGGGGATGGCACGGGGTATGTGCGCGCCCGGATTCGCGGCACATTGAATCTGGACCTGAATTGGAAGGACGCGCAACTGACCTGCGCCGGGGAGGCGCGGCCCGATGGCAGCGGCCTGCGCATGAGCTTTGCCGGACCCGGGCCCAACGGCAAGGTCATGCGCTTCGTGTTCGGCGTGGGGGCGGCACGCGAAGGCGCTCCCGGTCGCGAACTGCCGACCAATCTGACGGTCCTGCTCGATGGCGGCCTGATCTTTGCCACCCGCGGGGATGACAAGTGCACGATGGACGCGCTCGCGCAGCGTCAATTGCCGGCCAGGACCGGCCTGCGGGCCTGGCGTATCGAGGCGCGTGGTTTCTGTATCCAGCCCGCCACCGCCCTCACCGGCACCGGGCGCATCCTGATCAGCCGCTTTGATTTCGCCGGGCGCGCCGAGTTTTCCGGTCCAAAGTAAGCTTCTCGACCTCTGCCAAGGAGTCACGGATCACCATGAACCCGAATTCGAACTCGACGCGCCGGTGGCTGGTGGCGCTGTGCGCTCTCGGCAGCATGCTGGCGCTGTACGCCGGCACCGGCCACTCGCAGGCGCCCGGTGCGCCGCTCGAAGACCTGTCCGCGTTTCCGCAGACCACGCTCACCATCAGCGGCGGCGGTGCCAGCCACCAGTTCACAATCTGGGTCGCGAACACCGAGGCGCGCGAGGAGCAGGGACTGATGTTCGTGCGCGAGCTGCCGCCCGAACGGGGCATGGTGTTCGTTGGCGCCGAGCCGAGAGTGTGGACCATGTGGATGAAGAACACCTACGTCCCGCTGGATATGCTGTTCGTGGCCGTCGATGGCCACGTGGTCAAGATCGCGCACGCCCTCCCGCATGATGAGACCAACATCAGTTCCGAGGTCGCCGTGAATGCCGTGATCGAACTGCAGGCCGGGATCAGCGACAAGCTGCATATAAAGGTCGGTGACGTCGCGAAGTGGCGCACCGCTCCCTAGAGCATTTGCCCCGTCTGGTTGCCAGACTTCTCCTACAGGGCTGTTGTAGGAAAACTACATGTGCGGTTATTTTGATGCCGCAGGGCCTCATCTATGCCTGGGCATTGACTGTAAGACCCTAGATCAGCACCACTCTTAAGGTGCCGCACTCCCATTGTGCAGTTGACCATGATGTTGCCCCATGACAACACAAATTTGTATTGCTGCGCTTTTACAGATTATGCTGGCTTCACAGAAGGGAGCAGCCGGTCACTAGCCGCTGCTCGGGTATCAACTTAGGGATCGTACGCAGCGCACCGACTCATTGTGTGAAATGAATACCAATGGTTGCACTACTGAGTGTAGGAAGACTGTGTACTGGAGATTTCTGCCATGTCAGAACCAGCAAACAGCAAGAAGCAGGTTTCTAAACTTTCCAATCATTTGATTCGCAATTCAGTCCATTTCGCCGTTCTCGCAGCACTTGCTGCCGGCGGCATCGCCACGCGGGTGCAGGCGCAAGAGGCGCCGGCCGCCGATGAAACGCCGCTCCAGGAAGTCGTGGTCACCGGCACCATGATCAAGCGCACGGAAGCCGAAACGACGGAGGCCATCACCATCCTCAAGGCGGACGTGCTCAAGGATCAGGGCGTGGTGAATGTGGAGCAGGCGCTGAACATGCTGTCCTCCAATACCCCGTCGATCAACACGGCCTCAGCTGTCGGGACCTCTGACGGAGGCGGTAGTTACGCCGCCCTGCGCGACCTGGGCTCGGGCCGCACCCTGGTGCTGCTCGATGGCCAACGGCTGGCCGTTAATGCCTTCAACGGCGCGGGGGTCGACCTGAACGGCGTTCCGTTCTCGGCCATCAGCAGCGTCGAGGTGCTGCGGGAAGGCGCTTCGGCGCTCTACGGCTCGGATGCGATCGCAGGCGTGATCAACTTCATCACCAAGAAGAATTACCAGGGAGCCGAAGTCCAGGCCAATTTCGACCACCCGCAGGACCCCGGCGGCGGCTCGGGCGAGGCAGATTTCACCTTGGGACACGGGGATCTGGCGAACGATGGCTATAACTTCATGTTCACCGGAAGTTACAGCAAGCAACAGGAACTGCAAGCCACCCAGCGGGCGTTTTCCGCGGCAGGGTTTTACCCCACGCAGGGCGTCACCGCCACGAATTTCCCGGGGAATTGGCCCGGGACGGTGCTGGATGCAAACGGTAACCTGTGGCAGTCGGGTTATCCGGCCTGCGCGGGCAATCCGCAACTGACCGAGTACTACGGCGACTGCCAGTACCGGTATTCCGCCGCGACCGATCTGCTGCCGCAGGCCCATAATGTCTCCGGGATGGCGGAATTCACCAAGGCATTGCCCGCCAACAACCAACTGCAGCTGCAGTACTTCTACGACCAATCCGAAGTCAACGCTTATTCCGGTCCCGTGTTCTATGACTTCGAGATGAACCCGGCCAGTCCCTACTTCCCGAAGCCCGGTCAGCTGACATGCGACCAGAGTCCGGCGAACTGCAGCACCGCGGCGGCGGATCTCACCGATCCCATCCAGGCGATATGGTCCGATCCCAACAACTTCCGCTACAACGGTAGCGTCAATGTGGAGCAGCGGGTGCTGTTGACGTTTTCCGGCAGCAACGCCGGTTGGGACTACTCTACCGATATCAATTACAGCAAGAACAACAACGACGACCGCGATACCGGGGGCATTCCCAATGAGGCCGTGCTGGCGCCCACCGTCGACGCCGTAACGGGCAAATCGATCCTCAGCGTTCTGATCAACCCCTTCGGTCCCCAGAGCGCGGCCGGACAGGCGTTGATCAACTCGTCGTATGTCAATGGCGTGATGCAGCTCGGCGAGGACACTCGGTGGAGCTTCGATGGCCATGCCAGTCACCCGCTGGGTGATGCCTTCAACGCCGGCACTCCCGCGACCGTGGCGCTCGGCTTCACGGTGAACGGGGAACGCTTCGCCGAAGCGACCACGGCGCTCAACACCCTGACGCAGGCCGCAACCGGACTGACCGACGCCTTCACGGACCACAGCCGCGATGTGCAGGCGGCCTTCATCGAGCTGGACGTGCCGATCCTGAAGAGCCTCGATGTCGACATCTCCGATCGTCAGGACCGATACAGCGATTTCGGCACGACCAACAACCCGAAGGTGTCGGTGCGCTTTCAGCCCGCCGATTTCCTAACCTTCAGGGGCAGCGCCTCCACCGGCTTCCGGGCGCCCTCGCTGTTCGATCTGTACCAGTCGCCCAACCTGGCAGCCTCGAGCAGCGGCACCATGGGACAGGGGAATCCGTTCTGCTCACCCGGCAACTACAATGCGGAGTGGACGCCACTGGCCTGCGGCGCGCAGGGAATAGGGCTCTACGGCGGAAACGACAAACTGACCCCCGAAACATCGCAGAACTTCGATCTCGGTGTCATCATCTCGCCGATCCGGGATCTGGGCATCACGCTGGACTACTACAGAATCCTGCTGAAGAACACCATCAGTTCCGTTCCGGCCGCGGCGATTTACGGCAATCCCAACGAGTTCGCCAACTACATCGTGCCGAACTCGGCTGGAACACTGGTGCCCACGGTCGCAGAGGCCTCGGATTGCACCCCTTACACGGCCCCGACCTGTGGCTACATCTCCTTGACCCCGACGAATACCGGCAGGATCACGACCGACGGTTTCGACCTGAGCATTCAATATCAGCAGCACACCCCGTTTGGAACCTTCCACGAGGATCTGGAGGGGACCGCGACCACGCAGTATTTGTTGGAGCAATACACCGGCGGCCCATCCCAGAACCTGGTGGGCTGGTATAACGCCGTGCCAATCAGCGGAACCAACCCCTTGAACGTGGCGTACCGTTGGCAGCACAATCTGCGGGTCGACTGGTCGAGCCCGGGTAACGTGTGGGGTGCCGGCCTGAGCAACCGCTTCTACTCCAGGTACGTCGACGAATACCCCAATGCCGCCGGCATTGTGCCTAACGTGGGCAGCTATTCGCTCGTTGATGTTTTTGTGAGTGTCAAGCCGGTCCAGCAGCTGACGGTATTGTTTGGTATCAAAAACATCCTGGACAGAACTCCGCCGTTTACCGACGCACCGTCGAACAACTTTTCGGCCGGGTACAACGGGCTCACTGCAGACCCGCTGCTGCGGAACTTCTACATCAATCTGAAATACGTCGTCTTCTAAATTCCTACAGGAAAAGTTGATTTGAAGCCCCGCCTCGTGCGGGGCTTTTTTTACAGCGCCGACAATGCCATCGACGCCCCACCCTGATCCACCGTATGCAGGGTCACCGGCCGGCGCCAGACGCGGCGGATGTACTCGAGCACCTTGCGCGCCCGATCCACGTCGATGCCACGGCCGTCGGTCACGTGATCGTGTTCGAGCTCGAGGGAGCCGTCATTGTCCAGCCGCGACACCGCAATGTTCGGTGCGCCGAAGTTGTACTTGGGCGCAAGCAGCGCCTCGTGCAGGGCATGCAGGTCGCGCTCCGCCACCTTGATCTGACCATCGCTGCGCGCCGCGAAGCGGAACAGCTCCAGTTCATCGGCGATTTCGCGGGTCAGGTGATTGCGCACGAAACCGAAGTCATCATCCTGCGCCATGATGCGGCGCGCCGCTTCCATGCCCTCCTTCTCGATGATCTTCTCCCACAGTGAAAATCCCAGGTGATAGGGATTTACCGCCAGCGCGACCTGCTGATCGGCCGCCATCGGCCGCACCACATCCGAGTGGCACTTGATGGCTTCCACGTACGCACCCGGCGGAATGAAGTCCGCATCGCGCAGCAGCCGTGCGTGCCAGTACGAAGCCCAGCCCTCATTCATGATCTGCGTCGCAAACACCGGGTAGAAGTAAAACGACTCCTCGCGTACCGCCAGAAAAATGTCGCGTTCCCAGCTTTCCATGTCCGGTGCGTAGTTCGCGATGAACCACAGCAGGTCGCGCTCCGGATGTGGCGGCACCGGCGCGCGCTTGCGCGTTTCAAAGACGCCCTGGGCGGCCACCGGATCAAGCGAGGCGAAGCGGCGCCGGAAATCATCATCCACGAGCGTCTTGGTGTCCGGGAGGAACTCGGCATAGCGATCGCGGCGCAGGCGCCGATCGATGTCAATGTGCTGTTCGAGCGCCAGTGCCGCATCCAATGCCGCCTCGACCCGCTTCGGGCCGTGGGTCTCGATTGCCTGCTGGATCTGCCGGGCGTGGCTCGCCGCATGTTCGACGATATGTTCGCTGACCTGCTCCTGGCAGCGCCTGAACAGCAGGTTGTTGCGGGAGAAGTCCGCGTGCCCCAGCACATGGGCCGTCACCAGCACGTTCTCCGCCAGGCCATTGCCATTGGACAGGTAGGCATGACCCGGGTTGCCCGGGAATACGACCTCGAACAGGCGTGAGTTCCCCATGTTGCGCTGGATCAGCTGGTAGATGTAGCGCACGCCGAAGGACCAGTGCGGCATGCGCACCGGCAGGCCATAGACGGCAATCTCCATCATGAACGCATCCGGCACGGCTTCGAATTCCACCGGATCGAATCTCATTCCCGAGCGGGCCGCGAGTTCCTCCAGCCGCTGCACGTAACTGCGCCAGTCGCCGCCGGTGTGTGTCACCCGTTCCTTCATCCTGCCGCCTTGGCTTCCGCACTGAAGAAATGCCGCACCGCCGCCCACACGCCGTCGAAGTCGTCGATGACGAAGCTTGCCACGGGCAGACCACCGGTCGCCGCATCGGCGAACAGGCGCCCCGTTTCGGTGGCCAGCTGACGCGACAGGCCCGAGGCAACCTCCACGTAGCCGGCGAAGCAGGCCTTGGTCGCGATGTCGCCCAGCGCCGCCGCGGCCGGGGCGTGATCGCCGATGCTGTTATCCCCGTCCGAGGCGTAGAACAGATAGATGTTGTGGCGCGCCGGATTGAAGCGCGTATCGATGATTTCGCGGACCTTGTTCAGGCCGGTCGAGGCCACCGTCCCACCGGTGCCCGCAACCTGGAAGAAATCCCCTTCGGCGAACTCCCACGCATCGGTGGTGTGGGCGACGAACACCGTCTCCAGCGAGCGGTATTCGCGGCGCAGGCCCTGCACGACCCAGAAGAAAAACGTCTTGGCGAGCTTGCGATCGCGGTCCGACATGCTGCCGGAAACATCCAGCATGAAGAACACGACCGCGTGGACCGCCGGCTGGCGGCGGCGCGCGAGCTGCCGATAGCGCAGATCCTCGTCGGTGAAGGTCTTCGGCCCCCCCAATCCCTGGCGCTTCACCAGCTCCTTCACCGAGCGGCGCCGGTCCAGTCGCGAACGGGCGCCGCGTCGATCCCAGCCTTCGCGCACCCAGTCGCTGTCGTCCGAGGGGCCCACGCGGGCCTTCAGATTCGGCAGCTGCATCTCTTCCCACAGCCAATCGACGATGTCGTCGATCTTGATCTCCAGCATCAGCTGGATGCCGCCGTCACCTTCGCCGCCCGCGCCTTTTTCCGCACCGCGCTCCGGACGCGCATCCACCAGCACATCGCCCGGTTTGGTCGCGCCCTGGCCCACGCCCTGCGAGTCACCCGGATTGCGCAACCTGAAGTGGTAGTGCTCCAGCATTTTCACCGGCACGCGTACCGAACGCGTCGAGTCATTGATCACCTCGCCGTTGGCGATGATCTTCGGCAGGTGTTCGCGGACGGCCTCGCGCACCTTCTCATCATGACGCAGCCAGTCACGGGCGCCGCGCGAGAACAGGTCGTACCACCTCGCGAGTCCAAGGGAACTGGCATCGTCGCTATTCTCAGTCATGACCGGCCCCGTCCTCCTTTGCTAACGCATTACTCCTGTGCCAGCAGCGTCGTCACGTAGCTTAGCGCTTCCTTCGCGCTGTGCTCATCGTAACCATACTCCTTGATGAGTCTTTCCTGAACCACCGAGATTTTCTGCCGGGCATCATCATCCGGCCGTGCCGTCGAGGTCACCAGGCGCAGCACGTCGCGGCGCTCCTCGAACAGGTACTGTTCGATGGCCTCGCGCATGCGCGCGTGGCTCGCCAGATTGAATTTCTCGCCGGCCTTGAAGGCGACCATGGCCTTGCGCACGACTTCCTGGCGGAACGACTGCTTGCCTGAGTCGGAGACCTTGATCTTCTCCTCCACCTGGCGCAGGAAGCGTTCATCCGCCGGGCGCGTTTCACCCGTGATCGGATCGGTCACCTGCCGGTGATCCAGCGAGGCTTCGACCTCATCGAGATACTTCTCCAGCAGCTGCTGTGCCTCGGCTTCGAAGGAGGCGAACATGGCGCGATGCACGTCCTCCTTCACCCAGCGGTTGTAGAACTCCTTGCGGGCCGTCACCAGGTGATCGATCCACAACTTCTTGTGCTTCGCTTCCATGCGCGCATCGCTGTCGATCGAATCCTTCAACGCCAGCAGCAGTTCCATGCTCGTCAGGCTGTGCGTATTGCCGCGCGTGATCGCGTTCGAAAGGGAGTTGATCACGAAGCGCGGACTGACGCCGGTCAGGCCCTCGTCACTGCTTTCGGCCTTCAGCCGCGCGCCTTCCGATTCCGGCACGCCTTCAACCGCCTCACCCGAGTACAACCGCAGCTTCTTCGCCAGGTCCAGCCCTTCGCGTTCCGGCTTCGTCAGCCGCGTCAGGATCGCGAACACGGCAGCCAGGTCCAGCACATGCGGATCCAGGTGCACATCGCGGAACGCGGGCGCGCCCACCACCAGCTTCTTGTAGATGCGCGCCTCGTCCTGGTAGGACAGTGAGTACGGCACCTTGATGATGACCATGCGGTCCAGCAGCGCCTCGTTCTCCTTCTCCTGCAGGAACTTGTGGAACTCGGCGAGGTTCGTGTGCGCCAGGATCGTCTCATCCAGGTGGATGAGCGGGAAGCGCGATACCTTGACGTTCTTCTCCTGCGTCATCGTCAGCAGCAGGTAGAGGAACTCCCGCTTCACTTTGAGGATTTCGATCATCTCCAGCATGCCGCGACTGGCCGCGTAGACCGCGCCCGACCAGGACCACGCGCGCGGGTCGCCTTCATCACCGATCTGCGCTACTTTCGCCAGGTCCACCGAGCCCACCAGGTCCGCGATGTCCGCCGTCGTCGGATCATGCGGGGCATAGGTGCCGATGCCGGTGCGCAACGCCTCCGAAATGAAAATGCGCTCCACCGGGACGCGTCCAAAGTCACCTTCGAACTCCCGCTCGACCAGCTCACGCGCCCAGGGTGACAGCTCGCCTTGGACCTCCACGCCATAGCGTTCGCGAAACTCCGCCCGCAGGCTCGCCGGCACCAGGTTCAGCGGATTCTCCCGCAGCGGTGAACCCTTGATGCCATAGAGCGCGCCCGCATCCGTGCGGCTGTATTCCTCCAGACCGCGCTTCATCAGGATTGCCAGGGTCGATTTGCCGCCCGAAGGCGGTCCCAGCAGCAGCAGCAGTCGTCTGCCCACATCGGAGCCCGCGGCCGCGGCCTTGAAGTAATCGACGACGCGCGACAACGGTTCATCGATACCGAACAGTTCACGGCTGAACAACGCGCGCGCCTTGTGACTGTCCCCGCCATTTTCTGCCTGGCTATGACCATGCCAGCGCAGCATGTCCCAGATGTATTGATGACTGCTGCGGGCTGTCGCGGCGGGATTCGCGGCAACCACGGTGGTGAGGAATTCCGCGAAAGTGCCTTCCCACTTCTGTGAGCGGTGCAGCTTGCTGAAGGAACTCAAGGACTCCAGGAAATCCTTCCGGCGGACCGGATCCTCTTGCTTACTCATCACCATTACCTCCGTCTACTTACTGACGCTATAACGGATATGCAGCATTTGGGCCTACTTACCATGCACCGCAATGCGTCATGGCGCCAGCGCGCATGAAAAAAAGATTCTGCGACGTGGTCGACCATTCGAGTGCGCTAGAATCCTCCGCAAAGGCCTCCCTTCGCGCCAAGCCCTTGAAACTTTTGCCTCGAATGGCACTCTCAACTGCGATGATTCACACACCTCGAGCCTACCTGACCCTCTTTTGGGGCAGCCTGGTCCTCGCCTGCCTCACCAGTTGCTTTGCGCCGCGGGTGCATGAACTGCCGCCACCAAATTACAGCCTCGCCGGGGTTTGGGAGCTCAACCCGGCCTTAAGTTCCGATGCCGACAAGGTTCTTGCTGCGGTGCAGCCCAAGCCCAAGTCCCGCAATGACAAAGGGCGGCGCGGGCCTGCGGCCGGCTCCGGGCCAAGTGATACGCCCGCCCCCGAAGTCATCAACGATCCGACCACCGATCTGCCGCCCATCGATACGAGCAATATCGGGCAGAACAGCCGGATGTTCGGCAACGGCGAGCTGAACGAACGCAATACCTATCGGCCACCGCTCGACTTTCAGACCAACGCCCTGCTGGGGGGTCAATGGCTGAAAATCCAGCAGTCCGATACCGAGTTGCGCATCGTCAATGCGGCGCGCTCGCGCAGCTATACCCCGGGGGAAAAGAGCGTGGTGTCCGTCCCCAGTGGCGTGGCCGACCAGGAGTCCGGCTGGTCCGGACGGACCTATGTCGTTTTCCTCAACCCGCAGATCGGACCGAGCGTCAAGGAACAATACGCCCTGTCCGCGGACGGTCGGCAGCTTATAGTCAAGATCGAGGTTGCCAGCGAAGGCCGCAACAAGGCCATGAAGGTCACCCGGACCTATGATCGCAGCACCAAGGATCCCGCCTCGTTCCGGCAGAGCCTGGAGGAAACCCTGCCCCCGACGGACTGACCGCAACTGATCCTGCGTCGCCGGCCATTCATGGGCCAGCCGGTGCGCCTCGAGACGCGGGCTTTTCGCACGCCGCGCAACGGCCTATTCTTAGGCGATGAACGCCAGCACCCTCGCCTTCGCTCCGCCCGGCACCGTGCCCCAGCTCACCCTCGGTGCCGCGCCTGAAATCCTCGCTGCCGGGCGCGCCGATGCGACCGAATACCGGCCGCTGAGCCGCACCGAGTTGCTGCTGATCCTGGGATTTTGGCTGTTGATCGGCATCCTCACCTCGGCGAATTATCTGATCGAGCCGCGGGGGCACGGTCCGTGGCAGCCGCTGGTGCCCTTTGCCGCGACCCTGGTGACTTTCTCCAATTCCCTGATGTGGTGTGCGGTGACCCCGGCGATCATCTGGGTTGCCAGCCGGCTGCCTCTGGAGCGTACCCGCTGGCCGACGCGATTGATGTTGGTCGTGATCGGCCTGATGCTGGCCATCGTCATCGATCTCGCCACCGGCTTCGTGCGTGAGCACCTGTTCTACTCACCCACGCCCCTCACCCCGGACATGGCTGCCATGCAGCGCCTGCGCCGCTTGTGGTTCGTGAACGACTTCATCGTCTTCGTGGCGGTGCTCGCCGCCGGCTTCGCGCGCAATTACTTCTGGCGCTACCAGGTCCGACGCGAAGAGGCCGTGCGCCTGCAGGCCCAGGCCGCGCAACTGCAGGCCCAGCTGGCCGATGCCCGGCTGTCCGCGCTGCGCATGCAGCTGAACCCCCACTTCCTGTTCAACACCCTGCATGCGGTGTCCGCGCTGGTCGAACGCGACCCGCGCGGCGTGCGGCGCATGATCGCCCGCCTGAGTGAACTGCTGCGCACGTCCCTTGATGAGGCCGATGAGCCCGAGGTGCCGCTGCAGCGGGAGTTCACCTTCACCGAGCGCTACCTCGATGTCATCCAGATCCGGTTCCAGGGGCACCTGCGGGTCGACATGCATGCGGATGAGAACGTGCGCGACGCGCTGGTACCGAATCTGATCCTGCAGCCGCTGGTGGAGAATGCCATCAAGCATGGGATCAGCAAGCTCAGCAGCGGCGGCTACGTCGAGGTTACGGCGAAGCGTGAGGGCGAGCGTGTGATCATCAGCGTGCGCGACAATGGGCCCGAAGTCAGTCTGGACAATCCGCCCTCGCCCAACAGCCTGGGGTTGCGCAATACCCGGGCGCGGCTCGCGGCACTTTACGGCCCCGTCCAGAGCCTCACGCTCAAGCATGCCCCGGACGGCGGCCTCATCGCCGAAGTATCGCTCCCCTATCACACCCAGAATGATCTGCGAACCTCCGCCGTAGCCGCGATCGCCTAAGAAGGCTGCCGATGACGGGGCCAAACCTGCGCATCCTCATCGTGGACGATGAGGCGTTGGGACGGCAGCGTGTCGAGGATCTGCTGCGCCACGAGGAAGGCGTGGAGATCGTCGGTTTCGCGGACAACGGGGATTCGGCCATCGAGGCCATCCGCACGCTGAAGCCCGACCTGGTGTTTCTGGATGTGCAGATGCCGCGGCGCACCGGTCTGGAAGTCGTGGCCGACATCGGCCCCGAAAACATGCCGCCGACGATATTCGTGACCGCCTATGACCGCTACGCCATCGATGCTTTCGATGTCGCGGCCGTCGACTACCTGGTGAAGCCTTTCGACGACGAGCGCTTCGAGCAGGCTTTCCGGCGCGCGCGCAAGATGATCGGGCTCACCGAACTGGGCAAGCTGTCCGACCAGCTGCGCACGGTGCTGAACTCGAGTGCACCGCCGGCTGCCGCACCGGTCGCGCTGACCGACTCCGTCGCCACGGGCTACCTGGAGCGGATCGCCGTCGAAATGCGCGGCCAGGTGCGGGTCGTGCCCGTCGCGACCATCGAGTACATCGCGGCCAGTGGCCCGTACGCCGAGATTCACGTGGGCGATCGCACCTACATCATCCGCGAGCGCATGCAGACCCTCGAAGAGCGTCTGGACCCGACGCACTTCTTCCGCATCCATCGTTCCGTGATCGTGCGGCTGGATCAGATCGAGACTTTGTTGCGCGAGGCCGGTGGCGACTACGCCGTGCAGCTGCGCTGTGGCGCGCGCCTGTCGGTGAGTCGCAACCGCGTCGAACCGCTCGAGAAGTGGATGGGGCTCGCCAAGGCCCGCTAGCGCTCTAGAGGTGGATCTTCTGCCACCTCCCCAGCCGCCAGCGGCCAAACAACACCGAACCCAGCAACAAGATGTAGAGGATCACCGCGACCCATCCGCCCCGGGACCCATAGCCCAGCTGCGGCAGGAAGTGCAGGAAGCCTCCTCCCGGCGCGAACGTGAGGATGTGCGCGAGCGGCACGAACACGAACCACGACATCACCAGCACCAGCGCGCCCGGGACCAGCGTGTCACCCGCTCCGCGCAGGCAGAAGCTGCTGCCGATATTCAGGCCGTCAAAGAACTGGTAGGCCGCGGCGAACCACAGCAGCACCGCACCGGCGCGCAGCACCGCCGCCGCGGCCGCATCCCCCGAGGTCAGCAGCAGCGGCAGGACCCACGGGCCCGCGAGCGCCAGCAACACGCCAATGCCGCCCATGAGAATCGCGGCCATGAAAACCACGTGGGTGCCGACCCGCATCGCCCAGGCGCGATTGCCCGCCCCGATGGACTGACCGACCAGGGTCGTGCCGGCCTGGGCGACCCCGACACCCGGCATATAGGCGATGGCCGTCGAGGCCATGACCAGCTGGGTCGCCGCCCCATCGATGGCCCCCAGGCGCACCTGCATGAGCTGGAACAGCGAAATCCCGATCAGGTCCGAGGCCCCCGTCAGGCCCATCGGGAACCCGAGCCGAAATTGCGCCCACAGCACCGCCCGGCGCGGGCGCCACATCAGATGCGTGCGGTATTCGCGCCGGTAGCGGGTCGATAGAAATATCAGCAGCGTGCTGGCCAGGCCGACCCCCTGCGCGCAGGTCGACGCCCAGGCCGATCCGGCGACACCCAGCCCTAAATCAAAGATGAACACCCGGTTCAGGATGACGTTCACGCAGGTGATGATGAGGGTGATGAGGACCGTGGTACGCGGGCGGCCGATGCCGTTGAAGAAGCCGAGCGCGCCCCACACCGCAACCCCCAGCGGCGCGCCCGCGACGCGCGGCACCCAGAAGCGCGTGGCGGTCGCCTCGATCTCGTGGCTGATGCCGAACGGTGCCAGGAGGTAATGGCTGGAGAAGGCCACGGCGAAGAACAGCGGCGCGACGCACAAGATGCCCCACAGCCCCGACCAGGTCGCCTGGGCCGCGCGGGCATAGCGCCCCGCCCCGTAACATTGGGCGACGCAGGTCTGCACGGCCATGCCGCTGCCGGCCAACAGCAGCACCACGGCCACCACCAGCCAGTTCACCGCCCCGACGGAGGCCAGCGCCGTCGTGGAGATATGGCCGATGAACCACAGATCGGTGAGATTGAGGATGGTCTGCACCGCGCTGTTCGCGACCAGCGGCAGCGCCAGGGCCAGCACCGCGCGCATATCAACGTGCGCCTGCCCGGCCGCGTCCAGGCGCTGGGCCGGCAGGCCGCCGTGTGACAGCTGTGATGGAGTCGGGGTATTCATGGCCAGCCACGAAGTATGCTTGGATCAGGTTCAAAACTTGCATACTATCTTTGCGGATAGACGCTCAAGAGCACCCATCACGATGAATGCACCCGGCTTGCCCTTACGCACCGAATACCGTCCCGTCGACGCCACCTCGCCCGTGGACGGGGTGCCGCTGAGCACGGAAGCCATAAAGCATGCGTTCTACACCAATCTTTTCTACGTGCAGGGCAAGATTCCGACGCTTGCCACGCGCCACGATTCGTATCTGGCCCTCGCGCTCACGGTTCGCGACCAGATGCTGCATCGCTGGATCAGCACCGCCGAGGCCTACACCAAGCATGGCTCGCGCACCGTCGCCTATTTCTCCGCCGAATTCCTCATGGGCCCGCACCTGGGCAACAACATCCTGAACCTCGGGCTCGAACAGGTGGTGCGCCAGGCGATGACCGAACTGAGCCTCGACTACGACGAACTGCTCGAATGCGAGGACGAGCCCGGTCTCGGCAACGGGGGCCTCGGTCGCCTCGCCGCCTGCTTCCTCGACTCACTCGCGACACTTGAGATTCCCTCGATCGGCTATGGCATCCGCTACGAGTTCGGGATCTTCCAGCAGGAAATCGTCGACGGCTGGCAGGTTGAAAAGACCGACAAGTGGCTGCGCTTCGGCAATGCCTGGGAGGTCGCGCGTCCCGAATGGGCCTGCGACGTGAAGCTCGGTGGCTACACCGAACATTACAGCGACGAGCACGAGCGGGTGCGCACGCGCTGGGTACCGCAACGCACGGTCGTCGGAGTCCCTTACGACACGCCCATCCTCGGCTACCACGTCAACACCGCGAACACGCTGCGGCTGTGGCGTGCCGAGGCCACCGAGTCCTTCGATTTCTCGACCTTCAACCGCGGCGACTATTACGGCGCCGTCAACCAGAAGGTTTCCTCGGAGAACCTCACCAAGGTCCTGTACCCGAACGATGAGGCCGAGCAGGGCAAGGAGCTGCGCCTCGAGCAGCAGTTCTTCTTCGTCTGCTGTTCGCTGCAGGACATGCTGCGCATCCTCAAGACCCAGGGTATTCCGCGCGAGCGGATGCACGAGAAGTTCACCGCGCAGTTGAACGACACGCATCCGGCCATCGCCGTTGCCGAACTGATGCGCCTGCTGATCGATGAGAACGCGATGGATTGGGACACGGCCTGGGCGATCACGCGCAAGACTTTCGCTTATACCAATCACACGTTGTTGCCCGAGGCGCTCGAACGCTGGCCGCTGTCGCTGTTCCGCCGCGTCCTGCCGCGACACATGGAAATCGTTTTCGAGATCAACGCGCGTTTCCTGGACGAAGTGCGCATCCGTTTCTTCGGCGATGACCACCGTGTCAGCAGCATGTCGCTGATCGACGAAACCGGTGAACGCTATGTGCGCATGGCGCACCTGGCCTGCGTCGGCAGCCACGCCATCAACGGCGTTGCCGCGCTGCATTCGGAGCTGCTGAAGGCCGACGTGCTGAAGGACTTCTACGCCATGTGGCCGGAGAAGTTCTCCAACAAGACCAATGGCGTGACGCCGCGGCGCTGGATCGCGCTGTCAAACCCCGGTCTGACCCAGCTGGTCAGCGAAGTCATCGGTGATGACTGGGTGCGCGATCTGTCGAACCTGCGCCGCCTCGAGGCGTTCGCCACGGACGCCGCCTTCCAGGAGCGTTGGCAGAAGATCAAGCACGCCAACAAGGCGGCCCTCGCCAAGGCCATCCGCAGCCGCACCGGCATATCGGTCGACCCGAATTCGCTGTTCGACGTGCAAGTGAAACGCATCCACGAGTACAAGCGTCAGCACCTGAACATCCTGCATGTGATCGCGCTGTACCACCGGCTGCGCTCCGATGCCCAGCATGACATGCAGCCACGCACTTTCATTTTCGGCGGCAAGGCCGCGCCGGGCTATTACATCGCCAAGCTGATCATCAAGCTCATCACTTCCGTCGGCGACATCGTCAACAAGGATCCGGCCGTGAAGGGCCGTATCAAGGTCGTGTACTGGCCGAACTTCAGCGTCAAGACCGGCCAGTACATCTATCCCGCGGCGGATCTGTCCGAACAGATCTCCACGGCCGGCAAGGAAGCCTCGGGCACCGGCAACATGAAGTTCTGCATGAACGGCGCGCTGACCATCGGCACCCAGGATGGCGCGAATATCGAGATCTCCCAGCAGGTCGGCGCCGAGAACTTCTTCAGCTTCGGGCTGTCCGCCCCGCAGGTCTACGCCATCAAGGCCCAGGGCTACCATCCCGGCCATTACTACGACACGAACGCCGAACTGCGCCAGGTCATCGATCTGGTCAAGGACGGGTTCTTCTCGCGCGGTGACACGCAGATCTTCAAGCCGCTGATCGATGGACTGCTGGGGTGGGATCCGTACCTGGTGCTGGCCGACTTTCAGTCCTATGCCGACTGCCAGCGACTGGTCGACCAGGGCTACGCCGACAGCCGGCACTGGTCGCAGATGTCGGTGCTCAACGTGGCCCGTTCCGACAGCTTCTCCTCGGACCGGACCATACGCGAATATGCCGATGAGACCTGGAGGGTGCCGCGCGTACCCATCCGCCTGCTGTCCGAGAAGGACCTGAGTTTCGGCGCCCAGACGCACGGCTGAAGCGGCTCGTTTTCCGGCTCGCTTGACGCCTCTGCCGACGGAGCATAGCTTGGCCGCGCCCCGCAGCGTTCGGGGCTGGAGGAGAGCATGCGCGCTGCGGTTTATCATGGACGGCAGGACCTTCGTCTGGAAGATGTCCCCGAGCCCGTCACCCGTCCGGGCCAGGTCAAGTTGCGGGTGCTGTACAACGGTATCTGCGGCAGCGACCTGCACGAATACTATGACGGGCCGATAACGACCCGGACGACGCAGCCGCATCCGCTGACCGGCATGGTCAATCCGGTGATCATGGGTCACGAATTGTGCGGTGACGTGGTCGAGGTCGGCCCCGGAATCGAAGACCTTGAAGTCGGTGACCGCGTCGCCGTCGAACCGGTGGAGACCTGCGGCCACTGCCTGTACTGCGAAAGCGGTCAATACAACCACTGTGGCCTGCTGGCCTTCCACGGCTACAACCGCGACAGCGGCGGCCTGGCCCAGTTCTCCGTGGTCAAGCGCTCGATGGCGCACAAGTTGCCACCCGGCATGACCGGCATCCAAGGCGCGCTGGTCGAACCGATGGCCATCGCCTGGCGCACGGCCGAGCGCTGCCAGCTTCAGAGCGGCCACACCGCCGTCATCCACGGCGGCGGACCGATCGGGATCGGGGTGTACTTCACGCTGCGGCGACGCGGCGTAAATGTGATCTTCTCGGATCCCTCGCCCACCCGGCGCGCCGTACTGCGCGATCTGGGTGTCAAACAAGTGCTCGACCCGCGCGAGCTCGATGTGGTGTCGGCCATCAAGGACCTCACGGGCGGTCGTGGCGCACATGCCTCCGTCGATGCCGCCGGTGTGCCGGCCGCCTTTGACGCCGCGTTCCGCGGCACGCGCATCGACGGCAATGTCGTCGTCGTCGCCATCCACACCCAGCCGTTGACCCTCGGTGCCATGGACATCCTGATGTCCGAGACCCGCGTCACCGGCGTCGCGCTGTCCTGCAATGCCTTCCCATCCGTCATCGCCGAGATGGCCGCGGGCGCCTACCCGCAGGAGGGCTGGGTCGAGACCATCCCGTTCAATGGCATCATCGCGCAGGGCTTCGAGCGCCTGCATCGCCAGGAAGGCACCAAGATTCTCGTGGAGGTGGCTTAGATATCATGGGCGTCACGTTTGGCAAAAACCCGATGTTCGGTGGCTTCGCGGCCCCTTTCCGCGGCGAGGTCGATATTCGCGACTGCGAGGTCGAAGGTGAGATTCCGACCGCCCTCAATGGCGCGTTCTATCGCGTCGGCCCGGATTTCCAATACCCGCCGAAGTTCGCCAACAACATTCCCTTCGATGGCGAAGGCAATGTCGCCATGTTCCGCATTGCCGACGGCCATGTGGACCTGAAGACGCGCTACGTGCGCACCCAGCGCTTCAAGGCCCAGGCACAAGCGCGCAAAGCGCTGTTCGGCATGTACCGCAACCCCTACACCGATGATGCCGTCGTCAAAGGACTAAGCCGCGGCACGGCGAACACACATGTGGTGTTCCATGCCGGCAAGCTGCTCGCGCTGAAGGAAGACAGCCCGCCGGTGCTCATGGACCCGGTCTCGCTCGCGACGCTGGATGACTACCACACCTTCGGCGGCAAGCTCACCAGCCGGACCTTCACGGCGCATCCGAAGTTCGATCCGCAGAGCGGCGAAATGATCGCCTACGGCTACGAGGCGCGCGGCGAAGCCAGTGACGACGTGGCCGTCTACGCCATCGACCGCACCGGCCAGATCACCTGGGAGGCATGGATCAAGGTGCCCTACGTCGGCATGCTCCACGACTTCGCGGTCACGCAAACGCACATCGCCTTCCTGGTCATCCCCATGGCCACGGATGTCGAACAGATGAAGCGCGGCGGCGTGCATTTTGCCTGGAATCCGCGCCTGCCGACCTGGCTGGGGGTCATGCGGCGTGGCGGTGACGGCAAGGATCTGCGCTGGTTCAAGGGACCCGAGCGCTGCGCCACGCATGTGATGGGCGCCTTTTCGGACGGCGAGCGCATCTTCATCGACATGGATATGGGACTGAAGAATCAGTTTCCGTTCTTCCCGAACACCGACGGCGAGCCGTGGGACCGGCAGGCCGCCGAAGGCCGTGTGACACGGCTGTCGGTGGACCTGTCGAAGAGGAACATCGACTCCTACGACATGGAAGTCCTGTTTCCGCGTGAAGTCGGCATCCTGCCCCGGCAGGATGATCGCTATCACACGCTGCCATATCGCTTCGGCTTCATGCCGACCATCGATTTCACCAAGCCGGTCGATGAGCGCCTCGCGAACGCACCCACCCGTCCCGTCAACTGCTATACAAAATTCGATGTGCAGACCCGGCAGACGTCCACTTTCTATGTGGGCAATGCCTCGAGCCTGCAGGAGTGCTGCTTTGTGCCGCGCTCGGCGCGCGCGCCCGAAGGTGACGGGTACCTGCTCGGCATCGCCAATGTACTGCTCGAGGGGCGCTCCAACCTCGTCGTGGTGGACACGCAGCACATGGCAGACGGCGCGATTGCAACCGTCAAACTGCCATTCCGGTTGAATCAGGGCATTCATGGCTGGTGGGTGCCCGGCAATAATATCAATGAAGTGAGGGGGACAACCTGATGACACCGAAGGCCGCCTACGAAATCCGGATGATCGGCGTACTGACGCTGATGTTCGGCTTCGTGTTCTTTGACCGCAACGCCATGGGCAACCTGGCGCCCTTCATCACCGCATCGCTGCATCTGACCAATGGGCAGATCGGCGCCCTGTCCTCCGGGCTGTCCATCTGCTGGGCCATTTCCGGTTTCGCGATCGGCACGCTGTCGGATGCGCTGGCGCGTCGCAAATCCATCCTGCTGATCACGGTCGTCATCTTCTCGGTCTGCTCCGTGATCTCCGGGCTGGCGCCCTCGTTCGGGGTGCTGCTCGCCTCGCGCATGCTGATGGGCCTGGCCGAAGGGCCGATACTGCCGATCGCCCAATCGCTCGTAGTTCTCGAATCCTCCGAATCACGCCGCGGCTTCAATATGGGCGTGATGCAGAACCTCGGCAGCAATCTCATTGGATCCTTCTTCGGGCCCGTGATCCTCACGGCCCTTGCCGAGTACTTCAGCTGGCGCGGCGCCTTTTTCGTGGCCGCCGTGCCCGGACTGATCTGCGCGGGGCTGATCTGGCTGTATGTGCGCGAACCGGCCAAGGATGCCAGGGTCGCCGTGGCCGATGTCGATCCGGGCGTGCATGTCGCAGCCCCGCCCGCCACCGCGGCCGCGACCCTCGTGCGGGCGATGGGATATCGCAACATGTGGATCTGCATCCTGCTCAGCGTCGTCATGGTGCCGTGGATGATCCTGGGGTGGACATTCCTGCCCACGATTTATGGCAGCCTGCGACACCTGTCCCACAGCGAGACCTCCTGGCTGGTTGGCGCACTGGGTATTTCCGCGGCCGTGTTCGCCTTCATCGTTCCGGGACTGTCCGATCGCTTCGGTCGCAAGCCGATCATGATCGTGTTCACCTTCATCGGCATCTTCTATCCGATTGCGGCGCTGTACTACCAGGGATCGTCGTGGATGCTTGCGCTCCTGGTGTTCCTCGGCTGGTCCGCGAGCGGCACCTTCCCGCTGTTCATGGCCACCATTCCGTCTGAAACCATTCCCTCTCGCTACGTCGCCACGACGCTCGGGCTGGTGATGGGACTGGGCGAATTGATCGGCGGCGGTCTGGTGCCCTGGCTTTCGGGTCGCGCCGCCGACCATTACAACAATCTGGCCGTCACGATGTGGATCGCCTCGGGCCTCGCCGTGGTCGCGACGGTGCTCACGCTGTTCCTGGTGGAGACCGCGCCGGTGAAGGTCGCCGCCCTGCGCAAACAAGCGCTGCTCGCCGCGGGTCGAACGGTACCGGCATGAGACATGGACCGGCCGCACGGACCTGATCTGCTTGACCAGGCCTTTACCCGCGCGGCCGGTGCCTCGCTGGTGGCCGGCAACAGCGTGCAGCTGCTGCGCGACGGGGCGGGTAACTATCCGCAGTGGCTGCGCGCCATCGGCGGCGCGCAGCAATACATCTGTTTCGAGAACTTCATCTTCTACGAGGATGAAGTGGGCGCGGAATTCGCAGCGGCGCTCATCGAACGCGCACGCGCCGGTATCAAGGTGCGCCTCAACTACGACTGGCTCGGGTGTCTGGGCAAGGCCTCGAAGCATTTCTGGCGGCCGCTGCTCGATGCCGGGGTGCAAGTGCGCCGTTTCAATCCACCGCGTACGGCCCATCCGATCCGCTGGCTGCAGCGCGATCACCGCAAACTGCTCGCGGTGGACGGAGAGGTCGGGTTCATCACCGGACTGTGCGTGGGCAGGCACTGGCGCGGCGATGCGGCGCATGGGATTGCGCCCTGGCGGGATACGGGCGTGGAGATCCGCGGTCCCGCCTTGAGCGAAATCGAGACTGCCTTTGCCGAAGTGTGGGATGTCAGCGAACCGATGATCGGGACCACCGGCACGCTGGCCCCCGATGCGTTCGCGCCATTTGAGCCGCCGTCGCGGCCGATGGTGACGGCCGGCAGTGTTTCCCTGCGCGTGGTCGCGACCGCGCCCGGCACCCTTGCCGTGCTGCGACTGGATCAGCTCATCGCCGCCGCCGCCCGGCGCACGCTATGGCTCACCGACGCGTATTTCGCCGGGATTCCGCCCTATATTCAGGCGCTGCGCGCCGCGGCCCTCGACGGTGTCGACGTGCGGTTATTGGTGCCCGGCGCCTCCGACATCTCGATACTGCGGCCGCTGTCACAGGCCGGCTATCGGCCGTTGCTGGAAGGCGGCGTACGCGTATTCGAATGGAAGGGCTCCATGCTGCATGCGAAGACCGCGGTGGCCGATGGCCGCTGGGCACGGGTTGGTTCCAGCAATCTGAACATCGCCAGCTGGGTCGGCAATTACGAACTCGATGCGCTGGTCGAGGACGAGGGCTTCGCCACGCAGATGGAACAGATGTTCGAATCGGACATCGCCCTGTCCACCGAGATCGTGCTGCGCCGCGAGCGCCGCCGACTGCGTCGCCACCGACGCCACGCGGCGCAGAGTGCTGCGGTGCCGGAGGGTCCCGACGCGCGCAGCGGCGGGGCCAGTCGCGTTGCGGCCGGCGCACTGCGACTCGGACGCACGGTCGGCGCGGCGCTGACCGACCAGCGGGTGCTGGCGACCACCGAGGCCAAGATCGTGGCCGTGGTCGCGGTGGCCGCCTTGCTGCTCGCCGTCTGCATCGTGATCTGGCCCCTGGTCGCCGCCGTGCCGGTGGCGCTGTTTCTGGCCTGGGCCTCGCTGGTGCTGTTCACGCGGGCCGCATCCTTGCGCCGCGAACGGCGGCGGCAGGGACTGCCGACCGCGCGAATTGCGCGTACTCCCGCGGATCCCGCGGCCGTCGAAGCGCGCGAGCCGCGGTGACGTAAGCGTCACAAACCCGTCACGCAAACGTTATTTGCATTCCCTAGGATCGGTTGATCTTTGTCGGGCAGAGCCGTCCGACTCGACCGCAGTTACCGGGGCAATGAAAATGCGTGAGCGACCGTGCCGTTATCCGGGCATCCTTGGCGCCGTGATTACTGCCGTGCTGGCCACTTCGGCCGTCCAAGCACAGCAGGCGCTCGGCGATTTCGCCAATGATCTGATCGTCAGTTCGAGCACCTACACCGACCCGGGGTTTCTGGCTGGCGCGGCACTGCCCAACAGCGCCACCGGCACCGGCCCCTCGACTGTCAGCGCCACCAACGGCAGCGCGTTCTGCGCGAACAGTTCCTGTTCATCAAACGTGTGGAACAACGATAGCGCGGATGCGAACTTCGGCATCACCGCGGACATCATCCTGCAGAACGTCAATACCAGTACGGGCGCTGTCGACAACACCGTGAATGTCACGCAGATCGCGGCCGCCGCGGGCCTGAACCTGACCACCAGCTTTTCCTCAAAATCCGAACTGGCAATCAACACATCGCCCAGTGGTACGTCGTTGACATTCATGGGCTACAACGCCGCGCCCGGGGAGCTGGACATCTCCAACTCAAACACGCCGGGCGCCATCGAGCCGGGCAATACCGATATCGCCACGCCCACTTTGCGCGCGGTCGGCGAGATCAATCTGTCCAACAACTCCTTGCTGGTCACGACGACCAATGCCTATAACGGCAACAATGGACGCGCGGCGATTGCGGTCGGCAACGGTCAGTACTACCTGGTCGGGAACGCGGGCAACGGCAACGGCAGCGCACAGACGACCGCCAATACCGGCGTGCAACTGCTCACGCCGGGCGCAGGCAATGGCGCCTTGGGAACCAATGCGCAGGTTGGCTCCTATAGCATCACCCAGCAGGGCGATGCCGCGGACAAGACCGCGAAGGACAACAATTTTCGGGGCGAAACCGTCTTCAACAACACGCTGTACGTGAGCAAGGGCAGCGGGTCGAACGGCATTGATACTGTCTACCAGGTCGGCACGGCCGGCAGCTTGCCGGCCGCCGGCACGTCGACCCCGATCAGCATCCTGCCCGGACTCAATACCCAGCTGGCAAAAACCGATACCACCACGCCGCATCCGTTTGGCATCTGGTTCGCCAATTCCAGCACGATGTATGTTGCCGATGAAGGCTCAGGCGCCACGACCGATTTCGGCACCAGTCCGACAACCCAGGCCGGCGGCCTGGACAAGTACAGCCTGGTGAACGGCACCTGGACGCTTGACTATGAACTGAAGGGCTCGCTGATCGGCAGTACCTACACGGTTAATGGTACCGGCTCACTGGCCGGAGATTCCCTGACGACCACGACCGATGGTCTGCGCAACCTCACCGGCAAGGTCAACGCAGACGGATCCGTGACGCTTTATGCGGTGACCTCCACCGTCGGCAGCAATCTCGGTGATGCGGGCGCAGATCCGAATCAGATCGTCGCGATCACGGATAACCTTGCCACCACCTCGGCCGCGGGGGCCGCGAGCGAAAACTTCACCGTGCTCGACACTGCCGCCCTGGGCCAGGTGTATCGCGGCGTGGATGTGGCGCCCGTACCGCTGCCCGCGGCCGCCTGGCTGCTGCTGTCAAGCCTCGTCGGACTCGGCATGATCGGCCGCAAGCGGCACAGCGCCTGGGTCTAGCAGATCTCTCGTTACGCGAATCACTGGGTTGACCAGTTCACAGGAAGGAACATCATGAGTCGCTTCAATATTTCGACCAGCCTCGGCATTGCCCTGCTGGGCTGCGCAGCCTGCACGTATGCGCAAGCGGACACGATCGCGGATTGGGACTTCGGCACTCTCGCAGCCGTCAGCCCCGATAACTCGCCGGCGCCGACGACCGGGTCCGGCACCGCCTCCTCGCTCGGCATGACGAACGGCTACACCTATACCACGAGCGGAAGCCCCACCGGCGTTGGCGCCGTTACCCTTGATGACGTCACCAATGACTCCCCCTCCGGCACCAGCAACGGGTCGACTCTCGGCAATGGCAATGTGTGGCGAATCCGCGGCGCTGCCGGCACCGGGACCACGGGTACGACCAACAATGGCTGGAACAATTCGGCGCCGCAGTATTCGCAGGGCGCCGAATTCGATGTCAATACAGACGGATTCACCGGGATCAGTCTCTCGTTCAATTGGGCCGCGACCACCCAGGGCATCGGCAACATGCAGGTGCAGTACACCACCGATGGAAGCACCTGGCAGAACATAGGCTCGGTGCTCAGCGCAACCGTGGATAACAACGCCACCGGTACCACTGGCTCGGGGTTCGCGACCGACACGGTCAACTTTTCCGGCGTCGCCGGCGTCGCCAACGATGCGAACTTCGGCGTCCGGCTCGTAGCGGCCTACAATCCTACGCTCGGGAATGAATACGCCTCGGCCAAGTCCGTCGTAGCCGGCGCGCCGGTTCAATACAACAACAACTCCGGCAATTGGCGAATTGCCGATGTCCAGATCGACGGGACCGTGGCCCCGGTGCCGCTGCCGGCGGCGACCTGGCTGCTGTTGTCGGGGCTCGGCGGGCTGGGGATCTTCGCACGACGCCGCGTCAGCGCAGCCGCTTTACTTTGACGGCCTGATGAATGGATTGCCCGGGTTCGGGGTGATTTCGTCGGCATCAGCCTCCGCGTCTTCGATATCGATGTCGGGCGTCTTTTCATCCTCACCGAGTCCGCGCTCGTAGTCGGCGCTATTGGTGAAGAGCGGGTTGCTGTCGATCTTCGGCGTCCAGGGCTCGCCGTCTTGCTTGCGTCGCTGTGTCATACATTGCTCCCGATAGTTGCCTCGGAAGCACTGTAGGCACCCCCGTTGTCGATCGAAGTCAGTGCATACCTACACTTGGCCTCGGTGCATGGCTTACGCTCAGGTGCTGCCCAGGTAGTGCGTGTCCAGATCCTTGCGCAAGGTTCGCGAGGCCAGCACGTAATGCACGGCGGACCACACGCATAGCAGCGCCATGACCATCAGGGCCTGCCGGATGCCGGTGGCCCCGGCATGGCGGCAGGCGTCGGCCAGCGCCGGCAGCGAGCCGGGCGGGGCGCGGCCGCCGGGGCAACTGCCCAGATAGGCGGCGAAGGCGTGGGTGGCGAAGCGATCGCTCAGGAATCCGACCAGGGTCGGCCCGACGCCAATGCCCACCAGGCCCAGAACCAGGCCCGACATCACGAACGCCGAAGAGGCGCGCATATTCGCGCCCACCATGTTCTGCGCTATCGCAAGCGTCGGGGAGTAGAAGACGAACATCGAGACATGGGCGCAGATCAGGATGATCACGGTTGTCTGCAGGCTGCCGCGGGTGAACCCGAAGATGAACAGCGGCGCGGCCAGCACCAGTCCGAGCGCCGGGCCCCACACCGACCAGCGCCGGTCGAAGCGTCCGGCCCAGTCGACGCCGAAACCGCCGAGCAACAGACCCGAGGCCATGGAAACCCCCGCGATCAGCCCCAGCAGGCGACCGACCTCGGCGGGCCCCAACAGAAAATTACGCGCCAGAAACGGGTTCAGGAACTGGCCGATCGCATTCATTGACGTGCCGGCAAGCGCGCCGGCGATCATGGTTTGGCGCATGGCGGGCTTGGCGAACAGGAAGCGGGCCGCGCTGAGCACGGACGGCGGTGGGCCGCCGGCGGCCTGCGCGGCATCAAACGCGCCGCGCGGCGGCTCGCGCAAGGTCAGCAGCACCAGCACCGAGACCAGTACCCCGGCCAGGCCGATTACCATGAAGGTGCTGCGCCAGCCGTAGTGCTGGGCCAGCCAGCCGCCCATCACTGAGCCGACGACCACGCCCAGGGGCGCGCCCAGCCAGATGATCGCCATTGCCGAGGCCCGGCGCGACATCGGGTAGTGATCGCCCACCAGCGAGGCCACCGGCGGCCCGAAGCCGCCATCGCCGATGCCGACGCCGATGCGGCACAGAAGCAGGCGGCCAAATCCCTGCGCGGTGCTGCACAGTGTGGCCATCACGCCGAACAGTGCGACGCAGGCCGCGATGATACGGGTACGGCTGCGATGTTCGGCCAGCCGCGCCAGCGGCAATCCCATCAGGGTGTAAAAGATCGCAAACGGCAGACCCTGCAGCAGGCCCATTTCGGAATCCGTGAATTTCAGATCCAGCTTCAGTGCCTGCGATGAAGCCGCCAGGCCCTGGCGATCCGCGAGGTTCAGGGCGCTGATCAGCACCAGCATCGCCAGCATCCAGGCGCGGTAGCCACGCGAGAATTGCGCTGTAGTGGACACCTCGGGCACGGCTGGTGGCATGAGCTTTCCTCGGCTGATATTCGGCAAGAAGTGTGTGGGACGTCACAGATCAAAGGCGCGCCAGTGTAAACCCAACTGCGAATCCCGGGGCCTTTGACATAGCAAGACCTCAAAGCTGTGCGTCGGTGCGCGGCGCGACCCTCCGCGATACGGCTAGTCTTTGCCATATGAAAACCATGCCGGCTATAAACCTGACGCAGAACATCAACGCCGTGGCGGCCGCAACCCCGGAGGGCGGATCCGTCGCCCTGGTGGCCCGACAGCCCATCTACGGCAAGGCCATGACGGTCGTGGCCTATGAGCTGTTGTATGCCGATTCCGGGTCGGCGCTGGCCGCGCCGAGCATCGGCGCGAAGGAAGATGCGCTGCGGATGCTCGCCGATGCCGCGCTGGATATCGGACTGGACCGCCTGGCCGGTTCCTTGCCCGTCTACATTAGCTATCCGCGTGAACTGCTCATCGCCGAAGTGCCCGCCTCCATGCATCCGGACCGGGTGATCATCGAGGTTCCCGGCAATCTCGGGGCCGAAGAGAAGGTGCTGCAGGGCATTCGGACGCTGCGCAAGCGCGGTCACCACATCGCCCTGGATGATTTCTCACCGCAGCTGACCTCCTCGGGGCTGCTGGACCTGGTTGATATCGTCAAGGTGCCCCTGCCGCAGTTCACGCCCGCCGAGCTCGCGCGCGTTGCTCCCGAACTCATCCGCCGGGGGCTCAAGCTGATCGCGAAGAAAGTCGCGACCATCGAACAGTTCGAACACGCCAGCCAGCTCGGCTTCGATGGCTTCCAGGGTGACTTTTTGCAACGCCCGGAGCAGTTCCAGTCGCAGCGCGCGCCGCGCAATGGGATCGCCACCCTGCGCCTGGTCGCGACATTGCAGGATCCGGATTGCACGGTGCGGGAGGTCGAGCAGCTGATTTCACAGGACCTGTCGATGTCCTACCGCATCCTGCGCTGCATCAACTCCAGCTACTACGGCCTGCCACAGGAGATCGACTCGATCCGCCAGGCGCTGGTCCTGCTCGGCATGGATAACCTGCGCCAGCTGTGCTCTTTGGCCGCGTTGCAGCAACTGGAAAACCGTCCGCCGAGCCTGTTCGTGACGGCGATGGCGCGCGCGCACATGTGTGAACAGCTGGCGCGACTGGCCGGGCAGACACCGACCGCACCCTACTTCATCACCGGGCTGTTCTCGATGCTCGATGTGCTGATGGGCATGCCCATGGCGAAGATCGTCGATGAACTGCCGCTGGCGCCGCTGGTCGAGAACGCGCTGGTCGCGGGTGATGGCGATGCGGGCGCGGCGCTGGCCTGCGCCCGCGCCTATGAATCCGCTACCTGGATACACGCGCGCTACCGGGACATCGCGCCGCATCTGATCCGCGCCGCCTATCTGGATGCCGTGTATGGCGCCGAGCAGGCGCTGCTGCAGATGCAGACCCCGGGAACCGGTGCGGCACCGCCGCCGATACGACCCGGACGGCGCTAACGGCCTTGGCGGTTCAGTACGGGTCGATCTTGCCCGTTGAGAAGTTGACGATCTTGCCGTCCGTCGCGGGCGATAAGGCGTCGATGCACTTGATCAGCTTCGCGACCTCCGGCTGGATGGCGGCGGCACCCTGCATGGCCTTGGTGTCGTCCTTGGTCGCCACGAACACCGGCTGAAACAGCCCCACCAGCACCCCTTGAGGCTTCAGGGCCACGGTCAGCAATGTCATGTACTTGTTGAGCGCGGCCTTGCTGGCGCCGTAATTCATGCCCATCGCGCCGGCCATCGGTGCACCGAAGGAGCCCGCCATCGAGGTGACGGTGGCAATGCGCTTGCCCTTCGAGGCGAGCACGTTCGGGGTGAAGGCCTGCACCACTCGCATCGGGCCCAACGTGTTCACATCGAAGTCGTGGCGGGCGGCATCGAAATCGATCTTGTCATAGGGCTTCATGACTTCGGCCATGTCGGCGGCAAAGGTTGGCTCCACTGCGGCCGCATTGTTCAGCAGGACGTCGATCGGCTGACCCCGGTACTTCGCGGCCAGCGCCTTGATCATCGCCGTGTCCGTGACATCCAGCTGCTCGATGACCAGATTCGGATGGGCCGAACGAATGGCTTCCAGGGCTTTGAGTCCCGGGTCCCCCGGCGGGCGGCGGGCCGTCGCGATGACATTCCACCCCGCGGCCGCGTACTGACGGGCAAGCTCCAGCCCCAGTCCGTGGTTCGAGCCGGTGATCAGGACGGTCGAGGCATTCTTGTCAAATGCGGCCTGGGCCGGCGCGCACAGCAGCGCCAGCAGCAGGCCCGGCAGCAATGCCAAAGCGATTCTTTTCAAAATGGACATGGGCTGAAACTCGATAGGGTGGCCGGGGGCGCCAAGATACCACTTGAGCACGGATTCACGGCAATACTCTTGTTTTCCCAGCGAATCCAGTGCTAGGGTTGCAGTGCATGAACATCAGTCGCGCCATTTTCGGCTCCCAGCCCGACGCTACCGCGTCCGGGCCGCTTGCGCTGCTGCTCCTGCGCCGCTAGGCGCATATCCAATCGCGCTATCCGTCGGCGCTATCAAGACGGCAACCCATGCACTCTCCTCAGAACCCGCCCCTGGTGATCTCCCATGTTGAAAACTCCATCCGATAAATACCGTCCCTTTGCGCCAATCGGCCTGAGCGATCGGACCTGGCCGAACCGCCTCATCACCCAGGCGCCGACCTGGTGCAGCGTGGACCTGCGCGATGGCAATCAGGCACTCATCGAGCCGATGAATCCGGCGCGCAAGCACCGCATGTTCGCGCAGCTCGTGAAGCTTGGCTTCAAGGAAATCGAAGTCGGCTTTCCGGCGGCCTCGCAGACCGATTTCGATTTTGTCCGCGAACTCATCGAGCGCGACCTGATCCCCGCGGATGTGATCATTCAGGTTCTGACGCAGGCGCGCCCCGAAATCATCGCGCGCACCTATCAGTCGCTGGAGGGCGCGCGCCGCGCCATCATGCACGTCTACAACTCGACCTCGACTACGCAGCGGCGCGTGGTCTTCAGGCTCGACCGTGCCGGTATCAGGGACATCGCGGTGCGTGGTGCCGAATGCGTGCGTCGCGAAGCCGAGCGCCGGCCGGATACCGAGTGGGTATTCCAGTACAGTCCCGAGAGCTTCACGGGCACCGAACTGGACTATGCCGTTGAAGTGTGCGACGCGGTGACCCAGGTGTGGGAGCCCACGCCGCAGCGCAAGGCCATCCTGAATCTCCCCGCCACCGTCGAGATGGCCACGCCCAACATCTACGCCGACCAGATCGAATGGTTTTGTCGGCAGGTCGCCCACCGCGACAGCATCATCATCAGTGTCCATCCACACAATGACCGGGGCACCGCCGTGGCCGCCGCCGAACTGGCTATGATGGCCGGTGCCGATCGTGTCGAGGGCACGCTGTTCGGCAATGGCGAGCGCACCGGCAATGTCGATATCGTGACCCTGGCGCTGAATCTGTACACCCAGGGTATCGATCCGGGCCTGGATTTCTCGAACATCAACGAAATCGCGCGCTGCGCGGAAGGCTGCAACCAGCTTCCCATCCACCCGCGCCATCCCTATGTCGGCGACCTGGTGTTCACGGCCTTTTCCGGTTCGCACCAGGATGCCATCAAGAAGGGCTTTGCGGCGCTGCAGCCGGGCGCGCACTGGGATGTGCCGTATCTGCCCATCGATCCGCAGGACCTCGGGCGCACCTACGATTCGATCGTTCGCATCAACAGCCAGTCCGGCAAGGGCGGCGTCGCCTTCCTGCTGGAGCGCGACCATCAGTTCGTGCTGCCGCGGCGACTGCAGATCGAATTCAGCCAGGTGGTCCAGGCGGCGGCGGATGCTTCCGGCAAGGAACTCACCAGCGATGAACTGCAGGCGCTGTTCAGCGCCGAGTATCTGAAGTCCACGGCACCCTTCGTGTACCGCTCGCACCAGCTCGCGGCCACCACCGACGGTGCCGATCGCGAGCGCATCACCCTGCAGGTCGATCGCAACGGTACGCCGACCACGCTCACCGGATCCGGCTCCGGGCCCATCGATGCATTGGTGAACGCGTTGGCGCTGCCCCTGGATGTACTGTCGTATTCCGAACATTCCCGCTCCGCCGGCAGCGGGGCGCAGGCTGTCGCCTACGTCGAAATCACGACTCACTCGCGCGTGACCTTGTTCGGTGTCGGCATCCACAACAACATCGTCACGGCCTCGGTTCTCGCCGTGTTGTCCGCCGTGAACCGCGCCACCGCGCGCGGCGCGATGAGTGTTGCGGCCTGATCAGTAGCGGGCGAGCAGGTCCTCGACATCGCTGCGCGCCGCCTGCAGGGCCTCGCGCAGGGGTATGTGGCCGCGCGCCGCGCTGCCATTGACGATGGCGGCAAAGGCGATCCAGCCGCCGTCGCGTTTGCGCAGGTAGCCTGCGACGCCCAGGACCGAATGCGGCACATCCATGCTGCCGGTCTTCAGCGCGACCCGGTCCAGCCACGCATCCTTGCCTTCGCGCAGGAAGCCGAATGGCGCATCCCGCGGCACCATCAGGCCCGCGTAATAGGTCGGGAAGCGTCGCGTTTCCCGGTAGGCATGGGCCAGCACCGTGACCAAATCGTGCGCCGACAACAGGTTCTCCGGGGTCAGGCCGCTGCCGCTGTGCAGAAGCGCTGTCGGCCCGGCCGGTGTTTCAAGCCCGGCGAGAAAGTCCGACAGTACCGTCGCCGCGGTCGACAACCGTGTGGGGGAGGTACCCGAAACCTCAGCCGCCAGATCGAGCGTGAGGACATCCGCAATGTAGTTGTTCGAGTAACGCAGCATGCGTCCCAGCTGCTCGCCCAGCGGTAGCCCCTGGACATCCGCGAGCATACGCGCCGTCGCCGGCGGTGCCGCGACATCGGTGACGACCTCCCCGGTCATGGACACGCCCAACTCGCGCAACATCTCCTTCAGCAGCAGCCCCGCGCCCAGCACCGGATCGGACATGGCGCGGTACAGCTGCTGCACCGGTCCGGATGGAATGTCGCCGCCCACGCGCAGATGATCACCCTTGCCATCCGTGACCCGCTCCACCCAGAAGCTCTGGCGGCCGCTCGCCGCGGCGGTGCGGATCCCGCCCTCGACCGTGACCGGCAGCTGGTTCACCCCGCAGCCCTGCAAGGTCGCATCGGCACCCGGCAGTGCCGGGCGCACCAGCAGGCACCAATTGCCAAAGTCGACGCCGAGCGCGCCCAGCGGCGCATTGTAGGCGCGGTCGCTGTGCTGCAGGGCATCGCAGCGGTCCTGGGTCTCACAGGGCACGGCGCCGAACGGCGCAGGAATCACCACCAGCCGGCCACGTACCCGCGTTACCCCCGCGCCGCGCAGTTGTGCCGCCAGACTCCAGAAAGCCTGATCATCCAGCGAGGCATCACCGGCGCCCAGGAGCAGCAGATCCCCGCGCAGTTCGCCCGCCACGATCGCGCCGGTCGTGAGCAGCTGGGTGTGAAACATCTTGTCGGGCGGCCAGCGGTTGAGCGCCGCGGCGGCAGTCACGAGTTTGGTGAGTGAGGCAGGGGTCAGGTGCGTGTCCGCGTGCAGCTCGTCGAGGACATGGTTGTTGTCCAGATCGACCGCGGCGGCGCTGACTTGCGCACCCGAGCGCGCGAGCTGCGCGAGCGCTGGCCACGGCGCATGCTCCGCGGCCGAGGCCGCCGACACGGCCGCCGCCGCGGGATTGCCCAGCAAGATTGCCGCCGCGGCGGCCCACAACGCCGGAAAAACTACAGTCGGAAAATTGCGGACCAAGGAAATCCCTCCATTGCCATGTGGCAAATCTAACCGATGCGGCAATCCATTGCCGTTCGGCGGCGCGCGTTTGCCGCTTCAGGAAGCTTTAGGAAAACATGCTGAAAATGCAAAGCAATGCTCACTACGAAACTAAAGTTCGGATTAGCGTTGCATTCAGTTAAGACGCATCGGAGACCCGCATGAGCATCGGCAGCATCGCCAGCCACCTGTACCAGCAATATCCCATCAGCATTCTCGGCAGCACGAACGCCAGTTCGGGTGCCGGTAGCACCAGCGGACCTTTGCAGACCAGCGCGCCCGGCGCCGCGGCTGCAACACCCGCCGGTGGCCTGTTCGACGCGCTGATGCAGGCACTGACTCAGTCCGGCGCGCTCACCTCTACCACGGGAGCGACCTCGGCGGCCGGCACGGCCTCCACTACGACGGATGCCAAGTCTACCTCCGCGGTCGGCGCCGGCGCGACCAGCGCATCGGACACGGCGAGCACTTCCGCTTCGGGCACCGAGACGCCGCAGCAGGCCATGCAGGCCTTCATCCAGAATCTGGTCGCGACATTGCAGGCGCAGGGCCAAACGACGGCAACAGCCGCTGGCACCAGCAGCACCACGGCTGCGACCGCGACCGCCGGCACCGCTGCCGCCAGCACCGCTGCCACCAGCAGCACCGATCCGACCAGCAGCAGTTCGACCGTGTCGGGCACGCACGGCCACCACGGTCATGGTGGCCACGGTGGCCATATGAGTACCGCGCTGCAGGATCTCATCGACCAGGTAGACAGTGCGCAGTCGACCACGACGGGCGCGACAGCGGCCGCCACAACGGGCACCGCTTCGATCGCGGGCACCAGCACCAGCAGCGCCCTCGCCTCCCTGCAGCAGAGCTTCCAGAATCTCGTCAGCACCATGGGCGGCAGTCCCAACGCATCGCTGTCCGGCTTCCTGACGAATTTCGCGAGTGATCTGTCGGGTATGAACGCCGTCGGCAACCTGGTGAATACGCAGGCCTGATCGTCCGAAGTTCGTAGTTTGCTACAGTACGCGCATGCGCGTACTGCTGGTCGAAGACGATCGGATGATTGCCGAGGCCGTGCGTACGGCACTCGGACAGGACGGTCATGTCACCGACGCTGTGGCCGATGGTGTCACAGCCCTCAGCGCCCTGAGCCATTCACGCTTCGACATCGTGCTGCTCGACCTTGGCCTGCCCCGCAAGGATGGACTGACGGTGCTGCGGCAGCTGCGCGAGCGCGGCGATGCGACCCCGGTCATCATCATCACGGCGCGCGACGAGGTGCGCACACGGGTGCTGGGCCTCGATAGCGGCGCTGATGATTACCTCGTGAAACCCTTTGATCTGGACGAGCTGGCGGCGCGCATGCGCGCGGCGCTGCGCCGCAGTGCCGGGCGCGGGGACCCGGTGATCGAGCACCACGACATCCGCGTCAATACCGTCACGCGCGAGGTGCACAAGGCGGGCGATCCGGTGACGCTTTCGGCCAAGGAGTTCGCGGTGCTCGAGGCGCTGCTGTTGCGCCCCGGGGCCGTGCTTTCGCGGGCGCAGCTGGAGGATCGTCTCTATGGCTTCGGCGATGCCATCGAGAGCAACGCGGTCGAGGTGTACGTGCATGCCTTGCGTCGCAAACTCGGCAGCGATGCCATCCGCACCCAGCGCGGCGCTGGGTACTTCATACCCCGCTGATGCGTTCGATCCGCGCACGGCTGCTGGCAGGCCTGCTGTTGCTGGTGACGGTGGTGTCGCTGATCGTCGGCGCCATCAGCTATCGTCGGGTGCTGGGTGAGGCCTCGACGCTGTTCGACTACCAGCTGCGCCAGATGGCGCTGTCATTGGGTGACCAGGCCTCGTACTTGTCGGGTTACGCGCTGCCGGCCAATCCCGAGAACTCCGACTTCGTCATCCAGATCTGGGACGTTGCCTCCGGCCGGCGTATCTCCTCTCCGGGATTCCCCTTCCTGGACTCGGCCACTCTGGGCTACTCCGATCTGACCGTGCAGAGCGAACTGTGGCGGGTGTATGCGGACATCTCGGCGGACCAGACCAGCGTCATCCAGGTGGCCCAGCCCTGGGCCGTGCGCGAGCGACTCGCCCGCCAAGCGGCGCTGCGGGTGATCGTGCCGCTGCTGCTGCTGCTGCCGCTGATGGCGGCCGCGGCGGCCTGGATCATCGCCCGCGCGATGCGTCCACTCAGGAGCATCACCACCCAGATCGAGCATCGCGACATACACAGCCTCTCCCCCGTTGCCGCCGCCGATCTGCCCGCCGAAGTCTCGCCACTGGTGGAGGAACTCAACCGCCTGCTGGTCCGACTGGCCGCCGCCTTCGCCAGTCAGCGCGACTTCGTGGCCGATGCCGCTCACGAGCTGCGCTCACCACTGACGGCGCTGTCGCTGCACCTGCAGCTGGTCGAACGTGCCCGGGATGACGCCGAGCGCGCCGTTGCGACGTTGCGGCTGCGCGCCGCCATCGATCGTGCGACGCACCTTGTCAGCCAGCTGCTGACCCTGGCGCGCAACGAGCCCGAGGGCGTACCCGTGCAGATGGCCCCTACCGCGCTGGGCGCGATCGTGCGCAATGCCGTGGGCGACGTGCAGCCGCTGGCGCAGCAGCGTCGGATCGGAATCGAGCTCGACGCGCCGGGCGAGGTGGACGTGCGCGCCGACGCTGAGGCGCTGCGCATCCTGGTGCGCAATCTGCTCGACAACGCGATTCGCTACTCGCCCGAGGATTCGATGGTGCGCGTGCGTGCGCTGCGCGATCCGCGCGGCCACGTCGTGCTCGAAGTGGCCGATCAGGGGCCCGGGATCGCGCCCACCGACCGTCCCCGCGCGTTCGCGCGCTTCTACCGGGCGCCGGATGCCAACGAAGGCGGTAGTGGCTTGGGCTTGGCCATTGTCAAAGCCATCGCCGACCGCCACGGCGCGCGGGTCGACCTGGAGGACGCCCAGCCACAGGGCCTGCGCGTGGTAGTGACGTTCCCGACCCCTTAAGGCTGGCTTAAGGCACCCCGCGCAAGCTGCCGCCTCATCAGCGCTACTGCAGCGTGAGGAGAGCAACGTGAACGTCAAGAACCCCGCATTGATCGCATCCGTGGGTGCGGTCGCCGTATTCGCCGGCATCGCCGGCTTGTCGGCCGCTGGTGCCGGCAATGCCGTGACGGCCGTACCCGCCGCCATCGCGGCCCCGGGCAAAGCCGCTCCGATTCCATTCATCGGTGCCCCCAATTACCGCGCCATCGTGGCCGCCAATCGGGCCGCCGTGGTCGGTATCACCACCGAGTCCAAGGCCAGCGACGCCTCCGACAATGACGACGAGGATAATTCCGACCAGGGCAATGCCCCGCAATTCAATGGGCGTGGCAATGGTCGTGACAATCCATTTGGCGACAACCCGTTCTTCCGCTTCTTCGGGCAGCCCAATGCGCGCAACCAGGAGCAGGCCCCGGTACGCGCGCTTGGATCGGGATTCATCGTCAGTCCGAACGGTGTGATCCTGACCAACGCACACGTAGTCCACGGCGCGTCCCAGGTCACCGTGACCTTGATGGACCATCGTGAATTCAAGGCCAAGGTGCTCGGCCAGGACCCCGCCACCGACGTGGCCGTCATCAAGATCGACGCCAAGGGCCTGCCGACCGTGCACATGACGGGCTCGAGCACCCTGCAGGTCGGTGACTATGTACTGGCCATCGGCGCGCCCTATGGGCTGGAGGAGACCGCGACTGCCGGCATCGTCAGTGCCAAGGGCCGCTCGCTCAATGACCGGGATGACCAGTCGGTACAGTTCATCCAGACCGATGTCGCCGTGAATCCCGGCAACTCCGGCGGCCCGCTGTTTGATGCATACGGCAATGTCGTCGGCATCAATTCGCAGATCTACAGCAACACCGGCGGCTTCCAGGGCGTCTCTTTTGCCATTCCGATCGAAGTCGCCACGCATGTGCAGGACTCGATCCTGAAGACCGGCAAGGTCGAACATGCGCGACTGGGCGTCATGATCCAGGCGGTGAATCAGTCGCTGGCCAAGTCGTTTCACCTCGATGCACCGGTCGGAGCGCTGGTGTCGCAGGTCGATCCGGACAGCGCCGCGGCCCGCGCCGGGCTGCGCGCGGGGGATGTGATCCTGGAATACAACGATGCCAGCCTGCTCGATGCCGGTCAGTTATCCGCGGCGGTCGCGATGGCGGCGCCGGGGGACTCGGCGAAGATGAAGATCTGGCGCGACGGCAAGACCCTCGACCTGACGGCGAAACTGGGTGGCGTGCCGGGCAAGGCCGAACTGGTCAAGACGGCCGCGGCCAGTGGCGCGACGCTCGGATTGAGTGTGCGCCCGCTGACCTCCGAGGAGGCGAACCAGAGCGGGATCGCCTCGGGACTGCTGGTTACACGGGTGGGCGGCGCGGCCGCCCGCGCCGGCATCCAACCCGATGATGTGGTGCTCGCCGTTGATGGCACCGCCGTCACCAACGTCAACCAGTTGCGCAGCATGATCGGCAACCACCAGAACACGGTGGCGCTGCTGATCCAGCGCGGCGATGCCCGGATCTTCGTGCCGGTACAGTTGGGGTGAGCTCAACCGCAGATTGCTTCGAGAAGATTGCTTGAAGTGGTTTGTTTGAATGATGCCCCGGTCGCAGGACCGGGGCATTTTTTTCGCGTTGCCCGCCACAGCGCCCGGCGTTCAGCGCCGCTTCGCGCCCAGCGCGCGCAGCAGCTGCGCCGCACTCGCCATCGCCGCCAGGGAATCGATCCACGTCGCTGCCTTGCCATCGCTCGTCCCCAGTCGTGGCAGCTCATCGAGCAGTGGCGCGAGCGCCCGGCAGGTGTGGGGCGCGAACACGAAGCCCAGCGCCAGCGCCGCCTCACGCGCCGCCTCGAAATCCTTCTTGCCGACCTCCTCATTCAGGTCCGCAACCGAGATTTCGGCCTGCTCCACCAGCCATTCGTGCAGTGGCTGCGGATGCGACATTCTCAGTGTCTTGAGGCATCGCATAAAGGTCCGTGCAACTTTACCCGGCAGGGCGCTCAGCACGTTAAAGCCCACCAGAAACAGACGCACGAGGCCGGGCTCATGATCGATCCGGACGCGCTCACCGTGCGACCTCAGCGTCTCCAGCCCCAGGTTGCAGGTCGCCAGCGCGGCGTCGCGTGCCTGCGAAGAACTTAGTGCCCTGCCATCGATTGCGATCCCGGCGATCAATACGCTGGCCAGATATGCGAGCTCGCGAACACGGGCGTCGAATTGCGCCGCGTCGTTCGCGGCGAGTGCCTGCAGGAGTCTCACGATCGGCAACTGCCTTGACGTGGCCTCATGCATCAGCAGCAGCCGCTCGGGCGGCGCCACGAGAAGTCCCGCCTCCTCCAAGGCAGTGTGCAACGCCGCGAGGTGAACCTGCTCCGCAGCAGGTGTGGCGGGCGGTGCCTCGTCCGATGCGGCGTTGTCGGTGTCGCATCGCGGCTCCGCGGCCAGGCCGAGAAGATGCCGGCGCGTCTCCAGGTCGTAATCGGACCGGGCCGCCAGTTCCTCGAGCGGACTGTTCGCCTGCGACAGAAAGGCGCGAGCGCCATCTTCGGTAACGTGGCCGCGCCGCTCCCGGGCGCTATTGCGCGCCGAGACGACATCGTCGTTGGCGCTGTCGCGATTTCGCTGGGGCGCCACCATCGATTCGTCGCCGACCAGCTGCGCCAGCAGCTGCAGCAGCCGCTGCGGCGCATCCGCCCACATCGCATCCAGCGCGCCGCGCAGCGTTTCCCAATCCTCCTGATGCCGTGCGCTCACGACGTATGGCCCATAGGCCGTTTCATCGTACGAGGGCGCATAGATACGGTCGAGGTCATCGATTTCCGTCGAGCGCTCGAAGCCCCACATCGCCGTCGTCGTCACGAACCCCAGCTGTGACAGGTAGAGCATCAGCTTCTCATCCGGCACTGCCGCGAGCCGCCGCGCCGTAAACGTCGCCCCGATGTCCAGCCATGCCCCGATCCAGTCAGCGAGTTCGCATCGATCGAAGACTTCTGAAACTCCGGGGCGGGGGGTCTTCCACACGCTCGCGTCGAGGGCCTGAACGAGCCGCTCGGCCGGTGCGAGCGCCATAATGTGCACTGCATCGCCAATGCCGATGCGTCCGCACAGCGCCGCCAGCTCGCGCGCCGGCAGTGACTTTATCAGTGCGGGCAATGCCGGATTGTCCATCACGGCACGCAGCGAACCGGTCTCCCGGGACACTTGTTTCGTGGGCATGCGGGCCACCCCTCGAGTCATGAGAGAACCGGCTTTTTACGCCACTGCGGCCCGACGCGACAGCCTGTGCAACGCAGATCCTGTTTGATAAGCTATTCACACTGGTTCAGAAAGCCCTCTGAGACAGCTCCCCATTTTCCGAGCGCCCTACTCCGGAGCACAGACCTGGTAACGGGATTCAATCATTACAATCTGGTTGCCCAGCGGCGGCTACTTGATGAGCTGCGGGAGTTTTATGTTTCGGTCGTGGGGCTGCAACCAGGGCCGAGGCCCCCTTTCAAAAGATTTGGCTACTGGCTGTACGCCGGTGCACAGGATGTGCTGCATCTGACCGAGGCTCTGGCGGACGAGCAGCGTGGCAGCGACGTCAACTCGACCATTGACCACGTTGCCTTCACGTCCACAGATCTGCCATCGGCCGTCGCACGAGTGACGGCTCACGGAGTCATGTTTCACATTGACGATGTGCCACTGACCGGGCAGCGGCAGATGTTTTTCAAGGATCCTGCGGGCAATGGGATCGAATTGAACTTCCAATTGAATTCCGGCGACACCTGACGCGAAGAGCCGCGGCTATTCAAACACACACCCATCGCCCCCCTGGCACACGACTGCCTTCGGCCTTGGCATCTTTGGAAGCTGCGCCAGAGCGTCCTTGCTGATCTTTGCAACGATATGGGTTTGCGGGTCCACCACTTCGGCGATGTCGTAATGAATCGAGGCGGCCAGGACCGTCGCGACCTCACCGCTATCCAATTGGTAGTGACTGATCAGCCAATTCGATAGTCCCGCCGTGGCATTTTGCATGGCGCCGGGCAAGGACCCGCCGATACCGGACACCATGATGTATTGGTCGTTTTCCGCCCAGGGCTGGTCGAACAGCTCATCGCGCAAGACGGCCACGGTAAATTCGACATCCATGGAAGTCTCGAGACCCTGCCCGGTGATTTCACCGTCTTCCTGGAACGCATGGCCGTCACCCATGACGAGAAGGGCACCCGCCTGATATACGGGCAAGTACAGCGTGATCCCCTCCTGGATTTGGTTGTAGTCCATGTTTCCCCCGAAGCGGCCCAGGTCGGCGCTGTTGTAAACCGCGTCCCAAATCGGGGCGACGCCGACACTCCCCAGCATCGGTGCCAACTTGACCTGGAACTGCTTCAGCTTGTCTGAAGGCTTGGCGGGCCTGGCGGTCCCCTGCGTGCGATCCAGTATCCAGATATCGCTCCAGTCCTTCGGGCGATGCTGCGGATATCCCGGTGGAACCACGCCAGGGGGCAGGCTCGCGCGGTATTGCCATGCCGTGTCTCGACTGAGCCGAATTTTGTTGAAATGCACCGCGATCGTATCGCCGACCATCGCGCCCTCGACATAGAACGGTCCCGTCAATGGGTTTCCCGGCATTGTGACCGCGACGTCGTGCTCATCGTGGCCCATCGCGTCCACGGTAGTGGTGCGCACGGTGTCACCCGGAAAGATGCGCAGAGCCGGAGGATTGGTTCCCGAGTACGACCGGTAATAGACCTTTGGCTCATAGGTGATCACTCTGGGCACCGCGGGCGGTGGCAGCGGCCTGCGTCCCGCAACCGCAATAGGCAGGCCATCAAGCAGGCCCGAGCCTGAGAGCACACCGTTCTTTTCCCTGAGGATCAGGGTCCCGAATGCCGTACCGCCGCTCCGCGCCATAATCTGCAGGTGCAGCCCATCTTTCTGCACAGTCCCGGTGTACTGGTAGGGGAATGGCCCGACGTCGGGAACGAGGTAGCCTGATCGCCCGGTGTACTGCTGGCCGTCAGCGGTGAGCTCAAGACCTGCGACATAGGTTCCCCCCGAAAATGAGGTCGTGACCTCCCAGCGGCCAGCGACATCAGGATCGAGCGTTGCGCTCAGCCCGGCTGTCGCCCAGGCCAGAAGCAACCATGGGACGGCGTTGCGCCGCATCTTCATTGGAGACCTCTTTCGCTGTGGGTCAGGCCCGCGGATCCCGGCCACATCCCAAGGACCGCACACGCCGCGCAGAGTTCCATCCGCAGCGTGGCACACCCAGGTGTCAGCATCCTCTGACTGGATTGGAGCGCCCTGCCCGGGTTCCCAACCGACGCACCCTGGGTAAGCTTCTCTTCCTCGCTGAGGATGCCGCTTGCCGTTTTGGACAAAAACGTGGTCGCACCGCGTCGCGCCCAGCGGCAACCGCGCGCTCAGGGGATGGGAGCGTTGGACCGGGCATGCCGGGTATATCGCCGAGGGCGTGCTGTATCTGCTGATCGGCTTCTTTGCGCTGACCGCGGCCGTGGGGCGCCAGCAGCCCAACGGAGCGACGGGCGCCCTGGCGAAGGTCGGTGAGACGCTGCCCGGGGATGCGGTGCTCGTGGTTCTTGCGGGCGGCCTGGCGGCATTCGTGTTGTGGCAACTGATCATGGCAATCGCGGACCCCGGGCATCGCGCAGAGCGCCGCAATCCCCGCCGCCGGTTGGTGCGACTGGGACATCTTTTGAATGGGGTGTTTCACTGCGTCTTCGTGGGTGAAGCGATGTGGAGCATCCTGCGCCTCAGCCGAGCGGACGATGAGCGGGCGAGCCAGGTCAAATGGACGGCGCGGATGTTCGCGCTACCCTCAGGACGCCTGCTGGTTGCCCTGGTCGGTGCCGGCATCGTCATCTTCGGACTGTGGCAGTTCTATCGTGCGATGACCGGCGATAGGAACAAACGGGTCGAGCTCAGCCGCGCGCGCTTTCGACTCGCCATCCGCGCGCTCGGCATCTATGGACTGTGCGCGCGCGGCACGCTCTTCCTGCTGGTCGGCGGCTACCTGGTCGATGCTGCCTGGCGCCATGACCCGCGCTATTCAGGCGGCATTGCCGGCGCGCTCGCCGGACTTAAGCAGCAACCCTATGGAGAATGGCTGCTCGGTGCCGTGGCCAGCGGGCTGCTGTGCTACGGGCTGTACCAGATCATCAAGGAGCCGTACCGGATTCTGCACAACAGCTGACTACTCGAGGCCGAAGGCCAGCAGGACGTTGCCGGGCAGTCCAACCAGGCTGCCGTTGCCCGAATTCACGAACAGCATGCCGCCGGCGACGATCGGGCCGGGGCCATCCATGCTGCCGCCGCTGGCCTTCACGCCATTGACCGTCTTGAATGAACGGCTGGTGTTGAAGAGCCAGAGCACTTTGCCGCTCTTGGTCGAATAGGCGCGCAACCCGCCGTCCATGCCGCTGCTGAGAATGGCACCCGGAATCGCCGTCACCGCGGCGCCCTGCCCGGTGCTGCAGCCCACCTGTCCGGCACACAGCGCCTGCGGACGCGGCGCGGCCCATGCCAGGCTGCCGTCCGCCAGATTCAGTGCATGCACGCCGCCGGGAGTTTCGGTGAGCAAGTCGGCCGTTCCAATGAAGACCCGTGAGCCCGCGATGGCGCCGCCCCACATGCCGCCCAGGCCGCTGCCTTTGCCGACTCGGTATTGCCAGATCACCTTGCCCTGCTGGTCCGGGTCCATCGCATAGGCCATGCCCGATTTCTGGGGCAATACCAGCAGGTCGCGATCCGCGAGATGAGCCAGCGCCGGTGAGGCCGAGAAATCGTAATCCGGTCCCAGCGTCCCGGGGCAGCCGGTATCCGGTTTGTTGGTGGCGGCGCAGCCCATGGCCCATACATCGTTGGGCAGCACCTGGCTCACCCATTTGATCGCACCCGTCGCCATGTCCAGCGCCAGCACCGCATCGCTGGTGTGCTGCGGAGGATCCGTGTAGGCATTGCCGGTGGCCACGTAAATGAGCTTGCGCTTGACATCGATGGTCGGCGAGGACCAGATCCCCACGCCCGACGGACCGAACATCGGCATGCCCGTCGCCGATTTACCGCGCGGCTGCGGCTCGGGCACGGTGTAGGTCTTCCACAATACCTTGCCAGTGTCGATATCCAGCGCCGACACACTGCCACGCAGGGTGCAGCAGCCCTTGGCAGCATGGATTCCCTGTCCCTCCTCCCCGACCCCCTGGATCGGGACGTACACGCGCCCGGCATAGGGCGCCGGTGCGCCCGTGACGGCCGCGGACGGATGGGTATCGAGCTTCGTCGCCCACACCTGCTTGCCGGTCTGCGCATCGACCGCATAGGCGTTGGCCTGGCGATCCCCAAACAGCACGACATTGCCGGCCGCACCCGTCGCATCGTGGTAGGGCGCGACCGAGAGGGCCGTCGGCACGCCGGCCGGGGCCTTGAACATCCAGTAAGTGCACCCCGTCGCCGGATCCAGTGCATACACACCGCCATTGTCACTGGCGACAAACAGGCGCCCGCCCGCGAGGGCCGGCTGCGTGCGCGCCGCGGGCACATTCGCGTAGCCGAATGCCCACTTGAGCTTCAAATGAGGCAGATCCGCCGCGGTCAGTCCGCCTGCGGCCTTGTCCTGGAAGCGCGCGTTCTCCAGACCATTGCCCCAGCCGCTCCAGCGGGGCAGCGTCGCCGGATCACCCATCGGTACCTGCTTCTCGCACAGCTTTCCCGCCGTGACCGCGGTCAGCTGCACCGGTCCGAAGGGCCGCCCTGCGATGAACTGCGCGACCGCCTTGCGCTCCGCATCGGTCAGCGTCGAACCCTGCGCCTGCATCTTGCCGGTCGTCAGGGCCGTGAGGATCGCCTCGGGGGTGTAGCGATGCAGTAGCTCCACGGGTACCGCACGGGCGTCCGCGGTGGCCGGAGCCTTGCCGGCGGTGGGCACCAGGCTCAAGTGGCACACGCTGCACAGACGCTTGAACACCGCCTGTCCCTGTGACTTGACCGCAGCGCTCTGCGCCTGCGCAATACCCAGCGCGGCGACATTCAACACAAGCAGTCCTGCAATCCCTACATGTGATTTGCGGATCATCAGTACTTCCGTACGCTTGCGGCGGGTTGCCGGCGGGGCCGCAGTATACGCCCAGCCGCTACGCTTGGAGTCCCACGGGTGAAACTGGGATACTGGCCACCCCGCTGCAGGAGTCGCCACCATGCCGAAGAAAATCATGCTGCTCGTAGGCGACTACGCCGAAGATTATGAAACCATGGTGCCCTTTCAGATCCTGGTGATGGCCGGGCACAAAGTCGCGGCGATGTGCCCGGGCAAAACCGCCGGCGACCACGTGCTCACGGCGATTCACGATTTCGACGGTGCACAGACCTATTCCGAAAAACCGGGCCACCGCTTCACGCTCAATGCCGCCTTTGATGCCAGCAATCCTGCCGATTACGACGCGCTCGTAATACCCGGTGGTCGCGCGCCGGAGTATCTGCGCCTCGATGCGCGCGTGATCAAGGCCGTGCAGCATTTCGCGCAGGCGAACAAGCCGATTGCGGCGGTGTGCCATGGCGCGCAGCTGCTGGCCGCGGCGGATGTGATTCGCGGTCGCAAGATCTCGGCCTATCCGGCCTGCGCGCCCGAGGTCCGGCTGGCCGGCGCCGAGTACGCCGATATACCGATCGACCAGGCCGTGACCGACGGCAACTTCGTGACCGCGCCCGCATGGCCCGCGCATCCGGCCTGGATGCGGCAATTCCTCGCCGTCCTCGGCACGAAAATCACACACTGACGGGGAGCTGCTCCAGTGGACATGCGCGATCAGGAAGAGAGCCGCAACGTCGAGGATGTGCGCGGTTCCAGCGGCGGCGGGTTCCAGTTCCGCCCCGTGCATGGCATTGGCCTGGGCACGGTGGTCATCGCGCTGATCGGCGGCTGGGTACTGGGCATCAACCCGCTGCAGATACTCGGATTGCTCAGTGGCGGTGGCAGCAGCGATGCGCCGGGCACGGCCATCCAGCAGACCGTGCCGCAAACCGGCGATCAGACCGCCGACCAGGCTGCCGAGCACACGGCGGACACCGAAGACCCGCAGGTCAGGTTCGTCTCGCAGATCCTGCGCAGCACCGAAGTGGTGTGGACCGATACTTTCACGCAGATGGGCCGCACCTATGAGAATCCCAAACTGCGCCTGTTTCGCGACAGTTATCCGACGGCTTGCGGACAGGGTGAGGCCGCGGCCGGACCGTTCTACTGCCCGAACGACCACATCGTGTATCTGGATTTGAGCTTCTTTGACCTGATGACGCAGCAGTTGAATGCGCCGGGCCAGTTCGCCCATGCCTACGTCATCGGTCACGAAGTCGGCCACCATGTACAGAACCTGCTCGGGATACTGGACAAGGTCGACGCACAGCGCGCGCGCGTCAGTGCCGCGCAGTCCAACGCACTGAGCGTCAAGCTCGAACTGCAGGCCGATTGTTTCGCGGGCGTCTGGGCGCGCCGTGCCCAGCACGAGCAGGGCTGGCGCCTCGAACCGGGCGATATTGAAACTGCGCTCAATGCCGCCAGCCAGATCGGTGACGACACCCTGCAGAAGAAGGCCCGCGGCACCGTCGTGCCGGAATCCTTCACCCATGGCACCAGCGCGCAGCGGGTCTCCTGGTTCAGGCGCGGCATCGATTCGGGTGACCTCAATCAGTGCGACACGTTTGGCAGCGGCAATGTGACCGGATCCGGCTAGTGCCGCGCGGCCAGTGCGCAGGCGCCGCACTGGCGGCAGCCATGGCCTGGTTGTGCGCGGCGGCCTCTTGCCTCGCGCCCGAGCAGGCACAGGCCGCGCCGGCCGATGCGCGCGTCGAGTTCGATATTCCCTCTCAGCCCATGGCCGCAGCCCTCAATGCCTGGGCGGTGCAGGCCAACACCCAGGTATTCGTGGATCCCGGCCCCGTGGCGCGCCTCACGGCGCCGGCGATCAAGGGCCCTTTGACACCCCGGCAGGCGCTGCGCGCCCTGCTGGCCCATAGCCGCCTGCAGGTGTCGCAGGGCGCCAATGGAGTTTTTGTGATCAAACCTCGACCGGCTGCCGTGGTCGTTCAGACGACCCCCGCCCCGCAAAGTGCCGCGCCCGAGGCGCCAGCGGCCGCGCCCGTTGCGCGCGAACCGCGCACGGCGCGCGCCAGCGAAGGACCGTGGCTGCTGGGGGTCCTGGCCGACTATTCCTGGGATCAGGGCAATGCCACGGGCGGCGCCACCGCCGTCGTGGCGGGCGAATATTTCTTCACTGACCATCTTGCCGCCGCACTGGCCATGACCGCCCCGCGCACCCACTCCTTTGACCGTGGCAGCGCGCGCCTGCAGTCTTCGGCAATGAGTCTCAAATATCATTTCGCGCCGGCGGGGCGCTGGGATCCGTATCTGGGCGCCGGTGTCGATGTCACGGCGTTCTATGACGCAAGCGGTCTCGCCGGGCTGGAGCGGGTGACCGCCAGACCGGTCGCCGCAGCAGGACTCAATCTGCGGCTCGACCGGCACTGGATGCTGAGTGCGGATCTGAGCTGGTCGCAAGTCCAGCCCGCAGTGGGCGCCACGCAAGGCCGGAATGTCCGGATAGATCCGCTGCAATTCGGGCTCGGATTTGTGTACCGATTCTGAAGTAAAATCAGTACACATGAAGCCCGAGACGACCCAACTGAGCGCCGGCATGGCGCAGAGCGCCTATCCGCCGGACATTGACGGGCCCGATGCCGCGGTTCCGATCCCGGCCGACGCCTCGCACCGCTCCTACGTCACGATGCTGTTCAATCGACATCGCGTCTCCCTGCAGCGCTACCTGATGCGGCTCGTTTCGCCTGACGATGCGGCGGAGCTGGTGCAGGAAAGCTATTACCGGCTGCTGCGACACGGTGAAATGCTGAAGATCGATGCCATGGCGCGCTCGTTTCTGTTTCAGACCGCGACCAATCTCGCGCGCGATCTCTATCGCCGGCGTGCCTCGCACCGCGCCGCACTGCATGTGCCCATCGAGGATGAGGAAATCATCGAGGATCACCTGGGTCCCGACGAACACCTGGCCGGTGAGCAAACTCGGAGGCTGCTCGAACGTGCCATCGCCGATCTGCCCGAGGACACGCGTACCGTATTCCTGCTGCACCGGTTCCGCGATCTGACCTATCCGCAAATCGCGCAGATCATGCGTCTCAGCGGCCGCACTGTCGCGCGCAAGATGGCCGAAGCAATCGAACGGCTCAGCGCCGCGATGTCGGAGGCCACATGAGCACGCCGCACGTAAAATCTACGGCCGCCGAGTGGTTCGCGCGGGCGCGCTCCGGGGATACCGATCCGGCCCGGGAACAATCATGGCTTGAGTGGATCGATGACGAAGGCCATCAGCAGGCGTACGAGAAATGCGAGCTGGCCTGGGAGCTTTCCGGTGAACTGCGCCGCAGCCCCGCAATCGTCGCGTTGCTGGCCGCCGCGCCAACCGCGCGGGCCAAATGGCGCGTGCCCGCATGGCCGGTGGGTCTTGCCGCATCGCTGCTTGCCGTTGGCGTATTCGGATGGCGGATCCTGGGACCGCCCACGTCCACGCAATACAGCACCGGTATCGGTGAGCAGCGCACGGTGGCGTTGGCCGATGGTTCGACGGTATTCCTGAACACCGACAGCGACGTGCGGGTGCAGCTGTCGCGGCGGGTGCGGCGTGTCGAACTGGCTCGCGGCGAGGCGCTGTTCAGCGTCAGCCATGATCCGGGCCGGCCTTTCGAAGTGCATGCCCTGCAGGGGGTGACCACCGCGATCGGAACGCAGTTTGATGTTGAACTCACCCGCGGCGGCGCCGCGATTTCCGTGCTCGAAGGCACCGTCACGGTCGGCGGCAGCGGCAACGCCGCGGCGCTGCCGCCCGTGGCCGTCAGCGCCGGCAACGGCGTCGGCTACAGCCAGGAAGGAGCCGTTTCGCAGCTACGGCCGGCCGAAGTCAATCGTATTCAAGGATGGCGAACCCAACGCATGATATTCAACGATATCCCGCTGGATGCGGCATTGGCGGAGTACAACCGCTATAGCCGCAGGCCGATCGTGCTCAGCAATCCCGCACTCGGATCGCGGCATATCAACGGTGTCTTTCACATCGGGGATGAGGCCGCGTTCTTGAGCGCACTGGACCAGGGTCTGCACCTCAAAGCAGACAAGGGCGATGTGCAAACCGTGCTGGAGCCCACACCCGGATATGAACAATGAGAGGCAGCCTGTGGAGCGCGCTGTGCGCGCTGGGTGCAATGACCTGCTTGAGCGCGGTGGCGTTTGCCGATGTCACCACTGACCTGATCAAATCGCTGCAGCTGGTCACCGCCCCCGCGGCGGTGAAGCAGCGGGCTGACTGGCATGTGCCGCAAAAGGTAATGCTGCTCGAATTCGGCAAGCAGGACTGGGCGCCGCGCCAGGCCGAATTCACGGCCGCCGCGCGCCACGCCCAGGTGGTGGTCGCCCGCAACATGACCGAGGCGCTCGCGCAGGCGCCCGACGCGGATGTGCTGGTGGGCTTCAATCCCGAGATCTGCGCTCCGCAATTGCTCGCCGCGGCGACGCAGCTGCGCTGGATCGAATCCCTCGCCGCCGGTGTCGAGAACTGTCTGGCCGTGCCGGGCCTGCGCGAGCGCGGGCTGCTGCTGACCAACATGCGGGCCGTCGATGCCGCGGTGATTGCCGAACATGCCATCGCCCTGACACTGGCCATCGCGCATGGCCTGGACGTGTTTGCCGTGGATACCGCCCATGCGCAATGGAGCTTCGCCCACGGCGCGACGACGCCGATGCAGTCGCTCGAGGGCAAGACGCTGCTGGTCGTGGGGCTCGGCGGCATCGGTACCGAAGTCGCGCGGCGCGCGCACGGGCTGGGCATGACCGTGGTCGCCACGCGTGACGGTGACCGGAAGGGGCCCGCATTCGTGAGTCATGTCGGCGCGCCCGCCGAACTTGCCGCGCTCGCGAAAAGCGCCGACGTCATCGTCAGCTGCGTGCCCCTGACGCCGGTGACCAAGGATATGTTCGATGCGAAGTTCTTCGCGCTGCTGAAGCCGACCGCGATATTCGTGAACATTTCCCGGGGTGGCACCATGGTGATGGCTGATCTGACCCAGGCGCTGGTTGCCAAGCGCCTGGCGGGGGCGGGACTGGATGTCGCCGACCCCGAGCCACTGCCTGCCGGCGATCCGTTGTGGCGTGCGCCGCACGTGCTCATCACCCCGCACATCTCCTCGCGCTCCGATCTGCCCGGGGAAGGGCGCTGGATCGTGGCTGGCGAAAACATGCGCCGTTACGCCCGCGGCGCGAATATGCTCAACGTCGTGGATCAGGCGCGCGGCTACTAAAGGAACTGAATGCCTTCGCTGTTTGACCCGCTCAAAGTCGGGGACCTCACGCTGCCCAATCGCATCCTGATGGCCCCGCTGACCCGCAGCCGTGCCGGGACCGAGCGCATACCGAATGAACTGATGGCGCAGTACTACCGGCAGCGCGCCAGCGCCGGACTGATCGTGTCCGAGGCCACCTCCGTCACCCCCATGGGCGTGGGCTACGCCGGTACACCCGGAATCTGGTCCGCGGCGCAGGTCGCGGGATGGAAGCTGACCACCCAGGCCGTGCACGCGGCCGGCGGGCGGATCTTCCTGCAGCTGTGGCATGTGGGCCGAATTTCCGATCCCTCCTTCCTGGACGGCAGGCCGCCAGTGGCGCCCAGCGCGATTGCCGCGCAGGGGAATGTGAGCCTGTTACAACCGCAGCGGCCATTCCCGGTGCCTCGGGCGCTGTCCCTCGAGGAGATCCCGGGGATCATCGCGGACTATCGGCAAGGCGCCCGCAACGCACAGGCCGCCGGGTTCGATGGGGTTGAGATCCATGGCGCGAATGGCTATCTGCTCGACCAGTTCCTGCAGGATCGCGCCAATCAGCGCACGGACGAGTACGGCGGCACCATCGCCAACCGTGCCCGGCTGATGCTCGAGGTCACCGACGCCGTGATCGGCGTGTGGGGGGCAAGTCGGGTCGGCATGCACCTGGCCCCGCGCGGGGACTCCAACTCCATGGGTGACTCGGATCCGGCCGCCGTATTCGGCCACGTCGCGCGCGAGTTGGGCAGGCGCCGGCTCGCATTTTTGTGCGTGCGGGAATACGCCGGCGCGGGGTGCCGCGGGCCGGCGTTGAAGGCCGCGTTCGGTGGTGCGTACATCGCCAACGAACGCTTCACGGTGGAGTCCGCCACCCAGGCAGTTGCGGTCGGTGCGGCAGACGCGGTAGCGTTCGGCGAGCTGTTCATCGCCAATCCGGATCTGCCGCGGCGCGTGCAGCTCGGCGCCACACTCAATGAGCCTGACGTATCGGGTTTCTATGCCGGCGGGGCCAAGGGTTACACCGACTATCCGTCCTTGTGAGGGGGTTCAGATGTCTTCAATCAATCACGGCGCGGGCTCGGACGCTGAGTCCATCAGCCGCCGCCGATTCTTGGGCGGCGCCACCACCGCCGGTGCCGTCGCATTGAGTGGCCTGACGTTGTCCGACGGCTCGAGCGCGCAAGCTGCGGCGGGTCAGGCAGGCGATGCAGCGCTGCCGCCGACCTGGTTCGAAGGCCCCGACCCCGGCATTCCCAAGGTCGGATTGCGCTGGGCCTTCTCGGCCACCGTGTTTTTCGCCGACCGCGTCATGATCAACACCATGGACTCCCCGGCCGGCCGCGGCTATACCTCCGTGGGCGGGGGTGAAATCTGGGGTCCACGACTGCAGGGGCGGGTCCTGCCGCACAGTGGCGCGGACTACTACAAGACCACTTTCAGCACCTACTATATGTTCCAGGCGGCCGATGGCGCGCTGATCTTCATCCACAACCGCGGCACCATGCGCCGCTTCGCCGCGCGCTACGAACGCGGCAAGCCGCTGTTGCCACCGCCGGCGCCGCCCGCGAAACAGGATTCGGTGTGGACGCGGTTTCGCGCCACGCCACAGTTCACCGCGCCCCTTGGCCCGCACGAGTGGATGAACCGCACCGTATTCGTCGCAAGCTCCCAGCGCCAGGCCAATCCCGACCACACGGTCTTCACCTACTACGAAGTGCTGTAAGGAGCGGGTCATGCGTGAATTTGTCGTCCCCAAGACCGATACCAAGATCCTCGGCACGATCGAACTCGAGTACGCCTTCAAACTGACGGCTCACTACGATCCGCCGCAGGAATCGCACACGCCGCGTGGCACCTTCCGCTACCAGGACATCGTCAGCGGTGAAGTGTCCGGCGCACGCATCACCGCCACCGTCTATCCGGACAGCGGCGGGCAATACGACACGGTCCGCTCCGATCGGGTGCGCGATGTGGATGCGCACTTCATGGTGAAGGCGGACAACGGCGAGTGGCTGTACATGGAACACGTCGGCTACCGGCGCACCGATGGCTACTATCGGGCGATCGCCTATATCGAGACGGATCTGAAGGGTGCGTACGAGTGGATGAACAACACCACATTCGTCGTCACCGCCAAGGAATCCGCCGATCAGCGCGAGGTGGTCTTCTATTATTACATCGCCAACTGAATGGCGCCGACCGCAACGCTACTTCGACTCGGTCTCGACTTCGCGTTTGCCGGCTTCGCGTTTGACTCGATCGATGAAGTCCTGCAGGTAGCGTCGCGAGGCGGTGACCTCCATCATGGAGCCGTCGCTGCTGCCGGTGCTGCAGATCACGCGGTTGCGGCCGGCCGCCTTGGCCTCGTACAACGCTGCATCGGCACGCCTGATCAGCTCATCGGGACCCTCGTGCGATGAGTCCATCCAGGCCCCGCCGACGCTCACCGTGACGCGCAGTTCCGCATCGCCCAGCCGGAATGGCGTGGCACAGATGTTCGCGCGCAGCGCGTCCATCAGGCTGCCGCGATCCTCGAGCGCCAGGCCCGGCATCACGACCAGCAGTTCTTCGCCGCCGTAACGGCCGACAAAATCACACTGCCGCAGCGTGGCCCGTAGCCGGCGCGCCAGTTCCTTGAGTACCTCATCGCCGCCGGCGTGACCGAAGCTGTCATTGATGTGCTTGAAGAAATCCACGTCGATGACGGCCACTACCAGGGCGCCGCCGTGCTCGCGGGCCTTCTGCAGCTCGCCGGTGAGGAATTCGAGTATGGTCGCGCGGTTCCACAGTCCCGTCAGGGCATCGCGCGTCGCGCGCTCCAGCAGCGCCTGGCGTTCGCGATGCTGCTGCTCCAGCGCGCGCTGGTGCCGCTGCATGCGCCGGTTCTGCCAGCGCCACGCGGCCGCCAGGGCTAAGGCGGCCAACAATACCGCGAGAATCCTGAACGCCACGGTATCCCACCATGGCGGCTTTACGGCGAATGCCAGGGTCACAATGTCCGAAGTGCGCTGATGGGGTGTGTCCACCGCCACCGCTTCGAGCTGGTAGTCCCCCGGCGCCAATGCCGGAATATGAATGTTGAACGTGCGCGAGGAGTACCACTCGGTGGACAGCCCGAGCAGCCGGTAGCGCAATTGCGTCGTGGCCGAGCGATCGAAACTGCGCGAACCGAAGGCGACATCCAGGGCCGTGTTGTCGCGCCATTTTACCGCGGGCCGCGGTCCCGCCAGCAGGCTTTGCGTGCCCAATTGCGCCTTGGCGATTTCGAGCCGCAACGGGCGCGAGGTCATCTGCACCCAGCGGACCGGGTCCTTGATATGCGTGATGCCGCGAGCCGTGCCCACCCAGATCGAGCCATCATCATCCGGGTACAGCGCGAATTGTTCGGTGTCGGTCCAAACCAGCCCGTCCTGGTTTTCGATGCGGCGCCAGACGTGGCCGTCGTAGACGCCCAGTCCCTCACCCGTATTGGCCCAGATCCAGCCACGCGAATCCGCGCGCAGCGAGTAGACCGTGGCGCCCTTCAAGGTCTCCGGATCCTGCCAGTGTGCAACAAAGTCTCGCGGGCTCACCTGTAGCAGCTGTTCGCCGATTCGCGTGCCCCACACCGAGCCGTCGGTATTGGCCGCGACGGTCTGGATGCCGATCGGCTGTCCGTCCACCAGCGTCGGGACCTTGATGAAGCGATCGTTCCTGATGCGGTACAGACCATTGGTCGTGCCCACCCAGATCGTGCCGTCCGGCGCCTGCGTCACATCATCCACGCGCGGATGGCCCGGTGGCACCAGGCGTGTGACGGCCAGCGTAGTGCTGTCAATTTTCGCCACACCGTAGTCCCAGGCCGCGATCCAGCCGGTGCCCGAGCGATCAAACACAATCACCTGGGCATCGAAATGATCCGGCACCGTCGTCACGCGCCGGGCCTGTGTGCTGCCGGCCGGCACCCGCCACAGCTGCGCAGTCTGGTAGGACAACCAGAAGGCGCCGGACGGGTCAACCGCGCTGGCATTGGTCTCCGCTTCCGGAAACCCCTGGTAGGGGCAGGGCACGACCAGGTGCGTCTTCTCATCGAGCATCCTGCAGCCCAGGTCCGTGCCGAGAATCAGGCGGTGCTGCCCGTCACGGACAATGTTCCACACCGACTCCGGTGCCAGGCCCTGGTTCTTCGTCCAGGACTCGACGTTGTCGTAGCCGTGCCAGCGCGACAGGCCGATCCCGCTCACCGCCAGCCAGAAATTGCCATCGTGGTCGGACAGTGCCGCCGAGATCGGGCTATCCGGCAAGCCATTGCTTGCATCGAACTCCTGCCACGAGCTGCCATCCCAGCGGGCCAGTCCGCGGGAGGTGCGCGTGACGATGTGGCCCATCGGGTCCAGGGTCAGGGTCAGGTGCTGCAGGCGATTGACGAGTGCCGCATGCGGCGGGTCGATGACTTCGAAACGCTCGGCACCGCGTTTGAGGCTCACCAGGTGATCCGCGCTGCGCGCCCAAAGACCGCCGGTCCGATCCTGCAGGAAGCTGCCGTACTGCGCTTCCGGCACCCCCTCGTCGGCTGCGTACACTTTGAGCTTCGCGCCATTCAGATTGCACAGGTGCCGACCGCATCCGAACCACAGCCCACCGCCGTCCACGGCGACGACGCCTGCGACCTGCGTCAACTCAGGCTGTGCGGCGGTGCGCGCGGCACTGAATACGGGTCGCGAGATCCACAGCGATGCGGGGCCGCCGCTGCGCTGCGCCTGCATGAGCTGGTGATCCTTCAGATACAGCACCCGGTCATCGGCGGTTGGCACCAGCGTCGTGTACTGGTCCGCAATCAGCGGCCCTGCGACACTGCGCAACGGCTCGAAGTGCTCCGCATTGCCCGAATACAGGCCCTCATCAACGCGGGTGAAGATCCGGCCCGCAGGACTCGCGGCTATGGCCATGGCGGCATCCGCCGGAATGCCGCGGGACTTGTCGTAAGAGACGAATGAAATACCGTCGTAACGGTAGACGCCACCGTCGGTGGCCAGCCACATATCGCCGTTGCGATCAAACAGCAGCTGCTCGATGCCGAGATTGCGCAATCCCGACAGCTGCGTGTAACGGCTGAAACTGAACTCCTGCGCGAACACCGGGGTCATGGTCATGAAGACCAATAGCAGGACCGAAGCCAGGGCGGCGAACAGGCGGGCAGCGCGCAGCCCGCCCTCCCCCGGCCGCAGCTCGCTTTGCCACCGAGTTGTCGAAACGCCCGCGAACATTTGCCGCAAAGTCTAGGGTCGGGGCCAAAATGACACCGAGACCGATTTCACTGATACCAGGTATCACCGTGGCAGAGAGCCGAAGAAATCGCAGGCCCGCACCGCAGAGCGTGCGCTGGATCACGGTAATATTGTACCCTATGGCAACCTCGTGCACGTGCACCCCCGCGCGTGCCTTCGTTGAAGATTCAGATGAAACTGCGCAATTCAATAACCGCCCTGCTGGGAGCGAGTCTGGCTGGCTGCAGCTCCGCCTTGCTGGATCCCCACGGTCCCATCGGCCGGCAGGAAAAACTGATCCTGATCGATTCGACCGTGATCATGCTCGCGATCGTCATCCCGGTCATCATCGCCACCCTGGTTTTCGCCTGGTGGTTTCGCGCCGGCAATCCCAAGGCGAAGCGGCTGCTGGACTGGGATTATTCGGGCCAGATCGAATTCGTCGTCTGGGCAATTCCGGCGCTGGTGATCCTGTTCCTCGGCGGTATCGCCTGGATCAGCACGCATGATCTGGATCCGCCCAAGCCCATCGCGTCGAACGTCGCGCCGCTGGATATCGAGGTGGTCTCGCTGGACTGGAAGTGGCTGTTCATCTATCCGGATGCCGGCATCGCGAGCGTCAACAAACTGGTGCTGCCCGTTGGCACCCCGGTGCGCTTCCACATGACCTCGGCCGGCGTCATGAACAGCTTCTTCATCCCGCAGTTGGGCAGCCAGATCTATACCATGGCCGGAATGGCTACCCGACTGAACCTGCTGGTGGATGATCCCGGCACCTACCGCGGGCTGTCCGCGCAGTTCAGCGGCGAGGGATTCTCCGACATGACATTTGAAGTCAGTGCGCTGTCGCACCAGGACTTCGAGCAGTGGCTCGAGACGACGCGTACGCAGGGCGGGACGCTCGATGCGGCGGCCTACGCGGCACTGATGCGCCCGAGCGCGAAGGATCCGCAGCACACGTACGCCACCGTGACCGCCGGGATCTTCGATGCCATCCTCGTGCACCCCGGCGCCGCGCCCACTGCCGCCCAGATTGAACCTGCGGTCTCCGCCGATTGAGTTGTTAAGATGCTTGGCAAACTGACCTGGGCCGCGATTCCCTTCAACCAGCCGATTCCGCTGGTCACCTCCATCATCCTCGTCATCGGCATCGTTTCGCTGCTGGCGCTGATCACGATCAAGGGCTGGTGGTCATACCTGTGGAATGAATGGATCACCAGCACCGACCACAAGCGCATCGGTGTGATGTACATGGTGCTGGGCCTGGTGATGCTGCTGCGCGGTTTCGCCGATGCCCTCATGATGCGCGCGCAGCTGGCGCTGGCGCAGGGCAATGCAACGGGCTTTCTGCCACCGGAGCACTACGACCAGATCTTCTCGGCACACGGCACGATCATGATCTTCTTCGTGGCCATGCCGTTCGTCATCGGCCTGATGAACTTCGCCGTGCCGCTGCAGCTGGGTGTGCGGGACGTGGCCTTTCCGGTGTTGAATTCCGTGAGCTTCTGGCTCACCGCCTCCGGCGTGCTGCTGGTCAACGTGTCACTGGTCGTAGGCGAGTTCGCGAAGACCGGGTGGCTGGTCTACCCGCCGCTCTCCGAGCTTGCCTACTCGCCGGGTGTCGGCGTGGATTATTATCTTTGGAGCCTGCAGATTTCCGGACTGGGGACGCTGCTCACCGGCATCAATTTCACGACAACCATATTGAAGATGCGCGCGCCGGGCATGAGCTACATGCGCATGCCGGTGTTCTGCTGGACCGCGCTGGCCTCGAACCTGCTCATCGTCGCCGCTTTTCCCATCCTCACGGCGACCTTCGCGCTGCTGCTGCTGGACCGCTACTGCGGGTTCCACTTCTTCACGCCCGATCTGGGCGGCAACCCGATGATGTACATCAACCTCATCTGGTGCTGGGGTCATCCCGAAGTCTACATCCTCATCCTGCCCGCCTTCGGCGTGTTCTCCGAGGTCATCGCGACGTTCTCCAGCAAGCCCCTATTCGGCTATCACTCCATGGTGGTCGCGACCATGGCCATCTGCGTGCTGTCCTTTCTGGTGTGGCTGCACCATTTCTTTACCATGGGCGCCAGTGCCGACGTCAACGCCTTCTTCGGCATCATGACGATGGTCATCGCCGTGCCGACCGGCGTGAAGGTCTTCAACTGGCTGTTCACGATGTACGGCGGATCGATTCGGTTCACGGTGCCCATCCACTGGGCCCTTGGCTTCATGGTAACGTTCGTGCTCGGCGGTCTCTCCGGAGTGCTGCTGGCCGTTCCGCCCGCCGACTTCGTGCTGCACAACAGCCTGTTCCTGATTGCGCACTTCCACAACGTCATCATCGGCGGCGTGGTGTTCGGCGTCGTGGCCGGATACACCTATTGGTTCCCCAAGGCCTTCGGTTTCACGCTGGATGAGACGCTCGGCAAGGCCGTGTTCTGGTGTTGGTTCTTCGGCTTCTACCTGGCTTTCATGCCGCTGTACGTCCTTGGCATCATGGGCGCGACCCGGCGCATGCAGCACTATGCGGATCCGTCATGGCAGCCTTACATGATCGTGGCCTTGGGCGGTGCCGTCCTGATTTTCATCGGGATCTGCCTGATGGTGGTCCAGCTGTGGTGGAGCATCCGCACACGCGAGCAGCGCCGTGACCTGACCGGGGATCCCTGGAATGGCCGCACGCTCGAATGGGGTACGGCCTCCCCGCCGCCCTCGTGGAACTACGCCGTGGAGCCCCACGTCAATGGCATCGACGCCTTCTGGGCGGTCAAGACCAAGAACCGCGAGCTGCACAAGGTCGCCGAGAGCCGCTATGAGGCCGAGCATCAGCCGCACTACGAGACCATCCACATGCCCAAGCGCAGTGCGACCGGTTTCATCAGCGCATTCTTTGCAGTATTCCTGGGTTTTGGCCTGATCTGGCACATCTGGTGGCTGGTTATCCTGGGCATCATCGCGTGTCTGGCGGTGCTGCTGCGCCAGGCCTGGGACATGGATCGCGACCAGTTCATCGACGCCGCCGAACTTGAGGACTTCGACCGGCGTCACCCGGGCCTCGGAGCGCAGCGATGAGCGCCGGGGTGAATACGGCCGTGCTGGATGCTCACGGTCGACCGATCCCGCTGTCCGAGCGGGGACCCGCCTCGACCTGGTCGATGATCAGCTTCGGCTTCTGGCTGTTCCTGCTCAGCGATATCGTGATTTTCGCGTCGTTGTTCGCCACCTACGCGGTGCTGTCCAATGCAACCGCCGGCGGACCCGGGGGCGGCGACATCTTCGAGTTGAAGGGTGTCTTCATCGAAACCTGCTGCCTGCTGGCCTCGAGTTTCACCTGCGGGTTGATGCTGATTGCCGCCCGGCGCCGCCAGCTGCGCCAGTTCTATCTGTGGGCAGTCGTGACCTGGGTGCTGGGCGCTGCGTTCATCGGCCTCGAAGTCACCGAGTTCTCCGACCTCGTCGCCAAGGGATTCGGGCCGACGCATAGCGCATTCCTGTCCGCATTCTTCACGCTGGTCGGCACGCACGGCTGCCATGTCAGTTCCGGCCTGCTGTGGCTGCTGGTCATGATGGCGCAGGTTGCCACGCTGGGGCTGCGGACCACCGTCGTGCGCCGGCTGTTCTGCTTCAGTCTGTTCTGGCACGCGCTCGATCTGGTGTGGATCGGCGTATTCACCATCGTCTACCTGGGAAGCCTCCATGTCTGATACCGACTTCGAGGCGGAGGATGACGCCAGTTCCAACGCGCACAGCTATCTTGCCGGTTTCGCGCTCGCGATCATCCTGACACTGGCCTCCTTTGGCCTGGCGCGCACGCATCTGGTGTGGGGACCTGGCATGCCCGTGCTGCTGGCCGTGCTGGCCATTGCGCAGATGGGCATCCACCTGGTGTTCTTCATGCACGTGAATGCCACCGAGGAAGGCGAGAACACCGCTCTCGCCCTGGGGTTCGGTATCTTCATCGTGTTCCTCGTCGTATTCGGGTCCCTCGTCATCATGAACAACCTGAGCAGCATCATGCCGACCATGGATCAGCTGATGAAGATGCAGCGTTAGGGGCTCGCCGTCACGGGCGGGGCGAACCCCCCGCCACGGCCGCCTTGGCCTGATTCGCACGCTCGATCAGGTAGGCCCGGATGGTCTCGAGTTCCTCGGGACTGACCTTGCCCTTGAATGAGGCCATGCCTCCCGACTGCATCGCACCGTCAATGACGATGGTGCGCATGACTTCCGCGGTATTGATGGCCGCCGAGTAACGCAGGTCCGGGAACGCGCCACGGTTGGCATATGAGGTGTCGTGGCACATGCCGCAATGATCCGCGAAGGCCTGTTGACCCGCCGCGATGACTTCCTGTGATGCGATCGACGGCGGTGGATTCAGAACCCGTGGTGGCGGCGGTGGCGGCGGCGGCGGCAGGCTTGCGCCGCCATTGAGCTTGAACACCAGGAGTCGCGATTGATTGCTCATGCCGAACGGCACCAGGCCATAGCCGGCTTCCACGGCCACGTATTCCTGACCGTCCACTTCGAAGGCCGAGGCCGCCGCCACCACACCTGTCTGGGCTTCGAAGGTCCACAGCGGCCGGCCGTTGTCCGCCCGGTAGGCGATGAACTGTCCCTTGTTGGTGCCCTGAAACACCAGGCCGCCGGCCGTCGACAGTGTGCCGTCGCCGATATTGCCGTGCGGCGGCGAGCGCCACACTTCGCGCTCCTGGATCGGATCCCAGGCGATCAGCTGCGAGGTCGCGGTGCGCGGCGCGGTGGAGTGCTGCTCATCGTAGGTCGACGGCGGTAACCCGGTGGCCAGCCCCGTGATCGAGGACATCGGTTTGCCGTTGAAGGTATCCGCAGCCTTCATCAGCCCGCTGGTCTCAATCACCGAGAAATACACCAACCCGGTTTGCGGGTCGTAGGAGAACGGGTGCCACGCATGCGCGCCCTGGCCACCGGGCTGGACGATCGCGATCTTGCGCGTGAGATCGTAGCGGTCGATCTGGGTCATCAGCGGCTTGCCCGTGGCCGGATCGATGCCGCTGGTCCAGCTGGTGGGGACGAAATTCTTCGCCCTGAGCACCTTGCCGGTCTTCGCATCCACCACGTAGTACACGCCGTTCTTGGAAGCCTGCATCACGACGCGTCGCGCACGGCCGTCGATCTTCAGGTCCGCCAGCATGAGCGGTGAAGTGGCATCGTAGTCCCACTCATCACCGGGCGTTTCCTGGTAGTGCCAGACGTATTGGCCGGTGTCCGGATTGACCGCGATGATCGAGGCGATGTACAGGTTGTCACCGCCGCCATCGCCACGGTACTGGCGATTCCAGGGGGAGCCGTTGCCCGTGCCGATGAAGAGCAGGTTCAGCCGCGCGTCATAGACGATGCCATCCCACACCGTGCCACCGCCGCCCCACTTCCAGAAGTCACCGTTCCAGCTGCGCGCCGCGGCCTGCAGATAAGCCGGCTGCAGGCCAGCGGCGGGATTGCCGGGCACCGTGTAGAAGCGCCACAGCTGTTTGCCGGTTTCGGCATCGTAGGCAGAGATATAGCCGCGCACCCCGAACTCTGAACCGGCGTTGCCGATGATCACCTTGCCATTGGCAATACGCGGTGCACCGGTGCTGGTCACCGGCTTGTCATGATCGATGGTCAAGGTGGTCCACACCACGGCACCGCTGCCGGCGTCCAGCGCCACCAGTCGCCCGTCGTAGGTGGTGACATAGATGCGACCCTTCCAGGCTGCCACGCCGCGATTGACCAGGTCGCAGCAGCCGCGCCCCGCGAATTCGCCGGGCACTTTCGGGTCGTAAGCCCAGAGCAATCTGCCGCTGCGCGCGTCCACCGCCTTGACCTTGCTCCAGGCCGTGGAGAAGTACAGCACGCCATCAATGGCCAGCGGCGTCGCCTCCTGGCCGCGATTGCTGTCGAAGTCCAGGTACCAGGCCAGTGACAGCTGATTCACATTGTCCGTGTTGATCTGCTGCAGGGGACTGTACCGTTGCTCGTCCGTCGTGCGGCCAACGGTCAACCATTGACCCGGCTCAGAAGCTGCTTTGCCCAGGCGGGTGGCATCGACCGCTGCGGGACCTGCGGCCGCCGCGGCGGCACATTGCAGCGCTGCGCCCAGCAACAAGGGGCCCAACAGCCTAAAATGCATGTTCAAGACTTTCTCCAGATGCATAGGCCCCGCGCAGTTTGCACCGTGCTCGCGCGGTTGCCAACGCAACATTCGACTGACCGCTGGCGACGATCAAGGAGCATGGGAGATGAAGTACCGGAAACTTGGGAATACCGGACTCATCGTGAGCGAACTGGCGCTCGGCACGATGCAGTTCGGCGGCAAGATGAACATGGGCAATCTCGGTCCGGAGGAGGCCACGCGCATGGTGCGGGTCGCTCTGGACCGGGGCATCAATTTCATTGATACCGCGGACGTATACAGTCTTGGTGAGAGCGAAACGCTGGTGGGCGGTGCCTTGAAAGGCGTCAGGGCGGAGGTCGTCCTGGCCACCAAATTCCGGCTCCCCATGGGCGAGAATCTCAATCGAAGCGGCGCGACCCGCGTGAACATCATGCGTGAAGTGGAAGACAGTCTTAAGCGACTGCAGACCGATCATATCGATCTTTACCAGGTGCATGGATGGGACAGCAACACGCCGCTTGAGGAGACGCTGCGAACGCTCGATGACGTTGTGCGTCAGGGGAAGGTCCGCTATATCGGGCTGTCAAACTTCATGTCCTGGCAAGCCGCCACGGCCGTCATGCTGCAGGAGCGTCTGGGGTTGGAGAAATTCGTGACCGCTCAGATGTACTACAGCCTCGTCGGCCGAGGTCTCGAGTACGAGTTCCAGTCCTTCGCCCAGTATCACAACATGGGTATCCTGGTTTGGAGTCCTCTTGCCGGGGGCTTCCTCACGGGCAAGTACAGCCGCGCCAATCCGCCTCCTGACGGCACTCGATTCGCCGAGGCCGGTTCGTTCGTACCGTTCGACAAAGAGACCGGCTACCGCGTCGTGGAAGCCCTGAGCGAGGTGGCCCGCCGGCATGACGCCAGCCCGGCCCGTACGGCATTGGCGTGGGTACTCGCACGGCCCGCCGTCAGCAGTGTGATCGTCGCTGCCCGTAAGATTGAGCAGCTGGAAGATAACATCCGTGCCACGGAACTGCGGCTCTCGGATGAGGAAGTCCGGCTTCTGGATGCGGCGTCCGATCCGGGTGTTCCATATCCGAAGTGGATGGTACTGCAGCTCGACACCGCGGAAGACCCGCGTTCGAAGGCTCTCTATCCTGAGCGCTACGTGGATGGTGGTCCGTGGAAGGATCTGCGCGGCACGCGCTGGTCCGGCTGAGGACCGCCGCGCTCCGGGACGCAGCACAGTGCAGTGCAGCACTGCTGCCGACCATCCCGAGCTTGCGCGGTTGCCGACCCGACGCCAGACTGGCGCCCCAAAGCCCACCGCCGTACTTACAGGAGAGCGAGCATGTGCGACAACGACGACTTTGACCGGATGATCCAGTACCAGCGTCGGGGCACGGCTCTGTCGCGGCGCGCATTCGGGGCCCTCTCGGTGGGCGCGGGGCTGATGTCCCTGGTTCCGACCGGCGCGTACGCCGCGGCGACCACCGGCGCGGATGTGACCATCACGACGCCCGATGGCACGTGCGATGCCTACTTCGTGCATCCCGCCAAGGGCAAGCACCCTGCCGTGCTGATCTGGCCCGATATTTTTGGCCTGCGCCCCGCGTTCAACCAGATGGCCACGCGCCTGGCCGAATCCGGATACTCGGTGCTCGTGGTCAATCCCTTCTACCGCATCAAGAAGGCGCCGACCTCGACCACGACGACCTTCGACGCCACCACGCGCGCCCAGCTCACCGGAATGATGGGCTCCCTGTCACCGAAGACCGTGGCGACCGATGCCGCGGCGTTCATTCCCTGGCTGGACTCACAGCCCTCCGTCGACAAGAAGAAAAAAATGGGGACGACGGGCTATTGCATGGGCGGTCCGTTCACCTTGCGGGTTGCGGCGCAGTTCCCCGATCGCGTGGGTGCCATCGCAACCTTCCATGGTGCCGCGCTCGCGAACGCTTCGCCGGACAGCCCGCACCTGCTGGTGCCGAAAATGAAGGCCAGCGCGCTGATCGCCATTGCGGCCAGCGATGACATGAGCGATCCGAAGGCCAAGGACCTGCTGGAGGCCGCCTTTACCAGCGCCGGGCTGCCGCACGAGGTCCAGGTCTATGAGGGCACGAAGCATGGCTGGTGTCCCACCGACTCGGCCGTCTACGACCACGATTCAGCGGAAAAAGCCTGGTCGCGGTTGCTGTTCTGGTTTAACAAGTCGCTGGTGTAAGCACGCCAATGATGACTCGCAGGCTCGGCGGCACCGGCCCCAACGTTTCGGTTGTGGGCCTGGGCTGCATGGGCATGTCGGGGATTTACGGGCCCAGTGACCGCGCCGAGAGCATCGCAACGATCCATGCGGCGATCGGCGCCGGCATCACGCTGCTCGATACCGGTGACTTCTACGGCATGGGGCACAACGAGCTGCTGATCCGCGATGCGCTCAGCGGCGTGCCGCGTGATGCCGTGCAGATCAGCGTGAAGTTCGGCGCCCTGCGCGGGCCGGATGGGGCCTGGCTGGGATACGACAGCCGTCCGGCCGCCGTGCGGAATTTCCTCACCTACTCGCTGCAGCGATTGGGCACCGATTACATCGACATCTACCGCCCCGCACGGCTCGATCCGGGCGTGCCCATCGAGGAGACCGTTGGCGCCATCGCCGATCTCATCAAGGGCGGGTACGTCCGGCACGTGGGCCTGTCCGAGGTGGGCGCCGCCACGCTGCGCCGTGCCGCCGCCGTGCACCCGATCGTCGACCTGCAGATTGAATACTCGCTGATCTCGCGTGGCATCGAGGCGCAGATCCTGCCCACCTGTCGCGAGCTCGGAATCGACATCACCGCCTATGGCGTGCTGTCGCGCGGTCTGATCAGCGGCCACTTCGACGCCGCCACGCCCGCGGGCGGCAAGGACATCCGTGCCTTCAACCCACGCTTCCAGGGCGCGAACCTCGCGGCCAATCTGGCGCTGGTCGACAAGCTGCGCGGCGTCGCGGCCAGCATCGGCGCCAGTGTCGCGCAGGTCGCGATCGCCTGGGTCGCGGCACAGGGTGAGGACATCATTCCGCTGATCGGCACCAAGCGTCGCGACCGGCTCAAGGAGGCACTCGGCGCCCTGTCCCTGCAGCTTGACGCCGAGCAGCTCGCGGCCCTCACGGCGGCCGTACCGGCCAATGCCGCCGCAGGCCCACGCTATCCGGCGACCGCGATGGAGCATCTCGACAGCGAGAGATGAACTGCCGCGTCGATGTCGCGCGCCGTCTCCAGTCCCGCATGAAAATAATCGGCGTGATCGCACCCGCCATAGGTCTCCGCCCACTCACCGCCCGTGGCGCCGTAACCGCGCCGCAGAGGCAAAGCGACCACGTATCCGCGGCTCAGAAACCACTTGACCGCTTCCTGGTCGCAGCGCCCGACCTGCATCCGCGGTCGCGCGGCCGGATCCGGTGGGGAGCCGTGGTTGATGACCACCAGGCGCGCAGGCGTGTCGGTGGCAGGACGGCACACGCGCACCAGGATGTGACTTCCGTTGTCCATGCGAACCGCAAAACTCTGGTCCCGGCTTTCGCTGACCGGGGCGATGGCCGCATCAGCAGACACGCCTGCCGCGTTTGCAGCCTGCGGGACCAAAACGCATAGCGCGAGACAGGCCACGTTGAGAATCAACGAAGCGACACTGAGAGACGGCTTCATAGCTCGGGCAGGCGCATCGCCGCCATCGGCGCTACCGATATGACTATTACCGGAACACCTGGAATGTTCGGCGGTAGCTCGCTCATGGGATGCTTCAAGGCCCTGCGCTTCGGATGTGCCGACTATACCTTCGAGCCTGCCGCCGTTCCCATCTCTCTCAAAAGGGGTAGATCCTCCCCCCCTACCCTTAGGACATATGTCTAGGGCATGAGGTGAATGTTCAGCGTGCGCCCCGGGGCCGATGATGTCCCCCATCAGCACTGGGTTGGGAAACCGCCAGTGAAGTCATTGGTACGGGGAGTCGGGTATGAGTCGTCAGTCAGTTTCCATTTGGTTCGCCGCGGCTGTTTTCACTGCGGTCATCCTGGTGCAGCTGGCCGGCTGCACGCGCGGTGAGACCGCGACGCCAGCCGCGCCAGCGACCGCGCCGGCGGTCACCGTTGCCACGGTCGTGTCCCGCCAGATTTCGGACTTCGATGAGTTCACCGGCCGCTTCGAGGCCGTGGAGCGGGTCGAAATCCGGCCGCGCGTCTCCGGCTACATCGCTTCGGTGAATTTCATTCAGGGCCGGGAGGTCGCCAAGGGCGAGCTGCTGTTCGTCATCGACCCGCGCCCCTATGAGGCCGCGTTGAAGCAGGCCCAGGCGCAGCTCGAACAGGCCCGCTCGCAGCTCACCCTGGCGACTTCCGAGCAGGATCGGGCCGACAAGCTGCTGGCGGCGCACGCCATTTCGCGCGAGGAGCTCGAAAGCCGCGAAGCGGCCCTGACCCAGGCGCATGCGAATGTCGCCGGCGCACAGGCCGCCGTTGACACGGCCGCGCTCAATGTGAGCTTCACGCGCGTCGTCTCGCCCATCACGGGCGTGGTGAGTCGCGCCGAAATCACCTCGGGAAACCTGGTCACCAGTGGCCAGACCCTGCTGACCACCGTGGTGTCCGTGGATCCCATCTACGTGAGCTTCCAGGCCGAAGAGCAGGGATTCCTGAACTTCATGAACTACGCCCGCAAGGGCGGCGCGGCCGACGCCACCCACCCCGTATTTGTCGGCCTGGCCAATGAGGAGGGCTATCGGCACCAGGGCGAGATTGCCTTCGTCGACAACGAAATCGACGGTGCCACCGGCACCGTACGGGTTCGCGGTCGATTGGCCAACCCCGACCACGAGTTCACCCCGGGGATGTTCGCGCGCATCAAGGTCACGGGCCCCAAGACCTTCCCGGCCGTGCTCATCAACGAAACGTCGGTTGGTACCGACCAGGGGCTCAAGTACGTGCTGCGGGTAGGTCGCGACAACACCATCGAGTACCGCGAAGTGAAACTCGGACCGGTCGTCGATGGGCTGCAGGTCGTGCGCGAGGGCCTCAACGTCGGTGACACCATCGTCGTCAATGGGTTGCAGCATGTCCGTCCCGGCATGACCATCACGCCGCAGCATGTCGCCATGGGCGAGGAAAACCTCAAAGCCGCACCGGCCGCGAAGCTGGTGGCCAGCAACGTCCGCTAAGGGCGCGAGGCACCATGAACATTTCCGAGTTCTTCATCGAGCGGCCGATATTCGCGGCTGTCATCTCCACCTTCATCACGATAGCCGGTGCGCTGGCGCTGATCAGGCTGCCCGTCGGCGAGTACCCGGAAGTGGTGCCGCCCTCGATCGTCGTGACCGCCAACTACCCGGGCGCAAACCCCAAGGTGATCGCGGACACCGTGGCTGCACCATTGGAGCAGGCCATCGTGGGCGTCGATGACATGCTGTACATGTCCTCCACTTCGACCATGAACGGCACACTGAGCCTTACCGTGACCTTCAAGCTCGGCGCCGATGTCGACCGCGCCCAGGTGCAGGTGCAGAACCGCGTCGCGCAGGCCCAACCGCGTCTGCCGCAGGAGGTGCGCGATCTGGGCGTGACCACGGTCAAGAGTTCCTCGGACCTGACCATGCTGGTGAACCTGATCTCACCGGATAACCGCTACGATGCGCTGTATCTGCGCAACTACGCGACCCTGAATGTGCGCGACGTGCTGGCGCGCCTGCCCGGCATGGGCCAGGTCCAGGTGTTCGGCGGCGGCGATTACGCCATGCGCGTGTGGCTGGATCCGGAAAAACTCGCCGTCCGCAATCTCACGGCAAATGATGTCGTCACCGCCATCCGCGAGCAGAACGTGGACGTGGCCGCGGGCCAGCTGGGCGCCCCGCCGTCAAAAGGCACCGAATTCCAGGTCGCGCTGAACGCGGCGGGCCGGCTCACGACCGAGGAGCAGTTCCGCGCCATCATCGTCAAGACCGGCGCCAACGGCGAACTGGTGCGTTTGGGAGATCTGGCGCGCGTGGAGATGGGCGCGCAGGACTACGGCATGCGCAGCATGCTGAACAACCAGAATGCCATCGCGCTGCCGATCATGCAGGCCCCCGGTGCCAATGCCCTGCAGCTCTCATCGAACGTCCGCAAGACCATGGAAGAACTGAAGAAGGACTTCCCGGCCGGCCTCGACTACCGCATCGCCTATGACCCGACCCAGTTCGTGCGCCAGTCCATCGAGGCCGTGCTGCATACCCTGCTCGAGGCCATCCTGCTGGTCGTGATCGTCGTCATCGTCTTCCTGCAGACCTGGCGCGCCTCGCTGATTCCGCTGGTCGCGGTGCCAGTGTCGATCATCGGCACCTTCGCGGTGCTGCTTGCGTTCGGCTTCTCGATCAACACGCTGTCACTGTTCGGCTTGGTGCTGGCCATTGGCATCGTGGTCGACGATGCCATCGTCGTGGTCGAAAATGTCGAACGGCATATCGCCGCCGGCGAGTCACCGAAGCAAGCCGCGCGCATGGCGATGCGCGAGGTCAGCCGCCCCATCATTGCCATCACCCTGGTGCTGGTCGCGGTGTTCGGACCGGTGGCCTTCATCAGTGGCCTGACCGGCGAGTTCTATCGCCAGTTCGCCCTGACGATCGCCATCTCCACGGTGATCTCCGCCTTCAATTCCCTGACGTTGTCCCCCGCACTGGCGGCCGTGCTGCTCAAACCCCATGGTGCCAGACCCGACCTTTTCGCCCGCTGGATGGAGCAGATCCTCGGGCGATTCTTTAGGCGCTTCAACAAGGCCTTCACAGCGGCGGGCAATGGCTACTCCAGGGCGCTGAGGCTGACCATACGTCGCAGCGGTATCGCACTGATCGTCTACGGCGGCCTGATCGTGTTCGCCTGGTTCGGCTTCAATGCCGTACCCGGCGGCTTCATCCCCGACCAGGACAAGCAATACCTGATCGCGGTGGCGCAGCTGCCTCCGGCCTCCTCGATCGACCGCACCGAAGCGGTGGTGCGGCGCATGTCCGCGATCGGACTGAAGACGCCCGGTGTGCAGGATGCGGTCGAGTTCGCGGGCATGTCGGTGAACGGCTGGTCGCAGAGTTCCAGTTCCGGCATTGCGTTCTTCGCCCTGACGCCTCCCGCCCAGCGTCGAGGGCTTTCGGGCAAGGCCATTGCCGCGCGCTTGAACGAGCAACTCGCCAGCATCCAGGACGCCTACGTGGTGGTGTTCACGCCCCCACCGGTGCTGGGACTGGGGTCCCTCGGCGGCTTCAAGGCGCAGGTGGAGGATCGCGGTGATGCGGGGCCGGAAGCGCTATACGCGGCCGTCCAGGATGCTCTGGGCAAGGCCGCGAAGAACCCGGCGCTCGCGGGCCTGCTGAGCACCTACCAGATCAACGTGCCGCAGCTGGATGTCAGCGTCGATCGCGACAAGGTCAAGCAGCAGGGCGTGAAGCTCTCGGATGTGTTCGATACGCTGCAGACGTACATGGGCTCGACCTACGTGAACGACTTCAACCGCTTCGGACGCACCTTCCAGGTCGTGGCCCAGGCGGATGGGCCGTTCCGCGCCCAGGCCGAGGACATCCGCACGCTCAAGACCCGCAATGCCGAGGGTGCCATGGTGCCCCTGGGCTCACTGCTGAACGTCACACCGACCTTCGGACCGGATGCCGCCCAGCGTTACAACGCCTATCGCTCCGCGGATATCAACGCCGGTCCCGCGCCGGGCTACAGCACCGACCAGGCCCAGGAGGCCTTGGCCTCGATCCTCAAGGACAACCTGCCGCGCGGCATGACCTTTGAGTGGACGGATCTGGCCTATCAGCAGCTGATCTCCGGCAACACGGCGACCATCGTCTTCCCGCTGTGCGTGCTGTTCGTGTTCCTGGTGCTGGCCGCGCAGTACGAGAGCCTGACCCTGCCGCTGGTGATCATTCTGATCGTGCCGATGTCGCTGCTGGCCGGGATCACCGGTGTACTGCTCGATCATGGCGACAACAATGTGTTCACGCAGATCGGGCTGCTGGTGCTGGTGGGGCTCGCGTGCAAGAACGCCATCCTCATCATCGAGTTCGCCAAGCACCTGCAGGAGGATCGTGGCATGGATCCGACTTCCGCCGTGCTCGAAGCGGCGCGGCTGCGGCTGCGGCCCATCCTCATGACCTCCTTCGCCTTCATCATGGGGGTCATCCCGTTGGTGCTGGCGCAGGGCGCTGGCGCCGAGGTGCGCCATGCCATGGGCGTGACGGTATTCTCAGGCATGATCGGAGTGACCGTGTTCGGGTTGCTGCTGACGCCGGTCTTCTTTGTGTTGGTGCGCCGGCTGACCAGCCACCGCACGGCCAAGGCCGAACCTGATGCGCTGGCCATCGGGCTGACCCCGGAGGTGCATGGTGCGTAAAGTCATTTCAGCGACGGTCGCGGTGGCCATTGCGGCCACGCTCGCCGCCTGTGCCGTCGGCCCCGACTATCACCGTCCGGTCGTGCAGACTTCGGCAACTTTTGTCGAAGCCGAACCTGCGGTGTATTCGGCGGATGACAGCATCGGGCCGTTCTGGGGGCAGTTCAACGATGACTTGTTGAACGGCCTGGTGATCGAAGCGCTGGCCGCGAATCACGACCTGCGCATCGCCCTCGCCCATCTGCAGCAAGCCCGTGCCCTGCGCACACAGGCGCAGCTCGACCTGTTGCCGACGGTCACGGCACAGGGCGGTTACACCAACCAGCAGTACCCGGCCGCGCAGAGCTTTGGCGTCGGGACCAGTCTCGATGAGCGTTACGACAATGCCGGCTTTGATGCGACCTGGGAGCTGGACCTGTTCGGTCGCGTGCGCCGCGGCGTCGAAGCCAGCCGCGCCGTGGTCGAGGGTCAGGACGCGACGCTGCGCGACGCGCAGGTCAGCGTCACGGCCGAGGTCGCCCGGACCTACTTCGAATTGCGCGGCGAGCAGGCCGAACTTGCCGTCCTGCAGCGCAATGCCGCCAATCAGCAGCAGACCGTGGATCTGACCAACTCGCTGCTGGATGCCGGGCGCGGTACCGAGCTCGACACGGCGCGCGCGAAGGCGCAGCTGGATACCACCCTTGCGAGCATTCCGCCGCTGCGCGCGAGCGTGGAGAAGTCCATCCACCGCTTGGGTGTGCTCACCGGGCGCGAGCCGGATGCGCTGGCGGGAATTCTGGCGGCACCGGGCAATCTGCCCGACTTGCCCAGGATGGCGGCCGTTGGAGATCCGGCGGGCCTGCTGCGCCGGCGACCGGATATCCGTGTAGCCGAACGCCAGCTGGCCGCCTCTACCGCCCAGATCGGCGTCGCCGTGGGCGACCTGTTCCCCAAGGTCACCTTCACCGGCAATTTCGGGTTCGCGGCCGGTGACCTCAGTGCCCTGGGGTCGGCAGGCACGAAGACCTTCCTGATCGGCCCTGCCATCTCCTGGCCGGCCTTTGACCTGGGGCGCGTGCGCGCCCGGATCGCCGGCGCCCGTGCGGGGGCCGACGCGGATCTGGCCGCCTACCAGCAAACCGTGCTCAAGGCGTTGGAGGAGACCGAAAACGCGCTCGTGACCCATGCGCGCCAGCGGGACCGGCTGGTGCAGCTGACCGCCGCCGCTGCCGAAAGTGACACCGCGGCGCAGATCGCCCGGGCGCGGTATGAGGGTGGCCTGGTCGGGTTCCTGGACGTGCTGGATGCGGAGCGGGCGCAGCTTCAGGCCCAGGATCAGCTCGCGCAAAGCCGCACCGATGCGGCCACCAGCCTGATCGCCGTCTATAAGGCCCTCGGGGGCGGTTGGCAGGGGGCACCCCTGCCCGTGGCGCGCCTCACGACAGTCACCCCGCCACAGCGGTAGACTGGTATGAACGTCGGATTCGGAGGGGGCGAAATGAGTGTTGGGGTGACGGCCCGCGCCGCGGATTGCGGCCCGGATTGTGCGGACATCGCCGAGGAGGCGGCGCGGAACGACACCGCGAGCCCCTGCGCGGAGGAATTCGCGCAGATCAGCGTGTCCCTGCAACATCGCGAAGGGCTGCTCGCCGCTTCGGCGCGCGCCAGCCGCATGCTGCTGGAAGCCACCGATGTCATGAATGCCATCCCTGCGGTCCTGCGCGAACTGGGCGCTGCCGCCGGTGCCGACCGCGTCAACCTCATCCGCTCCGAAAGCGGGCCGGACGGGCAATCATGGATGGTAGTCGCCGGCGAATGGACCGCCCCGGGAATCAGCGCCTACCTGGGCAATCCCAACAAGGGCGGCTGCCCCGAGAACACCATTTTCTCGACCTGCCAGGCATTACGCGCCGGCCGCACCGTGCTCATGAACCCGGCGCAGCATGGCAGTGGCGATGGCAGCCCGGCCGATGGCAGCACCCTGACCAAGGCCGTCGTACCCATCTTTGTAGACAATGGTTTTTTTGGCGCCCTGAGTTTTGACAACACCCGTCAGCGCCGTGCGATCGACCCGGCCGAAGTCGCCGCGCTCGAGACCGCGGCTGGTGTGATCGGCGCCGGACTGCACCGCGAGCGCCTGATCGAAGTCGTGCGCCGGGAGCGTGAACAGGCCGCCGACCTGCGCATGAACGAGCTGGCGAAGGCCAACGCCGTCATCCGGGGAAATCTCGAGCGGCTGGCCACCGAGCCGGATGCGCGCAACTTCCTCGGCCATGTGCTGCTGGAGGCCACCCGCCAGTTCGATGCGGCGGCCGGCAATGTGATCGTCCGCCACGATGACCCGGCAATCTGGGAGATCGTCGCGCATGTCGACGGCGGTCAGCTCGTGCCCCCCGCGTTCACGGCCAGCATCCCCGCCGATGGCAATGCCTTAGGGGAAAAACTGTCGCGCACCGAGTTGCCGATGTTCTGCAATCTGCTCTCGGGTGATGACGCCACCTCGTGGCCGGGATTGCAGGAGTATCAGCGGCGCGCCGGTCTCACCGGCATGGTCGCCTTCCCGCTGCTGTTCGGCGGCCGCAACGTCGGCTTCATCACCCTGTATTTCAAGAACAGCGCGGCCGCCACGCTGGTCAACAGTGAATTGCTGGTGGCGCTCGCGCAGCAGGCGACGCTCGCCATCGAGATCATGCGGCTGGCACATTCGGCCAAGGAAGCCGCCGTACTCGTCGAGCGCAATCGCATCGGTCGCGAAATCCATGACGGCCTGGCGCAGGCCTTCACCGGCATTCTGATGCAGTTGGCCGCGGCCGAGGATTTCGAGGGCACCGAACAATGCGCCACGCAGGGGCTGATCGCCGAGCGTATCCGCGACCTGGCCCGTGAGGGGCTGGCCGAGGCGCGCCGCTCGGTCATGGCCCTGCGCCCGGATCAGACACGCAGTGGTGGCCTTGAACTTGCCCTGCGCCAGCTGGCCGAGCGCTCCTCCGTACCGGGACGTACCGAGTGCAGCTTCGAAGGCCGCGCGCCGGCGACGGGCCTCGCGCCGGAGCATGAACATGCATTACTGCGCATCGCCCAGGAGGCGGTGAGCAATGCCGTCCGTCATGGTCATCCCCAGCATGTGCGAATCAGTCTGATCGGTGAGGCCGCTCACTGGCTGCTCACGGTCGCAGATGATGGCCAGGGCATGGAGGACTCACCGGAGGACTGCGCACAGCACGGCTTTGGTCTGAGCAACATGCAGGAGCGCGCCACCGCCATCGGCGGCACCTGGCAGATCGAGACGCATAAGGGAGCGGGCACGCGGGTGAGCGTGCGCTTGCCGCGCCGGAACATTCCGTGAGCGCGCCGCGGGCCGCCGTGCCGCCCGCGGCGGTGCCGGTTCACAAGATTCGCGTCATCCTCGCGGACGATCATCCAGTGGTTCGCGACGGCCTCGCCGCCATCCTCAACCGCCAGCCCGACATGGAGGTCGTAGCCGAGGCCGCCGACGGCGAAGAGGCCACCGAGCTGTACAACCGCCTCCAGCCCGATGTCATGGTGCTGGACCTGCGCATGCCCAAACGCGATGGCGTGGCGGTGGTCGAAATGGTGCTCGCCGCCCATCCCCATGCGCGTCTGCTCATCATGACCACGTACGACGGCGATGAGGACATCTTTCGTTGCCTGAGCCAGGGCGCGAAGGGCTATATGCTCAAGGACGCGCCGCGCACCGAGATCCTCTCGGCCATCCGTGCCGTCAGCGAAGACCGTCCCTACGCGTCCTCCTCGGTGGCCAGCAAGGCGCTGCAGCGCATGGCGAAACCCAGTCTCACGCAGCGCGAACTCGGCGTATTGCAGTTGCTCGCCGAAGGTCGCAGCAACAAGGACATCGCGCGGCGTCTGAGCATTACCGAGGGCACGGCCAAGACGCACGTCAAAGCCATTCTCACCAAGCTCGATGCCATCAGCCGCACCGAAGCAGTGGCGGTCGCCCACAAACGCGGGCTGGTACGACTGTAGCGGGGCACCCCCATGACGAAGGCTCCGCGGCAGAGTGCCGATGCCAAGGCACAGGCCGCTATGGATGCGCTCAACGCCCTCGGCCCCGTGGCCGCGCGCGCCGAGCAGCTTGGAGCGCTGAGAACCGCGCTCGCGGATCGCCACTTCCTGGTGGTGGCGCGTGCAGCGGCGCTGAGCGGCGAGCGACTCCTGCACGAACTCATTCCTGACCTGGTGAGCGCCTATGCGCGGTTCCTGACCGATGCGGGCAGGCGCGATCCACGCTGCAAGGCCAAGAACGCCATCGCGCGCGCCCTGGTGACGCTTGAGGCCCGAGACATCGGGTTCTATCAGGCCGGCATCGGCTACCGGCAGCTCGAGCCGGTCTGGGGCGGTCGCGCCGACACTGCCACGGATCTGCGCTGCAGCTGTGCCATGGGACTGGCCAACAGCGGTCACCCGCACGCCGTCGCGGAGCTGGCCGGATTGCTGAATGACCCGGAAGTCCCGGTCCGCAGCGGCGCGGCGCGCGCGATTTCCTGCGGCAACCCCTTCGAGGCCGAGGCCGTGCTGCGCCTGAAGGTGCAAATCGGGGATGCGGAGCCGCAGGTTATCGGCGAGTGCTTTGGCGCCCTGCTGGCCGTCGCACCCGAATACTCGCTGCCCTTTGTCGCGCTGTACCTGCGTGACAAGGACGCAGCCCTGCAGGAATACGCGGCCCTGGCGCTGGGCGAATCACGCCGGCCCGAGGCGCTGACACTGCTGCGTGATGCGTGGACCGACATCGTGACGCCTGAAGCACGCGGCGCCCTCATCCGCGCGGCCGCGCTACATCGCAGCGAACCGGCGTTCGAGTGGTTGCTTGAAATCATCGAATCCGGCACGCCGCTGCTTGCCACGGCGGCCGTGGAAGCACTCTCGGTCTACGAGCGCAATACCAGGCTGATCGAGCAGGTCAATGCCGCAAAAGCGCGGCGCGACGCCCCGCTGTGACACTAAAATGCATGGCATGAGCCACACCCCGACGACCGTGTATCTGATCCGCCATGGCCAAAGCCAGGCCAATGTGGGCGGCATCACGCTCGCCAACCCCGTCGTTCCCCTGACCGAACTGGGCCAGTTGCAGGCCCAGGCGCTGGCAGTGTTGCTGCCGGCCAGCTCGGTCAGAATCTGGGCATCGCCGTTCAAGCGCGCCCTCGACACGGCCGCGCCGTATTGCGCGCGCATGGGCCGCAGCGCCGCGACCCATGATGATCTGCGGGAGTTTGAAACGGTTGATACCGCACAGATGAGTGGCAGCTCCGCGGCCGAGCGCGAGGCCGTGGTAGCGCGATACTGGATCAAGTCCGATCCGGAGCAGCGCACCGGACCGGCGGCCGAGACCTTTCGCGAGTTCTACGATCGGGTCGCCAGGGTGCGCAGCCAGTTCCTGCCCGCGCTCCCCGATGGCACGATGATTTTCGGCCACGGCATGTGGATGGCGCTGCTGTTCTGGCAGATTTGGGGTTTCGCGAAGATCGATCACATCGGCATGAGCCTGTTCCGCAGATTCCAGCTGGGCTTCCCGACGCCCAATACCTCGGTTTACCGTGTGACGCACGCCGCTCCGGGAAGATGGGACGTGAGAATTGATGAGGCGGCGATGCGTGCGATCGCCGCGATCGGAGCGGGGATGGACCGGCGCTCAAACCAGGAGGAGCGGGTGGACGTTCATGATGATGCCGAGCACAACGTCGAGATTGAGCCCTGACGGCGGATATGGCGCTCGCCGTCTGCCAATTCGTCGCGCTGGCCCGCCCATGTGGAAACCGTAGAAGCGCGCGATCTACAATACGTGAGCTTTGGCGATAGGCAACACAAGGTCAATCCGGAATGCGCGTGGGCCTGGTTTCAGATACACATGGCCTCTTGCGCCCCGAGGTAGTCGCTTTCCTCCTAGGCAGCGACCATATCGTCCATGGCGGAGATATCTGCGATCCCAGCGTGCTGGAGGCACTGGCTGCCATTGCGCCAATCACGGCGGTTCGGGGCAACAACGACCGCGGCGCATGGGCGTCCTCCCTGCGTGAGGTTGAGTTCTTCAAACTGGGCGATGTTTTCGTCTACGCCATCCACGATCTTGCTGAGCTCGATATAGAGCCGGGCGCCGTTGGTGTGCGAGTCGTCGTCTCAGGGCATTCGCACCAACCGTCAGTCGAGCATCGCGGCGGAGTCCTTTATGTCAATCCCGGCAGTGCGGGTCCGCGTCGCTTCAAGTTGCCTATTTCAGCTGGCGAACTCATCCTGAAAGGAAGCGCTGCGACGGCGCGCATCGTTGAGTTCGGGCGTCTGCGCCCTTCTACCTGAAGGTGGGCCTGCCTGACCTATTTGAAGCAAGTAACCGTGCCTCCAGTTTGGTGGATTCCCTGATCCAACGCGAGCAAGCACAGATCCATGTCTCCATACCTCCGCCGCCTGCGTTCCAAGATTGGCCACGCTCTGCTGCTACCGCCCAGCGTCGCTGCCGTAATAAAAGACGGCGAGGGTCGTATCCTGCGTCAGGAGAAATCCTCGGGGGAAGGGTGGTGTTTGCCCGCGTGCGCCATTGAACCGGGCGAGACTCCCGAGCAGGCGATCTGCCGCGAGGTCGGGAAAGAGACTGGCCTTCTGGTGCAACCTCCGGAAATCCTCGGAGTAGGCTGGCACTCCCTTACCCGTCCCCGGCCTTCTTCGGTGCCAAAAATGAGTAAGCCGTTCTTGGTAGCCGTGGCTATTTCCTCCAACCCAACCTTAGGTGATCTATGAGAGCTGCTCTCCTGGTGTCCGCCCTGGCACTCATGACCCTCGTACCAACCGCATTTGCCGCCGATGATGCGAGCGATTCGTCATCAGCCGTCTCTGCCCCCGCCGCACAGGGCGTCGATGTGCGATCCATCATCGCTTCCGTCAGTCAGAAAACGCACAAGAAGTTCCTGATTGATCCGCGCGTCCTCGCAACAGTCAATCTGGTTGGAACCAATGCGCGTGATGTGACCTATCCTTTGCTATTGACCATTCTTGCTGTCCACGGATTTGCGGTCTTTGAGCAGGAAGGGGTCGTTGTCGTGGCTCCCGATGCCAACGAGCGGTTTTACCCGTCCGACATCGTGGCACCGGATGAGATTCGCGCACCAGACGCTGAGGTCGTCACCACGATCGTTGCGGTGAAGAACGCCAAGGCCCCTCAGCTGGTGACCGTTCTGCGACCCATGGTGTCCACAAACGCCGCCATACTGGCAATGGCTGATCGCAACGCTTTGATCATCGTTGACCGGGCTGCAAATGTGCGGCGCCTCGTTACGCTCATCCACGAGCTGGATAAGCTGCCGCTGGTCAAAACGGATGCGCCGTGAACAAGATGACTGTCATGGTGAGCTGCGGGGCGGCTCAAGTTGGCGTTGGCGGGCACTCCTCATAAGCCATGCCTGGTCTGAAACACGGTATCAACGTCTTAGTCGATTCCGATCCGGACTGGGCTGCCGCGTTCGAAGCGGAAAGTGCGCGTATTCTTTCTGTTGTAGGTGCTGTCGCGCGTGGCATCGAGCACTACGGCTCCACCGCGGTGGAAGGACTCAGAGCAAAACCCATTCTCGACATCTTGCTCGGCGTCTCGCCGCTGCAATCCTGGGTCCAATGCAGGCTTCCCCTGGAAGGACTCGGCTATGACTATGCCGAAAATGCGGGGGTTCCCGGTCACTTCATCTTCGGACGAGGTCGCGATCGGAGCGAACGAACGCATCTGGTTCATGTGGTCGAATTCAGGGGCGCCTCGTGGCGGGCAAATCTGGCTTTTCGCGATGCGCTGCGGGCCGATCCGGCGCTGCGGGCAGAGTACTTACGAGTGAAGGAGCGCGCCGCAACTTTGGCCCCGGCAGGACGGGCACAATATGGGGAACTGAAGCAGTCATTTTTCGAGGGAGTTGCGCGTCGACTCACGCAAATCCGCAATGCCTGATCGCCCCAAGACACACGCTGCGCAGCAGGACCCCTTGTACACCGTCGCGTATCTGCAGATCGCAACGCAGGATATGCTCTGGCTCCAGCTCTTTCGTGAGAAGCATGATCTACGCTACGCGGTAGTGGATCCCCACTTCACCTTGGTCTTTGGCATTCGCGGCTTGTCGCAGGCGGTGTATTTGCGCCACGTTGCCGGCGTCGCCCGCTTGTCCCGTCAGATTCACTTCACGTGCCGGTACGCCATGGTGGGGGTAGGCGACGCAGACGACACCGCCTATGTATTTCTCGTTCCGGATGAGGGAAATGCGGCGATAGCGCTGCTCCATGACCAGCTGTACCGCGGCCCTTTCGAGCCGTTCCTGCGGCTCGACCTTCCCTACATTCCCCACATCAGTATCGGTTCGACGCAGGATTTTGCGCTTGCGAAAACGCTGTGCGACGAACTCAACGGACGCCCGATACATCTTGCGGGTCGCATTTCGGCGCTGACCGCGGGTGTTCTCGGGGACGGACGTTTTGACTCATGCGGGACCTATGGACTTGACGCCTAGCGTGGGTTGGCGCCGTGCTGTACCAATTAATCATGCCGAGAGTCGTGCCCGTTGGCACATAAGAGGAAATATGGATCCATCCGTTGCGGTATTCGGCACGCTCAGGTTCCCGCCAGACCGAATGGCCGAGGTTCTACCCCATCTCAGGAATCTGATGGAAACGACTTACAGATCGGATGGCTGCATCGCCTATGACGTCGCGCTGGATCCGTTCGACCCGGGATTAATTCGTTTTTCAGAACTCTGGCCTGATCATGAGAGCCTTGATCGGCATCTTCGTGCACCGCATATCGGCCCGTGGCGGGAGGTGGCTCGCAGTTGTGGCCTGATGGAGCGTAAGTTCATTGCCTACGACGTCGCCGGATCCAGGAAGGTATGACTGCAGGCATCCGCGGTCAGGCATTCGTTCGCGCGGGCGCGCCATGAAGACGCTTCCAGCCCCGTTGAAATACCTCGCGGAACTCACCGCGGGCAAGGTTGCACTGTGGTGTTACCTCATCTGGTATCTCGTTACCGTCGTTGCGCATTTCGACCCGTCGCCCCGACTGTGGCTGAGCTCATTGGGAATAAGTGCGATCGTTGGCTGCGGTTTGCTGCTGAGCATTCAAACCCAACCCTTCGTAGCATCGAACCGCTGGCAGACCTTTCGGCTATTCCTCATGCCATTTTGTGTTTCGAGTTTTTCGGCTCTGATAAAAGATCAAGGGTATTTCCTGGTGCTGCCGTCGCGGCCGCTTGAGATGACCATGTCCGTTTCCTTATTGCCATTTTCGTACTATTGGTTACGGCCCTGAAAAGAACTCGACGGGGTGCGAGCGCGCCGTGATCGGCTATTCGCCCCAGCCACTCGGCGTACCGTATGGCAGTGAAGCGCCCATTGCCTCGACCGCGGTGATCCGGCCGCGGTTGATCTTGAAGATCTCTCCGGCCTGCATGTTGGTCGTGGATCCGCCTAGCGGCAGGCTGTCCACCCCGGGCACGTTGTAGACCTTGATCGTGCCCGATCCCCCGCGGTGGTGGAACATCGGAAAAGCAAAGACGAGGCCCTGCTCTTCGTCGACGATCTCGAGGCGGCGTGGCCAAAGCCGGGTGATGAAGTCCATCACGTGGGTGTCGAGCTGGTCGCTGCAGCTCAGCGTGCCGATGTATGCCATCGCGTCGTCAGCCTGCTTGGAGCCAAGCGGAACCGGCCATGGCACCGGGTGCGCATTGTGCGTGGTCTGACCGCCGTTTTCACGGCGCACGCAGTCATCGGCAAATGGCGCGAGTTTGCCGTTGGCATGCTCAATCGCTTCGAAATAGCTGTCGGCGATATTGACCATCTGCTGTCGTGGCAGCCGATCGGCCGCGGGCAGCGTCGTTGCGAATTCAGGGCGGGGATTGGCCAGATTCTTCACCGCTTCCGGGCGCAGACTGCGCGCCAGCACATGCTCGATTTCGGTGATCTGGCCGTTCACCACCTTCAACCGCAACGCTATGATCAACGGTCGATCGCGCTCCTTCATCACGCCGTAGAAGCCGACTTGACCGGCACCGACATCGACGGCGTAAATGCGAAAGCCGGTCGGCAGTTCCGAGGCGCCCACCCACAGTCCTTCGCTGCCGACCTTGAGTCGCGCCGTATTCTCGGTGAACTTGACGTCCCGATTCAGCGGCAGGCCACTCGGATCGTGGCGAACCAGCGCGGCAAGATAACGGTCGACGATGCCGGTCATGCAGGCCCGGTCACAGGGGGGCACGACGCCTGCGCCGATTCCGGCAGCGTGCGGGGTGGCACCGAAAGCGAGCGAAGCTGTTACGACGACGGCTGCGGCGAACATGTAGCGACGTGACATTCGCTATCCCCCTCTTCCATTGACGCGCATGTTACCTCACTGCGCCGGTCGCCGGTCCGCGAATGTGGGCTTATACTGCGTGCGTGCCACTCGTAGCGCCCGATCGGATTGAGTCCTCGCGCGTCCTCGTCCGCTTGCTCGAGGAGGCCGACTTGCCGTCGCTGCTGCAGATGAACTCCAACGCGGAGGTCACGGCGCTGTTGCCCTATGCAACCTGGACCTGCCTCGCGGACGGCAACGCCTGGTACGAGCGGATGCGTGGCATCGAGGCAACGGGAACTGCACTGCAGTTCGTCGTCGTGAGCAAGTCCGCCAACGTGGCGATCGGTACCTGCCTCCTGTTCCGGCTGGAAGAAGCCAGTGCGCGTGCGGAGCTCGGATACGCACTGGGCCGGGAATATTGGAGACTGGGCCTCATGCGCGAGGCGCTGTTCGAATTGCTGCGTGCCGCCTTCGGCAGCATGGGGCTGCGGCGAATTGAAGCCGAGGTGAACACGCGCAATGCAGCATCGGCCCAGCTTCTTGGGCGGCTGGGCTTCACGAAGGAAGGGCTGCTGCGAAAGCGTTGGGTCGTCAAAGGCCAGGAAGAGGACGTGGAAATCTTTGGTCTGCTGCGGGGCGAATTGCGTGCCGTGCCCACATACCGCGCAGGTCAGGGCCGCGATATTTGACATCGACAGGCCCACAGCGAAAAGATAGGGTCAGCATGATCGAGATACTGCCTGACTTCTCCGCTCCACGCCGCTGGTGGCATTGGGCAGCCGCAATTCTTGTCGCGGATGCTCTCCGGTTCTGCTCAATGTATCCGATTGTTCCCCGGACCGTCTGCGCCGCAGCCCTTGAGGCGCTGCTGCCTATTCCGTTGCTCATCTACGTGTATGTCGCGGCACTGTGCCTGCTGTGGGTTTCCAAGCGCCGCTGGTCTCGTTGGACCAGACGATCCTTGGGAACTGCGATCGCGCTCGGGGCCGCGGCCATGGGCATCTGGATGGTTGACTGGGCGATTATTCATACATCGGCCGAGTACGGCTACCTCATGATCCACCGGCTGTGAGAGCCAATATTCGAATGAAACGACACTTTGCGCCGTGCATCGGCTTGCTCATCGCCACATTGGCTGTTGCGGATGATGTCGGCTACAAAAGCGTGGCGGAGGCGCTGGCATCGCTTAAGCAGATGAAAGACGTGTCCTTTTCGACGGTGCGAGGCTGGACGATCGTGACTGATGAGACGCACCTGACCGTGTGGTCTTTTGCACCCAGGACAGATCCGTCCTATCCGGCCGTCGTGAAGCGCATGGTGACTTCAACCGGTAACGGTTCAAAAGTGACAACGGGCGTATTGTGCGAGGCGAATAAGGCCTCCTGCGACAATCTCGTGCGCGAATTCAATAGTCCGAATTCTCGCGGCGCCCAACCCTAGTTATTGGCCGGCGAATGCCTCATGAAGATTACCGCAGCCATCCTCACCGCTCTGTTCCTCATCGGCGGCTCGCGGGCCTCACACGCGCAGGTTCCGGCGATCATTGGCACCTGGAAGTTCAATGTCGAGGCATCGAAGTTTCCGGGGCCCGCGCCGCAAGCAGAGATACGCAGCTATCGCCTTACCGACAGCGGCGTCCTGATCGGGGTCGCAATCAATATCGACGCCCAAGGTCGTCCGAGCTTCCTGCAATTTGCAGCGAAGCCCGATGGCAATGACTATCCCGAATTCGATACGGCGAGTGCAGCGAAATATCTTGCCGACGGAACCGCGCCGGCGCGCACCTATGCCGAGATACGGACCGACGACCCGCGCAAGGTGCACTGGATTGACAAAGCCGGCGGCAAAATTCTCTCCTCCGGGGAGAAGTGGGTATCAAAGGACGGCAAACAACTGTCCTTCACCGTCGATACCAAGAATGCGCAAGACAAGCAGGTTCAGTATCTATACGTCTTCGATCGCACCGGGCCCTAGCGCCTGCGCGGTCAAGGCAGCGGTGGGAGCAATGGGCTCCCGCCGCTCCTGATTTTTGGCTTGTCAACGCCCTATTTGAATTCGGCGCGCCACAGCTTTGGGCTGCTTCGGGATCGTGATCGTCAGCACACCGTGATTTCCGGTAGCGTTCACCTTTTCGCTATCCACGGAGTCCGGAAGCACGAAGCGACGATGAAACTGTCCATGGCCGCGCTCGACCCGCCGGCCTTGCGCTTCCTCGCCAGCCTTGCTTGCCGCGGGCGGACGGTCACCGGACAAGGTCAGAATCCCACCATCGAGGGTCAGGTCAACGGTCGCAGGATCAACTCCGGGCAGATCCACGTAAAGTTCAAAGCGATCCGCGTACTCGTTAATGTCCACCAGCGGAACCCACATGGCAGTCGCCGAACTGCTGTCATTCTCGCGGGCATTGCCGAACAGGCGGTTGATTTCATCCTGCAGGCGCGGCATCACGCCCCATGGATCTTGTCGCATCACAGCACTCATGGCACCACTCCTTTGTAGTCGTTGAAGAGTTCGCGCGGTAGTCTTGCGGCGCGATTGCCCCCGAAACTAAGGTTCGCTTCCATGTTTTCAAGGGTGTCCAGGCGCGACCAGCCGCCCTTTTTTGCGCCGCGGAAAAAAATGCCACCTTCCCCCTTGATCTATTGCGGGCCGTTCATACATCGCCCGTCCAGGGTCAGTCGTCGATGCTTTGGCAGGCGAGCGTGCGGAAGTCCTCGTTGACGCGGGTCGGGCCCATGTTGTAGCGCTGGATCATCAGGATCGTGACGAGGTCCTCGGCACTATCGGACACCCAGTCGGTGCCGTACAACCCGGACCAACCAAACTGGCCCGGGGCGATCGCGGTGCTGGCACGCCCCGTAATCACTGACAACCCCAGGCCCCAGCCGCGATAGTCCCAGAAGCCCGGCGAGAACGGCGAAGCGGCCTTCTGCGCGGGCGTGATCTGATCCGTCAGCATCACCTCGACTGTCGCGCGGGCGAGAATGCGCTCCCCGCCCAAATTGCCCAGATTCAACATCATGCGGCCGAAAGCGCAGTAATCATCGATGGTCGACACCAGTCCGCCGCCACCCGCCGGAAACGACGGCGGCCGACTCCACTTGGAGCTTTGGCTATCATCGATGACTTGCAGCGCGCCATCGGCCGCATTGGCGGCGTAGCAGCTCGTGAACCGACCGAGCTTGCCGGGAGGCACGAAGAATCCGGTATCACGCATCCCCAGTGGCTCGAAAATACGTTCCTTGAGAAAGGTTTCAAATGGCTGGCCTGATGCGCGCGCGATCAGGACGCCCAGCACATCCGAGCCGGTGTGGTACATCCAGCGCGTACCCGGCTGGCACAGCAGCGGCAGCGAACCCAAACGTCGCAACCACTCATCCGGCCCAAGCGGCATGGTCGGATCGATGCCCGGCGGCAACGCCGCATTGATGGCCTGCTGGATGGGGTATTCCGCCTCCGGCCCCATGAGCATGCCCATCCCCCAACGGAAGCTGAGCAGATCGCGCAGGGTCAGCGGCCGATCTGCCGGCACGGTCTGGTCGATGCGCCCGTCGATGCGCTTCAAGACACGGCGATTCGCCAGCTCCGGCAGGAAGCTATCGATGGGATCGTCCAGCGTCAGCTTGCATTCCTCGACCAGGATCATCGCCGCGACGGCGGTAATCGGCTTGGTCATGGAGGCGATGCGGAAAATCGAATCGCGACGGATCGGATCCTTGTGCACCAGGTCCTGGCAGCCGATGGTGTCCACCACCGTCTCACCCCGGCGGCTGAGCAAGGTAACCGCCCCCGCCACCGTCCCCTTCTCGACATGCGCGGCCATGACCGCGTGCATGCGCGCCAGGCGCGCCTTCGAAAAACCACCATGTGCCATGTCCGCCTCCTTACGTATCGGGGGCTGCATCCTAAAGCGTTGCGGCGGGTTATGCTTCGGTTAAGGAGATCCCATGACCAAGACCGTACGCATCCATCAAACCGGCAGCCCGGACGTGCTGCGCATCGAGGACCTGCCGGTCGCCAATCCCGGACCGGGCGAAATCCGCATTCGCGTCGAGACCATCGGACTGAACCGTTCCGAGGCGATGTATCGCGCCGGGAGGTACCTCATCCCGCCCAAGTTGCCCTCGCTGATGGGCTACGAAGCCTGCGGCATCGTCGAGGCATTGGGTCCCGGTGTGCATGGACGCGCGCCCGGTGATCGCGTCTGTGTGATCCCCACCTACCGCCTGGGCGAGTACGGTGTGTATGCCGAGAGTGCCATCGTACCGGCCCGCAGTGTGTTCGCCGTACCGGCCGGACTTACCCCCGTGCAGGCCTGCTCCATCTGGATGGCTTTTCTCACCGCTTACGCCATCATCGAAGTGGCCAAGATCGGCATCGGTGACTTCGTACTGATCCCGGCGGCCTCCAGCAGCGTGGGGCTTGCGGCGATCCAGCTTGCGAACTGGGCCGGCGCCGTGCCGATCGCCCTCACCCGGCACAGCACCAAGGCCGCCGCCCTGCGCGAGCATGGCGCCCAACACGTGATTGCCACCGAAGAGACCGACATGGTGGCCGAGGTCATGCGCATCACTCACGCGAAGGGTGCGCGCACCGCGTTCGATCCGGTCGGCGGCCCCTTCGTCGAAAAGTTATGCAATGCACTTGCCGATGAAGGCATCCTATTCATCTATGGCGGCCTGAGTGAACAACCCACCCCCTACCCGCACTGGCCGGTGGCGCTGAAAGGCTTGAGCATCCGCGGCTGGGTGTTCTCTGCGATTGCAAACAAGCCCGAGCGATTTACCCGTGTCCGGGAAGTCATTCAGAGCGGGCTGGCTTCCGGGCATTTGAAACCGGTGATCGCCAAGACCTTCACCCTGGACCAGATAGCGCAGGCCCATGCGTACCTCGAGTCCAATCAACAGGTGGGCAAGGTCGTCGTCACCGTCTGATATGGCCCTACCTTGGCAACTGGGACAGGGTTGGGCCTCGCGATCTTTTTCACGTGACTTTCCTTGATATGGCGATGTTCGCGCCGGATGGGCAACGCGACGCGCGGCAGCTTTT